>Ga0181556_1000285_pt1 | contig 54996 bp, 46 predicted proteins | sample 011ome_14_FD_148651 | JGI IMG/M metagenome (GOLD analysis project Ga0181556, IMG submission 148651) | Coastal salt marsh microbial communities from the Groves Creek Marsh, Skidaway Island, Georgia - 011505AT metaG (spades assembly) | ecosystem: Environmental > Aquatic > Marine > Intertidal zone...
AATGGCGTTAGCTTGGCAATAGACAGGTTTTTTTCAAACGATGTTCGACGGGTGTAGCTTTAAACTTATCAGGCAGAAATTAGAGATGGTCTATCCTAGTGGCTGGGTAAATAAGTTCGAGGCTAGGCCATTGCACTAGGTCAAGGGCATCTGACCCTGGCGTTTCGACTCAGGGAAATAATGATAAATTCTGAATTGTTCGACTGCTATTTGAGTAGTATCAAACGTCTTGGAAATACCCAGGGTGCGTCTGTCTGCATCTCAAGCGATGGTGCCTCCATGCTTTGTCCCGATCCATCGGGTCAACCACTTCCGGAGTTAGCGTCTACCGAAGTCGCCAGTCGTTCAGCTTTATCAATGATGGCAGAGAAAAAATTCCTCAGCGTAGATGGTCAGGAGTGCATGATAAGGGTTGGCCAGAACCCGTTAAGCCTTCTTGTCCTAGTACCGTATCAAAGTTCCTCTGATGTGGTCAGCCCTGTGTTACACGAGCGCCGCAGTTATTCAACGCAGAATACCAAATTCGCTGAATCCTGGTTGCTCGTCGGGCTGCGGTTTGCTCATTCACATGAGTTGCTGACATTCGGTGAGCAACAAGCATGTCAGCCAGTCGATTCAACAGGTTGGCTGCTGAATATGATTATTATAAATGGAAGGTCGTTGATTGCTAACTGGGAAATGTCCAGGGCCTTGCGTCATAGAGTGAGTGATCTGCCAGGCCGCATCGAATTCGAGACATGCATCCGTCAATTGGCGAAAGGCCTGAAGCTGAAAAGCCAGCCAATGAGTTTGCTATTCATCAATCCGGATAATTTTGATCAGATCAACCATCGCTTTGGTCGCGAGCAGGGTGATACAGCGGTGCGCGATGTGGCCACCTTGTTACGATCTATCTTGAGAGAGTCTGATCTATTATTTCATTATACGGGTGCTATATTTGCTATTGTACTGCCTGGCACAGATCCCCTTGGATCGAAAGCGATCGCAGAAAAAATTCAAGAGAAAATACTCGAAGCTAAATTTGTCAACGATGTGGTCAAGCTAACGATCAGTATCGGTTGCAGCTGTAGTGACCCGCTAGATAAACAGTTATTAGATGCTGGTGAGCTTATACAGCGTGCAGACAGTGCGTTGAATATAGCGAAACTGGCGGGCGGTGCGAGAGTTGTATTTTGGAGCGCCGGTAGGCGTGTCCAGTCAGCTGGTGCGCTTAATAAAGGTAGTGCGATATTTACCGCAGATCCGGTCAAAGATTACCGCAACATGGGGTTACTTTGGGAGTTAATGTCGTCTGTCTCTGCAGAACGCGAAACTGCAGTAATCGGCAGAGAGCTGACCGGAAGGGTTGCCAAGGCATTTAAATCGAATGTCGTCGCGCTGTTTGGTGTAAAAGCGCATTCATCGTCTAAAATCTCGAAGGGTCGTGCTGGAACTTATTTAGTGTCAGCCAGCGAGTGGCAGCCAGAAACAACAGCTGTTAGTCCGATAGATGTGTCGGCCGATGAGTCGAGGATCGCACCATTGATTGAATCGGTTTTAGCCGAAAGGCGCCCTTCCATAGTTAAGTTGTCGAGTCATGTATCTCGATGTGTCGTGCCACTTGTGGTTCGTGAAGATTTGATTGGTTGTCTCTATATTGACAACGGGTCTAATCATGAGATGGACGAAAGGGATTTGGAGTTTCTATCAGCGTTGGTGAGTCAAATTGCTGTGTCACTGGATCGGGCAGATCTGTTAGACAAATGGCTACAAAAACGTGATGAGGAAAGTAAGAAGCTGCGAGTTGAGGTCAGTGAACTGCGGCAGGCTGTCCGTGAAAACAAACTGGTTTATCAATCAGCAGAAATGCAGCAGATCATGCTGAAGGTGCAAAAAGTTGCACAAACAGATGCGACGGTCTTAATTACTGGAGAAAGCGGCACTGGCAAGGAGATGTTAGGCCATGCTGTACATGATCTTAGTCACAGATTCGATAAACCTTTCGTTACGGTTGATTGTGGGGCTATCTCGCCTAACTTGATTGAAGCGGAACTTTTCGGTCGAGTAAAGGGCGCCTATACCGGTGCCGATACTGCCAGCAAGGGCTATATTCGGCAAGCTGAAGGCGGCACCTTGTTTCTGGATGAAATCGGTGAACTGCCCATTGATGTTCAAACTAGGCTGTTACGTTTTGTTCAAGAGAAGACTGTTAATTCAGTTGGTGCGTCGATTAGCCAACAGATAGATGTGCGCATCATTGCCGCGACTAATCGAGACTTGATTGAGGAAGTCAAAGTTGGTGGGTTTCGAAGCGATCTGTTTTATCGCTTGCAAGTGATGACGCTAACACCGCCGCCGTTGCGCGACCACCCCTCTGATATTTTGCCGATCGCCTATCATTTCCTCGAGAAATACTGTCTTCAATATCAAAAGCGGGGCTTGTACTTGAGTGCCGATGCGAAAGCTATCTTAGAATCATATTCGTGGCCTGGGAATGTTCGAGAGTTGCAGCATAGCGTATTGAGAGCCGTGCTGATGGTCGATGGTGATCAGATTGGAGTTGGAGAACTTGATCTTCAGAAAGCAGTGAAGCCGAGTGATGGAGAAGATAATCGAGATTGGCCTGGATCAATGGTTGAGTCAGAATCTTCGATAGCGTTGGGTGAGGATTTATGGACGTTGCTTGAAAAAAATCTAGTCACTTTGGTCGATACTGAAAGAGAAAATTTAAGCCCTTTGGGTAGATGGCTTACTGAGGAGTTTTTGCTAATCGCCAGTCAACAGGCGTTTGGTGTTATTCGCAATGCTGCAGATTTGTTGGGTCAGGCTGAGTCTACCTATCGGCGGCAATTAACCAAGGCCCAGCGTCTACGTCAACTCGAGCAAGGCCCGAAATGTAAGGAATGGCAGCAAGTTGAAAAAATCGTATATCTACTGGTCCGGGCTAGAGATCAGCCTGATGTTACTGACAAGAATGAAAATATTATCAGGAAGGCTAGAGAGACTCTGTTAGGTGTGGTCGAACGTGCTACGGGTAAGTACCTGTCTCGTGGTGCGGCATTAATGGATGTGAGTACACCGACATATAAAAGCTGGCTCGGGGTCCAATGAGGTATGGTCATTTATGCTGAGAGCGTGGCAATAAAAATGGAAAGCCAATGAGCATAAGATCAATTTGGCCATGGTTAATTCTTTTTAGCTGCCTATGTGACGGTGCGTTTGGCGTTGGTCGAAATATAAGGTTTGAACATTTGTCGACTAACGATGGCATGTCGCACGCGAGTGTCATGGATATTTTGCAGGACCATCATGGCTTTATGTGGTTCGCGACTCAAGAAGGATTGAATCGATTTGATGGTTATGACTTTGTAATCTACGAGCATGATTATAGAGATGCAACCTCGTTGGCTGATGATTGGGTTTGGTCGCTCTGTTTGGATGACGACAATAATATTTGGATTGGAACGAATAACGGTGGTCTGAATTACTTTGATCAAAATACCAAATCATTTTTAAACTGGCGCCACGACGCTAGTGATCAACGTAGTCTGTCCAGTAATGACGTGCGAGTGGTGTTCTTAGATAGCAAAAAGCGGCTCTGGGTTGGTACTAGCGCTGGTTTGAATCGAAAAGTGATTGGTGAGAATCATTTCGAAAGGTATCTCGCCGCTGATGATGGGGTGAGCTTGCCGCACGAGTCTGTTACTGCAATATTTGAAGATAGTATGGGTCAAATCTGGGTTGGTACTGAAGTGGGCTTGGCGCGGTTTGATGCAGCGACGAATAGCTTTTTTAGCTACCAGCATGATCCTGTCGATTCGTCTTCTCTGAGTGATAGTCACATTCGCGTCATCAAGGAGTACGAGGGTGAGTTATGGATCGGTACGCAATCAGGAGGTGTCAACCGTTTCAGCCCAGGAGCGAATAAGTTTCACCATTACAGGGCTGATGCGCAGTCGTCGGGCTCGTTACAAAGTGGCTTGATCAGGGATATTCAAATAGATCATGAAAATACGATTTGGATCGGGACGGACAAAGGGCTGAGTGAATGGCAACCTGCCGAGGATAATTTCGTTACTTACCTACATGAACCTGAAGATGCCAAGAGCCTCAGCGGCAATCGAGTAGATTCGATATTCCAGGATGCGTCCAATGTCCTTTGGGTAGGTAGCTACGAGGGTGTCGATCGATGGAATTATCTCAGTGGAGCCTTTGCCTACTACACTCAGGCAGACGGTCAATTGAACAGTGATGTTGTTGTAAGTTTAGCGCAGTCTGATAATGGTTCACTCTGGGTTGGTACTTATGGTGCTGGACTCAACCGCCTCGACATGAATGCAGCGGGCGGCTATGAAGCTAGCGATTTCTTACTACCATTAGCTGATCAGCGAGTTATGGCTCTATGGGCTGAAGGTGATGAAAACTTGTGGATAGGTACCAGAACGGCGGGACTGTGTCAGTTTGGAGTGCTCAGTGGTGATCTGTCTTGCATGGTGCATGAGGAGGGTAATCAGAACTCCCTGAGTGCCAATGGTATCACCGCTATTTACGGTGAAGAGGATGTGATCTGGGTTGGTACTTACGGCGGTGGGTTAAATAGAATAGATCGAATAACGCAGAAAATTACGCATTATCGGCATGCTGCAGAGGATATTCATTCCTTAGGATCCGATCGTGTTTTGGCAATCTACCGAGATTCATTTGGCATTCTTTGGGTGGGCGCCGAGGGTGGTGGTTTGAATCTGCTGGATGAGGTGAACCATAAATTCGACCGATTTCAAGCCAATGAAAATGACCCTGATGCCGTTAGCAATGATACGGCCTGGGAAATATTTGAGAGTTCAGATGGAACGCTTTGGATCGGCACACTCAATGGCGGTGTCAATTTTTGGCATATCGACGATCGTTATAGAGGAGAGATTAAATTTCAGCATCTTGATCGAATCAATGGTCTACAGAGCAACACGATCTACGGCATTCTAGAAGACGATCAAGGCGCTATCTGGATGAGTGGAAATCGGGGTTTAGTACAAATTGACCCGTCCACCATGCAACTTCAAATTTATGATCAACATAACGGTACTCGAGGTGATGAATTTAATTTTGGTGCCAGGCTGAAGGATAAAAATGGCCGGTTATTATTCGGTGGTGCAAAAGGCCTGTTAGCCGTTAAGCCGAGCGATATTCATCCTAATTTGATAGTCCCGCCAGTTTTTATTAACGGTAATAGCAGCCTCAACGAATCGGTTTTTGCTCACAGTACGCAAGGGTCTCCGTCTAACATAACACTCGGTTATGACGAGCGAATGATTACGTTTAATTTTGCGGCGCTTGACTACGCGTCTCCCGATAAGAACCAATATGAATACCAGTTGGTCGGGTTTGATGAAAATTGGATTCAGGCGCAAGGTTTTCGCCGTGCCACCTACACAAATATACCTGCTGGTGATTATACATTTCGCGTTAAAGCCTCCAACAGCGATAAGGTATGGAATTTGGATGGTGCTGCAATCAATCTGTCGGTAGTCCCCGCACCTTGGTTGAGTTGGTGGGCTTACCTGATCTATATATCGATAGTGAGTGGTTCGGGAGCGAGCTTTGTATATCTTCAGCGACGAAAGCTAAGTGTCGCCCGTCAGCAGCATCAGATTCTTGAAGATTTGGTCCGCCTTAGAACTCATGAGTTGGCGGAGCAGAACGATAAACTTGAAGGGGTAAACGATCAGTTGCTAAAGGCAAGCATGACTGATGCCCTGACTGGCTTACACAATCGACGGTACCTTTATGACTATTTGGAAAATCAGGTCGCGATTATGCAAAGATATTTAGGCGAACTCGAAGAGGGGGAGAGCGCCCATGAGGCTTTGCTACAGGAACCAAGTATATTTTTCATGATGATAGATCTGGATGGTTTTAAGAATATTAATGACAGCTTCGGCCATCCAGCGGGTGATGAGGCGTTAATCCAGGTCTGTGACGTTCTCGTCAAACACACTCGCGACTCCGATACCCTGATTCGTTGGGGTGGCGACGAATTTCTTATTGTCGGGCGTTGTCATGGTCTGCATGGGCCGAACCAATTGGCTGAGCGCATTCGTTGCGGCTTGATGGAGCACACATTTTTGGTGGGAAACGGCTCAAAGGGATATATGACAGGATCTATCGGCTTTGCGCCGTACCCGTTTAACAGTTGGCACCCAGAACGCTTCAATTGGGAGCAGGTTCTTGCCATCGCCGACCAGGCGGCGTATGTTGCAAAGTCAAACGGTAGGAATGCCTGGCTAGGTATAGAAGGCGCAGAGATGTTTGGATGTGCGGAATACAATCAAATTGGCGACAGCTTGCAGCAGTTGTTTGATCAGGAATGTATCAAGACAATGACATCCATGGTTCATACCGTTAATTACAGCGCCTAGTTTTAGCTGGCGTGATTTCATTGTTTAGATGGAGCCGATATTAATGCGCCACTATGTGCTCGTGGTTAAAGAAGACTGCGAAACCTGTCGAATGATCCAGCCTGTCGCTGCAGCGCTCGCGTCGAGTACCGAGCTTCGCATCTTTTCACAAGACAATCCTGGTTTCCCTGGTGATTTACCTGATGGGTTCACGATTGAAGATGATCGTGAGCTTGCGAACTCTTTTGAGTTAAAGATAGAAATTGTGCCTACCCTCATTTGCTATGATGATGCACAGGAGTCTGAACGTTTAGAAGGCTGGGATCGGTCGGCTTGGGAGCGGGTGTGCGCGCAGAACTTTAGTGCCAGCTTGCCTGCCTTTCGGCCTGGCTGTGGTTCAAAGTCTCAGGATCCTGGTATGGCAGAAAAGTTGGCGGTGAAATATGGAAGCCAGCAGCTTAAAGCCAGAAGGGTCAATATTGCTGATGGTGAAGATGAGGTTGAAGCATGCTATGACCGTGGCTGGAGCGATGGTCTACCATTGGTGCCACCTACCGAAATTCGAGTCGTGCGCATGCTTCAGGGCACGCTAAGAGCGGCTGATGACATTGTTGGTGATGTCCCGCCTGATTATGCGCCTTGTAGTATTGAGAAGATTGCCATTAATGCAGTGATGGCTGGTTGTAAGCCTGAATACTTGCCGGTGGTCATAGCCGCAGTAGAGGCCGCGCTGATGGATGAGTTTTGTATGCATGGCCTGCTTGCCACCACATATTTTTCGGGTCCGATGGTGCTCGTTAATGGGCCGTTGAGTCGGGCGATTGGCATGAACTCGAGGGGCAACGCATTAGGCCAGGGAAATCGTGCGAATGCGACGATTGGTCGAGCATTGCAGCTTGTTATTCGCAATGTCGGCGGTGGTCGGCCAGGGGGTGTGGATCGGTCGGCGCTAGGTAATCCCGGTAAATATACGTTTTGTTTCGCCGAGGATGAAACAGGTTCCTGTTGGGAATCTTATGCGGAGGAGCGTGGTTTCAGTCGTGAAGCATCGACGGTCAGTCTCTTTGCCGCGGATGGGGTGCAAGGCATCGTTGATCAAAAGTCTCGTACTCCGGAATCCTTGAGCCGGTCCTTTGCTGCTGGGCTGAGAGTCGTCTCGCATCCAAAAATGGTGATGGCAGCGGATGCCTTCCTGGTGATCTCGCCAGAGCATGAGCGAGTATTCCGTGATGCAGGCTGGTCTAAGGCCAGGCTTAAAGCCGAATTGCATGATTTATTGCAAATACCAGGTAGTGAACTAATTGTCGGCGCTGGTGGTATCTCTGAGGGATTGCCAGAGAAGCTTAAGGGTCAGATGCTACCGAAGTTTCGGGAAGGTGGCTTGAATATCGTTCGAGCTGGTGGCAGCGCTGGTCTGTTTTCAGCGATTATTGCCGGCTGGGGTGCGAGTGGTAAAATTGGCAGTGTGCCAGTCACCCGAGAGATATTATAGTTAAGGTTGTGGCGGCAATTGGTTGCTGACCGCTGAGTGCGTACGTAAAGGTTTCTGCCAGAACAGATAGAGCCAGAACAGATAGAATTGATGTCATCCCAGTGCGCTATTGACGATTACCATTGACGATGACTATTGACGATTACCACTGACGAGCCATAGTAGACTAGCGAACAACACAGAGAGGTCATAATTATGAGTAGCTTTTTGGATCCAACCGCGGAGCTCGCTCCAGAGTCGCGGATTCCGTTACCCCGGCGAGAGAGCCTTGTTGGCTTGAAGGTGGGGTTTCTGGATATTTCCAAGCCACGGGGTAATATTTTTATAGCGCGTCTGGATGAGTTGTTAACTCAAGCGGGAGCGATTCCGCGGCATTATGCGAAGCCCACTTTTACGCGTATTGCGCCGGTAGAGCTCAAGCAACAGATAGCCACTGAGTGCGATGTGGTCATTGAGGCGCTCGCGGACTGAGGATCGTGCACGTCGTGCAGTTTGCATGACATCATGGACTTGGATCGCAGAGGAATTCCTGGTGGCTTTATCGCCTCAGAAGAATTTCGTGATGCGGCGGTAGCTCAGGCTGAATCCCTGGGTTTTGATGCGCCACGGATGTTTGTTGGCCATCCTATTCAGGATAGAACTGATGACGAGATGCGGTCGTTGGCAGAATCCGCCTACGATCAGGTTGTAGCATTGATCGTCGAACCGGGATCGTCGAACCGGGATCGTTGAACCGGGGCAGCTGAACCGATAACTCAGTAGATCAGTGCCCATAAAAAAGGCGCATCCGCGAGAGCAGGTGCGCCTTTTTGTGTTTGAGTGCCTTGTTCAAGCGCTCTGTGTCAAATGCGAGCCTATTTAGGCTGCATACGGATACCGCTATCCAGACGAATCGTTTCACCATTAATATAGCTGCAATTAACGATATAAGCCGCGGTCTGGGCAAACTCGCTGGGGTCGCCTAATCGATGTGGGAATTGCGTCATCTCGATCAGTGGCTCGCGGACCTGCGGTGGGGCAAACTTCATCATCGGAGTCTCGAAAATACCCGGTGCTATCGTCACGCAGCGAATGCCTTGCTTCACCAGATCGCGGGCGATAGGCAATGTCATACCAGCCACGCCGCCTTTGCTGGCGCTGTAAGCCGCCTGGCCGATCTGACCATCGAAAGCTGCTACGGATGCGACGTTGATGATGACACCGCGTTCACCATCGTCAGTCACAGGTGCATTGTGCTGCATAGCATCTGCACATAGACGCAGGACATTGAATGTGCCGATCAAGTTGACACGAACAATAAACTCGAAGGTCTTCAGCGGCATAGGGCCTTCTCGACCGAGGGTGCGCGCTGCAGCGCCGATACCTGCACTGTTAACGTTAATATGGAGGCCGCCAAAGGTCTCAACTGTCTTCTGTACTGCTGCGCGCACGGCATCCTCGTCGGCGACGTCACCCGCGGCAAAGCTGGCATTCGCGCCGAGTTCAGCGGCAGCCTGTTCGGCAGTTTCTGCATTTAGATCGAATACCATTACCTTGGCGCCGGCCTTAATGAAGTTCTCTGCCGTGGCACGACCCAGTCCGGAAGCACCGCCGGTGATAAAAGCAACTTTGTCTTGTAGATCCATGATTTACCCTTATTTATCGAAATAATTTCGCTCGAAAGTATACATGCCAACCCGCTGGCCTGCATCAGGTATAATCTTTTCATCATTGGAAAGCTTGGAGAGGGAGTTGACGCTTAATATCCAACAGCAGGTACTGCTTACAAATCGCAATACGCTGCGACTGCCAACCCGGGCAGAGTACTTGGTGGATGTAGACAGTGAGGCACAAATTGTTGAGGCTCTTAGTTATGCCCGACAGCGTCGCTGGCCAGTGACGGTACTTGGTGGTGGCAGCAATAGCGTTCTTGCTCAGGATCTGGCAGGGCTGGTGATCTGCGTGGGTACTCGGGGCATTGATGTCACGGGCGAGCGGGTTGTCGCGGCGGCGGGAGAGCCCTGGGATAACCTGGTTCGGCAGACGATTAAGGCGGGGCTGTTCGGGCTTGAAAATTTGACCCTGATACCGGGTTTGGTGGGGGCTGCACCGATTCAAAACATTGGTGCTTATGGCGTTGAATTGGCGGCGATGGTCGAGACCGTGCATGCGATTGATATGGATACAGGGCAGGCATTGGTCTTGAGTAATTTGGATTGCCAATTCGGTTACCGTGACAGTATCTTCAAACAGGCCCTTCGTCAGCGTGTCATTATTACGCAGGTCTGTTTGCAATTGAGGCGTGACTTTTTGCCCCAGTTGGACTACGCCGATTTGCAGCGCTGGCAGGTCTTGCAGGCGCCAGAAAATATCACGGCCGAACAGGTAAGCCGTGCAGTAGCCGAGATTCGTCAAAAGAAGCTGCCTGACCCCGCAATGGTCGGCAACGTGGGTAGTTTTTTTAAGAACCCTCAGATTGATGCAGACCTTTGGCACCAATTGCGGCAAGACTTCCCGGGTTTGCCGGCAAGAGAGCAGGCAGATGGCAGCTGGAAACTATCAGCCGCTTGGCTGATTGATGCTCTCGGTTTGAAAGGCTTGAAGGTGGGTGATGCTGCAGTGTCTGATCAGCATGCTCTGGTGTTGGTCAATATGGGCAAGGCGACTGGCCAAGATGTTCTGGGATTAGCCCGCCAAGTTCAACAGCAGGTAATGAACCGGTTCAATCTCCCATTGGAGATTGAACCGGTTATTGTTCCCTGAGGCTCGCTTTAACTTGCCGCCAGGCGAGTTACTTAGCGTTACTCGGCTTGGCTCGCGCCCTAGGATCATTGGCTGCGCGGCCACGATGACTGGGGTGGGCTTCCTCGATTGTTCTGGGCTCTGCCGGTAGTGCTGGCGCGGGGGGCGGTACGATGACAGAGGTTGTTACGGTGCCTTGGATCGGTGGCGCAGTACTTACCCTAGGGTCGTTTTCCGCGCGGCCTCTAACGGAGGGATGAGCCCCCGTAGCGGGCGCGTCGACAATAGCGGGCGCGTCGACAATAGCGGGCGCTTCGACAATGGCGGACGCTTCGACAATAGCCGGCGCTTCGATAACCGCTTCTTCAATAGTCGCTGCCTCGGTCTCAAGCACCTGGGCTGCAGCGACTTCTGTCACCGGTTCAACTGCAGCAGATTCAACCGACTCGGTATCAGCTATTGCAGTCTCAACTGTCTCAGCTTCAACCGCGACGGTTTCAGGTTCAGCTTGAGCCGCCACAGCTCCAGTTACTTCAGCTTCAACTGTAGCTTCAACCGCAACAGGCTCAACCACTGCCGCTTCAACCTCAGCCGCTGCCGGTTCAGCGGTAACTGGGCTAACTGCTTCCGCAGTTGTGACTTCGCTGTCTGTCGTCCCGGGCTCTTCGACTAGCGGGCTGGGAGCGATCTCAACCTGCGGCTGTGATGCCTGTGCATTCGCAGCTGCGCGCTTTTCCAATTCTGCCTGCAAGCGCGTTGGCTCGACAGCCGCCGTTTCGCTGTTTGCTGGCGTTATTGTCACGTTTTCTGCCGGCGTATTCGTTGCCTGTGCTTCGGCAGCCTTGTTGAGTGTTGCGCTTGTAGATTCAGTCACAGCATCACTGGCTACTCTGGGGCTGCGTTTACGCTGGCCCGAACGCTGTCGGCTACCTTGATTACGCTTGTCGCTGTCCGCGGGACCTTGATCGCCGGCCGCGGGTCGTTCGGGCCGTTTTCTGGTATTTTCAGGTCGTTTTTCGACGCTAGTTTCGTCGGCTTGAGCCGCTTCACGAGTTTTGTCGGCGTTTCTACGATTACGAGGTGGCCGACTGGGCTTGTCGGTCGCGGCATCCTCCTTAGGCGTGGATTTCGCTTGGTTGTCAGGGCGGGGTTCGCGGTTTTCCGTACGATTGCGACTATCAGGGCGTCGACGTGCTCCACGACCGCCACGATTTTGGTTTGATTTCTTTTCGGTTTTTGCTGGGACCGTTGGCGCTTCGGCGGCTTCTTCACTCGCAAACATCGCCAATAATCGAGTCAGCAGCCCGGGTTTCTTCGGCTTCGCTTCAGCGGCAACCTTAGTCTTTGGTGTCGGTCGAGCAGAAGTGTTAGCCGGATGGGGTATGGCCTGCACAGCTGCACGTTCAACTGGTATCGGTTTGATTGTTGCCGCCGGGGCTGCAGCTTCGAGCTCCGATGCTATCTCATAGCTGGCTTCGGAGCCGTCATCGTCTGTTGCTTTGATTCTTTCAACCCGATAGTGGGGTGTTTCCAAGTCGGCTGAAGGAACAATAACGATCCGAACTTCAGTTCGTGCTTCAATGCCTGTTAAGTCACCGCGCTTTTCGTTGAGCAAGTAAGAGGCTACTGAAATTGGCAGAAAGGCACGAATCTCTGAGCTCGTCTCTTTCATTGCTTCTTCTTCGACCAGGCGCATGATTGCTAAGGCGGAGGATTCAACGTCACGAATTGAGCCTAGCCCACTACAGCGAGGGCAGACGATACCGCTGGTCTCACCCAATGATGGACGCAAGCGCTGGCGGGACATTTCCAGTAGGCCAAAGCGAGATATACGCCCGACCTGAACTCTGGCTCGGTCAACTTCCAGAGCATCGCGCATTCGGTTTTCCACTGCGCGCTGATTTTTCGGAGAATTCATGTCAATGAAGTCAATGACGACCAAGCCGCCGATGTCACGCAGACGCATCTGTCGACAAATTTCATCAGCGGCTTCCAGGTTGGTATTTAAAGCGGTCTCTTCTATGTCCGCGCCCTTGGTTGCCCTGGATGAGTTGATATCGATCGACACGAGTGCTTCAGTTGGGTCAATGACTACTGAGCCACCGGATGGGAGGCGAACTTCCCGTTGAAATGCAGACTCGATCTGGCCTTCGATCTGGTAACGGCTGAATAATGAGACGTCACTATCGTAGTACTTAATCCGCGATGAGAATTGCGGCATTACCCGCTCAACCCATTCGGTAGCCTGGTCAAAGGCATCTTTGGTGTCAATCAGGATCTCGCCGATGTCGTCTCGCAAATAGTCGCGAATCGCCCGTATGATAATGTTGTTTTCCTGGTAGATCAGGAACGGTGCTTTGGCCGAATCAGCGGCTGTCGCGATCGTACCCGCCAAGGTAATGAGGTAGTCAAGATCCGATTGGAGCTCCTCTGCAGACCTGCCAACACCTGCAGTGCGGATGATCGCGCCCATATTCTTCGGAATCTCGAGCTGTGACATGGCGTCTTTAAGCTCTGTGCGTTCTTCGCCCTCGATACGTCTTGAGATGCCGCCCGCTCGCGGGTTGTTGGGCATCAGGACCAGGTAGCGACCGGCGAGGCTGTAGAACGTAGTGAGGGCTGCACCCTTATTGCCCCGTTCTTCTTTCTCGACCTGAACAATGATCTCGGTCCCTTCCTTGACAACATCCTTGATGTTGACGCGGCCGGCACCTTTGGCACCAGCGCCGGTGAAGTACTCGCGGGAAATTTCTTTTAGCGGCAAAAAGCCGTGCCGATTGGCACCGAAATCGATAAAGGCTGCTTCAAGACTCGGTTCTACCCGAGTAATTCGCGCCTTATAGATGTTGGCTTTTTTCTGCTCTCTGGAGCGGTTTTCGATGTCGAGGTCAAACAGTTGTTGGCCATCGACCATAGCGACTCGCAGTTCTTCACTGTGGGTCGCGTTAATTAGCATTCTTTTCATTACGATATCACTTATTCGAGGCGTTCCTGCGCCACAAACCCGCAAATCGTCAAATCTATCTTGGTAAGTACCGTTGTTTAAAAACTAAAGCAGGTCTCCATAAATGTTTATTGTACGTTCTTGTACTTCCGTTCATGTTAATATCCCCCGCTGATTTTAGGGGTGGCTGATTGATATTAACCACGAGTCATTACGTGTGTTGACGGGTAGTCGAAGTCCTCTATTTAGAAACAATAAAGCCAGTAACAATAAAACATCAATAAACTGATTTGATGAATCTGGTTCGCGATGTGGTTTACGCGGTTAGTATGGTTTCAGCGATGGATTCCTTTTTCCGATCAACGAGTCGTTACAGCTTATGTCGAGAACTAGGCTCAGGCATAATGATGTAGAAGACCGCAATTCGGAACCGGACATCCGGTACTGAAAATGTATAAATTCAACTGTGAGATATTCTCAATTAAATTAACCCTGGGTTTGCCCTTGTGGATTACTTCTGGACCAGTTTGAGCGTTTCAATTCAACGGCCAAGCTGCCAGGATTATTCCTGACGTCTCTGCTAATTCGTTAGCGCTGATGAATGAAGATATCAGGTCCAAGGAATCACGCTACAATCAGGTCACACTAATGTAATCTAAAGTACTTGATCACAGTATCGTGATCACCTCACAAGTGGGCGGACGTCTGCATGATAAGGGAGTTCAGACGCAACCGCCCGCAATCATAGCAATTAATCCATGTAGGTCAAAGCCTTATAACTTTTTTGTTTTTGTCAATTGGGAACAGTGATGCATGAGTGACTCAGTCCAAATAGTAGAGATCGATGCCGATTCTGAAGGGCAGCGAGTCGATAATGTTCTGATCCGACTGTTAAAAGGCGTGCCTAAGTCCAAAATCTATCGCATCGTCCGTAAAGGCGAGGTGCGCCTTAACGGCGGTCGTGTTAAAGCGGATACGAGGGTTAAGGGAGGCGATCTCCTGCGGATCCCGCCGGTTCGTATGGCGGACCCTAGCGAGCCAGTTAGAATGCCCGATAGATTAATAAATATATTAGATAATTCAATAATTTATGAAGACAATAGGATGTTGATTGTTAACAAGCCTGCAGGGCTTGCGGTACATGGTGGCAGTGGCATTAGCAGCGGTGTGATCGAGGGTTTACGGCAGTTGCGGCCCCAAGACAAGTCGCTGGAACTTGTGCATCGGTTGGATCGCGGCACATCGGGGTGTTTGATGATCGCTAAGAAGCGCAGTCATCTGCGGCGTCTGCAAGCGCTGTTACGCAGCAAGTCAGAAGGGGAGAAAACCCGATTTGAGAAACATTATGTCGCCATCGTGCATGGCGAATGGCCCAAGCGCCGGCAGCATGTTGATGTGCCAATCCGCAAAGATACCCTGAAAGGTGGAGGCGGCGTTTGCGTGGTCGCGGTAGATGGCAAGCCGTCGCTGACTGAAGTGGATGTGATAAGGCAAAATAAGACCTACAGCCTGTTAGCGGTCAGACCGATCACTGGCCGGACGCACCAGATTCGGGTCCATTGTCGCCACCTTAAGCATCCTGTTGTCGGCGATGATAAATACGGCAATGAGTTGCTTGATCGACAGTTAAAGGGGTTGCTGGGCCATGACCGACTGATGCTCCATGCCGCAGAGTTACGAATTCCCGGGTTTGAAAAAGGCGAGAAGGCGATTCACGTTCGTGCCGAGCCAGATGCCGGAATGCTGAAGCTTATGGACTCTGTAAATTAATTAAATCAAATAGATAAAGCTGAAACTTAAAGTTAGTTAAGCGAGTCTATTTGATACTCTCGAAGCCGTTGAGCGAGGCGCATCAAAGGCAGGCCGTAAAGGGTATTGATGTCCCGGCCGCGGGTTGCCTCCATAAGTGCGATCCCCAGGCCTTCGGCCTTGACGCTGCCTGCGCAGTCAAAAGGCTGTTCGAGCTCGAGATAGCGATCAATCTCACCGCCAGACAAAGGCCGGAACTTTACGGCGTAGTCTTCGTGTTCCAATACCAATATAGCGCCGGCACAAGCGAGGCAAAATGCGCTGGTATAGGTGACCCATTGGTCGCTGCAAAGTAGCAATTGGGCTCGGGCCCGTTGCCGGTTGCCAGGCTTGCCGAGGACCTGGTTGTTCACCACGACCACCTGATCTGAGCCGATAACGAGGTTTTTTGGTGCTATATAGAGTGGGTCGCTGGCGACTGCCATCGCCTTACCGGCGGCAAAACGTTCGGCCATGGCCACCGGGGCTTCTCCTTTTAAAGGTATTTCGTCAAAGTCGGGGCTGACCTGGATAAAGGGTACAGCCAACTTGGCGAGTATCTCGCGCCGGTATTGAGAGGTCGAAGCAAGGATTAGGGATGAGTGTGCATTGCTCATAGGTTACTGAATCTCTGTAATTTTCTTTTGACAGTCTGTGACGCGACGCCTAATATGCGCCCCTTATGTTCAAGGGCCCCCTACCAATACGGATTAACCATCGCCGACTCGTCAGCGATAACGCCAAATTGGAGGGTACCATCCCGCTAGAAAGATTCGAACGATTAATCGAATTGCTCGACGACAGAGCCGGAGATGTGCATGCCAGACTTGAGTTCAGACGCGGTTACAAGCGCAGAGGACTTGTAGTTGGCAACCTTGAAGCGTCGGTGTCAATGATCTGCCAGAACTGTATGCAAGTCGCGACAGTTGAGGTTAGTGCAGAGATTCGCTTGTTGATCGTCAACTCAGAGACGGCACTGGCGGCTTTGGCTGAAGAAGACGATGGCATTGTCTGCTTGGAGGATCAGGTATTACTGGTCGATCTCCTTGAAGATGATTTGATATTAAGCATGCCGATGGTAGGTCGACATGCAGAAGGGGAATGTGCCGTGGAAGACGTCACAGAGTCGCGCCCCATGCCGGTCGTGCCGGTAAGCCCAACGAAAGAGACATACAGGCCCTTTGCCGGGCTGACTGAATTGACGGAAGGCTTGTTCAAAAAGCATTAATAGATTTAAAAAGCGATAAAGACGATCAATCAAGGAGCTAGAAATGGCTGTTCAAAAAAGTAAGGTGACCCGCTCCAGGCGGGGCCAGCGTCGATCCCACGATTCACTCGTTGGACCTACGTTGTCAGAAGATTCAACCTCTGGTGAGACTCATCGTCGTCATCACGTCAGTGCTGACGGTTTTTACCGCGGTAAAAAGGTTGTTCATACCGCCGAAGACTGAGGTTTTTGACGGTGCGGGATGCCCCTTCGGGTTCCCTCAGTCGTCATCGTGAGCTGCAGCGCGTGGTGTGCCGGATAGGGAGCTTGTCTCTTGTACAGACACTTTTGTCCATACAACAGCGCAATGTGTAGCAAACAATGCACTCAATGTCTGACATGAATCTGGTAATCGACATAGACAGACTCCGCGCTATACACTGGTGTGGGGTATAGTTGCGTCGGTGGCAGGGTCAAATGGGAGAAGCGAGGTAATGGTTAATAAAGTAGCATTCGTCTTTCCAGGCCAGGGTTCGCAAGCGATTGGCATGTTGAGCGAGTTCGCGGCAACGCGCAGTAGTGTGCTTGATACCTTTGCTGAAGCCTCAGCGACTCTGGGCTATGATTTGTGGCAACTGATTCAAAATGGGCCTGAAGCCCAGCTTAATCAAACAGAATTTACACAACCGGCGTTGCTGGCCGCCAGTATCGCGCTATGGCGCCTGGCGCGAGAAGATGGGGTTGCCGAACCCGATATGCTTGCCGGGCACAGTCTGGGAGAGTATTCGGCTTTGATTGCGGCAGGGGTCATCGACTTTGCGGATGGGATCAAGCTGGTTCAATTGCGTGGTCAATTTATGCAAACAGCTGTGCCTTTGGGTGAAGGTGGCATGGCGGCAGTACTGGGTTTAGACGACGAGCAAGTCAGCGCTATTTGTTCTGAAATTACTCATGCCGGTGGGACAGACACCGTTGTGCAGGCGGCAAATTATAATGCCCCGGGGCAAGTGGTTATTGCCGGGAAGAATGCGGGTCTGGCCTTGGCAATTGATGCCTGCAAAGCCGCTGGCGCGAAGCGGGCTATGGCCCTGTCGGTCAGTGCGCCGTTTCATAGTGTGTTGATGCAGCCCGCGGCGGAGAAGATGGCGGTTGAATTGGCCAGAGTGGACTTTCACCCGCCAGTCGTTCAGATCATTCAAAACGTCAATGCGGATTTTTGCCAGCAGCCCGACAAGATTCGAGAAAACCTCGTGCAACAAATGACCAGCGCTGTGCGCTGGACCGAGACGATTCAGCGCATGGCCGGCGCCGGTGTGACGCGAGTTGTTGAGTGCGGACCTGGAAAAGTACTGGTGGGCTTGAATAAGCGCATTGATAAGTCGCTTGAGTCGTTAAGCATCAATTCTTTGGCGTCTTTGGCCGAAGCGACCAAGGAGTTAGGCTAATGAGCCTTGCGGGTAAAGTCGCCATAGTAACGGGTGCGAGTCGTGGAATTGGCGCGGCGATTGCCGAAGAGTTGGCGCGGTCGGGTGCGTTTGTTATAGGCACCGCGACAACTCAAGCGGGTGCCGAGCAGATCTCGACCAAGCTCGGGGCACAAGGCGCCGGGTATGTACTAGACGTCAGCAGTGAAACCTCTGTAGAGGATTTTTTCGCAGCGATCAAAGACGCCCATGAAGCACCGTTGGTGCTGGTCAACAACGCAGGGATCACCCGGGATAATATCGCCCTGAGGATGAAGGCGGATGAATGGGATGCAGTGGTTAATACCAACCTGAACTCCATTTATCGAGTCAGCAAGGCTGCGATGCGGGCGATGACCAAGGCGCGTTGGGGTAGAATCATCAACGTGACTTCTGTTGTGGCGAGTATTGGCAATGGTGGGCAAAGTAATTATGCGGCAGCAAAAGCAGGTGTAGAGGGATATAGTCGGGCCCTGGCCAGTGAATTAGGCTCTCGTGGTATCACTGTGAATTGCGTTGCGCCTGGTTTTATCAAGACAGACATGACAGATGCCCTGAGCGAAGATCAAACTCAAGGGTTGTTGTCCCGGGTGCCTGCGGGTCGTCTCGGCGAGGCCGCGGAAGTCGCGGCGCTTGTGGTATTTTTGGCGGGAGAGACTGCTGGTTATATCACGGGTTCCACAATACATATCAATGGCGGATTGTACATGAATTGAGATGAAACCCAGGAGTGCATGCCCGACTTTGCGGTGACTCTCAGATCATTTATGGTAGAAGAAAAAGAAGAAAACGAAGAAAAGAGGGCATTTGCCCTGGGCATCTAAACCGAAGATGAATAAGAATGTCTGAACTGGATCAAGTGGACAAAAAGCTTGATAGGTTAACTGGCATTTTATTAAACTAGCGCAGCTTGTCTGCAACGCGTAGGAGTGACAGAAAACATGAGCACAATTGAAGAACGAGTTAGTAAATTGGTCTGTGAGCAATTGGGTGTCAAAGAAGAAGAAGTGACCTTGGACGCTTCCTTCGTTGAAGATCTCGGCGCCGACTCCCTTGACACCGTGGAACTCGTCATGGCTCTTGAAGAAGAATTTGAGACCGAAATTCCTGACGACGAAGCAGAAAAGATCACGACTGTGAAAGAAGCGATCAATTATATTAAAGCCCACGCATAGTCTGCTGGGTTTCAACTCAAAAGCCGCATTTACGATTGTGAGTGCGGCTTTTGTTTTGGTAGCAGGTACCCAATGCTTATGAGGTGACTCAGCGGCCAAGTGGCTGACCCAGTTGACTATTTGATCTGATAAGGCCTGTTGGCCAGACTTCAGCCAAGGAGATGGGCTTGAACAATCGTAGAGTTGTAATCACGGGTATGGGGATGTTGACCCCTTTGGGCGCCGCTATGGACCTGTCTTGGACCGGGCTGGTTGCTGGTAACAGCGGCATAGGGCCCATCAAGGCGTTCGATACTGCGGACTTCCCTGTCAGGTTTGGCGGCGCGGTGCCTGATTTCAACATGGACGACTACATCTCCAAGAAGGACGCGCGCCGAATGGATGGTTTTATCCAATTTGGTCTTGTCGCGGGTATTCAAGCGATGCAGGATGCCGGTCTTGAAGTCACCGATGAGAATCGCCACCGAATTGGCGTCGCAGTCGGTTCCGGAATTGGTGGTATCGTGACGATAGAAACCTGTCATGACATTGTCACGAATCGCGGGCCTACGAAGGTGACGCCATTTTTCGTACCCTCTTGCATCATTAATATGGTCGCGGGCCATCTGTCAATCCTCTATGGCATGCAAGGCCCCAACATTGCCATTACGACGGCCTGCACAACAGGGACCCATAATATTGGCTTCGCTGCCCGCATGATCGCCGCCGGTGATGCCGATGCCATGCTTGCTGGTGGTGCAGAAAAATCAACCTCACCGACCACCATGGCCGGTTTCGCGGCGATGAAGGCATTATCAACCCGCAATGATGACCCAACGGCTGCCAGTCGACCTTGGGACAAAGACCGTGATGGCTTCGTGCTGAGTGATGGCGCAGGTGTACTGGTGTTAGAGGAGTATGAACACGCCAAAGCGCGAGGTGCGCAAATCTACTGTGAGATCGCGGGGTTTGGCATGAGTGCCGATGCCAGCCATATGACCTCACCCTCAGAAAATGGCGCTGGCGCGGCCATGTCTATGCATAATGCCTTGCGCGACGCGGGGCTTAACGGCACCGATATTGATTATATCAATGCCCACGGTACCTCAACGCCTCTTGGCGATATCGCTGAGACGCTGGCGGTCAAGACGGTGACACAAGGTCATAGTAATAAAGTCGCTGTGAGTTCAACCAAATCAATGATTGGTCATCTATTGGGCGCCGCTGGTGCTGTCGAGGCGGTCATTTCTGCCTTGGCCATCAAGCATCAGGTCGCGCCACCAACGATCAACCTGGATAACCCTAGCGAGGGCTGTGATCTGGACTATGTACCCCACCATGCGAGGGATATGAAGATTGATGTCGCCTTATCGAACTCCTTTGGTTTTGGTGGCACCAATGGTACGTTGATCTTCAAAAAACTCCATTAGCGCGCTGCTGGTGCGTTCGTTGATTAATGGCCTGCCTGGAGATACTGTCTCTGCCGCCGACCGTGGACTAGCCTACGGCGATGGCTTGTTCGAGACGGTCCGGGTAATTGATGGACGGCCGATTTTACTCGATTTGCATTTAGCTCGATTAAACCAGGGTTGTAAACGCCTCGGTCTTGACCTAGATGTTCAAAGTCTGCAGGCAGAGCTGCAGACTCTCTATAGTGGCTCTGCTGACAGTGACCAGGTACTGAAGATCATTGTCACCCGCGCCATCGGTGGGCGTGGCTACCAACCTGATAATACCCAACAGGCTAATCGCTATATCAGCATGAATAAATATGTGGCTGATCCGCAGTGGACGGAGACAGGGTGCGCCGTACATCTATGCGAGACAATGCTTGCGCGCCAGCCATTACTGGCGGGTATCAAGCACCTGAACCGCTTGGAGCAGGTACTTGCCGCAGCTGAGCTACCAGTGGGTTACCCGGAAGGTTTGATGCGGGATACGCAAGGCCATATGATTGAGGGAATTCGGAGTAATCTGTTTATTATCGTGGCGGGTGAATTAATCACCCCTGATTTATCTCACAGTGGTGTCAGCGGCGTGATGCGGGAATTGATCTGTCAGCTGCAGGGGGTTCGAGTCAAGGAACTGGACCTTTCTGCAGTATTGGCTGCGGAGGAGGTATTTGTCTGCAATAGTGTTTTTGGTATCTATCCGGTGACTCGAATTGATGCGGCGGGACAGTCCTTGGCCACGTTCCCTGTGGGGCCTGTAACGCAGGCTTGTCAGCGCCAAGTGAGCGAATTCATAGGGGTAAACCGTTAAGTGAAAACCCGATTGACACTTATTCTGCTGTTGGCGGTCCTGCCGATGCTGGTTTGTGTAGGCTATTTATTCCAGCAGCTGAATAAATCGATTGTCCTGCCGGCTGAGGCAGTGTTTTACGAGGTGAAGCCTGGAACGCCGCTGACAGAGGTGACCAGCGACCTTGTTGCCCGTGGTATCGTGGTCGTGCCCACCTGGATGTATCGTCTTTACGGGACATTAAGCCAGACGCAGGGTAGTCTCAAGGCCGGTGAGTTTGAAATCACTCAGTCCATGAATGCCGTGACGTTGTTAAAAAAATTGCGCCGGGGGCCTGTCGTACAGCATCAGATGACCTTCCCTGAGGGCTGGCGATTTCGAGATTGGCGCGAACAACTGGCCAGTCAGCCATTGATTCGGCAGTCCATCAATGGGTTGTCAGACGATGAGGTCATGGCCCTGCTGGGTGATAATCAGCTGAACCCTGAGGGTCAATTTTTCCCGGATACTTATCACTACGTTAAAGGTGAGACAGATATTGCGATTTTACGCCGTGCGCACCGGCGCATGGCCGAGGCGTTGAACAGGGCCTGGCGAAATCGCACTGATACGACCTTGGCTTCTCCTTACGAAGCGCTGATACTGGCGTCAATCGTGGAAAAGGAGACCGGCTTCAGTCTAGATCGGGGTAAGATTGCCAGGGTGTTTATCAACCGCTTGGAAATGGGGATGCGATTGCAGACTGACCCAACAGTCATTTACGGCCTGTCGGACTTTGATGGCGATTTGACCCGCAGTCATTTGCGTCAGGCATCGGCCTATAATACCTATCTGAACAAGGGGTTGCCGCCGACGCCGATCTGTAATCCTGGTTTAGCGGCTATCGAGGCGGTGTTTGCCCCGGAACCTGGCGATTACTTGTTCTTCGTCGCTCAAGGCGACGGGCGAAGTTTTTTTTCGACAACGCTGGATCAGCATAATCAGGCTGTCAGTAAGTTTCAGCGTGGCGTCCGGGCTGAAGCCTATCAAAGTGCGCCACCGACGACGGTGCCGCTCACCAAAGAGGCACCATGAGCGGACAATTTGTTACCATCGAAGGGGCTGAAGGCGTCGGTAAATCCACCAATATTGCGTATATTGAGGAGCTGCTTGATATCGCCGGGATTGAACATATCTCGACCCGTGAACCGGGAGGAACCCCTTTGGCAGAACGGATCAGGCACTTATTGCTGGACAAGGCGGAACAAAATGTCGATCCGCTGGCTGAATTGTTGCTGATGTTTGCTGCGCGCCGGCAGCACCTGCAGGAACTCATATGGCCAGCCTTAGCAAGGGGCCAGTGGGTGATCTGTGATCGGTTTACCGATTCAACCTATGCCTATCAGGGTGCGGGGCGTGGCTTGGATCTGACTGTGATCCAGCGTCTTGAACAGCTGTGTCTGGGTGATTTTCAACCAGATTTAACCTTGATCCTTGATTTGCCTATCGAGGCCGGTATGGCCCGAGCTGCCGAGCGAGGTGAGTTGGATCGCTTCGAGTCTGAAGACATTGCCTTTTTTCAGCGCGTTCGCCAAGGGTTTTTAGACCGTGCGGCCACCGCTGACCGATATCGGGTAATTGATGCGAGTCAGTCGCTGGCCCAAGTTCAAGCCCAAGTTCGACAGATTATTACCAGTTTACCGGTTTATGCAGGGGGAACTGATGGTGCAAGCTGATCATGTACCACCTGAATTGGCGACCAGGGCGCAATTTTATCCGTGGCAGACACTGCCACAACAGCAGATCGCGCGCCAATATCGCCAAGACAAATTGCCTCATGCATTGCTGCTTTGTGGTCAGGCCGACCTGGGAAAACGGGGTTTTGCCAGTGCGATGGCACAATTGCTGTTATGTCGTGCTCCTGTTGATGAGACGGCCTGTGGCGAGTGCCCCGAGTGTGCGTTGATTGGTGCCGGCACTCACCCGGATTTGCGAATCGTGCAGCCAGAAGCGCCCTCTAAACAGATCAAAATTGATCAGATTCGATCTCTGATCGAGTGGTCTGGTCACACCGCCCAGCGCAACGGTTTGAAAATCGCCATCGTTCATCCGGCTGAGACCATGAATAACGCTACTTCCAACGCGCTGTTAAAGTGCCTTGAAGAGCCGCCAGGTAGTACCCTGATGATGCTCGTCACCCGCCAGCCTGGGAGGCTTTTACCCACCATTCGAAGTCGCTGCCAGCGGGTCAATTTTGCGCTGCCGAGCCCTGAATTGGTGCTGCCGTGGCTTGCGGAACGGTTACCTGATAATCAGAACCTGGCGCTATTGCTCACGATCGCTGGCGGTGCGCCGCTGGCGGTGCTCAATCATCATGATGAGCAGTACCTGGCGCGACGACAGGTAATCGCAAAGAGTCTGGCGGCGTTACTAACCGCTGAATCCTCGGCGGCGGAAGCCTATGCACGACTGGCAGCAGATGAGCCCGTGATGGTGGTCAACTTGATGTTGGAAGTGGTTGCAGATGCGCTTCGTTGGCAGGTGTCTGAAGTTGATGGGACAGTTAAAAATCAAGATTTAGCGAGCCATGTCAAAGTGATTGGTCAGTCTGTCAGTAAGGACTTTTTGTTTCGCCTGTTGGACCGTTTGATGCAAGAAGCGCGACAACTTTCCAGTACGTCTAATCCGAGTCCGCAACTGCTTCTGGAGGCGCTGCTGGATGCCGTGAGTCACCGGCAGTTAGAGGTTTTTTAGCGATTGGTGGATTTCTACCTTGTAGATTGGTAGGTCATGATGCAAGATTTCGAGTCTAACCTGAATGGAAGCGTTGAATGGGCAGTTTAGCAAGGGGCGGTGCCAAAAAGACCATGATCGCGTTGACGATCAAGGATAAAGTCGTGTTGCACAACTGCTATATGCCGTTTATCAGAAATGGTGGGTTGTTCATTGCAAATCGAACAGAGTACGAGCTGGGTGATGATGTTTTCATTCTGTTGAATTTGATGGATGAATCTGAAAAAGTGCCGGTTGCGGGCAAGGTGGTCTGGGTTGCTAAAAAAGGCGTCAAGAGCCCGCATACCCCTGGTGTTGGTATCCAATTCACTGATCCGGACAATATGGCGAAAGATAAAATAGAAACATACCTGGTCGGATCCTTCGGCTCCGCAAATGCGACAGCGACGATGTGACCTTAGAGAAATATTGAGTAGATAACGTGTTCAAGCCTCATTTGCTATTGGTGAGTGCCAGTGGTTTTGCTCGTGGTTCGATTATCGGCGGGTGATTTTAAGTTGATCAAGTGGTACTTTCCTGATCGTGCGCAATGCTCAGGGGATCCCACAGTAAGCGGTTCGATTGAACCTCAGGAATGTAAATGACCTATTGTGTTGCCATCTCGGTAGACGCTGGAATTTGTTTTATTGCAGATTCGCGCACAAATGCGGGTGTGGATAACGTCAGCACCTACTCTAAAATGCATATCTTCGGCGTCGATGGCGAGCGACAGATTGTCGTGTTATCCGCAGGTAATTTGGCCACCACTCAGGGTGTGATTAGCCAATTGAAGAAAGACATCAAGATGGGTGCCGCGCAACATTTGCTCAATGTGCCGCATTTGACAGATGCGGCTGACTATCTGGGCGAGCTCAGTGTTGCCCAGCAGGCGAAACATACTGGTGGTGGCGCGAGCTACGAAGCATCCTTTATTCTTGGAGGTCAAATTACCGGGCAGAGTGCCAACGCCTATTTGATCTACCCACAGGGCAACCACATAACGACCTCAGCGGACACGCCATTTCTGCAGATAGGCGAAAGTAAATACGGTAAGCCGATCCTGGACCGTATACTAACGCTGGACTCCTCCCTGGAAACAGCAGCTCTTTGTGGTCTTGTGTCCATGGACTCTACCATTCGAAGTAACTTGACAGTGGGGCCGCCGATTGAGGTGCTAGTTTATGAGGAATCGAGCTTTTCTGTTGAGCGGTATTACCGCTTTGAGGAAAGCAGCGAGTATTTACGGGCGCTGAGTCGTAGCTGGGATGTCAAGCTCAAGGAGGCATTTTCGAGTTTACCGCCGATCGCCTGGAGCGCTAACTGGGATGATGTTGAGCATCGACAGAACTGATTTTGCCATTCCAACAAAACCGAATAAACCGATCAACCCAGCGACCAGGGTAATGAGTCGCCGCTCAAACATCTGTTCGTTATGAGGAGTCTGTCAGCTTGACGATTCGCGTAGCTATCAACCACATTACCGAATACCGCTTCGACCGCCCGATTACTTTGCATCCTCATGTTGTGCGCCTGCGGCCTTCGCCGCACTGCCGCACGGCTATTGAATCCTATTCTCTGAAAGTCTCGCCAACGAATCACTTTCTGAACTGGCAGCAGGACCCATTCGGCAATTACCTTGCTCGCTATGTGTTTCCTGAAAAGACTCGCGAACTGCTAATTCATGTTGAGTTAATCGCTGACCTGACGGTCATTAATCCCTTTGATTTTTTTCTGGAAGAAAATGCTGAAACCATCCCATTCCAGTACGAAAGCCAATTACGCCGCGACCTTGATCCCTACTTGGAAGTGAAGGAAAGTGGCCCGTTATTGACCGAATGGTTAGCTGCAGTGGATCGCAGCGCGACGCCCACAGTTAATTTTTTGGTGGCACTGAACCAGCGCTTGATGGCAGACGTCGGCTATTTGATTCGAATGGAACCCGGGGTACAGAGCTGTGAACAAACCCTGTTAACTCAATCGGGCTCCTGCCGCGATAGTGCCTGGTTGATGGTACAGATACTGCGTCACTTGGGCTTGGCGGCGCGCTTTGTCTCTGGTTATCTGGTCCAGCTGAAATCTGACCAGCAGTCACTGGATGGCCCTTCAGGCCCGGTGGAAGACTTCACCGATTTGCACGCTTGGGCTGAGGTTTACTTGCCGGGTGCGGGTTGGATCGGCCTGGATGCCACATCCGGTCTGTTCGCAGGCGAGGGGCACATTCCACTGGCCTGCACGCCTGATCCGATATCTGCAGCACCGGTGACGGGTGCGACCGAGCGGGCAGAGGTAACATTCCATTTCGAGAACAGCGTGACCCGAATTTTTGAAGACGCACGGGTGACCAAACCTTACACTGACATGCAATGGCGTAAGGTAGAAAAGTTAGCGCTCAAAATTGATCAACAGCTCGCGCTAGATGACGTGCGCCTAACGATGGGCGGTGAGCCGACCTTCGTCTCTATCGACAATATGGATGGTGCTCAGTGGAATACTGAGGCGCTGGGTGATGAAAAGCGTAAGCTGGCGGACAGCTTGTTCTGGCGTTTGAAGCAGCACTATGCCCCTCAGGGTTTGATGCACATTGGTCAAGGAAAATGGTATCCGGGCGAACAGTTGCCGCGCTGGGCTTTGTCGCTTTATTGGCGCAAAGACCGCAAGCCCTTGTGGCTTGATGACGCGCTGTTGGCCAATGAAAGTTCTCTTGGTCAACAACCGGCGACGGCAGGAAAAGATTTTGTCGACGCGCTGGCAAAGCAATTAGGCCTATCCCCTGAGCTGGTGGTGCCGGGTTTTGAGGATGTAGGCTATTACCTTTGGAAGGAAGGACAGTTGCCTGAGAACCTGGATCCGGACAATAACAAGCTGGATGACCCTTTGGAGCGCGCACGCTTTAGACGCCTGTTTGCCACTGGTCTGACGACCACGGTGGGCTATGCGCTGCCGCTGAAATGGCAAACCATGAATGAGCAGCAGGGGCGTTGGCGCTCGAGTCGTTGGCCGTTTCGGAGTCGGCATATGTTACTGGTACCTGGTGACTCACCCATGGGACTGCGCCTGCCGTTAAACTCGTTGCCTTGGGAGCAACCAAACCCGCTCGAATTTGATGCCGAGGCCGATCCATTTGCGCCGGTTTCCGCAGAGCTGACAAGTCTGGATTCGGTGGAGTCCAAAGAGGTGATACACACCGCCCTTTGTGTGCAAGTCAGGGAAGGGCACTTGTATGTCTTCATGCCACCTCAAACTGAGTTTGATATTTACGCGCTGCTGTTGGCAAAGATTGAGGCGACCGCTAAACAATTAGCTATGCCGGTGATTATTGAAGGCTATGAACCGCCTTCAGACAGTCGCGTCCAGGTTTTGCAGGTGACGCCGGATCCCGGTGTGATCGAGGTTAATGTCCATCCCGCGAGTAATTGGGACGAGCTCACAGAGATAGCTGAAAGTGTCTACGCCCAGGCCCGAGCATGTCGCCTGGGGACCGAAAAATTCATGCTGGACGGACGACATTCCGGTACAGGGGGTGGTAATCACATCACCCTGGGCGGCGCGACGCCGATCGACAGTCCTTTCTTGCGTCGGCCAGACTTGCTGAAGAGTCTGATTATCTACTGGCAGAACCACCCCAGCCTGTCGTATTTGTTTTCAGGTCTCTTTATTGGCCCTACCAGCCAATCACCGCGAGTCGATGAGGCGCGAGATGACAATCTTTATGAACTTGAGATGGCATTGGCGCGGATACCTGCCGGTGATATTGAACAGCCGTGGTTGGTGGACCGATTGTTGCGAAACTTTTTGGTGGACCTGACCGGAAACACCCACCGAGCGGAATTTTGTATCGACAAACTATATTCGCCAGATTCGGCGAGTGGTCGTCGCGGCCTCGTCGAGTTCAGGGCTTTTGAAATGCCACCGCACGAGCGCATGGGGCTGGTTCAGATATTGTTGATCCGGGGCCTGATTGCGATGTTTTGGCGTCGTCCCCATGATCGACCTTTGGTACGTTGGGGCACTGAATTGCACGATAAATTCATGCTGCGCCACTTCATCGACGATGATTTTCAGACGGTGATCAACGATTTGTGCAAGTCAGGCTATTATTTTGAGCGCGCTTGGTTTGACGCCTTTATGGAATTTCGCTTTCCGCGTATTGGTGGGGTCAACGTGGCGGGGCTGGAACTGCAGTTATTTGCCGCGCTGGAACCCTGGCATGTGTTGGGCGAGGAGTCGTCAACCCAAGGCACTTCGCGTTTTGTGGACTCAACTCTGGAGCGAATACAGGTGACCCTGGATAACGCCACGAGTAATCGGTATATCGTGACTTGCAATGGTCGCAAGGTGCCGTTGCGCAACACCGGCACCCGGGGCAGGCAGGTGGCGGCTGTGCGCTACAAAGCCTGGGAGCAGCCGTCGAGTTTACACCCGAGTGTTGCGCCGCATAACCCCTTGGTATTTGATGTCATTGATGTGGACAACCAGCGTTCACTAGGGGGCTGTACTTATTATGTCTCCCACCCCGGTGGCCGAAACTACGACACCTTTCCCGTCAATGCGGCGGAAGCCGAGGCGCGTCGCCATGCACGATTTTGGGAGATTGGTAAGACTCAAGGAAGAATCCGGATCCCACCGGATGAGCAACATCCTGAGCAGCCGCTGACGCTAGATTTAAGATGGCCCGACCCACGGTAACGTCTCGAAACCCCGGGTAGTCGAATGGGGTGGGACCGCTGATGCGGCCAGGCCTAGGATTTTACACGGCTACCGTTGACGGTTGAGGGTGATCAACCCCGTGACCAAACCAGGTATTGGCAACTTGAGTGTGGATGTCGGCGAACGCAAGCTGCACGACATCGACAAAGTCATGCAGGCCAGACTCGTTGAGCAGCTTGATGACATCGTTGGTTTCTATGGTTCGCAGGGCCTGGGAGATACTGCGCAGTGGCAGATCGTTCTGTGGTAGCTCGCTGCAGCATTGATTAACCTCGTTTAGGCAATGTGCCACCGCTCGCGGAAACTTGCGATTTTTGAGTAGAAAGTCGACGACATCTTCACCGTTCACTCTATCCTTCACGTGTTGGCGATACATCTGATAGGCGGTAAGTGAGCGCAGTACATTCATCCACAGGATGTTGTCGTACTCTGCCTGCTTATCTTTGAGCGTAATCAGGTTAAGACTACCCACATCAACAATGCGTGATGACATGTCAGCGCGCTCAAGGTTACGGCCAATTTTGATAAAGTTATAGGCAGTGTCGGCGCTCATAGAGCCGGCTAAGAGGCCCGTTATTTGATGACATCGACCGATGATTTCACCAAGGAAGTTGTGTCTGCCTTCGCGTTTGAGTCCCTGGCCGAGGTTTTTTTGGAGGAACAGGTAGAGTTCGTTAATGCGCTCCCATGCCTCTGATGGCATGATCTCACGAGTGGTTCTGGCATTTTCACGAGCGAGGCGCACAGCGCTGCGGATCGAACAGGCGTCGTCCTCTAGCAAAAATTTAACGACATTACGCTCATCGACTCGAGTGAAGCGACGTTGAAACTCTAGGCTATTGCCAGTGATATCCAGGGTGCTTGCCCAGATATGATCAACCCTGGGCAGATCCATCACCAGGTTCGTATTGACGCTAATCAGGCGTGCGGTATTTTCGATGCGCTCGACGTAGCGCCCAAACCAGTACATTTTTTCTGCAACTCTAGATAGCATTGCTATATCTCCTCAGGTTGCTTGCCGGTCGGCGATAATCCAGGTGTCTTTGCTACCGCCACCTTGGGAGGAATTCACGATCAGAGAACCCTTGACCAGGGCGACCCGGGTTAATCCGCCGGCACTAATAGTGGTTTTGTTACCCTGCAGTATAAAGGGTCTTAGATCCACGTGGCGCGCTTCGATCGCGTTCTCACACAAGGTTGGAACGGTCGACAGGTCGATAATGGGTTGGGCGATATAGTTTCTCGGATTAGCCTTGATCAAACGTTTCATCTCTGCCGTGCGCCGTTTACTCTCACGGGGACCAATATACATGCCGTAACCACCGGATTCGTTCGCCGGCTTAACCACCAGATTCTCGATGTTCGTCAGGACGTGCTGCCGATGGAGGTCATTGGAGCAGATGAAACTGGGGACGTTGGGGAGTATCGGTTCCTCACCCAGATAGTAGCGGATCATTTCGGGCACGTACGTGTAAACCAGCTTGTCATCGGCGACGCCGGCACCGGGTGCGTTAGCCAGTGCGACATTACCTTTGCGCCAGGCTCGCATTAATCCCGGTACACCCAGCATCGAGTTCTTGTCGAACACTTCCGGATCCAGAAACATGTCGTCAATCCGCCGATAGATGACATCGACCCGAGACAGCCCCTCGACGGTTTTCATATACACGCAGTCATCATCACCAACGATCAGGTCAGGTCCCTCGAGGAGTTCGGCACCCATGCGTTGAGCCAAAAAAGAGTGTTCAAAATAGGCCGAGTTGTAAGTGCCGGGTGTCAAAACCACGACCTCAGGGTAATCCAGTGGTCGGGGTGAAATGGAACTTAAGGTGTCGAACAGATTAGTCGGGTAGTCATCCATGGGTAGGATGTCATACATCTCAAATAATTCAGGTAATACCTGTTTGCTGATTTTGCGGTTTTCAAGCATGTAAGACACGCCGGAAGGTACTCGCAGATTATCTTCCAGCACATACATAGTTCCGTCGCCGCCACGTACCAGATCGCTACCGCAAATATGCGCCCAGGTGTTGTAGAGAGGCTTTATGCCTTCACATTCTTTTCGATAGTCTTTCGAACTGCGTAATAAGTCACGCGGGACGCGTTTATCCTTGAGGATTTTTTCGTCGTTGTAGATATCCGTAATAAACAGGTTGAGTGCCATCAGGCGTTGTTCCAACCCTTTCTCGATATGCTCCCATTCCTTTTGGCGAATCATTCGAGGAATGATGTCGAAAGGCCAATTGCGATCGATATTCTCCCCTTCGCTGTAGACAGTGAAGGTGATACCCATCGTGCGTATCGCCAGCTCAGCATTATGCTGCCGCTCTTTAAGCTCTTTGAGAGAGCTTTTTTTGAGGAAATTAGTGAGCTCTGTGAAGCCTGGCCGCGCCCTGTTTTTTGGCGTCAGAAGTTCATCATAAAAACCGGATTGATTCGTGTATTGCTTAAAGTCCATACAGTTGAGTTCGCCAGTATTTTAGATAGATCATGTTAACGCAATGTCTGCTTGAAATCAGAATTCAACTTCAAGAAGTTTGTAGTGTGTTTCTTCCATACCGAGGGACAAATAGGTCTGCTGGGCATTGGTATTGTCGTGCTCAACATACAAGCGAATGCCGCAGACATCAGTTGTATTTTTCGCCAGTTCGGTCACATGCGCGTACAGTCCGCCGAAGACGCCTTGGCGACGGTAATTCGGATCGATGTAGACGCTCTGAATCCACCAGAATAATCCATTGCGCCAGTCGCTCCATTCGAAGGTGATCCCCAGGCAGCCGACGGGGCCGCCGTCGGCTTCTGCGACCAGATAAAAGCCCAGGCTCGAGTCGCTGATCATACGTTCGACACCGGCCAGAATAGTCCCGGTGGGTAAGGTTTTATTTTCAGTTTCCTGAGCCATGGCCTGGTTGAAGGCCGCAATGGCAGCGATATCAGCGGGGGTTGCTCGACGAAAAATGGTCGTCATGTTAATTTGCCTCTCGAAAATTAATATTGGGTTGGTGCCTATGCCGATGTTGGCGACAGATGTTGATCAAAAAATTGATCCATCATGCCGTAACGATGGAGATTGACCTTGCGTCCGCTCAGACCATGTTTAGCACCTGGGTAATTCATGATTTCAAAGGCTAGATTTTCATCCTGAAGTGCCTGGTAAAGCTTCGTACTGTTGGTAAACAAGACGTTATCATCAGCCATGCCATGAATGACCAGTAGTTTGCCGTGTAAGTTATGCACATAGGGGAACACACTGCTAGACAGATAGCCATCAGGATTGTGGCTCGGTAGTCCCAGGTAGCGTTCGGTATAATGGGTGTCGTACAAACGCCAATCAGTCACCGGCGCCACACTGACGCCGGCTATGAAGACCTCCGGGGCTTTCATCATCAGCATCAGCGTCATATAGCCGCCATAACTATGCCCAAATACGCCAACTCGGCGAGCATCAATCCAGGGCAGGCTGGTGGCATAGTTGACGCCAACCAGTTGGTCGCTGACTTCAACCTCGCCGAGTCTGCCGAAGATGGGATCCTCAAAAGCCTTGCCGCGATTGCTGCTACCGCGGTTGTCGAGTTGCAGCATGGCATAGCCCCGACTCGCCATGTAATGATGCCAAGGTGGAATCCATTCGTTGGTGACGCGCTGCACGCCCGGCCCGCCATAAACGGTGACAATCAGCGGGCATTGCACGCCTGGTGCGAGGTCCTTGGGCTTGATTAGGCGATAATGCAGTGTCTGGCCATCCTCGGCGCTTAATTGACCGAACTCCACCTTACCGCAGCTGTCGTGGTAGGGGTGAAAGGGATGGTGGGCGTCCACCTTGTTAGGTTCCAGGTCCAGGAGGACTTCGCCGGCGATGGTCTGGATCGAGACTGCCGGTGGCTGTGACGCCGAAGAGTAGCTGTCAATATAGTGCTGCAGACTCCGGCTTAATTCGACCTGATGACTTTGCCCGGTCGCGCTGATCCTGACAGGCTCAAGATGAGCATTCAAACTGCCTCGATATAGATGCTTTTCCAGCGGGGTGTCTGCGAAACCGTCAAAATAAATCGTCTCTCGGACCTCGTCAACGCCATGTAGATTGGCCACAACCCAGTCGCCGCTGGTGATTGTGTTTAACAACTGCCCTTCGATATTGTAACGATACAGGTGCCGGTAGCCCGAGCGCTCCGAGGCCCAAATAAATTCCTGCCCGGTTTGTAATGAGTGGAAGCAGTCGTGCAGGTTGATCCAGGTCGCTGCGGTCTCGGAGAGCAGGGTGGACACCGTATCCTGACGCTTGTGCCATAAGACCAAATCCAGGCGTTGCTGATTTCGAGACTGAATTTGAATGGCCAGTCGGGCGCTATCACCAAGCCAATTGACACGAGCGAGGTAGGTGTCTGGATCACGCTCAATCGCGGGCCAATGAATCTCCGCCGTCGTTATGTCGATGACTCCCAACCGTGTTCTGGCATTGGGTGTGCCGGCGTAAGGGTAGCGTTGGTCAAAGACACCAAAATGGTCGGCATCGATTTCATAGCGTTGGGAAAGTTCGACTGTGCCTTCGTCGACTTGAATGAAAGCGATTGACTGGCTGTCCGGTGACCACCAGTAGCCATCAAACCGGTGCATTTCTTCCTGCGCGATAAATTCGGCTACGCCATTGCTGATAGTGCCTGAACCATCAAGGGTCAGTTGCCGTTCCACGCCAGTTGCCACTTCAATGCAGAACAGGTTTTGATTACGGACGAAGCTCAGGAAGCGCCCGTCAGGGGAGAAGTGCAGGTCGGTTTCAAAAGTCACATCAGTGGTGAGCTGTTGTAGCGTCTCAGCCTGATCGAGATGGTATAGAAATAGATTGCCATTCAATGGGAACAGGATCGCGTTCGAGTTTGGTGACCAGAAGTACTCGACAATGCCGGTCTGAGTAATACGCTTACGCTCACGTCTGGCTTTCTCCTCGTCGGACAAGATCCGTTGGCCTGAGACCAGTTCGCTGGCATCTACCAACAGGCGAGTCTGTTGGGTCGCGACATTGAACTCCCACAGATCCAGGCGTTCAAAGTTTTCCTGACTTGGCTTGAGATAAGTTACTCGAGAGCCGTCCGGAGAAAATTTCAAGGCGACGGGTGACGAGCCATTGAGGTCAGGGTCGTTAAATATCCGGTGCAGTGTCAGTTGGGTCATGAGTTTTGAGGCCTGATTCGCGCTGTGTTGGTGATGTTGTTGATTTAATAATCAGAAATTCGATAACTAAGGTTGTCGATGTTCCGCCATTGCGAGCCGGGTCAGGTTCACCGGAAGGTTGTCCTGTATGACAATGTTGTCTTCAATCCGGATCCCGCCATAGGGTAGCAGTTCGTCAATCATCGACCAGTTAATTTTGGCTTGATGGGGTCCCTGCTTGAGTTTTTCCAAGAGCATGGGAATAAAATATAGTCCCGGTTCGATGGTAAAAACCTGTTGGTTTTGGATGTCGCGTGTCAATCGTAGGGCTGGATATTTCTCTGGCGCCGATTTTTCTTCGCCTTGCCTGGATTGCTGAAATCCACCAACATCATGAGTTTGTAAACCGAGGAAATGACCGAGACCGTGGGGCAGAAAGCTAAAGGTCAAGTTAGTCTCGAGCATCTCATCCACAGACATGTTGACACAGCCAGACTCAAGGAGCAGCTGGCCAATTCTGCGATGCATTTTTTCGTGAAGATCAGCATAGTTCATGCCGACTTGGATATCGCTGATGATGCCCAAATGATGCTGGTCGAGGCTCGTCACCAGATCTTGAAAGATGCCTGATCGAGCAGCATAGGTGCGAGTAATATCTGCCGCATAGCCATGAAAGCTCGCGCCGGCGTCGATGAGAAGTGAATTCAGGTCGGCGCTGGCTAGGCGTTGCTGAGCGTAAAATTGATAGTGGAGTACAGCGCAATGTTCATTCTGAGCGACGATGGCACCATAGGGTGCCTGTTGCTCACGATGCTGGATAGCGCCTAGGTAAGCGTGGGCAATTTCGAATTCTGATTGGCCGGCGCGGAAGCTCGTCTCTGCGACGCTATGGCCCTTGACGGCTATCTGGTTGGCTCGGCGTAGACAGGCAATCTCATAGTTAGTCTTGTAAGCGCGCTCGTAATGCAGAGCACTCAAGGCCGCCGGGGTATTGATGGCTGACATGCCCCATTCGCGGGCAAGATCAACTTGCTCGCCGATAAATAGCAGGTTTTGCGGGTCACCGATCAAGCGCTGAGCATCTTGCAGAGATTGGATCGATTGGATTTCCCAGTGATCGACCCAGAAGCCCTGTGGCGCAGCGGGTGTCAGGTGCCAATAATCCTCTGGCTGGCTATACAACAAACGCGGTTTGTGGCCACTGCGAATCAGCAGAAAGGAATCGGGCACGTCCACCAGCGGTAACCAGGCCTTGAAGTGAGGATTGACCACAAAAGGATAATGGTGATCGTCCAAAAAACACGGTTGCAATGTGCCTGAGGCAATCAAAACGCCAGCGCAGCCGGCGAGAATCGCAGCTTCGCTGTAGTATTGCTGCAGTCGCGCTAGATGTTCCGGGTAAAGTCCGGCTAAGTCGTTGGAAATCATCGTCATGCCTATATCCTTGTTCGCAAGTAGGCCGGGGGTCAGTCGAGCGGCGTGGCAGTATAATACCATAGGGTCTGGCATTGGCGGGCGAAGCTGGACAGGAGTTTGGCGATGTTCATAATGGGCCAACGTTCACTCAATACAGAGGTTGTACCTAAAATGGGCACGCATGGTTTTGAATATCTAACGATTGTTACACTTTTGGCGTTACTTCAATTTATCTGGCTTGGTGTACGCGTCGGAGCCGCCCGGGGGAAGTACGGGATCAGCGCGCCAGCGACGACGGGGCATGACCTATTCGAGCGCCACTATCGAGTGCATTACAACACACTAGAAGCCCTGGTGGTGTTTATTCCCGCGCTGTGGGCATTTGGTTATTATATCGACCAATATGGGGCGGCGGGTCTCGGTGTGATTTATTTGATAGGGCGCCTGATCTATGCCATCAGTTACGTGAAAGATCCGAAAGCGCGAGGTATGGGAATGCTTTTTTCGTCATTGCCAGTCTATGTTTTGTTGCTGGGCGGCCTTGGGGCTGCGGTCTGGGATCTGTTGGTCGGTTGATGCGTGTGGGCTAGCGGCTGACCCGGAAGGTGGTGGGCGCCGCGCCGCGCCACCCAGAAAGAGATGCTCAAAAAGTGGTTCTGGTTGCCGATAGGAGTATTTCTCTTACGGTCATACTTGGCGCCGGTGGAGGTGCCGTGGTATACAGGTGCTGATATCAATAGGATAGGGCTCGAGACGTGGCTGACGTTCTACCAGGCCGGGCGGGCCAAGTTTGATTCAAAAATTTTTCGATAAATTCATTAGGGCCAGCATCCTACCGTCAAGCAGCGCTAGGAATGTGACGACCTCACAGGAGTGAACGATGGCTGTAGTTGATTACAATGCCCCACAGTCTGTCCAGGAAGCGGTTGCATTGCTCTCCGGATCCGACATTAAGACGAAAGTGATGGCAGGTGGTACAGACTTAATTATTCAATCGAAGAGCCAGGCGGTTGAACCGTTGCGAGTGGTGGATCTTAAACATATCGCTGAGATGATGTCTTATAGCCTCGATGATGGCGGATTGTCTCTAGGTCCCTGCATGTGTTGCGCGGAATTTACTGCCCTGCATGACGTTGAAATGCTGTACCCAGGTTTGGTCGAAGCCGCTTATCTCATCGGCTCAACCCAGGTTCAGGGGCGGGCCAGTATAGGTGGAAACCTCTGTAACTCCTCGCCTGCCGCAGACACGATCCCGGCCCTGATTGCGATCGGTGCCAAATGTCTGATCGTCGGTGCGGGTGGCGAGCGGACAGTAGCCGTTGAAGATTTCGTCACTGGCGTAGGGCGTAACTGCATGCAACCCGGTGAATTGTTACAGCGTATCTTGGTTGCTCGACCCGCGCCGGGTAGCCGTGATGCCTATTTGAGATTTATCCCGCGTACGGAGATGGATATCGCGGTGGCCGGTGCCGGTGTCAGCGTTACCCTCGACAGCCAAGGCGTCTGCACCGCCGCTCGGATTGCTATTGGGGCTGTGGCACAAACGGCACTACTGGTGGCGAGCGCCGCAGATGCGCTTGTCGGTACTAAATTAGATGAAGCCTCGGTGGCTAAGGCTGCTGCTGTTGCCTCTGCTGCGGCCAGTCCGATCACAGATCGACGGGGAACCATTGAATTCCGCCGTCACATCGTTGGTGTGTTGGTGAAAAGAGCCACCCTCATAGCAAAAGAACGCGCTCAGGCGAGTTTGTAGGAGAATCCGTATGGCAAAATTACATATCACCACATCGATTAATGGCGAAGCGACAGAGTTTCTCTGTGAGCCTCATGAAACCCTGTTAGACGTTTTGCGTAACGATTTACAGATGACCGGCACCAAAGAAGGCTGTGGTTCCGGTGACTGCGGTGCATGCTCCGTGACTGTGGACGGTCGCCTGACCTGTGCTTGTCTGGTCCTGGGTGTTGAAGCTGCTGGACGTGAGATTGGCACCATCGAAGGCATTGGTAGCAGCGATAAGCTCAGCGTCATTCAGGAAAAATTTCTTGAACATGCCGCTTTACAATGCGGAATTTGTACGCCTGGCTTGGTAGTTTCTACTCAAGCATTACTCGAACAGAACCCCAATCCGACCGAAGCCGAGGCTCGGTATTTTTTGGCAGGGAATCTCTGTCGTTGTACGGGCTACGACAAAATCATTCGCGCGGTGCTTGATGCCGCCGCCACCATGAGGGGAGCAGCTTAAGCCATGAGTGAAGCACGAGAGTTCAAGTACATCGGCCAGAGCACGATCCGTCCAGATGGTTTCGACAAAGTCACGGGACGGGCTAACTATGGCGCTGATCTAAGTTTGCCAGGCATGATCTGGGGGAAAATACTGCGTAGTCCCCATGCCCACGCTATTATCAAACGCCTCGATACCAGTCGAGCTGAGGCGTTCCCAGGGGTGCTCGCAGTGGCGACTCACAGTGACTTCCCCAGTGTCACTGATCAGGCGATCGAGAGTGGTGAAGGCAGTTTGACTCTGCTCGACCTGGCCCGAAATGTCCTGGCTAAAGATAAAGTGTTGTATCACGGTCACGCGATTGTCGCGATTGCCGCCAAGACCTCAGCCATTGCCGAGCAGGCACTGGCGCTGATCGATATTGAGTATGAAGTGCTCAAGCCCGTCATGGATGTCCGTGAAGCCATGGCCGCTGGCGCGCCAATTCTACACCCTGATATGTTTACCCAAGGTTTAGCCGAAAAGCCGACGACCGCATCCAATGTCGCGACCCGGCTGGAATATAAGATGGGTGATATTGAGGCAGGTTTTAAGGACGCCGACGTGGTCGTCGAGCGAGAGTTTTATACGCCAACTGCGCACCAGGGTTATATCGAGCCCCATGCCTGCACTGTTCGATTCGAGAAAGATGGCCAGTCAATGATCTGGTGCTCGACTCAAGGACATTTTGATGTGCGCGCCAGTACTGCCAAGTTACTGGCGATGGATCTGGGTAAGCTAAAAGTGATTGCCAGCGAAATCGGTGGTGGCTTCGGTGGCAAGACAACGGTCTACCTGGAACCCGTGGCGTTGATTCTGTCGCGCAAGTCTGGTCGTCCGGTGAAGATGATCATGGACCGTGATGAGGTTTTCAAAGCGACTGGGCCTGGCTCGGCGACTCGTTCCTGGGTCAAGATCGGTGCCCGTAAAGATGGCACTATCACCGCTATGCAAGGTCGTCTGGCCTATGAAGCCGGTGCCTTTAAGGGTTCGCCAGTTATGATGGGCTGCATGACCGCATTTACCCCCTATGCTGTGTCTAACATGTATATCGAGGGGTTTGACGTAGTGGTCAATAAAGCCAAGGTAGCGGCTTATCGAGCGCCGGGTGCACCACAGGCGGAATTCGCGGTTGAGATGCTGGTGAATGAGTTAGCAGTGAAACTAGGCCGCGATCCTATCGATTTACGTCTGCAAAATGCAGCCCAGGAAGGTACTCAGACTATCTATGGTCCGAAATTTAAGCGGGTTGGATTGGTAGAGTGTCTCGAAGCCGCGCGCGACTCAAAGCATTATCAGCAAGCCCTAGCTGCAAATCAGGGTCGTGGTGTTGCTGCGGGTTTTTGGTTCAATGTCGGTGGCCAGTCCAGTGTGCATATTAATATGAATCCGGATGGCACTGGAACGATAGTCGAAGGCTCACCAGATATCGGTGGCTCTCGTGCTTCCATGCAAATGATGGCTGCGGAGGCTATGGGTATTGAGCCCGGGCGACTCAAGCCGATTATCGGCGACACAGAAAACGTGGCATTTAGTGCCGGTACCGGTGGCAGTCGTACGACGTTTGCGACGGGCATGGCGGTCATTGAGGCGGCAGAAGATGTGGTTGCGCAGATGAAGCAGCGGGCGGCATCCATGTGGAATGTGACCGCAGAACAGGTTGAATGGGTTGACGGCGTGGCATTGAATACGGCCGGAGAAGATCGTCTGAGTCTCGCGGAAATCTGTGCTGGCGCCGATAGAACCGGTGGCCAAATTTCAGGCCGGGGCAATATCAATGCCCGTGGCGCGGGTCCGAGTTTCGCAGTTCATCTTTGTGACGTCGAGGTAGATAAGGATACCGGTAAGGTCGATGTTGTGCGCTACACGGCGGTGCAGGATGCCGGCAAGGCGATTCACCCCAAGTATGTCGAAGGTCAATATCAAGGCGGTGCGGTACAGGGTATCGGCTGGGCGCTGAATGAAGAGTACATCTACAGCGCTGATGGCCTGCTAGAAAACGCTGGGTTTCTTGATTATCGTATTCCTGTCGCATCAGACCTGCCAATGATCGATGCCATTATTGTTGAAGTACCGAATAACTTTCATCCCTACGGTGTTCGGGGTGTTGGTGAGTCAGGCATTATTCCGCCGTTAGCAGCGGTAGGTTATGCGGTGGAGAATGCCATTGGTGTGCCCGTGACTGATCTGCCCTTGTCGCCGCCGCGGGTCTTTAATTTGATTCAAGGTAAGGGCTAATTCGCTTTCGTGTCAGGGCCATCCTGTTTACTCAGCAAACAGGATGGCCGAGCTGCAATAGAGGGTGTTTAAGGATAGGTGCATGGCCAGGGTGACGTTTTCCAGTACGCAGCAGCAATTCACCGTCGACGCTGAATGTGAGGTAGACGCGGGCAACTATCGTGAGTTGATAGCTGCTATTACGAGTCGCTACCCAGCGCTGGATCGGGCTGAGTTGCTGCAGATGGCTGTGGCTATTGACGGCGAAATTATTCATGAGCCTTTGCTCGAATTAGTCGATTCGGACAGTGAAATTCATTTTTTTCACTTTATCGCCGGCGGATGAACATTAGCAGACAACCAGATGGCCACGACGCAACCGGACAACCACAATTCGTCTGGCAGCTTGAAAGTGAGCAGCTTAAAGTAGTCGTTAGCGAGTATGGCGTTCGACTGATGGCGGTCTATGTTCGCGATAAAAACCACGTGCAACGTAATGTCGTGTTGGGGTTGGCTTCCACCGAAGATTATCGACAAGACACGGCGTCCCTAGGTGCAGTGGTGGGGCGGTTCGCGAATCGTATTCGTGATGCACGTTATGATGATGGCGGCCATGAGGTTTGCCTGGATAAAAATCATGGCTTACATCATTTACATGGTGGAGAGTTAGGCTTTGAAGATGTCCTGTGGCAGGCAGCGGCAACCACAACCGGGGTGTGCTTTACTTATCGCAGTGTTGATGGCGAACAGGGCTATCCCGGTGATCTCGACGTTTCAGTAACACTCAGTCTTATGGGCGACTCATTGGGTTACCACTATCAGGCAATCAGCAATCGCGACACGATTATCAATTTAACAAATCATGCCTACTTTAATCTGGACGGTGCTACCACTGGCGAGGGGGATATCCGTAACCACGAGCTGCAGATTGCCGCCGGAGCATATCTGCCCATCGATAAGGACGTATTGCCAACCGGCGAGATCAAAGCGGTAGCAGACACTGCGTTTGATTTTTCGCAACCAGCAAATATCGGTAGCAGATTGGTGCTTGGGGATGAGCAATTAAGTTTGGGGCTTGGTTTTGATCACTGTTTTGTTTTGAATCAAACACCAAACGGTGACGATGATGGCGCGTTGGCCCAGCCAGTTGCCAGACTTTACAGTCCAGAATCCGGCATAGTGCTGGAAATATTGTCGTCTGAACCTGGCTTGCAATTCTATACAGGAAACTACCTGCCGAAGCCTCATGCGGGGTTGTGTCTGGAAACTCAGCATTTCCCTGACAGTCCGAATATGCCCCATTTTCCCTCGACGCGTCTAGCTGCTGGCGCCGTCTTTGATAGCACTTCGATCTATCGTTTTACTGCTCAATAGTCTCGTTGGCAGCCATAGTTTGGTTGGTAATTATGGCAAACAGCAAGGGCGTTGTAAGAGTTTCTGTATAAGAAGCGCTGATGCATGCCCAGGCGCGCCGAAGCGTCGATGTCGGAGCAGAGTTTCCGAAGCATGAGTGCTCAGTCCGGATAGCCATCGGGGTTTTTTTGCTGCCAACGCCAGGCATCCCGGCAGATATCTTCAAGACTCTTTTCCGCTCGCCAGCCTAATTCGTTCAGTGCTTTGGTCGGGTCAGCATAATATTCGGCGATATCGCCTTCGCGGCGTGGACCCACCGCATAGGGCAGTGTCAGGTGGTTGGCGGTCTCGAAGGCGTGGATGACATCCAGTACCGAGTGGCCGACTCCGCTGCCGATATTATAGGTTACCAATCCCGGGTTCTCTGCGAGCTTATTAATGGCCGCCAAGTGGCCGCGGGCCAGGTCCACCACATGAATATAGTCACGAATGCAGGTGCCGTCTGGGGTAGCATAGTCCTGGCCAAAAACCACCAGTTGTTTAAGCTTACCAACGGCGACCTGACTGACAAAGGGTAGTAAGTTATTGGGTGTGCCGTGGGGATCCTCGCCGATCTCGCCACTGGCATGGGCGCCGCCAGGATTAAAATAACGTAGCCTGGCCACATTGAACATGGGGTTGGCGATACAGACATCTTCCAAGATTTTTTCGATAAACAGTTTAGAACGACTATAGGGGTTCGTAGCATCTATAATCGGTGACGATTCATCGATGGGAATTTTTTCGGGCTCACCGTAGACAGTGGCGGATGAGCTGAATACCAATCGATTCACTTCGTGGCGCAGCATGCAATCGACCAGGTTAAGGGTCGTATTGATATTGGTGTAATAATAATTCAGCGGTTCACGAACAGACTCGCCCACAGCTTTGAGTCCGGCGAAATGGACGACCGCGTCGAATTGCTGGCTGGCAAACAGTTGATCGAGGGCCTTGGCCTCAAGCAGGTCAACTCTGTGCAGGGCGACCTTGGACTGAGTCAGTGCTTCGACTCTAGCGACCGCCGTGGCCGAGCTGTTAGCAAGGTTGTCAGCAATCGTCACTTGGTGGCCAGCAAGCGTAAGCTCGACGGCGGTGTGTGAGCCGATATAGCCTGCACCGCCGGTTAACAATATCTTCATCGAAGGCGCATTTGAAGATGAGTCTCAAGTTCGCCGATGGCCTGTTCGCTGTTGAGTACTTTAATGGTGGTCATGCCCAAAGCCTTGGCTGGCTTGAGATTGATGCCCAGGTCGTCAAGGAATATGGCCTCGCTAGGTTCGATTTCCAGTGTATCGCAGGCCAGCCGATAGATCGCGGGGTCTGGTTTGCGAATGCCGGCCTTGCTGGATTCGATAACCGTATCGAATAGCGCCATGACCTCCTCGAATTGCGCAACCCGTTGCGGATCCCGTGCCATACCGGCGCCGCTGCCTGCATTTTTGACATTATTAGTAATGCAGCCGACCTTCATTGTCGCTTTGATCAACGTCAGTGCCTTGACCATTTCGGGGCGAATTTCGCCGGATAGTAAAGCCAGGATTTGTTGTCCCCTGACAGCATGGCCTTGTGTGAGTGCCTCGTCCGCAAACAATTGGTCGAAGGCAGCCACGTCGATTTGAGCACTCTCCAGTTGTGCCCAAGCATTGGACTCAGGATTTGTTGAGTTAATGGCTCGAATAAAGTCCACAGGCAAATTCTCGGCCTGCTCAAACCGGTTGAATGCTTCAAATGGACTCGAAGTCATGACGCCACCGAAGTCCCATAACACTGCTTTATACATAATTACTCACTCACATTGATTTCAAACATGGCAGAATCTGGCCGGGCTAAGCCGCGCTGAGAAGAATTAATCGCGTCGATCATCAATCTCACGTTAGGCGAATTTGGGAATTCGTCTATGGCTTGTTGCACTGCAACCTCAAGTCTTAGTTCACGCATGAACAGGATGCGAAATGCTTTTCTGACTTCGGCAATGTCAGCGGCGCTATAGCCGGCACGTTCCATGCCGACCTTGTTGATAACACGCATATGCGCTGGAAATCCCTCTGCGATAGTGAACGGCAGAACATCTTGAATGGTTCGGGACATGCCGCCGACCATTGCGGCTCTGCCGATATGGCAGAATTGATGAATGGCAGAGAGTCCGCCTATGTTGGCATGGTCGCCGATGGTAACGTGACCGGCGAGGGTCGCACTATGAGATAAAACCACGTGATTGCCAACCTCACAGTTGTGCGCGACGTGAGCATGGGCCAGTAATGTACAGTCATCACCGATGCTCGTCATACTGCCGGCTTCAGTGCCGCTATGGATGCTGACAAATTCTCTAATGATGTTTCTGGCGCCGACGCGAGTGTAGGTGATCGTGTCAGGAACGTGTTTCTGGTCCTGGGATTGAATGCCTATGGTGGCAAATGGGAATATTTCCGTGTCGTCGCCAATTTCGGTGTAAGGGTCAACAACAACATGGGATCGCAGAATGGTATTCACGCCGATCGTGACATTGGCGCCAACGGTACAGAAGGGGCCAATGACGCAATTCTCACCAATTTTCGCCGTTGGATCTACGACTGACATTTTATCGATCTTGATCATGATGTTCTCCTGCGACCTTAGGTCGCCATACGAGGTGCTAGCCCATCTATAAAATAATGACTGTCAGCCTGAAAATTCTTCCATTGGCGGCTTGTTAGGTCAACGGAGCTTAAGCCTGAGTGCGAATGAGTGCGAATAAGCAGGCATAATACCACTGTCCGGCGTACAGGAAAGCCTATTCCGGTGTTAATCGATAGGTGATAAGCCCGGATGTGACGGGCGTGTTTTCCCGCGTGGCGAACAGGGAACCTTCGTATGGGTGCTGTAAGATGCACATTTGAGTTTATAGATCGAGCTGATTTTTGGACATGGTCTCTCAACTAACAATTAATCCCGCCCGCGGCGTAGTAAATCCCTAGCATAATCGGTGGTCAATCCGCAAAGCGCAATAGTGGACGTTCGTCCATTATTGAGTGGCCATCCTTAGTTTTCTTTTTAACGACCAATGCTATAATTCTAGGCTCATTTCATCACAGGCGAGGGCGAACCGGAGCCATTCAAGTACCGGCAGCCCGTTTTCTATGCAAGATCAAAAAAAACCAATAAGTCCTCCCCTAGATCGATCACTTGTCGATAAACATTCGTTCACCCGCGAGGAATTGCTCGAATGTGGCCATGGTCGGTTGTTTGGGCCAGGGCGGGCGCATTTACCGATTGATGAAATGTTGATGGTTGACCGTATCGTTGATATCAACGAAACCGGTGGCACTCATGGTAAGGGTAAAATTCGCGCTGAGTTGGATATCCACCCGGACCTTTGGTTTTTTAAGGTGCACTTTGTGGATGATCCTGTGATGCCCGGATGCTTAGGGCTTGATGCGCTTTGGCAATTGGTAGGTTTCTACCTGGCCTGGAAGGGCAATTGGGGCATCGGTCGAGCGCTTGGTTGTGGTAAGGTCGCGTTCCGCGGTCAGGTATTGCCGACTGCGAAAAAGCTAGAATACGATATTGATTTAACCCGAGTTCGTGAAGGCAAGACAGTGCTCGGCATTGCCAACGCCAGGGTATTGGTGGACGGTGTGCAAATATACGTTGCCGAGGATATTAAGGTCGGATTGTTTTCTTCTCTGGACGAATTTTAGGTGCTCTTATGAAACGTGTTGTCATTAGCGGAATGGGTCTGGTTTCGCCGCTGGGTAATAATAAGATGGAAACCTTAGAGTCTCTTCGAGAAACGCGATCCGGTATCAAGTTTCAGGAAGAATATAAGGAAATGGGGTTGCGGAGCCACGTGGCCGGTAGTATCGATATTGATATCGATGGTCAGATTGACCGCAAGCTCCGTCGGTTTATGGGTGATGCCGCCGCATTTTCCTACATAGCGCTGGTTGAGGCTATTATGGATGCCGGGCTCGAAGAGTCAGAAGTGTCTAATGTGCGCACCGGGATAGTCGCCGGATCGGGCGGTGCCTCATCGTCTAATTTGATCGAGGCATCTGACATCTTGCGTACCAAGGGGCTCAAGCGGATTGGGCCCTATCGTGTGACTCGAACGATGAGTTCTACGGTATCGGCCTGTCTGGCAACAGCTTTCAAAATTAAAGGTGTGAACTACTCAATAACATCCGCGTGCTCCACCAGTGCCCACTGTATTGGCCATGCTATGGAGCTCATCCAGCTGGGTAAACAAGATATTGTTCTTGCCGGTGGTGGTGAAGAAGAGCATTGGAGTATGACCTCATTGTTTGATGCCATGGGTGCGTTGTCAACTCAGCGTAACGATGCGCCGGGCACGGCATCTCGTGCGTATGACAAGGATAGGGATGGCTTTGTTATCGCTGGTGGCGGTGGATTTCTCGTGGTCGAAGAACTTGAACATGCGAAAGCCAGAGGCGCGAAAATTTATGCGGAACTGGTCGGCTATGGCGCAACTTCCGACGGCTTCGATATGGTCTCGCCGTCAGGAGAGGGCGGTCAGCGGGCCATCGAGATGGCGCTTTCAACGGTTAACGCCAAGGTGGATTATATTAATGCACACGGGACCAGTACGCCTGCTGGCGATATCCCTGAAATTAATGCTATTCGCAGTGTCTTTGGCACGGAAATACCGCCGATATCCTCTACCAAGTCCTTGTCTGGCCATTCCTTAGGCGCCGCGGGCGTTCACGAGGCAATCTACAGTTTGTTGATGCTAGAGCATGACTTTATCTGCGCGTCAGCGAACGTTGATAACCTTGATCCTGCTGTTGGTGATGCGCCGATCGTGACGTCAAGAATTGATAATGCTGGGCTGAATACGGTGATCTCTAATAGCTTTGGCTTTGGCGGTACGAATGCAGTACTCGCGTTTCAGAGATTCAACGGCTGAGTACGTTAGTTTTTTCAAGCTAAGCTATCCTAGTCAGTATCTGTGTCATAAATTAATCCATCTAGTCTCTCACCTAAATGGATTAATCATTTCTTAACAATACACCTCAGAACTTAATCATTGCCCGCTATATATTTGCACGACTTCATGCTTGAATGTTGGGGTAGAGTTTCGGGCAGGCCGGCAATATATAATGAATAGAGCTAAAGTCGTTATTATCGAAGACGAGCCGGATATCATCGAGGTCATGAGCTACAACCTGACACGTGAAGGTTTTCTGGTCAGTGCATCTAGAAATGGTGTCGACGGCTTGAGTCTGGTGCGTAACCAGTCGCCAGCACTGGTCTTACTCGATTTGATGTTACCTGGTATCGATGGGTTATCGATCTGCCAGCAACTTAAATCTGATCCGATTACGCGGGACATCTCCATCATTATTGTCTCGGCTAAGGGTGAAGAAAGTGATGTGGTGATTGGTCTTGGTCTTGGTGCTGACGATTATATAGCCAAGCCTTTCAGCCCAAGAGAGCTTTTGGCGCGGGTCAAAGCCGTGTTACGGCGTAGCCCCCGGCAGGAAGGTCATCATAAGGATCGTATACAAATCAAAGAGTTAATGATCGACACCGTTCGTCATGAAGTCTCTATTTCCGATGTTCAAATCAAGCTTACGGCAACAGAGTTCAAGTTGCTGTTCCAACTTGCCTCGCAACCGGGGCGAGCGTTTACTCGAGAGCAATTGCTCAATCGAGTCGTTGGTGATGGTGTCATTGTAGTCGATCGAAATATCGATGTGCACATCCGCTCTGTCCGCAAAAAGCTGGGTCATTATAGTCAGATGATTGAGACGATCAGAGGCGTCGGTTATCGTTTTAAGGAGGACTAGATTAAACCCATGTTACGCTCGCGGTTTCTATGGCAGTTATATGGTGCATTTGGCATCACTATTTTAGTCTGCACCCTGATTTTTGGTTTTTTCACTTCTAGTCAAGTTCAAAAGGATGCGAGGCAGCAGGTGCATGCTGGCTTGCTGGCAGAAGCATCTCTTTTACGCCTTATGTTTACCAATGACCTGGTGAATTCGACGCCAATTAACCTGCAAAACGTCACAGAGCTGTTTGAGAAAAGCCAAACACGAGTGACCATCATTGACCGGCAGGGTGCTGTATTGGCGGATAATCGAGAATCACCCAGTTTGATGGATAATCATAGTCAACGTCCGGAGATCATTCGGGCGCGGTTGAGCGGGACTGGCGATTCTGAACGCTTTAGTAAAACCCTTGGACGCAACCTATTATACGTTGCGCTGCGGGTAAAGTCGGCTGATGTCATACTCGGCTACGTGAGAGTCGCGGTGCCGATGCAAGCGGTAGAAGCTCAGTTGGCTGGCCTTAGAAATCAGATTTTGATCAGTGTGTTAGTCATTACTGGGTTATTTTTGATTTTTGGTTTTTTTCTAACAAGGATCTTCACTCGCCCGATTATTGAAATCACAAGAATAGCTACGCGAATGGCCGATGGTGAGCTGGGCTTGCGTTTGGCACGGTTTCGTCGAGATGAAATTGGTGAGTTGGGCGCCGCTTTGAATAACTTGGCGCAAGGTGCCGAAGATCGAATCGTCGCGTTAACTAATAGTCGTGACGAAATTTCAGCTGTGTTGTCGGGTTTGAATGAAGGGGTTATCGCCGTAGATCTGAAGCAGAGGATCGTTCACATTAATTCGGCGGCGCGGCAGATGCTAAACCTTGAGCGACATGATCTAACCGGTTTGCCGCTGTGGGAATTAGTGCGAGACAGTGAGCTTTGTGATGCTGTCGACGCCTGTATGGGTAAGCAAAATAACGTTGATGGCATTTTGAAAAGAGAGGGTCGTACCCTCGGTCTCTCGGTCCTTTTAATGCGTAATCAAGCGACGAATTCGCCTATAGGCGCGATTGTTGTACTTGAAAATGTTACGGAGGTGATGCGCTTGCAGCGAATTCGTACAGATTTCGTGGCGAATGCGTCACACGAGCTGAAAACCCCCATCGCCGCTATTCGAGGCTTTGCGGAAACGATTATTGACGACCCTAGCATGGAGGATGAGACTCGGCATCACTTCATAGATAGGATTCGTAGCCAGGCTGCGCGGCTTGACAAGATTGTGCAGGATCTCATTCAGTTGTCTCGAGTAGACTCGCCAGTCAAAGTTCAGCTGGACGGCGATATTGATCTTGTCAGCTTGCTTCAACAGGTGTTTAAGGCAAAGTCTGAGGATGCGGTTGATAGCGGCGTGATGATGGATATCGATGTGCCGAAAGTACCTGTGACTGTCAAGGGTGAGCGAGGTGCGCTTGACCAGATGGTGAGCAACTTGCTGGAAAATGCGATTAAGTATTCGCGACAAATCGATGGCCACGTTCATCTGCGTTTAGTGGTTCAAGCTGGCGTTGCCATCATTGAAGTGGAGGATGATGGCATCGGGATTCCTGCTGAAGAGCAACAAAGGATCTTCGAGCGTTTCTACCGAGTTGACCGAGCACGGTCGCGCGAGCAGGGCGGTACAGGCCTAGGTTTGTCCATCGTTAAACATGTTGCCCAATCTCACAGAGGTAGCGTCTCGGTGACGAGTAAAGCAGATGAAGGGTCGATATTCGTTGTGCGTCTGCCGATTGCCCGTAGTGGTCAATCGGCGAGTTCGCCGGCAGTCAATGGTTGATGGCAGCGTTCACAACTGGCGAAGAATTTCGCGGGCTGCATGGTGCCCGGGCAAACCGCTGACGCCGCCACCAGGGTGGGTCCCCGCACCGCAGAGATAAAGGCTATTGATCTCTGTTTTGTATTGGCCCATGCCGAGCATCGGGCGGGCGGAGAATAGTTGGTCGAGACTGAGTCTGCCGTGGAAAATATCGCCGCCGATCAGGCCAAATTTTTGCTCAAGATCCCAGGGCGAATGAATTTGACGACCGACCACTCGATCGGTGAATCCAGGGGCGTAGCCATTCACTGTGTCGATAATCAAGTCCGCCACAGATTCTCGATGTTGATCCCAATTGGCACCAAGCCCCGGATCGAACTGCTGGCAGAACAGGCTGGCGACGTGCTGACCCGCCGGTGCGAGTCCGGGATCAACAATGCTCGGAATCAACATTTCAACGATAGGTGCAGCAGACCAGCCGTGCCGACGCGCATCCGTATACGCCTGATCCATATACTCTAGGGAGGGGGCCATGATGATCCCGGCTTCCAGATAGCCCGGAATGCTGCTAGCGGTAAATTCAGGCAGCCTGTCGAGGGCAACATTCATGCGGAATGTGCCACTTTGGCACTTATAATCCGCAAAATGACTGAGCACGTCGGCGCTAACATCGGCCGGGTCCAGCAAATTTTCAAACAGCAGTTTGGGGTTCACATTGGCGATCACCAAGTCGGCTTTGATGGCGCTGCCATCTGCTAGGTGGACTGTGCTGGCGCGCCCGCCTGTGACCTCCACCCGACTGACTTTCGCATCAGTTTGGATCGTCACACCACGAGCCATGGCCTCTGCTGCCATGGCTTGGGTGATTGCGCCCATACCGCCCACCGCATGGCCCCAGATACCTGACTTGCCGTTGACCTCGCCCACCACATGATGCAACAGGACATAAGCTGAGCCAGGCGAGTAGGGGCTGGCAAAGTGCCCAACAATGGCATCGAAGCCCAGTAGTGATTTGATGGCATCTGATTCGAACATGTCATCCAGTAGCTCACCGGCACTGACAGAGAATAACTTCAACAAGAAGCGTTTCTGACGGTTATTTAGCTGGCGAAACACCCGACTCAGATTAAACAGCTTCAGCAGATCGCCAAAGCCAATATCCATTAGGTTCGGAGGCGTCATGAGCATGACGTCCTTGACGACAGGCACGACCTCGTCCAATAGACGGTAATACTGACCCAATTGCTCGGCGTCCGCCTGAGAAAACTGGGCTAAATTCTGCACTGTATCTTTAAGATCTGGATGGCTGACCAGGCTCCGGCCGTCTGGCATCGGCAGGTAATTATTGAAGCGCCGAGGAAGAATCTTGAGGCCGTGCTGGTGTAGATTCAAGTCGGCGATGATTTTCGGATGCAGAAGACTCACCGTATAACTTGCTACGGAGTTACGAAAGCCAGGGTGAAACTCTTCTGTGACAGCGGCACCACCGACAATGCTTCGGCGCTCAAGGATCGTCACCTTTAGGCCCGCTTTAGCAAGGTAGGCTGCGCAAACCAGGCCATTGTGCCCGCCACCGATAATTACTGCGTGTTGACTCATGAGCTTACTCTTGTTTTGGGTTACTCTTTTTTTTGGATTAAAGGGCATTTGCCGTCAGGCGATAATAATACCTGAATGCGCTGCTCGTGTTTTGACTCAGTTGAGCCTGTTGGTGTATCGTACGCGCGCTCTGCAAGGCGCTCCTACATTGGGCCAGCGTGATGACAGTAGACGCGGACTTACCCTATGCCAGATTCTCTTGCTGATGAAACGCAAGTTTTAGATAAACCCCAGTTAAATATCTGGCAGCTCGCCTGGCCGGCAATTGTCAGTAATCTATTATTCTCTGTGATTGGCCTTGTGAGTATCAAAATCGTCGGTTCTCTTGGCGCCTCGGCAGTCGCGTCAGCGACCACAGGGAATCGAATATTTTTCGCCCTGCAGGCCATCATGATGGCGATTTCGGCGGGTACCACCGCCATGGTAGCACGATCTGTCGGTGCCAAAAATTATACGGAAGCCGCCAAGGTAACGAGCGTATCACTCTGGGTTGGCAACGTAGTTGCTGTGCTATTGATGGTCCCGTGCATTATCTTTGCCAGCGAGATGGCGGGTATCTTCGGCCTGGATGAAGCAACGACCGCGGATGCCGCGAGGTTTATTCAGTGGATTAGTGTCTTCAATGTTGCTTTTGCCATCAATATGATCCTCAGCGCCTCGTTGCGCGCGGCGGGAGATACCCGTACACCATTATGGATTGGGGTGCTCACCAACGTCGTCAATGTGGCGTTGGTCTATTGGCTGGTATTTGGTGGTTATGGTGTTCCAGCGATGGGCGTCGCCGGAGCTGCTATCGCTAATGGGCTGTCATTCGCCCTCGCTGCGATGGTCTATTTGGGTCTGTGGTATGGCGGGCGATTAAAGGTTGGCGTGGGTGGCCGTGGTTCCATGACGGAAAAACGTATCCGTCAGTTGATCGATATTGGTTATCCAGCCGGCGTGGAGCAGCTGGTGTTCCAGTTGGGTTTTCTCGCTTTTCTGTGGCTGGTGGGCTACTACGGTACGGCGGCATTTGCGGCTTACGGTATTGGCGTGCAAATACTGTCGCTGTCCTTTGTGGTCGGGTTCGGCTTTTCTATCGCTGGGGCAACCCTGGTGGGCCAGCATATGGGGGCTAAAGATCCCCAGGGCGCCATGCGTCACGGTTGGCGGGCCACGGGTATGGCCATTGCCAGCATGGTAGGTCTCAGTGGTTTTATTGTCGCTTTCTCCGAGGATATCGCGCGTTTTCTGATTGATGATGATGAAGTCGTGCGATTGACCGTGATCTTTATTTATATCTTGGGCATCGCCCAGCCGCTCATGGCCATTGAGTTTACTTTAAGCGGTTGTCTGCGCGGAGCTGGTGATACTCGCTTTCCGCTGAAGGCCACGATGGCTGGGCTGATTGGCGCCAGGGTTGGTCTCGCGGCATTATTTACTTTTATGGGTTTGACGGTGGTGTGGATCTACGCGGCGCTGATCGGTGATTACATCGTGAAGGCCCTAATGCTGGTTTCGCGCTTTAAGTCGGGAAAATGGCAACAAGTATTTTCTGACGCTGAGACGAAATTCGATAAGTACAATTAGTGATCTGAAGCTGGATTCGAGGCAATGTGTCAGCGTTTTGCAGTAGTGTTCTCGGTCGCCAGATTACGTTATTCTGGCCGCTGAGTGCGCAGGTTTGATCAATTGAGGTGAATGCGTGTGATGTTGAATAGAATCGTAATCGTCAGTTTGATGGCATGGGCTGGACTCACGAGCAGTTGCGCAAGCATGAACATCGCGCCAGCTAAGACGCTAGTTGGCCAATGGCAGACGCAACTGGGTGGTTTCCCCGTCCTGATGGAATATACCGCCAGCGCAGTGAGTGTCGATAATCAGGCGCCGGTGACCTATACATTAGCCGGTGACAGGCTGAGTTTCAGTGAAGGTGGCCAACAGGTTCGCATTCTAAGCTTTCCCAGCAAAAATCAGATGATTCAGCTGGATCCCATGACCGGCACTGAGCATCGGTTTGATCGCCTTCCCGAGTCGCTGTAGGGCACTGCAATGCTTTAACAATCCTGACTACTGGTTGAATATACAGTTATACGTGAGTACCATACCCTGAGACTCGTTTCATGGTCAGGGTAGAACTTGTTGGGTGAATGTATCAGTGGCTGACTTGCCGGTAGGCTATTACCGCGATAATTTTCTTTTTTTGCTCGAGTTCGTCGTTGCGCGCTATGCTGACCTGCTAAGTCAGGCAGAGGCCGATTATGCGATGGGGTTCGGACGACTGTCGCTTTCCGCTCAGCGTCTTTATGTGCGCTTGGCGTTACGCAAGGGCCCATTGTTTCGCAGTGATAAAGTGGCATACGCAGAGATCCCGCAACGGGATGACGCGGTCGAGGAATTGACGCGCTGTGGTTTTATCGATGGCGGTGCCGATGAAGATCTCGAATGCTTGCTGAGTCTCTTACTTAAACCTGAGCTCGTTCGCCTTCGGCCCGCATGCCATGGGCTTGGCCGCGAGGCCTTATTGGCCAAATTAACACCTATGGTCAGCCGGGATGAGTTTTATGCATTTATCAATTTTGAGGTATACCGTCCCCGTCATCTAGACACACTCAGGGTATTTCGCCTCCTGTTCTTTGGTAACCTCCATCAGGACTTCACCGAGTTTGTACTTAATGATCTAGGGATACTGCCCTATGAAAATTATACAATCGATCGACTGAGTCGGTTTTTCGATCGGCGCGAGAAAATCGAGCAGGCGCTGGCGCTAGGCATCCTGGGTGAACAAGCTGACGCCTGGATCATCGCGAAGGATGTCCAGGGGTTACGAGGCTATCAGGCATTGCTGCCGATAAACCTGGATCCGGGTTTACAACGTCGACTCGATAAGATTAATAATCGGGTTGCCCGTGAACTTGAACGACTGCATGCCCATGATGCGGCGTTATCGCTCTACCAGTGCACTGCCAGTGGTGCTGCTAGAGAGCGCAGCGCCAGAATTTTGGCGACTCAGCAGGGCGGGATTGATGCGGCCATATCAATCTGTAAACAGATTTTGGACACCCCGGAGCATGAGGCCGAGTATGAGTTTGCCGTAGGTTTTGCCGCGCGTTTGCAGAAAAAAATCCATAAGGGTAAGCGGTCAGTACTGCCAGCGTTGCCCTCACCAGAATATCCTGTGCAGCGCTTAAGCCTCGATCGGCTCTCAGATCAGCGGGTCGAGCTTGCGGTCGTTGAGCACATTGAGCATACCGGAGATCGGGCCTACTACGTGGAGAATAGTTTGTTCAATGCCATCTTTGGGCTGGCCTTCTGGGACATTATTTTTGCACCGGTACAGGGTGTATTTTTTCATCCGTTCCAGCGCGGACCCGCCGATCTGTACACGCCAGCTTTTTGTACCGCGAGGGCCGATGCGCTCAAACTGCGTCGCCAGGAACTTGGTACTGTGGCAGATTTGCGAACTCGCGTGTTGGCGGTTGCGAAACAAAAAGTCGGGCTCGCCAATCCATTTGTGAGCTGGGGCTATATCAGCGCTGAGTTATTCGAGTACTGTTTTGAACGCATACCCATAGGCCATTTTCAGGCGATTTTTGATCGACTGCTAGTGGACCCGTACGCTAACCGTAGTGGTTTTCCTGATCTCATCATCTTTCCCGCCAGTGGTAGTTATTTGCTGGCTGAAGTCAAAGGGCCGAATGACAAGCTGCAGGCGAATCAAATCCGTTGGTTAAGGTATTTTGCCGCAGCACAAATTCCTCATCGTTTAGTGAATGTCGAATGGCACTAGGCACACCAACACATTTTAAGATTTCAGTGCGCGAGCTAGTTGAGCAAACTGAGCGCAGCGGCGATATCAATTTCCGATTCTCAGCGCGCAGTTCAGCACTGGCGGGTATCCGTGGTCACCAGCGAGTACAAAAATCACGGGGTGATGATTATGTCGCCGAAAAGCGTGTCGCTGATCTAGTGACGAGTCACGATTTGTGTCTCGAAGTCAGCGGTAGAGTCGATGGTTATTTTCCTACTCAGCTGCCCATGCTTGTGGAAGAAATCAAGACACTCCGGGCTGACCCTGGACTCATTCCGGAAAGCCTGCAGCGGTTGCATTGGGGGCAAGTGAAGGTTTATGCCTATCTTCTTGGCAGGGACCACGAACTCAAGCTCAGTGATCCAGTGGTGGTGCGCTTGTGCTACCTGCAATTGGATGATGATGCTGAGTCTTTGCTCACCCAGACCCTAACCATGCGCGAACTAGGTGACTACTATCAATTGTTAGTGACTCGGCAGATAACATTTTTGGCGCGATTAGCAGGCTGGCAAGCGCGTCGGGATAAAAGTATTGAGCAGTTAGCATTTCCCTATCCTGAGTACCGCGAGGGGCAGCGGGATATGGCGGTGAGTGTCTATCGAGCAATGCAGTCCAGCGGTCAGCTAGTGCTGCAGGCGCCCACCGGTATTGGTAAAACTATGGGTGTGCTGTATCCGGCCATCAAGGGACTACCTACAGGAAAGCTTGAAAAGCTATTCTTTTTATCAGCAAAAACCTCAGGCCAAGCGCTTGC
>Ga0181556_1000297_pt1 | contig 53814 bp, 53 predicted proteins | sample 011ome_14_FD_148651 | JGI IMG/M metagenome (GOLD analysis project Ga0181556, IMG submission 148651) | Coastal salt marsh microbial communities from the Groves Creek Marsh, Skidaway Island, Georgia - 011505AT metaG (spades assembly) | ecosystem: Environmental > Aquatic > Marine > Intertidal zone...
GTCTTGTGCATGGAAGTGATCATACTCGTTCGCACGTCCGCAGACGGGATGGGGTCCTGATCAACGCCATTCAATGGGGTCAAGTTAATCATACTATTACTTGTTGAGGTTTTTTCTTGGATTCTTGTTGACCGATCTCGGGTTGATGAAATTTCCCGAACTCTTTGTCTTGTTTGTTCTCTGTATGCAAAAAAAAGTACAAGGCTTGTCATAGTCGATGCCCCCCCGTTTGCCGTACATGTGATCGGCCTTTAAGGGATTGTAGATGCGCTGTCTGCTCGCGTCCGTTCTGGACACTGCCGTTCCGCCAGGTTTGTGCGACCAAGTTCCGTCGGAATCTTGGCGGTAGAAGTGGTAGTCTTGGCCCCAGCTGTTGATTGCCATGAACCCCTTATAGTATCCTCTAGGACACACATCCTTCACCTTTTCCAGAGACCACGTAATGACATACCTGGGATTGTCTGCCAACACGCGCCTCTTAATCGAGACGCACGTAATCGCATTTTCGTAGCCAGGACCCATCGAATACAGTCCGGGCTGCGGCTTTCCGGGACGGGGGTTCGCGCGAAGGTCGTCCAGAAAATAGGAATAGCAATTGTGTGTGGCTTGGATCATGGCGTTTCTTGACCACTCCTCGCCTCTGTATTTAGGCTCGTAGCCAGACCTAGGGAGAAGTCTCTGACTCATTATTATTGACGGTCATATTTATTTCGTTGATATCAATTCCAAGGTCATTCATGAGAGCACTTCGCAGTTCTTCAATATTTTCTGCATCCACTACAATTTCCGTAATGTATTCAATTGCGTTGTCCCGCGGGAGATCGAATGTCTCGGCGAGGTTTCTTCCGACCAACTGACTGCTCTGCAGGTTGGTTGTGACCATTCTGTCTCTTGACCTTCTCGCTTCTATGATGACCGTAATGTTATATTCTGGAATGTCAAAGTCCTGGCGACACACCGGACATGTATAGTTTCCTTGTCGCTTCCAGCGGTTGATACACGCCGTGTGGAACTTGTGGTTGCACGGAAGGGTTCGCGCATTTCTTTCACTCCTCGTGGTTATACTGTTCAGGCATATGGCACATTCGCGGAGATCAACGTGCAAAGGACAGTGCTCTTTCCCTTGTGCCTTTTTTCTTCGACAAGGCGTGCCTGCACGGGTCTGTGCACCACACTCACTCATAACGAGTTACTAACAATTAAGAAGTAAAACATTTACTGGATAAAATCGCAACGTATAATAGGGATGTTATCCGATAAAGAGATCACAAAAGTGTTAAAAGACCTAAAAAGTTCTGCGCCCCTCAAGTACTTCCGTGGGTTAAAGACCAAGGAAGATGTCGTGACCCGTGTCAAGAAGATTGAAAAGAAGACCTACGCGCCATTCAAGACGGACATCGGTATGAAGACCAAGACTTCCACGTGGACAACCAAGTTCTACCGGGCTTATCCAGGCGCAAAGTCACTTGCGAACAAGGCCAAGGCGACCGGAGTCTCACTTGACATCATCAAGCAGGTCTACGACAAGGGTCTGGCCGCCTGGAGGACGGGACATCGCCCCGGAGCCACGGCTCAGCAGTGGGGATACGCCAGGGTTCACTCGTTCCTGATGGGCGGACCGACCTCGCGCGGACCCGACCGTCTGCTTGCCATCGAGGCTGGACTCTTAAAGGTCTAAAGCGGCGTCTATCAATGACTTCTTCCACCAACCCTTGGCATCGCGGTAGAACGCCAAGGTCTTCTTGATGCCCTCCTCCCATGTGGTCTTTTCGGACCAACCGAGGGCGGACAGTTTGGCATCCTCGATGAAGTAGCGACAATCATTGAAGGGACGATCCTCCACGAACTGGATGGTCTCTTCCTTATTCAGTCCAAATACATTGCAGATTTCCTCGGCGACGTCCATCACCGACCGCTCCTTCTTGGTCCCGATGTTGTAGGTCTCGCCCGTCTTGCCCATGTGGAGAATGAAATCAAATGCCTCGGCTACGTCATCCACATACAGATAGGATCTCACCGCCTTGCCCTCGCCGTGAACGGGCAACTTTTCGCCTCGCATGGCACGCATGCAAAACTTGGGAATCAATTTCTCCGGAAACTGACCAGGACCGTAGACATTATTGCCACGGGTGATGATGACCGGCAACTTGTAACTGTGGGCGTAGGCCTTGACCAACATCTCGGCAGCAGCCTTGGTGGCACTGTAGGGGTTGGTGGGATTCAGAATCTGTCCCTCGGTGTAACCACTTTCAGCGTCCACGGGCGTCTCTCCGTAGACCTCGTCGGTGCTCACGTGGATGAAACGCTTCAGGTTCGGATTGTTCATGGCACTCTCCAAAAGTACGTGCGTTCCATAGATGTTGTTGTGAGTGAATGTGAATGAGTTGCCGAAACTGTTGTCCACGTGGGTCTGTGCGGCAAAGTGCATCACCACGTTGATCTTTCCAAAATCCATGATGTAGTTCACAAAGTCCACGTTGGTGATGTCACCCATCAGAAATTTGAAGTTGCGACACTCCATGACGTCCGTGAGATTGTGCATACTCGCGCAGTAGTCTAACTTGTCCATCACCACAAAGTTGTAGTCCGGGTAGTGGGTCACCAACCTCCTGGTGACGTGACTCCCGATAAATCCGGCACCTCCAGTGATTAGAATGTTCATTTCGGTAATTACTATTCATATGTTTAAATAAAATATTACATAATAAAAGATGAGTGACGCAGCGTTCTATTTCTACTCTGGCATCGCAGGCGCTGTGTATGCTGGGTTCGCGGCACTTCGCTACTATTCTCTTTCGGGTTCCCGTCTTCTCAGCGGAAAGAAAGCAAAGAAGATGATCAAGTCTGGTGAGATCAAACACGTCGTGGATGTCCGCACCAAGCTCGAGTGGGACCTTGGGCACTACAAGGGTGCCGTTCACATTCCCATTAATGAGATCGGGGCAGATCGATTAAAGGGGTTCAAGAAGGACGACGGAATCTTGACCTACTGCAACACGGGGCAACGCGCAAGGGCGGGTGCCAACAAGATTACGGCACTGGGATTCAAGAATGTCTACTACATTGACGGGACCTACTCTAAACTTCAGTGATTTCCCATCCAAATGGATACTCGAGCGACCTTCTCGAAAGACAGAGAATTGCCTCTAAATCTTCCTCGATGGGCGCAAGTTCGGGGAACATCGTGGGTATGTCGATAGGACTAATTTCACCCATGATCTCGTACATCACCAGAACAGATTGGTAGTCAAATACCTTGCAGTCGTAACCCAAAGCATACTCATAGTCCATGTTCATCATCAATTTCAGTTTATCGCCACAGTTTTTGATGATGGTCCTCCTTGGAATCATTTCCGTCAGCGTGGAAATCTTATCTTCCGAAATTGCCCTCGAGATGGGCACGTGGATGGGCATAGTCGTATTATACCTTTGCGAGAGTTCCTTGTGACGGGTCGGGACCACCCACAGATTCATTAATGTGCTCATTTATCATCAAGTGCACGATTCGTTTAATATTCATCCGGAACGAACAACTCGTAAGGAAATGGATACTCTAGGCTTCGCTTTGAAAAACACAGAACCGCATCAAGATCCTCCTGAACCACTGACATCTTGGCAGTCTCCGGAAACATCATCAAAAAATCTTCCATGTCGATATCCTGATAGAGCTCGTGCAAAACCAGTGAACCATCCATCTCCCCGTAGACCTTACAGTCCCTAGCAAGTCTGCGTTCACCTTCGCCCGTGAGCATGAATTTGACGGAAGGTCCTATGTCGGTAATCGCTGTTTGGGCGTCGAACATTTCGCGGTATCTTGGAAGCAACTTTTCTTCCACGTTGGTGGCAATCGGAACATAAGGAGGATTTATTATGTTTAATTTTTTTGAAATAATTTTGTGCTTCACTGGAATCACCCATACATTAAATAAGGTGTTCATACTATTAGTTAAGTAGAGTATAATATTCTGCTCAACTTGTACTCCTCGCAAATTTTCCTACACTTCTGACAAGGCTTGGACAACCTTAGATCACCGCTCTTGTTCGCCCTAACCACCAACATCCATGCCTTCTTGAAGTCCTTGCGGGTGATCCGCTTTCGGGCATCCATGATCGCCGCCGCCTCCGAGTGGACACTTATGGTGTTGTGAAACTTTTCCCAATAGTTGTACCCCCTTCCCACAATTTCGCCATTCAATACGACCACGGCACCGTGCTTGTGCATCATATTGGATAGCGAAGAGAGTTCCAGACATTCGTCCAAGATCTCGGTCTTCATCCTAGTTTGTTAGTTTGTCTTTCCTTTAAACACCCCAGCGTGCCTTTTCGTGCATTATCTCTATGAATTGTTCTGTGATGTCACTCGGGACACCCTTGGAATAATCAAAAACTTCTTCTTCGTGTTCCATTTCCGAAAGCGCGTTATTCCAGAAATAAGTTGCCTTGTATGTGAAAGGATACTCGACGTTGTTGGGATTGTAGAATGTTCCCTTGAATGATAAATCAATCGTATCGTCGCCGTGGTCGTTCGCGTACCCGTAATCAAAGATTAGTCTCCATCCTTCATCCATGATGATCTCTTCGCCGTTTACCTTGGGATATTGAGATAATCCCTCCCCACGGTGGCCATCTATATTCGCGATGTCGTGAAAGAGTTTTGTCTTGTCAAAGGAAATATTCCATCCTTTGGTTTTACATTCATTTTTTAGAAGTTCATAGAATACTTCGTAGCGGCTTTTCAAAAAATCATGGACGTCCATTTGTTCATTCCTCGAGCACATTCTTTAAGGCGGTATGAATGTCCGGTATGTCCGGGTAGAGTTCCAAAAGTTTGGTGGAGTCCAACACGCAGTTGCTACGACCCGCCTTGAGAATCTTGGACTGCTCCGATAGGGTCATTATATTCCACGTGAGGTCTCGCTTTCTGTAAAACTTTACCATGTTCATGACATCGTCGTGACAGATGAAGCCAGGGTTCGTGAAATTGAAGGTTCCGGTGACAGACTTTTTGACCATGTCGGCGGCAACTGGAAGAAGTGTGGGCAGCACGGTCATAGAATTTGGCACAGAAACGATTCGCTCGTAACCCATGATTTTGGTGATGAAGTTGCGCGGATGCTCGAGGTCACCGGTGATCGGCATCCTAAGTCGCAGAACTAAACAATTTTTGTAATCACTCAACAGATCCTGAACCATCACCTTGGTCTTTGAATAATAGGACCCTTGAAAGTTGGGTGGGTCGGTCTCCTTGAATGGACCATCACCCTCATAGATGCATCCGGTGCCAAAGTAGGTGAAGTGTATGTCCCTTTTATGACAGATGTCTGCGAGGTTGAGCACCCCGACTACGTTGGTTCGGATGACGTCCTGCTTGTGTACTTCGCACCAGTCCACATTGGGTCGTCCGGTCAGACCCGCACAGCACACCACGTGGGTGGGATGGACCTCTCGGACCACCTCCTCCGCCATGGGACTTTCCATGCGCGTGTTCGTGGTCACCACAGACGCTTCATTAAAAAGATCCACCATCTGACTGCCGATCCATCCCGTCGCTCCAAATATTAGGATTCTCATTTTGTAGTCCATCGAGCACTACTCCTAAATCATCGTAGATCATGTCAAGTCCATCATTGGCATACTCGATGTGTTTGGTCAATACCGCGGGGATGAGTTCGCCGTTGTCCATCATCTCGTTGAGTTCGTCCAGCATCGCCTTGACGTCCGGGTCCCTCACCGGTGCACACAACGAAAGAATCTTATCAAACGTGTAATTCACGAGTTGCCTAAGGTCTCTGTAGTCAAATGCCCTATGGCGGATCATCTGCTCGAACAACTCGGTGTCCATGCGGTCCTCGATGTCGTTCCGGAGTTCCGAATCGGGTTTCAAAATCCCGATGAGTTTGAATTTGATTTCGTCGTAGAGTTGCACGACCCACGCGTAGTCCAAGGGTTCGGTGGACAACTTATCTTCGACCAATTCGAAGTAAGCCTTTTTCATATTAAAACCAATCAATTGTTCCATTATATTAACGGCGAAAGAAAGTTTTGGAGAGTTCGTGCTCGGTGCGGGTCGCGGGCACGAAGCACTTGTCCGTGATGACCCCGTAGTCCTCGGCCTTCTTCTCCTGTAGCGAGACCATGGCGAGGTCGATGCTCGGCAGGTCGGGGTCGCTGACGGTCGCGGCGTAGCGCTTGGTGACCACCTCCTTGGTCTGCCCGGTCCGGTGCACGCGCCCGATGGCTTGCATCTCGGCAGCCGGGTTCCACTGAGGGCTCATGAGGTAGACTCGGGTCGCCTCTTGCAGGTTGAGCCCCACGCCACCCACCACGATCTGCGAGATGAGGATGGCGCCCGGATTGGGGTCATTTCTGAAACGGTTCAGAATTGCCACTCTGGTTTCCGAGTCAAAAGTCCCGTCGAGGCGATGGACGCTGTGTGAAACGGCTCGCAGGGCTTTGTTGATAGCGTCCATTTCCCCGTGAAACTGGCAGAAGACGATTGCCTTTTCATTGGGGTGGGTGGCGATGTCCCCTAGGAGCTGGTAGACCTTGCTCGGCAGTTGACCCGTTTCAAAATTGCCCTCCATTATCTCGTGGACGAGGTCGCGGTTGGTCATGGTCTGCCGGGCTCGCAGCATGCCCTCGAGGATTTTCATGTTCTTTTCTCGTTGCGAAGCCCCACTGCGCTGAGCGTCCCTGACGAGGTCCTTGAACTTGTTGTAGACCTCGAAGTAGGTCTGTTCCTCTTCCGGGGTCATGGGCACCTCCATGCAGCCCGAGTGGCATGACGGCAGTCGCAGGCGTTCGCAGTGTTCCGCCACCTGTTCCTTGGTGCGCCGAAGGACGTACTTGTCGCGGATCTTCTCCAGCTCTCGCTGCACGGACAGCTTGAGGTCGTTGAGGAACTCCTTGGTCTTGTCGCGGTTCACCAGGTTGCCTCGATGGATGAGTCCGTAGAGCGTGGCGAAGTCCTTGAGGCTGTTGACGACCGGCGTTCCGGTGATGAGCCACGTGGATTTGGAGCGCAGCCGCATGACTTCCAAAAATCCCTTGGACTTTGGGTTGCGGACGTTGTGAGCCTCGTCCAAGACCACGCGGTCCCACTGCGTCAAGTAAAGTCCGTGTGACTTCTTGCTGGTGAGCATGCTGTAGGGCACGATGGTGACGCCCTTGAGGGTTGGTGCGAAACGGTTCAGTTCCTTGTCCCACTGAGCCGTTACGGATTTGGGCGCGACCACTAGCGTGCGTCCCGGGTTGTTGCACATCATCGCGATGGTCTGGGCGGTCTTGCCGAGGCCCATCTCATCGCAAAGGAATCCACCGCCCTCTTTGTCCCGGGCGGTCATCCACCGAACACCATCATCCTGGTAGGGCTTGATGAGGCGTCCGACGAACGACATGTTGTTTTTCTCTCTGAAGAAATTTTACTTCCTCGTTACCTGAATAATTTTTAGTTCGTGATCATGGGGCTGCCTGTGCCGCTGGCGGGGGTACCGAACCCGGCGCTGAAGGGGTTCTCGGGTATGGATGTGAGTCCGACGCGGGTCCCGCGTTTGGATCCTTGTGATTTTTTCACGCCCAATTTGGATCGGACTCTGGTTCGGGCTGTGGCGGCGGGGGTTCTGGATTGGGCTGTGGCGGCGGGGGTTCTGGATTGGGCTGTGGCGGCGGGGGTTCTGGATTGGGCTGTGGCGGGGGTTTTGGATCCTGTTCGTATCCGCTTTTGATTACTTGTTGCAGTTTCTTGACCCTTGCCTCTGGCGGTGGCGGAGCGTTTTCTGGCGGTCCCGGGTCTGGCGCTGACGGGGGTGTTGTTGGAACTAGCGGTCCCGGTTTGGGCGTTCTCCGCTTTGCAGCTGGTCAAAATTTGTTTCACTTGTGCGGCATAGTTAGTATTGGAGATAGAATCGTAATAGTATTTCTTGTGTAAAAACTTGGTCGTCTTGGAATCCATTTGTATAACGAATATTTTACCTCCTCCGTTTATTCCCCTTCTAGATACATTACTAATTATTTTAGATGGTCCACTTTTATTTCCAGTATAAACATATTTAATGAAGTCAAAAAAATCAAATCTACCGCCGGGTTTTTCATTAAGCTGCAGTCCATACGAAGTCCATAACACTTCTTTATTTTCTGTCATTGTTCTCGGATCGAATGGTTCCAGTGCCGACCCATCCCGAGTTAGACGAACCGGTATGTGTCTTGAAGTATTAACCTGCAGATCGTACAAAGTATTTTTATTTCTTTTATAATTTTCCGCAAAGAAATTTGAATTTCTTACTGTGTTACTTGCCATTGCATTTAGATATTTTTTGGGTTGTCTCATGTTTCGTGGAACTCCTACGGTTTTGTTTCCGAAATTCGGCAGTGTTTTTAGGATGTGCATTCTTCCGTGGTTAATTGCCGCTAGACCTCTTTTCAGAGCAGACAGCGACGACGAATTAATCCCGGGGATCGCTGATTTAAAAACGACGCGCCTTCTCAAAAGACTTTTGTCGATCGTTCCTCTAAAACCACCACATTTTCCACGAGCAAGTCCTCCATGTTCTTTGAGTGCGTTATCAATAAATGCCATAAAAAGAGATGAAGGACCAAGAAGATTGAGTATGTTGGTATTTTCTGTGGCGAACGATAATAAATTTTGAAGTGATCTATTCGAAAGACCGTTGTGATTCGCAGGTCCGTTGTTAATTTTGAGTCGAAGACCGTACACTTTCTTTTGCTTTGGGTAAAACACCTTTATTGATTTGACAAGTTCTTGGTACTCATCTGACAAACCTTGTAAAGCCTTTACTACTTGTTGTTTCTTATTTTTACGATTTCCATTTTTCATATTCTTCAATTCATTTGACATGTTCTCAATGTATTTTTTGAAATCTCTTTTTTTTGAATCATTATTTCGAACATAGCGCTCTTCCCTTAAGAAATAGGTAATCGCTTTTCCAGGGTCCACGTCTTTCAATTGTTTATGAAGAAGTAAATCTAAACTCGCAAGTTTTTTATAGATGCTAAAAATATTCTGCTGACCTGGCGGCAATCCAATCTTTTTCGAAATGGTTGACGCTGAAAACATTCCAAGTAACTTTAATGAAACCTCTTTGTTTTGTATTCTATTACTGTTAACAATTGTGTTGGTGTTCGCATTTGCTTGTGAACCTCCTAGACAAAACAAACGCAATTTTTTAAGATAGTCCTTTTGTGATAAAATCAAATTACGCGAAGGTTCATATTTAGAAATGATATCACAAACATCTTTTGTAAATTCTAAAATAGTTTCAAATATTCCGCTTTGATTAGGATTAAGTTCCGACTTGAATGTTTCATAGTCACTCGCGATTTTGAATAACATGGTAATTTCATCGTCTGAAATTAACTTATCAAGCCTTGGCTTGGGAGTTCTTGTTGGTCTGGAACTCATTCTCTAATAATATCTCACAAATTAATAGAATGGCTGAGCGCCGAGGATTTCAGACGGCCGTGTGGGGTCCGCCCGCGTGGATGTTTTTGCACACCCTGACATTCGCCTACCCAGAGGAGCCCGACGAGAAGACCAAGCGGATGTTCATGAAGTTCTTCGGGTCGCTGTGTGGTATCCTACCGTGCAAGTACTGCCGCGAGAGTTACTCAAAGTACTGCAAGACCACTGGACCCCTCGGGCTGACCGACGCCAACTTTGCGTCCAGGAAGACCCTGACCCGGTGGCTCTACAACATCCACGACGCGGTCAACCAGCGCATCGGCAAGACGGACCGTCCCAGTTTTTCGCAGGTCAAGGCGATGTACGAGCAGTTCGTGGCGAGTCCTCACAAGGACAACGAGAAATATCACGGGTGCGTGAATGGTCAGAGGAAGCTCAGGACAGCAATCCGCGTGGTTCCAAGGGAGTGCAGACTTAGTGGCAAGACCTTAAAGATTTACCGTGCATGTAAACAAAGGTATGTACTCTAATCCTCTGACCGGAAAGATCACAAAGTCCCTCTACGAGGCGGAGTCGGGAAGACGGTACATTCAAGTGGAAAACGTCCAGTTGAAGGTGCCATGGCGATACGGAAGACCGTATAAAATTCAGTGCGACGACCTCAAGCCCATCATGGATTACAAGGTCGGCGACGAGGTCGAGGTGTGGTGGGAGTTGAGTCAATCGAGAATGTTACTCGCTAGGATTCGTCTCAATATTTTATTGTCCAATAGTAATAACTGAAATATGTCGGGTGGTATTACGCAACTTGTCGCCGTGGGAGCCCAGGATACGCACCTGGTTGGTAGCCCGGAGGTGAGCTTTTTCCAGTCATCATACAAGCGCCACACGAATTTCTCCAGTGTGATTGAGCGTCAGGTGATCCAGAACACCCCGGCGGCCAACGGACTTTCGTCGATCCGTTTCGAGCGCAAGGGCGATCTCCTTTCTTACGTGTATCTCGTGAGTGCCTCTAGCGGAAACCCCGCCGATATCGATTGGACGAATGATGTTGATAAGGTCGAGCTTTACATCGGAGGTCAACTCATTGACACTCAGCACTTTGAGTATTCAACCAAGATTCACACGGACATCATGGCTAACTCCTTCTCCAAGAGTATCTATGGTTCGGGTCCCGATGGTACCGACAACACTGGATATTTCTATCCCATGAAGTTCTGGTTCTGCGAGAACTGGCAGTCAGCGCTTCCTCTTATTGCCCTTCAGTACCACGATGTGGAGATGCGAATCTACTGGGGTTCCAGTGTGACCAACACGATGGAGGCATGGGCCCGGTACATCTACCTCGATGCCGATGAGCGCCGCATGATGGCTGAGAAGCCTATGGATCTTCTGATTCACCAGGTTCAGCGCATCCCCGCCTCTAGCTCAAAGACGATGGACCTCACGTTCAACCACCCGGTCAAGTTCATTGCCTCCACGGGCTCCAATTTTAACGCTTCCAACGACGTTCTTCTTCAGCTCAATGGTGTGGACGTTGGCGAGAAGAAGCCCGCGACGCCTCACTACAACCAGGTGTCGGCGTATCACCACACTCAGTTTGGTGCCAACTCCACGGTTGCAAACGAAGGATTCCAGAGTGTGAATCTGATGATCCCCTTCTGTCTGGATGCCTCCAAGCTTCAGCCCACCGGTTCGTGCAACTTCTCGCGCATGGATTCGGCGACACTTCGCCTGCCCGATTCCACCATCAATGGTGCGATCTACGCGGTCAACTACAACATCCTCAGAGTCCAGAACGGGATGGGGGGTTTGCTTTACGCGAACTAAGCTTCATTGCCTTTTCAGCTTGATCCTTGGGCATAAACATGAGCCAGGCGACGGTCATCCTCTCCTGGGTGAGCGTTCCGTCCCTCTTCATAGCGGCGCATGCATCTTGAAATTGCTTTACGTAGTCCATAATGGAATTTCAAGGCGTTTATTATTTAATTAGTCTTTGGGACCTTGAGCAGGGGGACATCCGCCGAGAAGCACCGGGTGATGCTGTTGGCAGGGACGGGTCCCACGCGCTGCAGGTTGGTGATGGGGTTAAGAAGTTCCGGTCCCATCTTGGCGATCAGCTGACGGTACCGGTAGTTGAGAGGGTATGCGATACCGTTATTACTCATGATCTTGTCATTGAGGAGCTGGTTCGAACTATAAATAGTGAAGGCGCGACCATCGGCCATACCAAGACGCTGAGACATCTTTTACTTACTGAATAGATAAAAATCTCTGATGCTCTGAATAAACTTTTTTTTCTGATAAACCCACATTGGTTCGCGTTCTTTGATATTCAAAGAATGTGTGACCACGGATTTTGAGTATAAAATTTTGAGAAGGAATCGATATGCCACGGCAAGATCCTTAAAGTTATTGGATCCTGCTAAAACCACGCTGCCCGTTTTGAAAATACTTACTGACATTCCAAACATCTTGCACTTTACGGCTGCATATGTTTCTGGATTAAATGAAATTTTCGAGACATATTTACGTTGCGTCTTGAGCAAGTCAAGGAGCATCATCTGATCGATACCGTGTGGGACCTGGAAGGTGGCATTGATCATCTGTGTTTCCATAGGAATTATGGGATTATCTTTGATATCGGGAAAGATCTCGTCTACTATACTTTGAATTTCCTGAATAATGTCAAGACCTTCAAGTGGTGTAGATGATCCTGTCACGTGGATCTTTCCATTTGGGAATAATTTTACAGATCGGTTCTTGCCATTTCCAATGTTTTTGGAAATTGTCAGTGAATTATTGAAATGAGTAGTTCCCAGTTTCCAGCCGCGATCGCCGTCGACAAATTTTTCAGTAAAGACGTTCAGAGGTGTAGATCCGCTACGTCCGCCCATGACGGTGATGGTCGAGACTCGCAGCAGAGATGGTTTATTTTCTGTGACATCGTCGTGGGTTTTTATGATGTTTCCCAGAAACGTCCTGAAATTTATTGCTTGCATATTAAAGGATTGTCTTTATTCTTTAATATGAGATGTGATCACTGTAAGAAGAAAGGGATGGTATGCATACCCTGTACCGGATGTGACCTCAAGACTCTTTGCACTGGATGTATTCAACTGGAGAGTCACGAGTGTTCTGGTATCCTGAATAAAATTCAGTCCCAACTAGATAATTTAAAAAAACTAAACCCTAAAATTATAAATGAGAAAATTCAGCGTTTGTAAAAAAAGGTTAAAAATACTATCATTATCAAAATACCAAAAACCATAGCAATTCGTGCAGTGTTCAACCATTTTGCGATCGGGTTCTGGCTTTGGACCTGGCTTTGAGTCGGTTTTGACGACAAGTCCCACGGAGGAAGTGAATAAATGCGTTCCGGAAATGCGGGTCTGTCGAGAGGATATTCTTGCGAACCCGGGGTACAATAAAATGGAGTACGCCAGCCGGCTGCCATTGTTTTTGCGCAGCCCTGGCTTACTTCATCGTCCTGGGATGATATTGTACCTCCGAGGGCATCGCCCACTGGCTTTACTGAATTTACCAGGGGCGTCTTGGGGAGTTTGGTTGGATCATAGATGTTTTTGTAAGCTCCGCCCAAAGAAACGCCTGGGGTAAATTCCGAAGGGTCTGTATAGGGATTTATTTTGTTCATGTGAACACTATCGTTGATGTGGATAGAGGAAGACATTCCTTTTCTAGTTATACTGTCGAAATAAATTCCCATTTTAAAATTTTGCACATAGATTTCCAGATGACATCCTGTTGTGACAATTTTTCTTTGGATTTCAATAGAGGAAAGTAAGGTAAATATTGATCTTCTCCCAGAAGTTCACAAAATTTGTAGAGTATGTACGGATAAGATAAAAAATTCTTTCGATCTTTTGGACAAACTTGATCGAAGGGGGTTTGTATTTCGTTAAACATTAATCTCAGGCGTTCTTCCAGGGCTGGTGGCATTTCGGGAGGTCTTATTCCAGTGAGAATATTTGTAATATAGGGAATATGTTCATAATATTTATTTTGACGCAATTTTTTTAAAAGTCCTCTCACCTTTGCATGTGTAATTTTTGAAACTTCTTCAATTCTTTGTTTTTTGAGTTCGTAGCGCAATTTTTCCACGAGTTCGTCTGGTATATTTGCGGTTTCCTTGCCCTGAAATTGTTGAACCCATTCGTTAAAATGATTTTGTCTCTTATAGCTGTATTGTGTATTTTTCGAGATATCTTGTTCATCTTGGTAAGAAAGACCGGTTGATAAAAAATGAACACTGCATCCACAATCTCTGCATATCAAAGACGATGTCGTTTCGCACTCATATGTATTTTGTGAATCGCACATTTCACATTTGTCAACCTGGAGTGCATTTTTTTCTGTTATATCGTCGTTATTTACTACAGAATGATCTTTTTCCACGTCTCGCATATACTCTATAAATATATCGCGTCGGCAATTTTCTTCTTGATATCTCAATATATAGGGCACGGCCATAGTGATATATTCATTTTTCTTTATTTCATCATTTTCATATTCCTTTATCTTGAGATTGTAACGCTCGAGTAAACTCATTTAAAGAAAAATGTTATTATAACTTTAAATGTATAATCTTCTTGTGAAGATGTTAGGGTGGTGGTATAACGAAAATCCTTACCGAGTTGTGATGCCACTCAAAATGATTTATGATGTGAATACCAAAAAAGATTGCCTTTTCCCTTCGGTTGAATGGAAGAGGGTCATGGAAGGTTGGCCTTTGATGAAGTCAGGACAAATTTATAGTTTATGTTACTATCCACACATTCGAAACGAACATTATACACTTCGGAGAAAGAAGCCGGAATGCATTGAGAATATTCGTTATGAGCAAGAATATACTTACAGGGATTCACCCTATTCCATGGTGACCAGGGATCCCATGCGCAGAGTACACGACATTGAGGAGTCGAATGGATTGAAAGGACCCATCATGGTTCACAAAGTCGAGGCTATTATGGAAAATGGCGAGTTGAGAATGTGGGACACTGCACGTTTTCTGCGATACGCCGGACCGAGATCCGATTTTCATGGCTGCAAAGACATCCAGATGAAGGATCTATTTGAAGCTAATGAGGAAGTACCAGATGAATGGCACGTCTATATGTTGGGTAGAACAATTGTTATACGAAAGGACGACCTGCTTACTCCTGACATTTTGGCGCTAGATAAAATCTAAGATCACCAAGGGATGTGACTTTGTATTCCAAAACAAGTGGCATATCTTCACCATGATGCAAAAGTTTCATATTCGAACACATTGATGTTGCTTTAGTAAAAAGGTTAAGATATTTCAGTGAAAATATATCTTTCATAGAAACAAAATTTTCCGTATCAGAATCCATATCATATTCAGTGTATTGTTCAGCAAAATCGCCTTTGCACCTAAACCCTATTTTCTTGAACGAACGTTCAATGGATAATTCTGAACCAATATGTGAAATATCTCTGCACAGTCGCTGAAAATCAACCGTCTGAAAAGTTGTAATGCTCTCCACGTTGAGATTTGGTGCTTCAAACATTTCATCATTGATATCTAATAATTTAAGATTAAATGTACTCCTACTCTTTTTGTTACTATTTTCAATTGAAATATTGAGAATATGATCTTCATCAATTCTCATTATCAGGACGTCGTTGGTAGTAACAGATTTAAGAACTCTAAATACGTTAGTAGTATTAATTCCTACGATGATTTCATTTTCGCACGAGTATTCTTCAAATTGTTTTGCATCTAAAAATAATTCGACCATTGCCGTTCTGGCATTGTCAAGGGTCAGCATGTGAATACCTTTCTTGCTGAATGATACATTAACGTCATTTAGGATATCTTTGAGAACCTCAAAAATATTCTTAAATGCCGAAGCTTGAATTGTTTTAAAAAACATTTACTAGATAAATGCGTTATTTCTTTAATTTGTGAGCATAAAGGTCTGTTAAAAATCGTTTGAATCCGGGATCGCCTTCGTGTTTTAGAAATTCTTTCCAGGAACTGTATCCTTGCTTGTAAGAGTAAACATTGCCGAGTGATTTAGGAACTTCTTCTGATCTCGTGATCATTGTGTTTAGTTTTGTATTTTCTTGTTTATCTTGGCTTCCAGATCGGGTGTCAATGGAGGTGCCAGGGGAGTTCCATACGATTCGAGATCAAAAAGTCCCTGAACGATGGAAGGGTTGCCGTCAAACGATGCAAATGCATTTGAATCGAATGACTCTACTTCGGTTGGCATCATTGCCAGGACCCACTGTTTAACTTCAGTTCCCATTAACAGTCTTCCGTCTTTGACGATCAGCGCCGGTACGTGAGTCAATGTTTTCCTGTAATCTTCAGGGACAGGCGCTTCGTGAATGTTTTGAAATTGTACCTGATCTTTGATTGGACATTGTTCCAATAAATTAAAAATCTCAAGACAGAATTCACATCTTGGGCTATAAAGCATAAGGGCGAACATTACCTCTTTACAAGAAACAATGAATTTATCAGGCGATATAATTTCGCGGTAGTATATAAGATGCGTATGCAGAACCTACTTTTGTTCGCACTGGCGGTGTTTGCCCTGTTGCTATTTTTCAAGTACCGGGAAGGGTTCAAGTGGGATCGTGGGTTTGCTGGGTTTCGTCCAGAGGTTTCGGGTATTATCACAGAAGGTAATCTCGATATCGAAGGTAATCCTATGGAAGATGTATCGGTCAAGGCACTGATGATTAAGAAAATTCTCGACGCAACCACCGAGATGATCTTTAGTACAAAGGGTCTTAAAATGTTTCCCATTGAGACCATATTCGTCCAGGTCTTCAACACGCCCGAAAAGGTCGCCGAGCTCAAACAAAAGCGTCCTGACGTTTATGATGCCTATGTAAAATTTCTCAAGGAAAGGGATGCCATCTCGGCCGGAACGCGTGGCGGCGATGGTTACGAACAGGAGAGACAGACGAGAACGTCACTCATGAACTATTTGGAACAACTGAAGCGAAATGCCGACTATGCCACCGTTCCTGATAATATTCCAGCAACCTACAGAGCACGTTTCCTTTTGCTCGAAACGGATCGTTTTTACGGTACCGAGGTAGATGTCATTGCGATCGGCGACGAAAAGGGTATCAAGATCCAGGGGATCACAAGTCAGCCCCTGGAAGACGGAAGCAAAATCAAAGCCTTCCAGGATGTTCTCAAGGCGGGAGAATGGGTGACCTACGATACTATTGCAAATGCTTCTATACCAGAGAAGTCCGCACTTGCGCTTGCCGAGAAGGCGATCAAGGACAAGTGGGGCGAAGATTTTCAGACGTACGAATCGACCGCGACGACCCCGGTGGGACAATTCAATCCTCCCGTCACGCCTTATTTGCGCTAGTAAAAACTCGGCGTTTAGTAGAAAATGCCTCTGCGCGTGGATGATGTACAACAGATCGATCATCGGAAGCGCGAGCTAAAAAAGAAACTCTATACGGAACTGTACGAACGTGCCAGCAGCAAGGTCAGACAAGTCGCGGACCTTGGGCTCCACGAAACCTGGGTGCAAGTTCCTTCGTTCCTTATAGGATTTCCAACGTTTGATTTGATCAAGGCCACACAATACGTAGAAAGACAATTCATTAATGGAGGATTTTTTACTCACAACTATGAAAATGGACAGTTGTTTATTTCGTGGTACCCAAAAACGTCCAAAAAGACGAAAAAATCAAAACCCAAGGAACCCGAGAATGAGTTTGCGTCCCTGGCAAACCTCAAGAAAGCCGCGGACAAATATCGCTGAATTAAATGAAATTTATCATTAAGTATGGACAATAACCTGAACGTGCTTGTGGAGGCCAAAAAGGAACTCCTCAACCAGCTTGCGTCCACCATTTTGCCAAGTGCCCTTGACTGCATGGACACTCTCTATGCGGATGCCAGGGCGGAAACTCAGGGCAAACAGGCGCTCAAGGCATTCCAGGACAAACTGGCCAAGATCCCCCAGTGGAATAATTACCAGATCGATACAGAAGTGGGAAAGTGTGTGGATCGCTGCGGTGGCTGCCTGGACGAGATGGTCGCCGCGGTCTTTGTGGCCACGGTCAAGATCATTTCTTCGGTCAGACTCTCCAAGGATTCGCGCAAGGTGTCGCTCAAGATTCCCACCAACGACGTGTTCGTCCTGGGCGTCTACACCAATGTCGCCAAGCGAATCTACGAAGATCCCTACCTATATCAGGAGGTGGCGAGCCGAAACGATCGTCGCAAGGATCTCGTCAAGAGGATGGACGGAGTGGTCGAGGAAACTGTCAAGGAAATGCTTCCAATTAATCAAATCCTGAAGACCTATCTGAACAAGAATCCGATGGACAGACTACAGGAAGAATCCGAGGAAGCTCACAACGCGGAAATCGGCGAAGAAGGAGAATTTCCCGGCGAAGGAGAACTTCCACTGCCAGAAGAGGGCGAGGACGAAGGAGAGTCATCCGAAGTGGTCGATCACGGCGAAGAAGTGCCCCCGCCAATGCCAGAAGAAACCACCGCACCAGTGGAGGAACCCATGGAGGAAACTAAAAATTTTACTTTCAAGGAAAGTCTCATCAAAAGAGCAGAACCAATGCCTCCCTCAAACATGGACCAAGAAGAGGACTTCTCAATCAACCCCGGTGCGAATCGTTAAACGTACAAAAATCTACTTTAATTAATAATGATAAGTGATTCTTTAAAGAACCCTTTGATCGCCGCTCTTGTTGGTGGGATTATTACAATGGCTTATATCCAGTTGGTGGCACGGCTCAACCGAGAAGCGCCACCCAGAAATGCCGAAATGATCAAGCCAGCAATTCTTAATGCAATTTTGGTGGGGTTTATCGTCTATATGGGAATTTCACAACGCGAACAGATATACGAAACACCTTTTCCGGAAATTAGTCGCGGTATGTAGTTAAAGATTTTACTCTAATTAAGTAATACGAAATGGCCAGTGTAGACACATTTAACGAGCTTCTATTGCAGTTTGTAGATGAACTGGCCCACACGTTCCCAGAGAACACCATTGTGAAGACCTACAGGAATACGGTCAGTATGCTGATCAAGAAGGATCCTGGTGTCTGCCTGGAAACGTTTATGAAGAATGTGAAGCCCCACGAGGATCTCATTCGCAATCGGGACGAGCGCATATTCGAGGAGCTCTCGCGGAGTTACGGAATTCTCAAGACCCTGGATCTGGAGTCCATGTGGAAGTCTGAACTTTCCGACGGGAGTCGCTCGGCAATCTGGCAGTACGTCCAGGGTCTCTACGTGCTCGGCAACAACGTCAGCGAAGAGGAAGTTCAGGCGTCTCGCGAGACCAAAATGGACTTTTCACCCGAAATGATCAATAAGATGTTTGCACCCCAGGGCGAAGATGACGACGCCGGGTCCAACCCCCTCGCCGGCATTCTTGGAAATCTTTTGAACCCCGCGATGATGCAGGAGATGACCTCCAAGGTCGAGCAGCAGTTCGGCGACGGTCAGGGAGGTCTCGACGAGGCGAAGATCATGGGCGCCCTCGGTCCGCTCATGGGGAACCTCACCAAGATACTTGAAAAAAATAACTAGTCAATAAATAAGAATGGAACAACCGTGGTTTAGAAATCCATCTCACCTGTTTGCCAAGAACAAGGTGCTGATCTTTTGGCCTCTGGCTAAGCAGACCTCGGTGGAGAGACTTAACGCTGCCACCCGATTCATTATCTATACCATGGCGATCCTTTATCTTATCAATCATGACATTCGAGTTCTTTATCTAGGTCTCACGGTTATTATGGTAATGGCTTCTATGTTTTTGGCCGGTGGGATCAAGGAAGGCATGAGACCGGCTTCGTTCGAGGATGAAAACATTCATTACAATGCAAATAATCCAGGTCAAAACTGTACGCAGCCGACAATGGATAATCCCATGGGCAACGTGCTCCTCTCGGACTATGTGGACAACCCGAAGCGACCCGCCGCGTGCTACTATCCGACCGTCAAGGACAAGGTGAAGAAGTTTCTCAATCAGGGAATGCCAACAGACCAAGCGGACGTCTATTCGAGTCGCAACCAGGCGTTCCGTTCATTTTACAGCATGCCTTCTACTACCATTCCAAATGATCAATCAGGGTTCGCCAAGGCGGCATACGGTTCAGTGGTAGACAAAGTGTGTCGTTCGGATGATGGCGCCTGCTATCCCAATGACGCGTCCATGTTTGGACAGTCCAGGATGCCCGAACTTCAGCAGATCCGAGGCACTTTCGGCGGCAGTGTTTAAAATCTCGGTTGATAGTAATATGGCTTATCAGCTCAATACTTCGTCGGTTCTTTTGGATTCCGAGAGTCTTCCGGTAAATTGTGCCTACGATCACGTGATGGCTCCCCCGGTGATCAGCAACCTCAACTATGCCGGATCGGGACGCGCCTCGACGCCCATCTACGGCACCTCCCCCTACATGGCAGGAAAGGGAGCTCCCGGACCGCTCATCATGGTCGAAGACATGCTCCGACCTCAATCCACCACCTTCTTCAAGAAGGGGTACCAAGGGCGCGAGTATGATTTCCCTTCCAATGACATGTCGTGCTCGGTCCCTCTTCGGACCCGGTCGTGGGATCCCACGAGCAGTCGCGCCAATGTCCAGAACGCCGTATTCGATCGTCGTTATCCAGCTTAATTTAAATCTACCCTAGTTTTAATATGGACCCATTGAGTCTTGTGGCCTTGTTAGGGATTGCTGTGGCGGGTCGTCAAATCGCCAGCAGTGATCGCAAAGAAGGTTTTGCTTCCGCACCCCTTCCCAGTCGTGAAAGACAGCAGTTGCCTCATTTTGCCAGAAATATCAACACACCTGGTCAGGATTTGACTGCCGTGACGGATCTGTTCACGGGAACGTATGACCCGAACAACCCGATGGGTGGCGTCATCAACCCCAAGAAGGAGGTCGTTGCGAACCTTCAGGACACTTCACCCAATGTTCAGTTTCCGTTTGGTCAGCCGGTCTACAATCTGTACGATCGCCAAAATGTTTCGAGTCGCATGAACAACCTGACTTCCGTGGAAAAGAGATTCGTCGGTCCAGGTCTGGGAGTGCCCGCAAGTATGCCCGCCTACGGTGGCTATCAGCAGCAGTTCCGCGTGATGCCCAACAACGTCGGCGCGTACCGATTGACCACGCTCCCAGGAAGGTCGGGTCCCGCCAAAGACTTTGTTGACCGCGGAACGGAACGTCTTACCGTCACTCAAAATCGCCCACAGAAAACCTATCAACTTTTGGGCGCCGAGGGAAAGCGTCCTCTGGAACGGGGTCGCGCACAGGGACAGGGTGGCATGCTCACCGGCGCGAGCGAGCGCGAGCGCTACGTGAAGACAATCCGACCCACTATCCGATCGGAGACTTCCACCCGCATGGATGGACTTGAATTTGGCGCTCCAAAGAAATTCGTCTCGGAAGGGACTCTGCAAGATACCCCGACGCGAAACAAGGCGAACTTTGCGGCGCGCACCAACGACGTGGCGGCCCCAGGAATTCACTCATTCGAAGGTGGCTATCAGCAGACGCAGAATACCATTCTCCTCAGACCCTCCGACCGCGGGAACAAGGGCTACACGCCGCCGGGTGGTCGCATGAACGTCCGAGGCTCTGCCACGCAGGTTCAAGGAAAGACCACAAAGACCCGCGACAGCCTTTCCACGGTTGTCCAAGGAGGCGCCGGCAACCAGTCCATCGCCCAAAATTACGATATCACTTGGAAGCAGAATAACAATGCCTACAAGGGAAATGCAGATTTCCGAACCAATCAGTTGGGAGTCGCCGTCAAGCAGCTGGACAAGAATCCTTTTGCCATGTCCCTGGCTCAGCACTAAACATCATAGATCCTACACTCTAGCGCATGAGGTTCTTCCTTACAGAATAACTCCATGGCATCCAGTTTGTTCTCTTGTTCGCGAACCCGTTGATCGTGAAGACGAGAATAGAGCTCCTCGTGCTCCATCCAGTCATGGACATGCTTGTGAGGATTTTCAATCATCTTTTTGGTGGGTCTTTTCAGTTCGGTGCGCTTATTGAACATGTACGCAGGCACGTTCCTGAACAGACAACTGTAGTAGAGCATTTAAAAATAAAAGTCATATTATTTTTAAGTATGAGACACGAGACCATCGCCATGGAAGTTTCGCCCCTGGAGTTCGAAGGCATCAGGACCATAGACTTTGAAGCCCAAGTGGATGATCATGAAAAAATGGTGACCGTCACGATGTCCAGATACTTCATCGGGAACCTCCATGATGAATGTGTCAAAAAGGCAAAGAAGATCTACAAAGGATACAGTATTAAAACTAATGTGGCATTGTAGACTAAACCATGGAGACAACTACCATTGAAGTACCAGTGAACCCATTCCACTATGATGGATTACGAAGTATTGGAATACCCATCAAGGTAGATCACAAAGAACAAATGATCTACGTTGACTTTATGTCAAATCAAGGAACCAAAATCATGGAAAATTTCCTTTCAGAGGTCGGTCGCACGTTTCCTGGCTACGAGATCAGGGTAGCCAGGCTTGACCAGTGAGAACCGCCCTTGCGTACTTGGTGGCAATCATCGAGTGGATCATTGGCCAGTCCATGACGTTGCTGGCGTTAATAGTTAGCCCAAATGGATTCGAGTTTACGAACTTGACGAACTCCTTGCCGTTCTTTTGAGACTCGGGTGCAGTGTAATACTCCATCTTCTCAAAAGAAATCTTTAGCCACTGAACATGTGTCTCGCTATTTGGATCAAAGTTGTCCATCGTATTTATGTGAATAGGTTTTTATATCTTTAATTAATAGGAAATGAGTTCCATAGACAACAATCTTGGCGGTGGAGGAGGAAGTGCCTCTGCTTCAGGAAAGAAGGGAGCCATTCAGTTGAGCGACGGGAACTTCAATTTGACATCCAACAAGGAACTAAAGTCTGACCCCAAGACAGGAACTATCACGACGACAGGGTTGACGACGACAGGCACAATATTGGCATCAACGATTTCGACGACATATCTTGTCGCAGATACCGTTCAAATGTTGACCGTCGTTGGCGACGCTTCGATCACTGGGGATGCCACCGTGGATGGCACGATTACCACAACTAATCTTTCCGTAACAGATGACGTTCTTATTACTGGAAATTTAAGTGTATCCGGTGGAGTTATAACTATAACTTCCACTAGTACAGAATCCTATGCGTTAAATGTACAAAACTCTGGCACGGGTCCTGCTATTATAGCCAATCAGACTGGACTGCAACCGGTTATCAATTTTCAAGATGATGGCACTAGTGTATTATATATTTCTGGCGGTGAAGGAAGCCACAAAGCTGGATACGTTGGTATAGGTTCGACCGCTCCACATCAAAAATTAGATGTGGTTGGTAATGTTTTGGTTTCTGGCACTGTCACCTCTACTGATGTATTTGCCACGAATGTTGATGGACAATACATATCTTCATCAAGTATCACAGTAGCTGGAAACATTGTTGGAAATGATTTGTACATATCAAACGTTCAAGCAACTAAAACAATATCATGTGATACAATAAGCGCAACATCTAATGTTATTACAGACTATATAGAAGCTGATAATGTTTATGTAACCAATTCAATAACATCATCTTATATCAATGTCGGTTCATTAAGCGCAACACAAAATATTAGATCATCAAGTATAACAGCGACTTATGCTGATATTACCGCTTCGTTAACAGTGTCAAGTTTAACTCCCGCGGATAACGATCTAATTGTTACAGGTAACATCACCGCCACAGAGTTTTTAACAGTGTCAGAGAGTGTAACTGCATCATCTGCGACAATTTCCGGACAAGTCAATGCCGGGACATTGAGTTCCACCGGGAATGGTTATTTTTCATCCAACATAGGTGTGGGCACGACAGACACGGCCGAGTACAAGTTCCTGGTCAACAACGGATCAAGCAACCTCTTTGGCGTGCCTCTAACCCCTACAGGTCTCGTCACCGGAAAGACACTCGTTTATGACGGTAATGGATGGGTTTACGATAACGCAGGACCTGCGAACGGAAACCAAGTAGGGGAAATTCTTGCGTGGGATGGATCCGAATGGTCTGCAAACAGCGCCGTGGTGGTCGAAGGGACCAGTGTCGGCATCGGATTCGCGCAACCCACAGAGAAATTGGATGTTGCCGGCAACGTAAAGGCCACAGAATTCATCGGTTCCGGTGATCCTTTGACCGACCTTAATGCATCAAACATCACTTCAGGGACACTCGATAATGCACGACTTCCTGGTACGATATCAGTATCAAATATCGAGTCCTCCAATCTCACGATTACCAACTTAAATTCGGTAACCAATAATGCCTTCATAGGAGGAACACTAAGTGCGTCCAACATTGAAACTTCTAACCTTACGGTCACGAATTCTCATGAAGTTGTTGGTACTCTTAGTGCGTCCAACGTCGAGACCTCCAACCTCACGGTCACTGGACCAATAATTGCATCCAGTATCACTTCAAGTGCTAACGTAAATATTGATGGAACATTAAGTGCGTCTATTCTTTATTCTGAAACCCTAATTACGTCCAACACTGAGACCTCCAATCTCACGGTCACTAACCTCAATACAGTTACAAATGATGCTTTCATAGGAGGAACCCTAAGTGCGTCCAACGTCGAGACCTCCAACCTCACGGTCACTGGACCAATAATTGCATCCAGTATCACTTCAAGTGCTAACGTAAATATTGATGGAACATTAAGTGCGTCTATTCTTTATTCTGAAACCCTAATTACGTCCAACACTGAGACCTCCAATCTCACGGTCACTAACCTCAATACAGTTACAAATGATGCTTTCATAGGAGGAACCCTAAGTGCGTCCAACGTCGAGACCTCCAACCTCACGGTCACCAACACTCACAATGTCTTGGGAAATCTATTTGTATCCCATACGGTCAGTGCACCTACACTGCTAATCAGCGAAGACGCGCGGATAGATGGAAATCTCACGGTGTCTGGAGGCGTCGTAAGTATCACAACATCAACCACAGAGACAAGTAATCTTGTTATTATAAATGAAGGTACTGGTCCAGCGCTTGTTGTTAAACAAACTGGACAAAAACCAATAATTGACATTCAAGATGATTCGGCTAGTGCTCTCTTCATATCGGGGGGAGAACAAGGACCAGGAGATCGGAATGGTTTCGTCGGTATAAATACAACAACGCCCGCCTATCGCCTGGATGTCAATGGTGATGCAAATGTCGCGACCAATCTTTTTGTGCATGGAACATTGTCCACTGCGAATCTGGTCGCAACTTATCTTGTGCAGGGAGCGACCATCTCGTCTACGGGTTCCCTAACTGCAGCATCAGCAACCGTTTCGGGTCAGGTTCAGGCTTCGGGGACCATCACCACTAGTGACAGCTTCTTACACTATGGAGGACAAACCGATCGTTCCCTATATATGAACTCTAATGTTCCAGGGCTTAGTACTAATACATATGTTTATACAAGAGCTATCGTTAATCAGGATCAGAAAGGGGAAAGCCCGGCTGCGATCGTGTTCGGAAACAGTAATATATTCGGAAGTAATCAAATTTCACTCGTGACCAGGGGTGAAAACCGTTTGTATATAGATAATACTGGTGATAACGTCGTTAACGTTCCAGGAACCCTAAGTGCGTCCAACGTCGAGTCTTCCAATCTTACGGTCGCGAACAATTTATTTGTTCCAGGTACTCCTAATGCTTCCTTACAACTTTTGGCGAATGGTGGCAATACCGACGATTGTTTGCAAGTTTACAATGAAAACGGAAATTTGAAAGCAAGCATCCAATATAACGGCGACGCAACCTTCAGAACGATTACAGTTTCAAATATTCAAGGTGGTTCGCCTTTGACCATAAGCGCCTCTGGAGGGACAATCAACGTCCAGTCGGACATGATTATGGTGGGTTCTACTTTAACCGCGGGTGCTATCACAGGAAATTCACAGCTGACTTTGAGTGCAGGTGGAGGCGATTCTATCATTGTCCAGTCAAATCTGAACATGTCAGGGGGAGCTACACTTACAGCTGCTACATTAATATACGGAACTCTTACAACGGAAGCAGGTCAGATATCGAATATTTCTTCGTATGACATGACGGTTTCTAATCTAATAAATACGTCCAACCTAATAGCGACAGACACTATTGAAGGATTGAGTGTACGCGCAGGACAATTTAGTCAAGCTTCCGATTATCGTATAAAAGAAAATATAATCCCATTGAAAAATGCATTACAAACTATATTAAAAATAGAGCCAAAACTATACGATTTAAAGACAACTAAACGTCGTGAAGCTGGTTTAATAGTTCAGGATATATACTACAATGTCCCGGAATTGAAATATTTACTTGATCTACCTCCAGAAAATGAGATAGGAACGAACATCGATTCTGAATATACAAACTGGCATGGTTTGAAAATAGCAGGCATCGATTACAGCAAGTTTGTTCCATACTTGATAAAATCCATCCAAGAGCTCGAGACACGATTAAATATCCTTGAAAATTCTAACAGCTAAGAATAGTAAACTATGTCATTCCCAGACGTAGGAAATCCTTTGCATGCTCTTGAATCCACATCTAATGTTTTGATATCATTTATGGATTCGGGAACAAAAATCCCATTTCAAATATACAGTGATTACACTAATTACGCAACATCTGTTTATGAATATTCTAGACAGTTGAGGTTTCGTGTTAACACACCAGCAAATTCAAATGTATTCGTGGATATGGGGCTGGATTATTCAGCAGGTGACTATTTTTATATATCTAACCCTTTCACTTCACTTTCCGATCCAAGAAACAATCTCAGAATAAATTCAGACGGTAAAATCTTTATAAATTATTCGACTTCGCCGGTACGGGAAGAAATACTTCAAATAAATGGCGATTTGCGTACATCGGGTAATATCAACCCAACAATAACTACGTACGAAAATACAACAAATGCTACTGTTACAAACTTAACGGTCACATCTCTTTCGTGCCAAAGCAATATCGTTCCACCGGTAGGGATTATAGTCATGTGGGACGGTAACATTGCAGATATCCCGGTCGGATGGGTACTCGTTGATCCTGGTGCTGGATATTATCTTAGATCAAATACCAACCAAACGGCTGTAAGTACGAAAAATCAAGATCCATTTACTATAAATGAAGCATATTCACACACCCATATTTTAACCCAGAATGCAAAGATATCTTCGACCACACACAACCATAATATGAATGCACTTGGAACAGGAACATATGACCATCAACACAATGTAAACAATGTAAACACTGGCAATCATTCACATCGTCATGGAGGTTGGACGGACCGCGGAGTCAATAATATAACTATTAATAGTGGCAGCCATAATAAAAATCAGCTCCAGGGGAATGCTGTTAGAAATACGTCAACTGTTGCCGAAAATCATATACATAATGTAAATTACACGCATAACGCATCGACCGGTGCAAATCATACACATGCTATAGCAAAAACAGATCCTGGTAATGCATCCTCTTCTCATTCGCATACCATAAACACTTCTACACCTGGTGGCGACTCTGTTGCATCCATAACTGTGAATCTTACGCCATCCTATCGTCAAATTAGATTGATTAAAAAACTTGCATATACATAGAATGTCAAATCACAGAGTTGATGTTGGCGGGTCTATGTTCGTAAGCAATATAGACAGTGGAAGTGTGCCAGTAGATATATCGGGAACGGTAACTCAGACTATAACGTCTAGAGATTTAAGATTTGGAATTACGCCAGTTTCGGGTTCTGACAAATTTACAGACATTGGCATCGAAAGCAATGTTGGTTCTCATTTTTATATAAATGGTCCAACGACTCTTGAGGCAGGTAAAAGTACACTCGTCGATTTATGCATAGATCAAACCGGTAATGTCGGTATTGGTAAAATTCCAACAGAAAAATTGGATATCAATGGAAATGTTTTTGTTGGAAATACGTTAACAGCCGATGATACTATAAATATCACTAATACCTCTCTAACCGTTAATGGTACACTTTCGTGCAACACATTGCATTATGGTTCTACTGGAAATGCTTATTCGACTTTCCCTAGTGGTACCATATTAATGACAACTGTAACAACTGCTTTAGATGGGTGGACAGATATAACTTCAAATTTTTATGAAAAAATGTTAATGATAAAAAACGATTCGACAAATAATACTTATATTAATGATGGAAATGATTCGGTTGCATTAACAAAGCATATAACTCACACGCACAACACTGGAGCGCACAATACATCACACGGTCACACCTATAATTTAAACGCCGGTAATTCTGGAGCTGGTGGAGATCATGTACACGAGAAAGCTTTTAAACCCACAAATGCAGCTAACCCTGCAAATCATTCTCATAGTTATACAGACAGTTATAATTATGGGACGTGTGGCACAACCACCTCCAACTCATTTTTTGTATTTAATGGAGGAGCTAATTCTACTAATACCGTTGATGATAATTTCACCACGGGGGCTGCTCCAAATAATCACAACCATAATGTAAATACTGCCAACACCAACGCACCAACACACACCCATACCCATGCCGCGGCGAATGATGTAGCGTCAGGTGAAGTGGGGGCATATCATACTCATACGGCAAATAATTCAGGAAATGCTGCAAATTTCAATATAGTTCCATTGCATTATAATGTACGTCTTATTAGAAAAGATTAATTTAGTTATCTTATTATAGATTATGACATCACAGTTGTTTATTGATGGTGATTTATTTGTAAATTCAGCAGAAGGAGGAAAAACCACCAACAATGTTCCAGTCGAAATTTATAGTAATTTTTCGTCCGATCCTGAAACGTTTTTTAGACAACTTCGCATTTCGAAGACACCATATACCGTTCAAACGGAACGATTTGCGAACATGGGCATTTCAAACACTGGTACATACTTTTATATTTCAAAACCCATGAATACCGGTGTTTTGGAATCAACCAAAGATCTGGTTATAACAACGAATGGTTATATTGGCATAGGATTGACAAATCCACAATGTGATCTACATGTACAGGGTGATATCAATGTAAATAATGTTGCCGCAACTTCCATAACAGTGGGAAATTTGACCATGACCAATATCACTGTAGATTATGATAAAGTTATCGTGAGTCCGGACGCGTATCCGAGCAGAGTTCCAGCGGGAACGATAGCATTGTGGGAAAACTCCACCCAAAACACTATCCCAAACGGATGGGCGTTATTTAATATGGGAGATAGATTTCCCAGAGGGATCGCATCAGGCGGGACACCAGGGAACACAACCAACAATACTAATGTATCTCTAAATAGAAATAATTTTAAATCACATACCCACGGAGTGAACAATGCTAAGTACGCAAGTGGTAATCACACACACGGCACAAAAACTAATATAAATAATACCGGATCAAACACAACTCATAGTCATACTTATACTACTTCATTATCAACTAATTCTTATAATCACAACACCCATAGTTATGGAAGGCGAGGAAATGCAGCTAGAAATTGGTCGCGGTTCAATGTTTTTACTCAGACTAGTAAAAATTATAGAGGGTGGAACAATACAGCTACAAGAAATTTCAGCAATAGAAATCATACTCACTCTGCTACCTCGGGCGGAACAGGCTCTAACACTATGTCTCATAATCACTCACACTCTTATACTTATTCCAGCAGTTCTTGGACACACAACGCAAATAACTACACCACAGTTTCAAACGGTACGACTAATCACACGTATCCAATTATACCAAAACATATTAATTACGTTTTTATAATTAAACAATAACCTTTATTGATAAATAATGTCTTTCAATGAGGTAAAGAAAAACACTTTCGTTTTTGAGAAGGAAAATGCTCTCGAAGATGATGTATGTGATAGGATCATCAAAGAATTTCAAGAAAGTCCACACAAAAGGCCGGGTGTATCTGGTTCGGGTAGAAATCCGTTAATAAAGAATTCGACAGATCTGACGACGGCTGAAGGAGGTCTTGACGAACTTGACAAAATACTTTACGAAAATCTAAATAAACATCTACGTGAACTTGCCGATGTCTGTCCATCGTTTTCTAAATATGTTTTAATAGCCGGAGGACCAATATCTGACAAAGGTTATCAAATCCAATGGACTAAAAAGGGAGATTTGTGTTTTGTCCCACATTGTGATAATACCGCATGGAACGATGACGATACAATAGGTAGAAATCTTGTGTATCTTTGGTATCTAAATGACGTTGAAAAGGGAGGTGGAACCAACTTTCCACAACTGGGTATCAAGGTCAAGGCCAGAAAGGGAAAGTTGATTCTGTTCCCGCCATATTGGACTCACGAGCATGAAGGGGTCATACCTAAATCGGGGGACAAATATATTGTCACTGGATGGTTGTGTTATGACAGAAATGTTAAAGAAGAACAACCCAATGTAATGTAGTTTAGGATGATATATCCAACCACAACATGTCACTGGTGCAGTGTTCCACTACGATGGACCAGTAGATATGATTTCGTTAATTACGCCTTTGAATATTTTCAGAGAGAGAATAAAGTTCCATTAGAATTTCTGGCAAGGGCCTATTACAAACCCAAGTCCAGTACCAGATGGAATTTGTGTCGCGCATGTTACAAATTGAATTTAACTAATATTCATCGGCGGGAAATCACAGGACGTTGTAAGCTTGACAACCACAGAGGCACGGACATAACCGACATGGTTGGTATCTTTATGTTCAAACTTTTCAGTCAAACGTGGAGGCACAAGCGCTATATCGAATTTATGTGGTACAACAATCACACATTCGATGCCTTTTCGGATTACATATATGCGCGCGACCACCTGCTCTACACAGACCACAACGAAGACGAAATTGATTATTACTATGAGGATATGGTTCGTTCACACTTTGAGGTTCCAGCACACTTCGAGGCAACCAGGGATTATGATGATAATATCATTAATTTTCATTTAAACGGCACAGGTACTATTGTGGTAAATGCACATCCTGTTGTCGAGTAACGGCACTCCATTCAATGGTTATCCAACACGGAGGCAACGTCGGCATCGGGGTGACGGATCCTCTAAGTGATTTACATTTATCAAGAAATGGAGCAAATTATATGCATTTTGAAAAAAGGAATACCGCCAAAACATTTAGAATTGGTAATGATAATAATTTTATTGTGTATGGAGGATCGAATGGTGCTACTGGAGTATATTTACCTTGGGGTGGTACATCATGGACTCCTAATTCGGATCAGCGCGTCAAGAAAAATATTACTGAGATAACGAATTGTTTAGATAATATCAGCAACATAAGACCTGTATATTACAATTATACATACGATGAAGAAAATCAGTCAAGAAGAATTGGATTTATCGCTCAAGATTGGAAAGAGCATTACCCGGAAGTTATTTCTACTAGTATTCGCGATGATTTTGATTTTGATGTTTTAGGTTTAGCATATACAGAAACAATCCCCGTCCTTTGTGGTGCTATCAAAGAACTTCTGACCAAGGTAGAATCGCTCGAAGCCCGCATAGAATCCCTGGAAAATTCTTCCTAGGTAACTAATAGAAAACCGAAATGGCATCGGATCCAACCCATGCGCTCGAGGTATACGGGCAGGTATTCGTCGAAGGCACGGAAGGGGGCAGGCGGAGTCAGCAGGTCCCTTTTGAAATATATAGTGACTACAGTTCTACTAATTTTGGTTCAAGAAATAATATGAAATTATCAACACAAGCTTCAGATGTGTTTATGGGATTTGAAAATTATAATGGAGATAATTTCTTTATACAACGTGAAAATGTTCCATCAATTACGTTTGATACCGATAAAAACATAGTATTTTCTGATGTGGAATTTGGCGAATCCAACGTAACGACTCAAATTATGAATTCACAAAATTGGTATCCTGATTATACATACTTAAATGCTAAAAAAATTTCTTTAGGTTCTAATGGCGTGGATGATAATGAAGATAATATTTATGCAAGAACGTATATAATAGATAATAATGATGATTTATTTGCTTGTGGTAGATCTACCGGTGATGGATTTGGTATTGATCGGACTATATCACCAACCTTTGTCCCGATAAAAATATTGAATAATATATCTGATGTAAGTTCTTCTTACCATACTGTTATAATTAAATCGGATGGGAGTGTGTGGGGAACGGGGTATAATACTAGTGGTCAGCTTGGACTTGGATTTTATAGTGATCCCATAAAAACGTTTACCCAAGAATCTACTAGCATGACGGATGCTTCTCGCGTTTTTTCACTTTTTAATCGAACAATCGTGCTAAAAAATGATGGGAGTGTGTGGGGAACTGGTAAAAACGATTATGGTCAACTCGGACTCGGCGCGGGGACCACGTCTGTTAGCGTATTTACTTCAATTACAAATGATGTGAAGGACGTTTCTGGAGGATTGGGTCATACAATAATTTTAAAGAATGACGGGAGTGTGTGGGGAACAGGGAGAAATGGTAGTGGTCAACTCGGGCTCGGTAGTTTAACCACGTCTGTTAGTGTATTTACTTCAATTACAGATGATGTGAAGGAAATTTCAGCAGGGTCCCTTCATACATTAATTTTAAAGAATGACGGGAGTGTGTGGGGAACAGGGAGAAATGCTAATGGTCAGCTTGGAATAGGAAGTACGGTTGATAAAAATACATTTACTGCTGCCGTAGGAGCAGGAACATCCGACGTGACGCAAATTTCAGCAGGATCGGACTATACATTAATTTTAAAGAATGATTGGAGTGTTCATGGAACTGGTCGCAATTATAATGGTGTATTTGGAAATGGAACAACTAATGATACTAACGTATTCACCAATACATATAATTATTGTGATTACAAGATAATTACAAATTCCGAAGATAACAGTAATTCAATATTACAACAAAGTGATGGAAAAGTATATGGCACCGGTCGGGTAGTTTCTGGTGAGTTAGGGATGCCCAGAAAAATTTTCATTATCCCATTCCCCGCGACCGGTACTGATTTATTAATAAATCGTTTTACAAGAGCTTTTGCTACTTTTAATAACAATACAATTGGAGGTGGAAATAATCTATATATAAATTCAAGATTTTCATCAAACGCACCGGGTTCATTTAAAATCAAAAATACATCTTCGCCACAAAAAACACAAATTGGAATACAATTAATAGCGTCGAATTCCAATAGTAAAATTTTCAATCAACATAATATAAAATTAAGTGATGTCAATATATTAATTGGAACAGAAGCATACGAAATGTCCGTGAATAAACATGGAGTAGTCAGTTCAGTAGGAGGATTTGCATCATTTACTGGTGCACATGTTGGTAATATAGATGAACATATAGAACCTGGGTTTATTGTATCTATTGATCCTTTAATCAATCCACAAATTATTTCTATAAATAATGTTATTCCTACTTTAAAAATAAGTTCAATTAACAATGATCCAAATGTATATGGTGTTTCTTCAGATGGAAAAACATTCAATGCGTTGGGTGAAGGAGCGATATGGGTTTCCGACGTGAATGGACCACTTTCTTTAGGAGACTACATCACGTCTTCAACACTTTCAGGTTACGGGAAACGTCAAGATGATATTTATATGACAAATTATACAGTGGGAAAAATTTTACAGAACTGTGACTTTAACGGAGATAATGTTCGGTATCTTTCGGTATCTTCGGATAATTCTATTACGACCGTAACGAAAGATGATTATCTTGCAAATACAGGTTCCGTTTACAGAGCATCATTTGTGGGATGTACGTATCATTGTGGATAATAAATTCTCGGCAATTAATAGTCATGTCATATTTGGGCATTGGTGATGGAGTTGCTAATCATCCCCTTGAAGTAGAAGGTACCGTTTTTGTTAGCAATGTAAATGTTCCTTTTGAAATATATAGTGATTACACTAATATTGAAGTAAATTCTCTTACCGATTCAAGACAAATGCGTTTAAGAATTACACCTAGTGATGATATAAATTCCACGTCTCATGTTGATTTTGGTATAGATAAAAAAAATAATAGTTTTTTTATAACCCAACCTGTATTCAATACTACAGTTTCTGGTGATAGAGAAACATTTTATATTGATAATGACGTTACCAAGACTGTATATCATAAAAAAACAACTGTTGATACTGAAATATTAAGAACTAATAAACTTTTTTTCAATAATTTGACAATTGACTCTATAACATCAAATTTTACAAGTAATTTATATCATACTATATACGGAGGCGAACTTATTATTGAAACAAATTCAGAACCAATAACATTGAAAATTCAATCAGCTGTGATGGGGTACCCTGAAGATTATTTTCTATTATTAACAAGTGAAGGTTCTGTTTGGGGCGCCGGTACCAATGTTAATGGTAATCTCGGTATAGGGAAAAAAATATTTAGCACTCCCGTGTTTACTCCAGCTGTTGGAGCAGCTACATCTAATGTTATTCAAATATCTGCGGGTAGTCAACATTCGGCTATATTAAAAGATGATGGAACGGTTTATACTACCGGAGATAACCAATACGGTCAGCTTGGTATTAATAATAACGATAATAAATATACTTTCACACAAATACCAGACATTACAAATGCAGTAAAAATTGAGGCCGGTGAATATCATACTATGGTATTGACAAGTGAAGGAACACTTTATGCATGTGGAAATAATATTTCCGGCCAACTTGGTAATGCCAGCGTAGTGAACACGACCTCTTCAATTGTCACTACGGGAGAAGAATTGGGAACAACGATAATTGATGTTTCTTGTGGACAAAACCACACAATGATAATTGATTCTAATTATAAACTATATGGTTCAGGGAACAATTCCTTTGGAGAACTTGGAATAGGAAATACGGATACTCAAAACACATTTACTGCTAATTCACCTTTTGTGACTGCATCCAATGTAATATGCGGTTATAATTATACACTTATTATTGACGGAAATAATGATGTATATAGTTCTGGTTTTAACGGCAATGGTGAACTTGGAATAGGAAATACGGATAATCAAAACACATTTACTGCAATAGTACCATCTTTAAAAGCTTCTAAAATAAATTGTGGTTATCATCATACACTTATTATTGATGAAAATAATCATGTATATGGTTCTGGTTCTAATGGTAATGGTCAACTTGGGATAGGAAATACGGATATTCAAAACACATTTACTTCCAACACATCTATTGTTTCTGGTTCGATTATAGCATGTGGCGCAACATCTTCATTTGTCATAAACGAAAACAAATTATATTTAGCTGGACAACTTATTTATGATCCAGTTTTAAATTATTTAAATTTTACTGAATATAGCGTAGATATATTTGTTCCAGACGTTTATTCATCGTGCTTTTCTACAGAAAATTATACACAAAAATTTCCAAGTATACGGTTTGGAAATAATAACGCAACATTAAATTCTTATGGGATTGATTTAGGTTACACAAGTGACCCCGTGATAGTGGATAATAGAGGTATAGTTCACGCTAATGCATACGTACCATTTACCGGTGCGCATACTGGATTCACAAGAAATAACATAGAACCAGGACTAATCGTTTCGGTTGTGTCATCCGAAAAACTGTATGTAAGATCTGTCAATGATGTCATACCAACATTAAAATTAACAGATAAAAACGAAGATCCAAATGTATATGGCGTTTCCTCAGATGGAAAAACATTCAATGCGTTGGGCGAAGGGGCGATATGGGTTTCCGACGTGAATGGACCACTTTCTTCGGGAGACTACATCACGTCTTCAACACTTTCAGGTTACGGGAAACGTCAAGATGATATTTACATGGAAAACTACACGGTGGGAAAAATTTTACAGAACTGTGACTTTAACGGAGATAATGTTCGGTATCTTTCAGTATCTTCAGATAATTCTATTACAACTGTTTCGAAAGATGAATATCTTACAAATACAGGTTCCGTTTACAGAGCATCATTTGTGGGATGTACGTATCACTGTGGATAATAAATTCTCGGCAATTAATAGTCATGTCATATTTGGGCATTGGTACTAAATATCCAAACCACAATTTAGAGATTGATGGGAACTTCTTTATTAGCAATGTTGAAATGGGATCTACGAATCAAGGTGTACCGTTTGAAATTTATAGTGATTATACAAACAAAAATTTTCTAACGAATTCTAGACAATTTCGTACACGTGTTACACCATTTAACAGACCTGATTATACATATCATACTAATATGGGAATAGAAAATCAATCAGGAAATGTATTTTTTATATCTAATCCAGTATCGAATGAAACTATCATAGGAGATAAAGTTTTCAAAATTGATGATCAAAAAAATACATTATTAGAATCTAATATATTATATTCTCAAGCAATTACGTGTTCAAACATATTTAACAACCCATTAGATCACTCCACCACTGTCGGTGATTTTAACGTTATAGGGTTAGATAAAAAAATTAAACAAGTAAAAATTAAAAAATGTATAGCAGCTAGATACTCCGTTCATTGTTTGGGAATAGATGGTGAAGTTTATTCAGGAGGTTATAATGATTATGGACAACTTGGTATTGGAAGAATATCTAGTTTTGAAAATACATTTTCAACCGCTCTGGGTCCAGCATCGTCAAATGTTATTGATTTAAGTGTTTCTCCTAATCATTCAATTGTTGTAAAAGACGATGGTGGAGTATATGCAGTTGGGGATAATAGTTATAATCAATTGGGCATAAAAAACTATAATAATATTTTTTCAACCGTGTATATTCGTACAGCTTTGGAGTTTGAACTTGGTTCAATACAATCTATAGTAGCTTCGCATTATTCAACAATGATTCTTACAAAAGATAATAAAGTTTATGGCGTGGGAAGAAATGATTATGGTCAACTCGGACTTGGGTTTACGAGTTCATCTGTAACATCATTCACGGGCGCCATAGGAGCAGGATCATCTGACGTAAAAAAAATAGCTATGGGAGTTAACAGTGGATATATTATAAAAAATGACGGAAGTGTGTGGGGAACTGGTAAAAACGATTTTGGTCAACTCGGTATTGGGACTACGAGTCCATATGTAACATCATTCACGGCGGCCATAGGAGCAGGATCATCCGAAGTGTCGGATATATCAGCTCCCAATACATCAGACTTTGGGGGTAATGCGATAATTTTAAAGAACGATGGAAGTGTGTGGGGAACGGGGTATAATATTAATGGCGCACTAGGACTTGGGTTTACGAGTTCATCTGTAACATCATTCACGGCCGCTATAGGAGCAGGATCATCTGACGTAATAAAAATAAATACGTCTTATACTAATACAATAATTTTAAAGAACGATGGGAGTGTGTGGGAAACAGGATATCGTGTTTGGGCTGTTCCTTCTCTTACATCAACCTTCACGGCCGCCATAGGAGCAGGAACATCTGGAGTAACAGATGTATCTACGGCTTTATATGAAGCAGCGATAATAAAAGATAATCTTCCATACTTTGTTGGTAGTAATTATCAATATTATTTAGGAGGAAGAGAAAATTTGATACGACAATTTAGTAAACAATATATAGATGAGTCAATAAATATTTTGGCAATTGACAATGCAACATTAACTTATAAATCTGGAAACTTTTTAAAAGTAGAAGATAAAAGTAATAAAATACTGAAAAAAATTAAAGAAATATCATCCGGAACATCACATGTTATGGTTTTAACAGAAGATAATATGCTCTATGGAATGGGACTTAATAACTATGGCCAGCTTGGGTTGAAAAGACGCGTGGACAATGCACCTGAATTGACTTATATAAGAAATAATGTATCCAATGTATCGTGTGGTAATTCATACACAATGATAATTGATTCAAATGGAACATTGTCTGGAACCGGTCGCAATAGCTATGGTCAACTTGGAATCGAAAGCACAATTAGCAAATTTTCATTTACTTCAAATGAGACACCAGTAATTACATCCATGGTTTCGTGCGGAGAATCTCATACACTGATAATAGGAACCAATAATTCACTGTCTGCTACGGGACGTAATAACTATGGCCAGCTTGGAAATGGAACCACAACGGACATAAATGTATTTACAGAAATAACAACACCTGTCGAGGTAAAAACAATTTCATGTGGGGATGATTTCTCAATGATAATAGGAACCAATAATTCACTGTCTGCTACGGGACATAATAACTATGGTCAGCTTGGAAATGGAACCACAACGGACATAAATGTATTTACAGAAATAACAACACCTGTCGAGGTAAAAACAATTTCATGTGGAAGTACACACTCGATGATGATAGGAGCCGACGATCGCATTTACGGAACCGGTCGCAATAGCTATGGTCAGCTTGGAATAGGAAATACAACAGATAAACAATCATTTACACAGGCCGATACTATCATTTATGCAGATGCTATAAGTACGGGAGATGACACAACTGTCGTAATTTCAAACGAAAAGGTGTATGGAACCGGTGATAATTTTTTAGGTCAACTCGGTCTTGGTGTAACTAATTCAGTAAGTACATTTACGTATTTGCCGAATGTTTTTGACTCTGTAGAACATCTTTCTTGTGGTGACAATTTTACAATTTTAGGCAACAATAAAGGAGAACTTGAATTGACGGGATTTACAACAAATTTTAGAATAAATACTAAACAATTCACGCAACTTGTGCAAACTGAATTTTCGAATGTGTTTGATTTACAGACACAGTTTGGTGGTAGTATTTTTTTTAAAATAATTCAAGGTAATAATATTGGTGCAATAGGAGAAAACAATTCAGGTCTCATGAATATCGGTGTTGAAGTTGCTAATCAAATTAGTAATACATACGTTACTATAAATAACACAGGAACATTTACGGCAACATCATTTTTAAGTTTCACGGGCGCTCACAATGGTAGAATAGATACGATTCCAGAAGAAGGTATGATTGTTTCTGTAAATAATTCATGCGTTTCTACAATAAATAATGTAATTTCAGATGTTAATTTATCCAAAAGTCACAAGGATCCAAATGTTTTCGGAATTTCTAGAGGAGATGGATTATTCAATGCCATCGGCGAAGGTGCCATATGGGTTTGTGACGCTAATGGACCATTGACGAGTGGAGATTATATAGTTTCCTCTACACTAACAGGATACGGAATCCGTCAAGACGGAACGCGCAAGGCGAATTACACCGTGGCAAAGATTCTTCAGGACTGCATCTTCGAAGATGATAACACGCGATATCTTTCAATGTCGGAAGAAAACTCATTGAGCACAATTTCCAGAGAACAGTATCTCACAGATACGGGTAATGTATACAAGGCATCCTTTGTGGGCTGTACATATCATTGCGGTTAAAGAAATAATTTTCAATTAAACGATATAGACGTATTTTTAGTAAATGCATATCCTGTTGTCGAGTAATGGTACACCATTTTTTGGAGCAAAGGGAGGTTATCCTAGTCAATTGAAGCACCTTATAAAGATGTTTAACGAGAGGGGTCACACCGTGACGATGATACTTTGGGGTCTATGTGGCGTAAAACATGTTGGAGTACTGTCATTCAAGGACTTGGTGAACAACAACATTCTTCCAAATGAAACCCGCGACCCGTGGTCTCAAGGTCTGCTCGATAATCCCATGGTAAACTTTATTCTAGGGCCATATGAAAAATTTCCTTGCGCAATCAAAATTTCAGATATCAATGAATTCATCAAGAGGACCAACGCGGATGCTATTTTCTTCCTACAGGACATATTTTTACTGGAATCAAATACGCCGGAAATTATTTCATGTCCATCCTATTTGTGGTTTCCGTTGCACTACGAACCGATCGATTTACCTACCGTAGCGGCTCTTGGAAAGATCAAGCACATTATTTCACTGTGTCCGTCGACTCGCGAAAGAGTTCAACGTCAGATGGGAAGGGACACCTACGTAGTTCCTCACGTGATTGAATTCAATACATCTCTTCCTCCGACGGAGACCAAGTCTAAAATCAGAAAGGACTTCAACATTGATGATACCAAGTACGTGATATGCACGCTAGCAGGGAACTACGAGCAGAGTGGAAGGAAATCGCTGGATACGACGCTGATGGCGTTCAAGGAGTTTCATGGAAAACACCCAGAAGCCTTGTTGTGGGTGCACGCACCTACGCTCAATCACGCGCGAGTTTATGACGTCCCATTGCTCGTGAAGACGCTGGGAATACCGGACCACGCCATAAAATTTACAGAGAATACGCTTGATGAAACTACACTTCAAAAAATGTACAAGTGCTCCGACATGTACTTGTGTGGTTCGTGCTCGGAAGGTTTCGGAATTCCACAGCTCGAAGCGCAGTACTACGGGTTGCCCGTGGTTACCACGAGATTTGGTGCCATGCACGACTATTGTTGGTATGGAGTGTCAGTGCCACCCGTCCAGCGACACTTCAATCACATGCAAAGTGCTTGGTGGGTCAAGCCAAGTGTAACGGGAACGATTGAAGGAATGGAAAAGGTCTACAATGATGATCTAGAAACGACCTCCGAATGGGTACAGGCCGAGGTGAGATCTCGGATGAGTTACGAGGCGGTAAAGAACAAAATTCTCGAAATTATTGAGAAAAAATAAAGGTTTGTGATATTAGAATATGGTTCAGACTCCATTCAAAGCGGTGTTTACCAAAAATACCAACTTCGTTACACAAAGTTTTGATACAATATCACAAAATATAAATTTTGGATCAAACAAGAGATTTTTGATACCTCGTCACGGTGACTTTTTAACACGCATGTATCTTTTGCTAGACTACGAAAGTACAAAAAGCGCATCTGTAAATCAGGCACATGCCATGATTGATTACGTATCCTTGATAATTGGTGGGACGACCATTCAACAAGAATCCGGAGAAACGCTAAATCTTCGCCTGAATGTGAGTGAAGTGGAAGATAAAACATTTTCAATCGTACAACTTTATCGGATGTTGGGGGGAGGACCCGATTTCCCTTTCACCGATACGGTTCAGTATCCTAGAACATACCGTATGCAAATTCCACTTGATTTTTGGTTTCATGGGAAAATAAATCTAGCACTTCCACTTTTTGCATTAAGATACCAAGAAGTGGAAGTCGAAGTTGGAATCCGAGATTCCGAACGATGGGGCGGCGTAGATTCGGGTATTAAGAACATAAAGACAACTCTGCGAGTAGAATATGGTTATGTCCCCGAGGAAATTATGATTTCGCTATCTAAAAAACCGTTTATTTTACCTATTGAGCAATTTCAATACTATTCAAATAAATATACGAACGATAATGTAATTACAATCGAACCTACATTTATAAATCCTATAAAATCATTATTTTTAATTTTCAAAAATAAAGAAACGGAAGTGACTGCACCATTTGATTATAGTCGTGAAATAGCCATACAAAAAAGTGTAAATGAAAATGATTTCTTGAACTGGTTTGAACTTGATTTAGATGGCCAACTATTGATGCCCAAAGAGGCTGGAACATTCGAGATGTTAAGAGGATTTCAATATTATGCTCACTTTCCCGGCGCGACACAGAATATTTTGGGACCTTACGAACGATATTGTGGCTACATTTATGCACTAGCGTTGTGCAGAGATCCAATGAATCGCGCCGTGCCCAACGGTGGAATTAATTTTTCTTGTATAAAAAATCAAATTTTTAAAATATCCGCAAAAGGAAAAAATGCGGATGAAATAAATTTAAAATTGTATGCACTCAGTTCAAATTTTCTTTATATAGAAAATGGCATTGCTAAAATGACATTTCCTTACAAGAATAATTTACCACCTCGTTTTATATAATTACGGCGTTACCATCTTTAAAAAGACAATTCACGATGGTTAAATAAAATATTTTCATATTAATGCTTGACGAAGGTGACAAAGGAAATGCTAATGTATTCGAGTTTATATTTACATAGCTCGTGGAAGATACTTTGATGTTTCCGCCATCTGTCCATGGTTCAAAGCGCATAATGTATGGATCAGATAAATTTGTCGTATCGGAATAAGAAGTTGTGGGAATTCCGATGCGCACCAAATCTGTTTTGAAGTTTGAATACTGTCCTGAATTAAAACTTAAAATTGAATTAACGCTCGTGTCTAGAAAAATATTGTTATAGCTGAGATCAAAATTTTGCCCTCCTTGATTGAAAAATTCAGACCATAGTATATATCCTACCGGAGCTGCACTGTACGTAAATTCGATATACGCAGATTGAGGTCTCGGTGGTTTATACTCATAGTCTCCACTTATCACGACCAACGGTTGTTCTGAAAATGAATATCCGTAGAATGTGCCGTGGTTGTTATAATCGTGAATATATGATTGAAATTCTTGAAAAAATAATGGATTTTGAAATTCATTTCTGTTTGTTTTTCCAAGTGTATCAATTCTGGCCTGTTTGATTGGGGTGTAGTACTCCGGGTTAAACAAATCTCCTTGCTCGTATTTGAAATTCCAAAATATTGCTCTAAATGAATACAGGCTATTCAAATAATATCTGTATGATCTGTCCAGTGATATTGGCAGTGATTCTCTTTCGGTTACTATTTTTTCAATTGGATAAGTTTGAGGAATAGACATAATAGATAGACGTTCAGAGTTTGTAAGTACAATTTCTTCTGTGATGAACAAAAAATCTGTTATATCCGGGTTGGGACCAAATTGAGTAGTATCCGAAATTATACTTTGAAATGGTAAAAATTTAATAACAACCGTTATTTCTGTATTGAGTGCACACAAGGGCAAGGGAGTTTTAAATGATGTCGTGTCAACATTATTAACCGTGTAATGACTGTTAAAGAAAAATGGTATGGGAAAAAATAATACTTGATTTGTATCATACGGAGTCAAAATTTTTTGTTGATTGTATTCTTTTCCTAAATTAAACATAAGATTAAGTGTATTGGTTCTAGTTTGATTTTTAGAATGCATAGACTCGTACATTGACATCCAATCTCCTTCCAGTGATTGTATTATTTCGCCACCTATTATGAGGTCCACACGTTCGATCATGGAAACGCCAAGATTATATAAACAAGAAACGGGTTCGATGGACGTTGGGAACTTGAATTTAAGCATCAGAGCCGTGAGAAGATCACCCATTTCTTTTGGTTTGAATACGTGGCGTATCTCTTGACCCAAAAACTTAGTTTGAATGGGTTTATAGTATCTGTAGTATGGTGTCGTTTGGGTAAATGATTTATGATTGTATGTCGTGGAAGACGTTTCCTTAGAATATAGGAATGTGTCCTGCTGTCCAACCGCGCTGATGCCAGTCAATGCACCGATGCCCGTTTTTCCATGGAATCCAATTGGAGGTTCGACCATATCCCCTCTCTTAAAACATTGCTATATTTTAAAATATGTCGTATATCGGCATTGGTGTCGATAATCCAAACCATAATCTTGAAGTATCAGGTCAAGTACGCATAGAAGCTGTTGAAGGTGGCAAGAGGAGTCAAAGAGTTCCTTTTGAAATTTTAAGCGATTACACAGGAAAGAGAACACTCACCGATTCAAGGCAGCTTAGGCTTAGGGTCACGCCGTCGGAAACGACCACCTCAACCGCCCACATTGACATGGGAATAGACAATCAATACGGTAATGTGTTTTTTATAAGTCGGCCCGTATTTGATTCAACTGTTTCTGGTGATAGAATTTTTTCGATAGATAATAATTTATTATTAGAAACACCAAACTCAAATGTATTTTTTAAAAGCGCAACATGTAACGATTTTACTATTAATAATGCATTGCGAGGCGAAGACATGCGAATATCTTTTATTGATGATGTTGTAAATAGAGATGTAGGTTCCAATCTTGTATCAATAAATGGAATTACAACTAATACAACAAAAGATAATGATAATATCGTACTAGAATTATTCAATAAGCAATTATCTTCAAGTAGTTTTAATGTTTCACATAAAATTGACGATACTATAATAAGCAATTTTTATATAAACCATTTTTCCAATGGGATTTATTTAGGTGAAGAAATAATAATAGATAGTGCTGGTGATGTTACGGCAAGTGGATATAATTCTTTCACCGGTGCCCATAAAGGAATACACGACGATACTATAGAATCGGGTAAGATAGTGTCAGTTGACTCTAGTAAAAAATTACAAGAGTTAAGTATAAATCAAGCAACACCTCATATAAAACCTTCAGATGTACCAATGGACCCATGTGTTTTTGGTGTATCGTCTGGTAACAATTATTACAATGCCATCGGTGATGGTTCGATATGGGTATCTGATATAAATGGGACGTTCACGGCAGGTGACTATATAACATCTTCAAATCTATCTGGATATGGACAAAAACAAAATGATAAATGTATGAAAAATTATACGGTTGGCAAAATATTACAAAATTGTGATTTTGAAAATGGTGATATACGTTATTTATCTATAACAACAGATAATATACTTGCAACGATAACTAAAGAACAATACAATGAGAATTCATATAGAGCACAAATTGTCGCATGTACGTATCATTGTGGATAATAAAAATATTACTAAAAATTAAGAATGTCGGGATTCATAGACGGACAAGTATTAATAAGTAATTTGGAACAAGGTTCGACATCACAAGGCGTTCCATTTGAAATTTATAGTGATTATACTGGAAAGGGTTCAATAACAAATTCAAGACAAATGAGATTATCAGTCAGTCCATCAGAAACATTGTCTTCCAAATCCTATATTGATATGGGAATTGACAATCAGCATGGGAATGTTTTTTTTATAACAAATCCGGTTTTTCATCCTTCCACTACAGGAGATAGAGTTTTTACAATAGACGAAAATAGAAATATAAAAACATTACATACAATTTCAATAGAAAATGAGTTTAATATAAATAATGGATATATAAATGATTTGGTAGTTAAGAACCATTTTCCGGTAGTACCCAAATCCGAATTTGTTAGAAATGGAAATATATTGAAATATGAAACAACTTCTAGTATAAATGACATATCAATATCAAATGTAGTGACTGGTAGAAATCATGCCATGGCTGTAGACGAAAATGGCAAATTTTATGTAACGGGTTCTAATCAATTTGGCCAACTTGGATTAGACAACGGTAATGTAGATTTAAATACATTTACAAACATACCGGAATTTGATAATCCTCAACTATATGCTTGTGTCGGTGACTCTTCTTTTGTATATAAAAGTAATGTTTTATATGCTTGCGGTCAAAATGATTATAATCAACTTGGTTTAGGTCGTTCGTCCGGTACAACTTACTCAACTTTTCAATCGATTACTGGCACGATAAGTGGTAATGTTGCCGCATTATATTCAACTCCTTATGCAGTCAATAATACATATTTTCTTGGAACTGATGATAATATATATCGTTCGGAATATTTTTATGCAGTGTTTAGTAAATATGTAGAAATAGATAATGTTGCTGATATATCGTTTGCAGGATTTTCTGGAGACGAGCATCAATTAATTCTAAAAAATGATGGAACTGTTTATGGAATGGGACAAACAGAATTCTATCAACTTGGATACAAAGCGCCATACGGGAATAAACCATTACAACAACTTGTATACTATAGTGCTCCTATAAGTATAAATGTTCAGTTGCCATTAACCGTCACCGAAATCAATACTGGGCGATATCACGTAATGGTTAAAACATCTGATAATTACGTTTGGATTACTGGGTCTAATCGGTATGGTCAACTTGGATTAGGAGATACAGATAATAGAAATACATTTACAAAACTTGTAGATTTCCCGAATGTTACACATTTTGCTTGTGTTAGTGATAGTTCTTATATAGTTAGTGATGGTAATTTATATGCTTGCGGTAAAAATAATTACGGACAACTTGGTATAGGAACGGTTAATTTATCAGTGACGACTTTTCAATCAGTGAGTGGTACAGTTGCAAACAGTGTTACTGGTCTTTTTTCTAGTCCTTTGCTCAATTATCATACATCTATAATTACAACAGGTGGAAAAGTTTATGCTGCCGGTGATGGCAGAATCAGTGGTCTTTCTCAAAATACTACAAAATTTACAGAAGTACCATCTGCAATTGGACTCGATGTCGTATCATTATCTACAGGTAATGAAGCAAATCTAGTTTTAACAAGTAACAATGAAGTATATGGTTGTGGTACTTCTATTTTTGGTGAATTGGGGTTTATTTCAACTACAATAAGTGCTTATACACAACTTAGTTATTCGGGGTCTGCTATAACAAACGCAATTCAGGTATCATTATCTAGACGTGCTTCCCATATATTATTAAATACCGGGGTATATATAACTTCAGGTATATCGTCTAACAGAAATGTAGAAGTGTTTACAGCGATTACTCAGTTGACTGGTATAGATGAATTAGCACCCACAGATAGATTCATTTTGATAAGAAAAGGTACTGACCTTTATATTGATGGTTTTATAGATTCCGGCGTGAGTGGTGTTCCATCGTGGATAAACGACTATCTAAAAGTTTTTTCTTTAATAACAACACCTAATGTAACAAATATTACAAATATAGCTGTAAATGAAGAATCATCTTGGGCGTTAAAAAGTGATGGTTCAATAATAAGAACGGGAAGAAATGACGATGGAGAACTTGGAATCAATAACAATTATACACAAATATCATGGGAAAATTATACATATAATACTACACCAATACAAAATGCAAAAAAAATATCTGTGGGATTTCGTTCTAGTTCAATAGTTCTTGATAATGGAGATTTAGTATCGTCGGGCCTCAACAATTCGGGTTCATTGGGTTATGGTTCTAATGATTATGTAGAAGGATTCACAACAATAACACAAAATGTAGAAGATGTCTACAATGGGGTTAACTTTCAATACATAAAAAAGACAACTGACACCGTATTTTATGTGACCGGCAATAATACGTACGGGCAACTTGGCGGAGGCTCAAGTTCAACCGTATTCAGAACAACTTCCATTTCCGCAACAGATGTAAAATATTTATCTAGGTTCCAGTACGGCGTTTTAATGTTAAAAAATAATGGCGTAATATTCGGAACAGGATTAAATTCCAGTGGAGAATTATCTCTAGGATCTTTCAAAAATACAAATGGCTTTAAAGCTTTTTTTTCAGAGTATTCTTATCCAACAACTATTTTCAATGCAAATGGACTATTTTTTCCAGTCATTGATTTTAATGGAACAACATCAAATTTAAAATTAAAATATCAAGAAAATGCTTTACATACATCTATAAATCAAGGATATAACGTAATTTTTGACAGTTTAGGTGGATACATAACTGCTAATGTATTTACACCGTTCACTGGAGCACATAGATGTACGATGGATACGGATTTTGAAGATGGCTTGATTGTATCAAATAAATCATACACGATTAGAAAAAGATTAACAGATGTACATCTTTCAAATGTGTCAATGGATCCATGTGTTATTGGTGTTTTATCTGGAAATGATAAATGCAATGCTTTAGGTGAAGGAGGAATATGGGTAACCGATATAAATGGATCATTTAGTGCAGGAGATTATATAACAACCTCACCCTTGCCAGGATATGGTCAGAAACAAAATGATGATAAAATGAAAAATTATACAGTTGGAAAAATATTACAAAATTGTAATTTTGAAGACGATGTGATACGTTATCTATCCGTAACAAATAATGATGAACTTGTAATTATACCAAAAGAACAATATGATGAAAAATCATATAGAGCACAATTTGTTGGTTGTACGTATCATTGTGGTTAATATTATATTTATTATTGTTAAATGACTTATGTAGGTATAGGTTTAAACCATCCATTGGAAGTAGAAGGGCAAATTTTCATAAGTAATACGGAAACAACAAACGTCCCATTCGAAATATACAGCAATTATTCAGACAAAAAATCACTTATAGACTCCAGACAATTGAGGCTACGCGTGAATCCAAGTGAAATACCTGGTTCTACTTCTCATATTGATATGGGTATTGATAATACAACGGGTAATTATTTTTATATATCTCAACCGGTATACGATTCAACTATATCTGGAAATAAAGACACCTTTAAAATAGATAATCAAGGTTCAGTTTCAATTAATGTCAAAAACTACAATGCTGACGACATTTACGGTAATTTAATTTCATCTTCTAATATGATTATAGATGAAACTGATATAGTTACAAGTAATTTAACTATAAGTACAGGTGTATCTTTTGATTTTAATTATTCAAATGTTGTAACTTCAACGCCATTATCAATTGAAAAAGTTTACATAAGTTCAAAATTGATTTTTGGAACAATATATGTTACATCTGTATTGGTAATAACAACAGATGGCAGTGTATATGGTTGTGGAGATAATGAAGATGGACAGCTTGGTACGGGAAATAAAGTATCGACTAAATTTTTTGTCAAAGGTTTAGGTGAGGGTACCTCGGGTGTGGTGAAACTCGCAACGAGTGAAAGTGCTACGATTACATTAAAAAATAATGGAAAAATATACTATTCTGGACGTGGGATTACTGGTATATCAACGAGTCTCGTTTTTAAAGAAATAACTTCAATAAACAATGTACTAGATGTTGTTCTTAATGATAGTTTTGCTTTATTTCTAAAATCAGATGGAAGTGTATATGGTATTGGTTCGAATTCCTATAGAGCTATGGGAATAGGTAATCAGTCTTCTGTCAGTACACCTACACTTTTAATAAATGGAGCTAGCGACGTTTCAGCTATTGCTGCATCTCCAAAATCTACAGCAATAATTAAAAATAATGCTGTATACACATGTGGATACAATGAATATGGTGAACTTGGGATTTCGAGTGTTCCTGTAGGAACTTTTATAACTACTCATCAATTAACAGATGGTGAAGGAACATCTGGAGTTGATCAAGTTGCATTTAACGAAAACCTCTATAGGGGTAAGGTACTATATATAAGAAAGGGTGGTGCTATTTATTCAACCGGAGATAACTATTGGGGACAACTTGGAATAGGAACTTCGGGACCGGGTACAAATAGAACAACTTTTACAGCTGCTATCGGAGAAGGAGCAAGTAACGTTAATGAATTACTTTTGAGTGGACGAATAATAAAAAATGATAATAAAATATACTATACTGGCGGTGATGCGGACAGCAATGCAGTTAGATTCACACAAATAAAATTTGACGGTCCTGTTTCAGATTATAGTTTAGGTCCTGGAGATATTGATAATAGAACAGAAGCAATAGTATCAGAATCCAATATATTCATAAGGTACGTAAGTCCTTTTTATGGAACACCTTCATATGCAACTACATTTACCGAAGTACCGGGAATTGTACCTCCTGAAATTACTATTGCAGAAATAAACAACACAAATCACGGAAACCCCGTAATTAAATTCAATTCTACAGAATATCAAGATGATTATGGAGCTTTTTTGGGTTTGCATGAAACGGCATCAAGTAATCTAATGAGAATGGGTGTCATAACTACAAATCCAACAAATTATGTTACTGTAAATGAAGATGGCACCATGTCCGCTTCTAGTTTTCTATCATTTAAAGGAATGCATGGTGCTATTTCAAGTAACGTAATTGAAAAAGATTTAATTGTGTCTGTTGATACAACTTCATCGCCAATAATAAATTCCGTAAATGATATATTAACAAATGTAAAATTATCCGACATTGAAAATGATCCAAATGTCTTTGGTGTTTCGAATGGCGACGGACACTATAATGCAGTTGGTAACGGTACAGTATGGGTTACAAATGAAAATGGAACATTTACATCGGGAGACTATATTACTTCATCAACCCTATCTGGTTATGGAGTTAAACAACTGGATGACACGCAAATGAACTACACGGTAGCAAAAATTTTACAAAATTGTGATTTCACGAACGCTAAACGGTTTCTTTCGATGTCAGAAGATAAAACTCTTTCGACAATTACAAAAGAAGAATACTTATCAAACACTGGAAATGTTTATCACGCGGAAGTGGTCGCGTGTACATATCACTGTGGATAAAATATAATTAGTTATTAGAATAATGGAAACTCCATTCAAAGCTGTGTTTACAAAAAAATGTAACTTTCTTACTCAGAGCTTTGACACGGAACCGATAAATATTAATTATGGGTCAAGTGGAAAGTTCATGGTACCAAGACATGGTGATTTTATCACGAAAATGTATCTTTTGATTGACTACACAAGTACTCAAAGCACCAGGTTGAATCAGGCACATGCCATGATTGATTACGCGTCATTGAGTATCGGCGGAACTACGATTCAACAAGAGTCGGGTGAAACCTTAAATCTACGCTTAAATGTAGAAAATACAGAAAAAGAATCATTTTCAATTGTTCAGCTTTATAGAATGCTGGGAGGAGGACCCGGATTTCCTTTTACAGACACGGATCAATTTCCACGAACCTATCGCCTTCAGGTGCCTCTTAAGTTCTGGTTCCACGGAAAGACAAATTTGGCCATTCCATTATGCGCTTTAAGACTGCACGAAGTTGAAGTTGCCGTGGGAATAAGAGACGCGCAGCGATGGGGCGGCGTCGATAATGGAAATAATAATGCAAATGTTAGTCTGCGAATAGAATATGGTTATGCACCAAAAGAAATTGTTGATTCGCTAATTAAAACTCCATTAGTTTACCCCGTTGAACAATTTCAATCTTCAGAAAAAGAGTATACGGGCGATTCAGTTTTTGTACTAAAACCTTATATAAATAATCCCGTGAAAGCTCTCTTTTTCACTTTTAAAAATACTTCGACTGAAACAACAACGCCATTTGATTATTCACGTGAACTACAAACATATGAAGAAACTACTCTTGATTACAATGATTTTTTAAATTCACTAGAAATAAAACTAGACGATAATTTAATATTGCAAAAAGAAGTAGGAACATTTCAATTTCTAAGAGGGTTTCAATATTATTCTCATTTTCCCGGTTCTAACCAAAATATTCTATTTGGACAAGATGCATATCGTGGTTACATATATGCACTCGCGCTTTGCAAAGATCCCATGAACATTTCTAAACCAAATGGATCTATAAATTTTTCAAATGTGATAAACCCATATTTCAGATTTGATACCAAAGGAAAAAATGAAGACGCGATAAAACTTAAAATATTCCCCCTTTCTATAAATTTGCTTTATATAGAAAATGGTGTTTCAAAATTGGTATTTGATAATACTGGAATAGAATATCCAAGATATCGCTAATTTATATATCCCGTGCCATTTTTTACACTTAAATTAACTACAGACAAATAATAAAAAGTAAGTATCATTTTTGTACCAGGTAAAACAGGAAATGCTTCAATTGCGGTATTAATGTTTACCGAAGACGACGAATCAATATTAAATGATCCGGAGGGACTGAAACGTACATCCCACGGAAATTCATTGTCAGTTGAGCTATACGTTGTCGTAGGCAACCCAATGTAACCGCTATTTGTTTTAAGTGTACTGTAGACACCCGTGTCCAATGAAGTAAGATCCAGACTTGTGTCGAGAAATAAATTGTTGTAACTGTAAGTGTAACTGGATGAAGAAGTTCCGAGAATTTCGGAAAAATTTCTGAATCCGACGGGCGCCGCCGAGTAAAACATATCAATGTAAGCACTCTGTGGCCTTGGTGTTACATATTCATAATCTCCATATACAACCTTCAAAGGATTTTCAGAAAAACTATATGAATAAAACACGCCATTATTGTAAAAATCGTGGATATAAGACTGAAATTCTTTAAAAAATAATGGATTTTCAAATTCACTTCTATCCGATTTGCTCAATAAATTTATTCTAGCTTTTGTAATGGGACTGTAAAAATCAGGATTGTAAGGCAGACCTTGTTCTAATTTGAAAGTCCAAAATATTGCTCTAGATGTGTAATAACTATTAAAATAATAGCGATATGCCACCTCTAGCGCCTTGGGTTCTAATTCTACGCTTTCATCACTTACCTTTTCAATTGGAAAATTCACATTTTTGTATAAAAAGGAATATCGTTCTTGTTCCGATAATTTTACTTCTTCGGTCACAAACGTAAAATTTGAAAGATCCGCACCAGATGAAAACCCAGATGTGTCTCGAACAATGTCCTCTAAATTTAAAAATTTAATCACTATCATAATTTTAGAATTATACAGCGCACATAGAGGAAGTGGAGGCCGAAATGAGGTTGTATCAACGTTCGAATCATTATAATGATTGTTGAAGAAAAATGGTATTGGATAGTACAAATCTTTTGGATAAGATGTTACTATACCTTTTTGATCATAAGTTGTACCAAAGTTGTGCATTATTCCAAGAATGTTTTCCCTATCTTGATTTGAAGAATGCATTGTTTCATAAATAGACATCCAATCTCCTTTCAGTGTTTGAATCTTTTCTTCATTGATAAATAAATCAATTCGTTCTATCATAGAGAGACCTAAATTTTGAACGCAAGGTGATGGCACGGACGTAGTTGGGAATGTGAATTTCAGCATAAAACCGGTCATGAGATCTCCCATCTCTTTTGGATTGAATACGTGACGTATTTCTTGTCCCAAAAAACTAGTAGAAACGGGTGTATAAAATCTGTAGTAAGGTGTTGTGTTGGTGTATTCGTTAAAATTATTTATCATTGTGGGGACGTCGTTGTATAACATTTCTTCACTGGTACCAATGGCGCTGATACCAGTTAGGGCACCAATCCCCGTGTCTCCACGGAATTCAACTGGAGGCTTCTGCATGATCCTCACTTAAAGGAAAGGGACATTTTAAAAAATAATAATGAGTCGCGAGCAGCAAATCATTGATGCGGCCGTGAACGCCATTCAGCCTGTTCTGGAGACTGCCGTGGTTGTGGCCGCGGAATACTGCAAGGCCACCGGAAGGAGCATCGTGACGGCACTGGACATGGAATACGGTATGAAGTGGAGCGCCATGAAGATGGTCGGAAGGGTCTACGGATCCATACTGCCAGAAGGAAGTGACGACGACTCGGACGAAGGGTGGGAGACGGACGACGACATGGTGGTGGAAGAGTGCGACATGGGGTTCGACGACGAGTTCCGCGAGTACGACGGCGACGACGAACGCTATCTGGAGGTAAACCAGGCGGTCCGCGAGTGGACTGACTGGGAACCCGAGACCGAACTTGAGATGATGTTAAAGAGCGCCGTAAATTCTAGACGCTAATAGTAATAATGCCTGGTGGAATTGGTCTGGCTAATCCACAGTTTCCCTATAAGAGTTACTTCGATCCTATAGGGGAGCGCGTCATTTGTTCTCGTTGAAAAACTCTAGTGTCTGGTAGAACCCATGGAAGGGTATGAATACGACCCAGACGAATATGCCACATTTTCCAGTGAGACCGAGTCCGATACCGAAAAATCGTTGGTCCCACTGGAACATGAGGAGAGCGTTCAGATTTTGAAACCCCAGGTTGAGTACTCGGAGCTTGATGATGTTTTCAGCGAAGAGTTGGACGACCTGGACCTCCGTGATTTCTTCATTGAAAAAAAGCAATCTAATAATAGAGTATGTCAAGTTACGACATCGTTATCGACAGTTCAACCAGAAAAGACAGAGCCACAACCGATGCTAACAACTTCACCAGTTATCTCAGTACACCCCTTTATGGAATTGAGTCCATGAACTTTGTATCGGCGTCCATCCCATATATCAACGGAACGTCATCGCAGGTCAATGGCAACGTTCATGCCTACTATGTGGTTTTGGAAGTTCCAAATTATGGTGTTTTGACCGATCGGATCTACACCGTGGACAATCCACCAGAGTCTGGTGAAACCAATCTGAACTTTGCCTACACTGGTTCTTTGATCGTCCCGGCACTGGCCGGAGCGAGTCCCACAAACTACGTGATGAGTTCTATTAATGATAGATTTGGCGTTCAAAAGACGATACCTGTCATGGAAGCCATCAAGGTTTCCATCTATTATTACGACACGAGTGACAGTTCGTTTAAGTTGTATCCATTTACAAAAACCGGAGCATCCACTGAAGAATTCGTTTTGAAATTATCCGTCCAGGCCACCAAGGATAAGCGTTTTGCCACCAAGCAACAGGACGAAGAAGACAAACGTCTGGAGCCCAATATTGCTCCACCGACGAAACCTGGTTCCGAAAATACGTTTGCGCGCAAGTTAATTAACTACTACAGATCTAGCACCAGAAATAGGAACAATCCGGAAGTTTCCGAGGAACCCGTCGGCGCCCTTTTGCCTAGACG
>Ga0181556_1000299_pt1 | contig 53596 bp, 53 predicted proteins | sample 011ome_14_FD_148651 | JGI IMG/M metagenome (GOLD analysis project Ga0181556, IMG submission 148651) | Coastal salt marsh microbial communities from the Groves Creek Marsh, Skidaway Island, Georgia - 011505AT metaG (spades assembly) | ecosystem: Environmental > Aquatic > Marine > Intertidal zone...
TCGGAATCTCGGCTAAAACGAGTCCACAAGCCCTCCAACTCGTTCGCGAGGCCGATTGCATCATCAACGAGTGAGGGCTTTCCGCCGACCACACTGACGCTGGCATTGGAGCCCATCACTCTAAATTCACGCGAGTGAACGACTGCCGAGCTATCGTCCGCCTGAATGGCGGCGAGCACGGCCTCGTCGACAGGATCAACCGATCCCGAAGGAAGATTGATCATGAAGCGCTGGTGTGTCCGTCGACCGGGGCAGGGGCGGGAGCAGGTGCCGCAGCAGGTGCGGGTGCGGGTGCGGGTGCTGGCGCCGGAGCCAACTCAACCACCACCGGCTCTACGGGAGCAGGATTCGTCTCGCTGATGGGCTGAACCGGACCGAGCAGGTCATTAGTCGATGGTTCAGGTGCGACCACCACTGCGGCCTGAGTAGTAGCCGCCTGGGCAGCAGCTACTGCTGCGGCCTGCTCGGCTGCGGCAGCTTGCTCAGCGACTGCTTGCGTTTGAAGCAAACCCGCAATCCCAAAGAAGGCGAAGGAAGTGCCAAAGCTAATCAGCTGCTTCGTCCAGCCTGCAACAGGGCCTGATTTTTGGTTCTTAGTCATCGTCATCGTCGTGGTCATCGTCATCGTCATCGTCATCGTCGTGGTCGTCGTCGTGGTCGTCGTCGTGGTCGTCGTCGTGGTCGTCATCATCATCGTCGTCCCCTGAGTAGGAGGAACCCGATGAGGTCGCGTCCACTGTCGCAGAGGATGTGGAAGAGGAAGCAGCTGCCGCGGCAGTGGTACTAGTGGTCGAAGTGGCTGATTGAGTCGGAGCCGGAGCAGGCTCGGAATAGGTCGATCCCGATGTGGCCGCATCAACAGTTGCTGTGGCCGTCGCTTGGGTGGCCGTGGCGGTAGTGCCCCCGGTGGTCTTGGACTCCGAATACACCGAGGCCCCAGAGGTCGCATCCACAGTGGCGCTCGGCGTCGAAGACGACGTCGCAGAAGTAGTCGTGGGCAAACCAGTTACCGGGTCAGTAGCGACTTGACCGTCAGTTAAGACTGCGCTGGAATCTGCAATCGACCCAGAAGAGGCGGTCGAGGATGAGTCACCGCCGCCAAACACCTGAAGAACCTCTTGCATCAAAATGTCACCCAGTGACGCTTCGGTGGGCGCAGCTACCTGCTCGGTGGACGTCGCCGCAACCGCATTCTGTTCGTTGATGCCGTTAGTTGCCGAAAAGGAGAGCGACTCGACGTTGGTCACCATCGCGGTGGTCCCTGCTCCGAGTACGCCTGCGATACCGGCTCCGATAAGAAGATTGCTGTTCATGTCTACGACGCTACTGACCCGGTATCCAGGGGAGGGAAAGAGAAAAGTAAAGAAACGTCAAAGATTGGCCGAATTAGAACTTTGACCCTCGGAAGTGACCTAGGCCCAGCTGAAACTGGGCGAACTAATCATCGTCGTCGCTGTGGTCGTCATCGTCATCATCTTCGTCGTCATCATCATCTTCGTCGTCATCATCATCTTCGTCGTCATCGTCGTCGTCATCGTCGTCATCGTCGTCCGAATCCTGCGGAACGCTGGGAGTCGGTGCAGGAGCAGGATCAGGTGCAGGAGCAGGATCAGGTGCAGGTTCGGGGGCCGGAGAAATCGGTTCGGGTTCCGGCGTTGGTTCTGGCTGAGGCACGTCCGCGGAAGAGGGAATCGGGGCCTGCTCAGGAGCGGGCTCAACGACCGGGTTGGGGTCGAGGGTGTTGTTCTCCGTAATCAGGACCTCGCTGGCTCGCTCAATGGTGGTCGAGCTGGGAGCGGAAAGAAGCTCCACGTTGGTCACTACGGCAGCCGCGCCCGTGCCCATGACGGCTGCAATCAGTGCACCCACCACCATTTGACTGTTCACCCTTAAAAAATAGAACTCTTTTGGGACCGCTGCTGGGGGAATCGTCAAAGATTTGTCCAAACTTGGCTGTTTGGAGCCCATTTTGCGCGCGAAGTCGAAACAATAGGTGTTGTGCGGATTCTGGTAGTCGAAGACGATCATGGGATCGCAGGCTCAGTTGTCGAAGCGATTGAGGCCCTGGGATGGACGGCTATCCATGCCGACACGGGGGGTGCTGCGTTACAGACCTTGGCTCAAGATGACATCGATTGCGTCGTTCTCGATCTCGGACTACCCGATACGGATGGCGGCGAGGTCGTCCGACGCACCCGAGAGAACTCGATGGTGCCCATCATTGTGGCCAGTGCTAGGCCTGACGAATCAGACAGAATTCTCGCCCTTGAGTTAGGAGCAGATGATTACTTGGTGAAGCCTTTTGGCATTCGCGAGCTCATCGCGAGGATTCGAGCGATTCAGCGTCGCCAAGGAAATACTGATCAGATTCCGTCAGAAAACGCCGACTTGGCGATTGGGCCCCTGACCATTGGCCTGAAGTCGAGGCGCGTGGTGGTCAACGGCGATGAGATTAGTTTGACCCCTAAAGAATTTGATGTCCTCGCGTATTTGGCTCAAGAGCCTGGAACAGTTTTTCGGCGAGAGGCCATCCTGAGTGATGTCTGGGACATTAACTGGTACGGAAGTACGAAAACCCTCGATGCTCACGTGGCGTCTCTGCGCAAGAAACTTGGTTTTCCCGACTGGATCGAATCGGTGCGGGGTGTCGGTTTCCGATTGAACATCAGCACATGAGAAGAATCTTTCTCTTCTCGCTCTTGGGCGTGAGTCTTGTCGCGCTTTTGCTCTCTGACCTTCCTTTTGGGCTCTACCTCTACCAAGTAGAGCGCGACCGACTCCTCACCCAGCTCCAGCGTGACGCATTCATTCTCGGTGGTCGGGCTGAAGAGGTATTGGAAAAATCTGAACCAGGAGAAATCGACATTGTCAGAGACCTCGCCATTGCCTACCGAGAGGGAGGCGGGGCGAGGGTGGTCATTACCGACGAAGACGGGACTGCCGTCATCATCAACGACCCCAACGATTCCCGCGAGGGCCTCGACTACAGCACGCGGCCAGAGATCGCTGAAGCCTTGACTGGTCGGGTGAGCACGGGGCAACGCTTCTCTGAAACTCTCCAGATGGAGTTGGTCTTTGTCGCGGTGCCGGTCTATAGCGGTCAACACGTCGTGGGCGCTGTGCGTCTCACGTTTGACGAAGCAGCAATCGATGACGCCGTCTACCGGCAGCTCATCGGGGTGTATTTGGTGGCCCTCGTCACCCTGCTCTTCGCAATTGCTCTCGCCCTCGTGCTATCCCGCGTTCTCTCACGAAACCTTCGCAACCTGGGCGATACCGCCGAGGCGCTCTCCCGCGGTGACCTGAGCGTCCGAGCGCCCGAGCCTCGTGGCCCTCGCGAAGTGAGAGAGCTCGCCCAGGCGTTTAATTTGATGGCGAGACGCCTGCAATTGCTCGTAGACGAACAAAAAGCCTTTGCAGCCGATGCGTCCCATCAATTACGGACTCCACTGACAGCACTGCAGCTGAGGATCGATCGTCTGAGAGAGAGCCTCGGTTCGAAGAATGCTTCGTCGAAAAAGTTCGATGACATTGAGCGCGAGATCTACCGCATGCGTCGCCTGATTGAGGGACTGCTGGCACTGGGGAGGGCGAGCTCAGAGGATCTCGCGCGAGAGCAAATCGACCTGGCAAAGGTGGTTCGCGAACGAGTTGATGAATGGACTGGGCTTGCGGAAGAGAACGGGGCCACACTGACTCTCAGCAGCCCTGAATCGCTGAGGGTGTTCGCTGTGCCGACGGCTGTCGAACAAATCATTGACAACTACATCGACAATGCTCTCTCTGCCCTGGACGGGGGAAAGAGCATTGAAGTGAAGGTGTCTGTCAGCGGGAATCGAGTCACCGTGGACGTTGCCGATGACGGCAAAGGAATCTCCGCGGAGGACGCTAAGCGGGCCTTCGACCGATTCTGGCGAGGTAATGCCACTCACCAGGGAACAGGGCTCGGCCTGGCGATTGTCCGGCAACTCGCTGAAGCCAGTGGTGCCGACGTCGAACTGATTCCGCGTGAAAGCCGTGGAACGATTGCCCGTGTGACCTTCGAGTCGGCTTAAACCACTCGTGGGGCCGACCCTTTCGGAACCAGCCCCACGAGCGTGATGGATTTAGAAGTCCATACCACCTGAGGGGTCAGCCGGCATCGGAGCGGCAGGCTCCGGCTTCTCGGCGACCACTGCTTCGGTGGTGAGGAACAATCCGGCAATCGATGCGGCGTTGAGCAGAGCCGAACGGGTCACCTTGACCGGGTCAGCAATACCCTGAGCGAGCATGTCGCCGTACTCGCCGGTTGCGGCGTTGAGGCCGTGTCCGACAGCGAGTCCGCGCACGTGCTCGACCACAACACCGGGCTCGTGGCCTGCGTTGAGTGAGATTTGCTTCAGCGGAGCCTCGATGGCGAGCTTCACGATGTTCACACCGGTCACCTCGTCACCGTCGACCTTGAGCTTCTCAAGCGCCTTGGCACCAGCCTGAATCAGGGCCACGCCACCACCGGCGACGATTCCCTCTTCCACGGCGGCCTTCGCGTTGCGCACGGCGTCCTCGATGCGGTGCTTGCGCTCCTTAAGCTCCACCTCGGTGGCAGCTCCAGCCTTGATCACCGCAACACCACCAGCGAGCTTAGCGAGGCGCTCCTGGAGCTTCTCGCGGTCATAGTCGCTGTCAGTGTTGTCGATTTCCTGGCGAATCTGCTTGACGCGGCCGGCAATTGCCTCCGAGTCTCCAGCGCCCTCAACAATGGTGGTCTCGTCTTTGGTGACGACGACCTTGCGGGCGCGGCCCAGCAGGTCCAGCGTGGCGTTCTCGAGCTTGAGACCGACCTCTTCGCTGATGACCTGACCACCGGTGAGGATGGCAATGTCCTGGAGCATGGCCTTGCGACGGTCACCGAAACCTGGAGCCTTCACGGCAACAGACTTGAAGATTCCGCGAATCTTGTTGACCACGAGGGTCGCGAGAGCTTCACCCTCGACGTCCTCGGCAATGATCAGCAGCTGCTTGCCCGACTGGATGACCTGGTCCACCACTGGAAGCAAGTCCTTGATAGCCGAGATCTTCGAGTTCACGATCAGGATGTAGGGGTCTTCGAAGACCGCTTCCTGACGCTCGGGGTCAGTCACCATGTAGGCGGAGAGGTAACCCTTGTCAAAGCGCATACCCTCAGTCAGCTCGAGGGTGGTGCCGAACGTGTTGGACTCCTCAACGGTGACCACACCTTCCTTACCGACCTTGTCGATGGCCTCGGCAATCAGTTCACCGATTGCGGGGTCAGCAGCAGAAATCGATGCGGTGGCAGCGATTTCTTCCTTGGTCTCGACCTCTTTGGCGTTCGAGAGCAGCTGGTCGGAGACGGCGTTGACAGCCTTCTCGATACCGCGCTTGAGGCTGATGGGGTCGGCACCGGCTGCGACGTTACGCAGACCTTCGCGAACCATAGCCTGAGCCAAAACGACCGAAGTGGTGGTTCCGTCACCAGCAACATCGTCGGTCTTCTTCGCGACCTCTTTGACGAGTTCCGCGCCGATTTTTTCGAACGGGTCATCCAGGTCGATTTCCTTGGCGATGGACACACCATCGTTGGTGATGGTGGGGGCGCCCCACTTCTTCTCGAGCACCACGTTGCGACCGCGGGGTCCGAGCGTCACCTTTACGGCATCCGCCAGGGTGTTGAGTCCGCGTTCAAGGCCGCGACGGGCCTCTTCATCAAAAGCAATTAGTTTTGCCATGTCAGTTTCTCGTCCCTCCTGGACGTCTAGCGTGAGTCAGCAATTTGCACTCACACATTGTGAGTGCTAATCGATTTTGGCACTCTCAGGCCCAGAGTGCAAGTGCACAAGCCGGGGGAAACTACTGGATGGTGACGATACCGGTGGGCACTCCCGAACCCTCAGCAGGGATGAGCTCAATCCAGGTTTGGCCCGGTGCGAGCAGAACTCGAGCCCCCGACTCATCAGTTAGTTCAATCGGTGATTCGGCGGAGTCCTTCGACCAGCGAATCTCGTGAATCTTGCCGCCGGTCGCGACAAAACCTTCGCCCGAATCAATCAGATTAGTTGTCGGGATGTCTTGGATAACTTGGATGTCGACCTGCAAGACGATGACATTATCGGCAGCAATCTGGTTGCCGGAGATGGCGAGGTCAGCCGCGCCGTTGGTTTGGTTGCGATAAAACACTGAATCCTCGGTCGACCACTCCCAGCTGGGAGAGGAAAACGAGCTAAAGGTCACGCGCATACTCGAGAGTTCACCGCCAAACACTGCAGCCGTTGAGTCCGCCATGCTCGTGGCGTAGTTGAACTGAGGCCCGGGCGCACTTCGATCCGCAAAATTCGCAATCAGTTCCGGAGCGCGCACGATCACATTGTGAGGGGCAACCGAGTTCGTTGACCGGTAGAAAAAATCGTCCACATCACTCTGGCCGTGAATGGCACTGGCCACAGGGGCATCCAGCATGGCTTCAATAAACCGCTGTTGCCCTCCTGAATACGCGAGAATCCCGCCAAACGGCGAGACAATCTCAGGGTCCATCGGTCGCACTGAACGAACGGGACCGATTTCGGCGGGCACGTCAGAGTGCCAAATTGCCACATAACGAGTAATGCCACCCTCAACGAGCTCTTCGAACACAATGTCAGCACGGTCAAGCCCGACCTGCGGCCTCGCGAGGGGGTGGTTGTCAATCTTTGCCGCGAGGGCCGGCGCAGACGAGTCGCCACCATCGAGGCCGGAACCAGTGAGGGGCCACAGCGTCGAGTCAACGGTGATGTCGCCACCCGTCTCGGTAGTGGCTTCGCCCGCTACCTCAGACCCGCCCACATCCAACGCTTCATCCGAGCCCGCGCCACATCCGGCGAGCACAAAACTCAACGCCACCGCACCTGCGAGAAAAACCTTGGTGGTGTTCATCGCACCTCCTCGTCTGCCACCTTCACACTATCTGGGTGGCGTCGTTACCCCGTGAAATCGGCTCCCAGCAACACCGTGATTCGCGCACCGGGGTAGTTGTCGGTTTGCACTACTTCACCGATACCCAAAATTTGGGCGACCCCGCGAGCCAGACCTTCGTCATCGTCAGACTCGTAGGCAACCAAGCTGTCCTCGACACCCTGCTCGTCTGCGTTGGTGCGGGTCTGCTCGGGCCAGCCTTCGCGATCGAGAAGGTTTCCCGCTCGAGCCGCCAACCCGGTGGTGTCAGTGCCGTTCAAGATTGTGATGGTGAGACCATCGGCTTCCTCTTCCGAAGGGTTCGTGATGGCCTCGACCGGCTCTGGCTCCGGTTCAGGGGCGGGCTCCTCGGCGACCACTTCCTCGGGGGGAGGTTCGGTGATTGCAATTTCTTCTGGTGAGAGCTCCAACCGCTGATCCGCGCGCGAGACCATAAACATTCCCACAGCAGTGAGGACCACACTCACCCCCAGAACCACTCCCAGTGGCACGAGCCAGAAACCTCTGCCGCGCTGCTGCCGACGCAAACCGACATAGCCTGGTTCGCGCTCGACGTCGTCGAAGCGGTCGGGAAGAAAGCGCGATGCTTTAGCCACGAGTCTCTCCCCGATTCAATCGCCTACTCGTGACGTCGTCGGCAACATCACGGATGTGGCGAATAAGAACCGCGTCGTACTGCCAGGCGGCCTCGCTCTCGCAAATCCGGTAGAGGCGCTGGTAGAACACGGGGACGCTGACGCCGAAGCGCTCAAACACGATTTTTTCTTTCTGCCCCGAGGTACCCCAGTGGTCACGTTCACATTCGAGATAGTCGATTTCCACCGGGGTAAGGGTGGGTGAAGAAGCAGACGAAGCGTGTTGAGCCATCACCCCAATGATAGGTGCCAGAGGTTTGAATCCCAGGTGGCGCGCGTAGGCTGGAGCCACTGTGCTCACCCCTGTTTCTAGCTCTCTTCGACTGGTCTCACTCGCGCTCAGTGTCCTAACGGTCGCAGCCCTCGCCGGGTGCCAACCGGGCTCCTACCAAGGATCTGACGCATCCGCTCCGCTGGCCTCAGATGTCCCGCCTCTCCAGGACATCGCGTGGCTCGATGAGCCTCTCAGCTGGCAGGGTCCGAGCACCGCGGTGCTCGCCGCCTCCTCGTTGGAACCGTTGAGCTTGGGTGATCGCACACCCTCGCTCCCCACCACAGTCACCTCCGATGACCTAAGCGGGCCGCAAGAAGTCGTCGTGGAAAAGACTGATCGGATTATTGCCGTCGACATGTCGGGCTCTCTCGCTCAAACGGTGTGGGGCTTGGGTTTGGGAGACCGCCTCGTCGGCCGGGATATTTCCACCACACTGCCGGGCACCGAAGACCTCCCCGTAGTCACTGGGACCGGCCACTCGATTTCGGTGGAATCGGTCTTGGAGCTGCGTCCCGACATTGTGTTGACCGACGGCACCGTCGGACCTATTGATGTGATGCTGCAGCTTCGACAAGCGGGAATCACTCTGGCATTTATCCGCGAACCTGCCGGGCTGGGCCAGCCGGCTGCTCAAGCTCGCCGCGTTGCCGAGGTGCTGGGCGTGGCCGAGCAGGGCGAGCTCTTGGCGACGCGAGTCGACACCGAGATCACATCGGTGGTGGACACCATCGAGCGCAATATCCCCGCGGAGCGAGAGAGTCGCTTGCGGATGGTGTTTCTTTATCTGCGGGGAGCAAACGGTATTTACTACCTCTTCGGGGATGAGTCTGGCGCGGGTGACCTCATTGAGGCCCTCGGGGGAATCGACGTCGCGGGAGAAATCGGCTGGGAAGGTTTGCGCCCAATGACCGATGAAGCATTGATCTCAGCCAACCCTGACCTGATCTTGGTGATGTCCCACGGTTTGGAGAGCGTGGGAGGTGTCGACGCGCTGATTGAGAAGAAACCGGCAATTGGCCTCACCAACGCCGGCCAGAACCGACGGTTCGTCGACATGGCAGACGCCGTCGTTCTCGGATTTGGGCCTAGGACTCCCGGGGTGTTGGACGCTCTGGCCCGCGCGATCTACGCACCCACACCGTAACGGCACCCGCCAAGGCGGCCGCTAGCACGGTCGCACTGGTCACCCACGCAAGGGGTTGTGAAAATATCCCGGCCTTAGTGAGGCACCCTGGCTTCACCAACACCTCGATGCTGACGGGATCCATTTGCTCACCCGCAGGATAGGTGCCGAAAGCCTCTGCACCCTCCGCGGTGAGAACCGTCGGCGCCTGCTCAACGCGCCACCGCCCAGACTCAGAATCTATCTCGGAGCGCACTGTTGCTTCGGCGAACCTCACCGCGTCACTGCGAACGCTTAGCCCCTCTTGGGTGTCACCCTCAACATCAAAAATCAGCGCGAGGGTGTCTTCTGAAATGTCAATGGCAGGGGACGAGAGGGTCTGATCGAGAATTCCGCCGTGGCCTAAAAACCGAATGGAACCATCGGCCCATAATTCACCGGACGTTCCATCGCTGCGGAGCCATCCGGAGGAACCTGTCACTACAAACTCCGGTGTCACATAACTGACATCGCCCTCGGTCTGCCACTCGCCTTGCGCGATTGCTCCCGACAGATATGCACGGAACGATTCCTTCACCCCCCAGGTCATGGTCCACGCCGACACGTCGCAGGCGTCTTCCGCGAGAACTACCTCCGAGGCAAAAGCCGGGGTCGCGGCAACAAGCGGGACGACGGCACTAGCTGCTATCGCACTGAACCACTTCATGAGCCAACCCGCCGAACCATTCGACGGTGGCGGATTCCCGCTTCATAAAAGGGTTCACCGAAGATGTCGAAGCCGTGTTGTTCATAAAGCGCAGTCACATAGTCCTGGGCATGCAATACGACATCCTCCTCCCCTATCGCGTCGAGGCACTGTGTCATCACTTCACTCGCAATACCGCGGCCTCGATACTCCGCATCCACAACGAGGCGTCCAATACTGGTCGTGATTCCCAGGTCCTCGGGGTCGGATTGATCTTTGCGGACGACGCGGGCATAGCCGACCATCCGCGAGCCGTCTCGGCACCACACGTGGAGGGTCCGAGGGTCTCGATCCCAGCGATCGAGTTCTTCCTCATCACAGTGTTGTTCGAGGAAAAAGATGTCGGTGCGGAGTTTCGCGAATTCGAACACATCGTCTGCTGAGCACTGGGCAAAGCTCTTACACTCCCAGGTCATCTCCACCCAAAAAGTCTATTGTCCGAAGCTATTGGCCCCTTGGAGGATGAGATGACCTACCCCGTGAATAAAGATGAGAGCGAGTGGAAGGCCGAGCTCAGCCCGGAGCGCTTCCACGTGTTGCGCCAGGCAGGCACCGAGCGCCCGTGGACGGGAGAGCTGCTCGATGAAAAACGTCCGGGAGATTTCTCCTGCGCAGGCTGTGACGCACCGCTGTTTCGCAGCGACACGAAATTTGACTCAGGCTCGGGCTGGCCGTCGTTTTGGGATGCGGTCAACCCCGACGCCATTGAAGTCCATGAGGATCGGTCGCTGGGAATGGTGCGTGAGGAAATCATCTGCGCCAACTGTGGCGGTCACTTGGGCCACCGATTCCCCGACGGTTATGGCACCCCGACCGGTCAGCGCTATTGCGTGAACTCCCTGTCGTTGACATTCACACCTAACGACGACGCGTCAAAGTAACCAAAGCCGACCCCACAACGGTCAGCATCGCCCCCACAACGGTCCACACGGTCACCGGGTGGTAGCCCATCGGCAGGGTGAGATCCAACACGATTGACCCTAGAACCTGGCCAGTGACCAAGCTCACCCCCAGACCCAAAACGCCAATCGTGTTGACCGTCACGGTCTGAATAGCAATAAAGATTGTCCCCACGAGGCCACCGAAATACAGCCACCACTGCGTGGGAAGCTCCTGCGGAATCCTGGCCCACGGGAGCGTGACTAAGGAGATCACTAGCAAGACCAGAGTTCCCGCGAGGAAGTTGATGAAGGTGGCGGCGAGCGCCGAGTGGCTCAGTCGCCTCACCGAGCCATTGAGCGCCTGCTGAAAACCCGTTCCAATCCCCGAGATGAGGGGGAGGAGGAATTGCCAGCTCAATCCTCCGGCCTGGCTATCAATACTGACAGTGGTGGCGATTCCCACCACGACCAGTGCTGCGCCGGCAATACGTGCACCACCAATTGGGATCTTCGGGCTACCCAGTAACCCCCGGGTGTCAATAGCGAGCGCCCCAAACGTCTGACCTGCCACCACAGCGACACTAAAGAGCGCAACGCCGAGGAACCCCGCGACCAGACCTTGGGTGAGAACGAGAATCCCTCCGCCCACCCCACCGAGGACACTCCACCACGGAATGCCGCCCGCACGAATACCCGCAACCACAGCGTTGAAACCTTTTCGTGCGGGACGTGAGACCGCCATAGCAAGCCCCAGAAGCAACAAGCCCGACGAGAAAGAGAAGAGAGCAGCAAGAGAGCCGTTTTCGATGACTAAGCCCAACTCACCGTTCAAACGAGATTGAACCGACACCAACACGCCAGAGAGCACGCTGGCTAAAACAGCAGCGATCGTGGTTAACAGCGAACTCTGGTCAGTCACCTCGCCACACTATCGAGACCCCTCCCAAGTATTCCGCGAGATTCGTTCCAAGAGAGGAAAAAGCGAGCCGCCTGAGGGAATCGAACCCTCGACCTTCTCATTACGAGTGAGACGCTCTGCCGACTGAGCTAAGGCGGCATTCACGCAAGCGCGAACCCCTGCCATGGTAGCGGAGGTTTAGCGCCGTGGCTCGATGAGCTCCATCGGAATTCGGCCAGTAATCGCAATCAACATCGCCTCAAGCGCGAGTTGCGGAGGAGTATTGCCTGCGATGCGATCGCGGGCCACCTGAATCTGGTCGATGGCGTAGAGGGTGTGTTCTGCCGTGGTCTTTCCCGCCCGCTCCTCCAAGTCCGCCCGGAAGCGCTCGTTGACCAACTCCACACCTGTGTGAAGTTGGATCATCAACACATCTCGCAGAATCGACGTGATGTCAGTGGCAATCCGGTCGACACCATCACGAAGGCTTCTAGTTGCCCGCCGCTTCTGGTTTTCCTCCAGAGCCTTCACACTGCCGCGAAGCCCCGCCGGCACGGCAGCGCCAGTAGCCACCCCGAGCGTGCGCAGAGTTTCCTCCCGCTCTTCCGCATCAAGCTTTTCAAGGAGCGCTTTCTGATCCGCCGTGGCCAGGGAAATCAGTTCGGCCGCTGCCTGCACTGCGGTAGACACCGTCTCCAAACCCAGCACGGTCTTCACGGTGTGGTCTCGTCGCGAGCGCGCATCCTCATCGGTGGCAAGACGCATGGCCATACCGATGTGACATTGGGCTTCACGGGCAGCTTGGGTGGCAATGGCTGTGTCGACTCCGTGACGACGGACAATGAGCTCGGCCACCTGATCGACTGTTGGGGTCCGAAGAGTGATAGTGCGCACACGCGACTGAATAGTGGGCAACACATCTTGCACACTCGGAGCACACAGAATCCATACGGTGCGAGGCGGTGGCTCCTCGAGAGCTTTCAATAAGACGTTTGAGGTGCGCTCAGTCATCCGGTCAGCGTCTTCGATGATGATGACCCGATACCGCGCCGTTGAGGGGGCGTAGTAACTCTGTGTCACCAGCTCTCGCACCTCATCAATCGAGATACTCACGCGGTCGGTAGCCAATACCGCGACATCAGGGTGAGATCCGGACACCACGTGACGAAGCGTCTGCTCCACATCGCCTTCGTTCACCAGGGTGGCCGCAAACGCGTGGGCGAGGGTCGAGCGGCCAGATCCGGCGGGTCCCACGATCATCCAGGCGTGGGTCATCGAGTCAGAGTCGGGTTCGGCGGCGCGGCGAACCGCTTCGATGGCCGCTTCTTGGCCGACTAGCTCGTCCCAGAGACTCACAAGAACACGTTAGCGAAGCAGCGCCGACACTCGACTGACGACCTCCGCATGAATATCGTCGATCGGCCGCTGGCCATCAATCATGAGGAATCGATCAGGCTCCGCGTCAGCCAAACGGTGATAGGCCTGACGCACCCGTTCGTGAAAATCATCGGCCTCGGCCTCGAGGCGATCGAATACTCGGTTATCACTATCGCGCCGCTGCCTCGCGATGTCCGAGGGAATATCGAGCACCACGGTGAGTTGGGGGATGAGACTTTCAGTCGCCCACAGCGATAAATCCCTCACTTCGTCTTCCGACAAGACCCTACCTGCCCCCTGGTATGCAACGGAGGAGTCGAAGTAGCGATCCTGGACGACCACCTCTCCCCGCTCAAGAGCGGGCCTCACCACGGTGTGGATGTGGTGAGCTCGATCGGCCGCATAGAGCATCGCTTCTGCCCTCGGAGCCAGGAAACCCCGGTGGTGCAACACGATGTTGCGAAGCTCCACGCCAATGTCGGTGCCACCGGGTTCACGAGTGACGACAACGGTGTGACCTTGACGCTCCAACCAGCCGCGGAGTTTTTCAATCTGGGTGGTCTTCCCCGCACCATCGCCACCCTCAAAGGTGATGAACACCCCGGTCATCTACTCAGTCTCTTCTTTCGACTTGGGCAGACCGGACTTCGAGGGCTTCTTCACGGGGATCTTCTTCGCCGCGGGTTTCTTCGCCGCACTCTTTGTGCTCTTCTTTGCCGGTGCCTTCTTGGCAGCACGCTTGGGCGCGGGGCCTTTCGCGCGTTTTTCTGCAATCATCTGAACGGCCATGTCCTGATCGATTGACACGGGGTCAATTCCTCGGGGGACAGTCACATTGGTCTCGCCATCGGTGACGTAGGGCCCGAAGCGGCCGTTCTTAATGGTGATTTGCTTGCCTGATACCGGGTCTGTCTCGAGCGTCTTGAGCGCCTGGGATTGACGGCGACCGCCATACTTCGGCTCGCTGAAGCGCTGGAGGGCTCCGGCGAGGTCAATATCGAAGATGAGCTGTTCCGAATCAAGCGACCTCGTATCGGTCCCCTTTTTCAAATAGGGTCCATAGCGACCATTTTGCGAGGTGATCATCTCACCGCTCTCGGGGTCCTCCCCCACTTCGCGCGGCAAAGAGAGCAACTTCAACGCTGTCTCAAAGTCAATTGTTTCTGGTTGCATCGAGCGGAAGAGCGAGGCTGTCTTTGGCTTTTCGGCCGATTTCTTCGCGGCCTTGGGCTGGTCTCCCTCACCCTCCGTATCGGGGATGACCTCGGAGACGTAGGGGCCGAAGCGACCGTTCTTCACCACAATCTCGCGCAGGGATTCGGGGTGTACTCCCAAGACTCGGTCTTCGACCGGGGGTGCGTCCACGAGCTCTTGCGCTTTCTGTGGGGTGAGCTCGTCTGGTGTGAGGTCTGGTGGCAAGCTGACTCGGCGCAATTCCCCCGACGCTAAGTCCACCACTTCGAGGAAGGGGCCATACTTGCCCACTCGCAATGAAATGTCATCGGTAATTGCGATGGTGTTGAGCTCACGGGCATCAATCTCTTCCGTGGCGAGGCTCGCGACATCACGAAGTCCGCGGTGACCGTCGTCACCAAAGTAGAACTTTTGCAACCACTCCCCGCGGGAGTATTCTCCACGGGCAATTCGGTCGAGGTCTTCTTCAAGCTCAGCGGTGAACTGGTAGTCCACGAGCTCATCGAATCTCTCCGAGAGCAGACGAATCACCGGGAAAGCAATCCACTGCGGCACCAGCGCGGAACCGCGCCTCGTCACATAACCGCGGTCGATGATTGTCGAAATAATTGAGGCGTAGGTGGACGGGCGACCGATACCGCGCTCTTCCAACGCTTTCACCAAGCTCGCTTCGGTAAACCGTGCGGGGGGTTGGGTTTCGTGGTTTTTCCAAGTCGCCTCGGTGACAGTCAATGACTGCCCGACTGCCATTTCTGGGAGGACCTTGCCCGACGATTCGTCGTCTTTGTCTTCGTCGTTGCTCTCCTCGTAGGCCTGGAGGAAACCGCGATCAAAAAGAACCGTTCCCGAAGAGGTCAACTCGACCTTTTCCTCGGCGTCACTCAAAGACACCTGAGGGCCATCAAGGGTAACGGTGACAGTCTGCCCCTTAGCGTCGACCATTTGGCTCGCCAACGTTCGGCGCCAAATGAGTTCATAGAGCTTGAGTTCATCGGCTCTCAGGGCACTGGCGAGCTCGGCGGGCTTTTTGAACACATCACCTGCGGGGCGAACCGCTTCGTGAGCTTCTTGGGCATTCTTGGACTTGCCCTTATACGTGCGCGGGGCGTCGGGGATCGATGAGGCTCCAAACATTTCTGAGGCCTGACTCCGCGCCGCACTCACCGCTTGAGCCGACAGAGTCACAGAGTCGGTACGCATATAGGTGATGTACCCGTTTTCGTAGAGCCCCTGAGCGATACTCATTGTCTGCTGCGCGGAATACCGAAGCTTTCGGCCCGCCTCCTGCTGAAGCGTCGAGGTCGTGAAGGGCGCAGCGGGTCGGCGGGTGTAGGGCTTCGCGTCCAAAGAGGCCACGTTAAGTGTGGAGCCAGCACCCAGAGCCTGAACAATTTTTTCCGCGTCCTCCGTGCTCAGCAGCACTACGTCGTTTTCGAGGACACCATCGCTCGAAAAGTCGCGTCCTTGGGCGATGCGCTTTCCCCCCACACGGGCAAGTGACGCACTAAAGGTTTCTGAGGCTTCCGTCGTGACTTCTACATCGACGCCGGCGTAATGCGCCGGAGTGAACGCACGGCGCTCAATTTCGCGATCGACGATGAGCCGAAGAGCAGGGGATTGGACTCGTCCCGCTGACTTCGCGCCGGTCACCCGCCGCCACAACACGGGCGAGACTTCAAAACCATAGAGGCGGTCAACAATTCGACGGGTCTCTTGCGCGTCAACGAGGTCCTGATCCACCTCGCGCGTGCGTTGAGCAGCTTCACTGATGGACTCTGGCGTGATTTCGTGAAATACCATCCGCTTCACGGGCACTTTTGGTTTAAGCACTTCAAGCAGGTGCCACGCGATGGCCTCGCCCTCGCGGTCTTCATCTGTGGCGAGATAGATTTCGTCGGCAGATTTCGCCGCCTTCTTCAAATCTTGAATGGTTTTGCGCCCGCGCTCGGTCGTGACGTAATAGGGCTCGAAGCCGTTGTCGACGTCGACCGCAAACTTGCCCATTGAGGTCTTCTTCAATTCGGCAGGAAGATCGCGGGGTTGCGCCAAGTCGCGAACGTGACCGACGGAGGCCATCACCTCGTAGTTATCTCCTAGGTATTTGCCGATGGTCTTTGCCTTGGCAGGCGACTCGACAATGACGAGCTTCTTTGTGTCAGACAACCTGTTTCCTTACCGAACCGTTCGTTGCAATCAATCGGGACGATGACGTGGGGTTCGAGGGCTCACGATACACAACAAATGTCGGTGGCCAACAAAACGGCTCTCACGGTGTGCTCTCGACACCGTTCCACGGATCACGGACTGGTGGTCCAGCTTTGGCGGTTCGCGAGAGGGTGATTCCGGCGTATTCGGCGCTGATGGTCACTCTCGCCTCAGACCCATCCATGACGCAATAAACGCTGTAGTTTCCCTGCCGTTTTGCCACAGCGCGAGCGACATCACAGGGCTGATCCGAGACGACTCCCATGGAGACGTCGCTTGCGGCGAGCGCCGCCAGGTCAGCCACCGATTGGATGGTCCGCACGCTGACGAGCAGCTGCCCCACGAGAATGACCGCTCCGCAGAGCACCAGGCCTCCCGCTGTCATGGCGATGGCCGTGACTGTGGCGGAGCCACGCTCACTCGGGCGCCGGTGCATAGAGACTGCAGTGGGTTGCCGAGAGGTTTTCCACGATGGCCCACCACCGCGGTTCAAGGGGCTCTCGGGCCTGGACGCAGACCACTGTGTTGTCGTGCTCATAGCTGACGTCGAGATGAACCTCTGCCCCCGCCGCCTGGTTCACTCGCTGATGGGCATCAGGAACCGAGACTCCCAAGCCGATGAGCCGTGCCGCATCAGCACTGAGACTATCCAGCCGCCCCTGCCGAGTAATGAGTTGGGCGGAGCCGAGTAGGACAAGAAAAACGGTCATCACCGCCGGCAGAGTGAGAGCCCACTCGGCGGTGATGGTGCCGCGATTAGCCGGCGAAGGTGAGCGCACTTCGCACCAAATCGGGGAGAATCTGCCGCACCTCGTCACTTCTCATGATCACGACGAGCAGACCGGCGAATCCCACCGCCGCCATCGTGGCGATTGCGTATTCGGCGGTGGCTGCGCCCTCATCGGCTTGGCCCTGCGTGTCCACCCATAATTCTTCTTGTTCGCTCATCACTCTCTCCTTTTATGTGTCGCGTGTATCGCTGAATCAACCTGCGCACCTTGCCTCAGTGATCCACGTTGACTCAGCGGAAAGCGACTGTGGTGGACTGACGACACCACTACGAGCATGTGGACTCTCACCATAGAGTGGGGGTCGCCCCCAGCACAGAGCCAAGCAGGCCCATCGCCACGGGAATCACCGACACCACCACAAAGGCGGGAAGAACCAACACCCCCAAGGGAATCAAAATGGTGACGTTGAGTCGCGCGGCCGCTTCGTCAGCGTCAAGCTGACGCTGTGTTCGCGCCCATTGCGCATCTGCTCGAGCCAACTGGGCAATCGGTATCCCGGCGCGACTTGAAAGCCGGGCGAGTGACTCAAGCCCCGCCGCATCATCGTTGCTTCCCACCGAAGCGAGTATGCGATGGACTCGCCTTACCGCCTCTTCAGGAGACGCTCCCCCACCCGCTGCAATGACGAGAAGCTCTCTCGCGATAGCACCAGAGCCACCTCGTGGAAACGCCCGTGAGACTAGTGATGCCATCCACCAGCCCGCTCCCACGACCGCGATCAACGAGAGCGTGAGCAGAATCCGACCCAAAGCGGTACCGACAAGGAAACCCACCGCTCCTGCCCCCAAGGCTTCGGCCGCCACCAACCCCAGCACCGGCAAGGCGCCCAGCACCCAGGTGGTCAAGCGAGGCCCTTCGGCGAGAGCGAGCAACTGACGACGCACAGTTGCCTCCTCACGCAAGGACTCACCACACGCCCACAAGGCATCCGCCATGGGGGCGCCCGACTCATCGGCCGCGGTGACCACTGCGCTGAGTGCTTTCCACGGCTCCCCTCCCCCCGCACACGCTTCAGCCACCGCGGAGGCATGACGAGCGCCAGCGTCAAGCTGCTCGCTGATTCGGCGAAGCCTCTGCTCAACCTCCGCAGGCGAATCCTCAACGACTTCCTGCCACGCGGTGCGCACCGACAGGCCCGTCTTCAGAAGCACCAATAGGCGGGAGAGGGCAAGCGAGAGCGCAATCGCCTCGGCGATCGCGCGGCGCTCAGATTGCTGAAACCACAAGCCGACCGTCCTTCCCCACCGCGCAACGACCCAGCGTGAGCTCTCTGCTCTGGCCCGTGCGCTAGTCAATATGAATTACAAGGTCGATGGCACTTGTCACTTGGCGCGCCACTTGGTCGGGACTCAACCCCGCCATCACCCCCAGCGCTTCGAGGCGTGCGGGAAGCTCCTCGAGTGACTGCGCGTGAATTGTCGTCGCCCCACCACTGTGGCCGGTGGTGAAGGCAGCGAGAAGATCACGAAACTCTGCCCCTCGACACTCACCGACCACCAAACGTGTCGGCCGCATTCGCAGTGACTCGCGCACGAGTCGGTCCAAAGACACTTCGCCGGCTCCCTCCAGGTTGGGCTGCCGACACTCCATCTGGATGACATGGGGGTGGTCGATGATGATCTCTGACACGTCCTCGAGAACCACCAGCCGATCTCGCGGAGACACCCTGGAGAGCAGTGCGCCGAGAAGGGTGGTCTTACCGCTACCTGTCGAGCCCGAAATGAGGAGAGTCTGGCGGGTGTTCACAGCAGAGAGCACCTGCTCGCGCTGCTGAGGCGTCCACTTCAGAGCCAAATCATCAACGGAGACCATCGCCTGCCGAGAAAAACGAATCGACACCGCGGGGCCACCCACCGCGACGGGTGGCAAAACGGCGTGGACTCTCATCCCCGCTGCCAGCCGGACGTCGACCATGGGGCTTGCTTCATCGAGATGGCGCCCTCCTTCCTCAATGAGGCCGCGGGCGAGTTCCGTGGATTCGCTCTGACCCAATTGCAGGCCCGTGATGACGACCGCGCCGGAGCCGCGATCGGCAAACAGCCTGCCGTCGGAGGTGACAAAAATGTCGGTGATGGCCTGGTCATCCGACAGGGCCGCGAGGGGACCCAGCGCACGTCGAATCGACGGGTCAAAAATCGCGCGATGAGTGGGGGAAAACACCCACTGTGAGGAGGGGTTCACCGCGTCAGAGTGTCACAGTGGTGGCGAGAGTGGCACTGGGGAATCTAAGCTGTGGAGAACGTAATCGTGTCGCCTGGCGTGGGGCGGCACACCGGATCCCTATCAACCGCAATGTCGCGGAGGAGAACACACCGTGAGTGACACGACCATTGACAGCCTGTTGCACGAAGAGCGCCGATTTGAACCGCCTGCAGATTTTGTGGCTCAGCGCATCGCACAACCTGAGCTGTATGACGACGCATCAGCCGACCGCTTAGCGTTTTGGGCCGAACAATCTCGCAATCTGTTGCACTGGCACAAGCCCTTCACCAAGGTGCTGGATTGGTCGAACCCTCCGTTTGCTCAGTGGTTTGCCGATGGTGAACTCAATGTCTCCTACAACTGCCTCGATCGTCACGTCAACGAGGGACGTGGTGACCGAGTGGCGCTGCACTTTGAAGGAGAGCCCGGTGATTCGCGGACCATTACGTATGAGGAGCTCACCGGTGAGGTCCGGCAAGCAGCCAACCTGCTCACCTCGCTCGGGGTGAAGAAGGGCGACCGAGTCGTTATTTATATGCCGCTGATTCCCGAGGCGGTCGTCGCCATGTTGGCCGTGGCCCGAATCGGCGCCATTCACTCCGTGGTCTTCGGTGGCTTCAGCGCCGAGAGCCTGCGCGCCCGCATCGAAGACGCCGACGCCTCCTTGGTCATCACCGCCGATGGCGGCTACCGAAAAGGTTCGGTCTTCCCGCTCAAGCCCGCAGTTGATGAGGCCCTCTCAGGTAGCGAGCACCACGTGCGCAACGTGCTGGTGGTCAAGCGCGGCGGCAACGACGTGACCATGGAAGCGGGCAGGGACTTGTGGTGGCACGAAGAAGCCGCCCAAATGAGTTACCTGCACGAGGCCGAAGCATTCGATGCGGAAAACCCTCTCTTCATCCTCTACACCTCGGGAACCACTGGGAAACCCAAAGGCATCCTGCACACTTCCGGTGGCTACCTCACCCAGGCGAGCTTCACGCATAAAAATGTTTTCGACCTCCACCCCGAATCGGACGTGTATTGGTGCACCGCTGATATCGGCTGGATCACCGGCCACAGCTATGTGGTCTATGGGCCTCTGGCGAACGGCGCGACCCAGGTGATTTATGAGGGCACACCCGATAGCCCCGAGCCCGGGCGATGGTGGAAAATCATCGAAAAATACGGCGTCACCATTTTCTACACCGCCCCGACCGCCATCCGAGGGTTTATGAAGGCGGGACGTGAGATTCCCCAGCAATCTGATTTGAGTTCTCTGCGCCTGTTGGGAACCGTCGGTGAGCCCATTAACCCCGAAGCGTGGATGTGGTACCGAGACGTGATCGGTGGAGGCACTACCCCCATCGTGGACACGTGGTGGCAAACCGAAACCGGCGCGATCATGATTTCTGCTCTGCCGGGAATCACTTCCACCAAGCCCGGCTCGGCGCAGGTTCCACTGCCAGGAATCAGCATTGACGTGTTGAGCGAAGAGGGTGTGCACGTCGGTGCCGAGGCAGGTGGGCTTCTCGTCGTCACCGAACCGTGGCCGTCCATGCTGCGCGGCATTTGGGGTGACCCCGAGCGTTATGTCGACACCTACTGGTCTCGATTTGGCGACAAATACTTCGCCGGCGACGGCGCGCACCTCGACGCCGATGGTGACATTTGGTTGCTCGGACGCGTCGACGACGTGATGAACGTCTCTGGCCACCGCCTTTCCACAATGGAAATCGAATCAGCGCTGGTCGCCCACGAAATGACGGCTGAAGCAGCAGTAGTGGGTGCGAACGACGAGACCACTGGCCAGGCCGTCGTCGCGTTCGTGATTCTCAAATCTCGGTTCAAAGGCCAGAAAGACGATCACGAACTCATCGCCGACCTTCGCGCGTGGGTGGGAAATCAGATCGGCGCGATTGCCCGACCCCGAGATATTCACCTCGTGGACGAGTTACCCAAAACCCGATCGGGCAAAATCATGCGCCGCCTTCTGCGTGACATCGCCGAAAACCGAGACGTGGGTGACACGACCACGTTGACGGACACGACCGTCATTCAGACGATTCGTGGGAACCTCGCGGACGAGGACTAGGCGAACTCGAGGATGAGCTCGACCTCCACCGGAGCGTCGAGCGGTAACACGGCGACTCCAACCGCGGCGCGGGCGTGCTTGCCGATGTCGCCAAAAATTTCACCGAGAAGTTCTGAGGCGCCATTGAGCACGCCAGGCTGGCCGATGAAGTCTGGGGTGGACGCCACGAAACCGTTGACCTTCACGATTTGCTTGACGCGATCGAGCGAGCCCAGAACACTTTGGGCAGCAGCGAGCGCATTGAGAGTGCACACTCGCGCAAGTTCGATGGCGTCGGTGGGGCTCACTTCACCACCGACTTTGCCGGTCGCAATCAACGCGCCGTCAAAAAACGGCAACTGTCCCGCGGTGTACAAAAGGTTGCCGGTGACCTGCGCCGGCACGTAGCTGGCGACTGGTGTCGCCACCTCTGGAATGACAACCCCCAACTCTTTGAGGCGCGCGTCAATGTGTCCCACTATTTCCCTTCCACGGGGCGTTTGAAGTAAGCGACGAGTCCGCCTTCAGGCCCGGTCACAATTTGGACCAGCTCCCAACCTTGCTCACCCCAGTTATTCAAAATGGCGGTGGTGTTGTGAATGATCAGTGGTGTGGTGGCGTATTCCCAAACCGTCACGATCAACCCCTCACTTGTGAGTTACCTCTTATATCCATCGCGTAGCCTACTGCTATGGCAGTTTCTTCGCGGAGGGTGCGTGGTGTCATCACCTCGATCCTCGGTCTCGCCGGGCTATCCGGTCTCGCGGGTGTCCTGATAAGCGCGATGGTGGCGCCTGCTGTGGCCATTGCCGGTGTGGGTGTGAACAGCGGAGTGGGCGTCTTTGACGCACTGCCGGAGTACATCGACATTGGTGAGCAAGCAGAGAAGAACACCCTCTGGGCTTACCGCGGATCCAGCCCCAACGACGGCTACGTGAAGATTGCCGAGGTCTACTGGCAGGATCGCGAGGAAATTCCGATCGAGCGGATGTCGACCCACGTGGTCAATGCAGCAGTGGCAGGAGAAGATCGCCGCTTCTACGACCACTCGGGGGTGGACGCTACCTCCGTGGTCCGCGCCGTCGTTGGCAACGTTTTCAGCGGAGATATTCAATCTGGTGCGTCCACGCTCACGATGCAGCTGATCAAGAACATCTTTGTGCAACGCTCCCTGTATCTCCCAACAGAGGAAGAGCGGCAGGAGGCCTATCGCCAGGCGACCGCCACTGACTTTGAGCGCAAGCTCAACGAGATGAAGCTCGCAATCGGTCTTGAAAAACGCTTCAGCAAGAAGCAAATCTTGGAGGCGTATCTCAACATCGCCCCGTTCGGCGGAAACACCTACGGCATCCAGGCTGCTGCGCAGCTGTATTTCGGGAAACAATCAGCAAATCTCACTCCCGCTGAGGCTGCGAGCCTGATGGCAATCGTTCAATACCCCACCACGCGTAACCTGGCCTCGACGAGCAACTACGCAGCCAACCAAGAGCGTCGCGACGTGATTCTTCAAGCCATGTATGCAGAGGGCTATCTCACCGAAGCACAGTACGACGAAGCAATCGCGATTCAAGTGGACGACAATTTTGTCAATCTGGCTCCACCCACCAACGGGTGCCTAGCCGCCAACGACTACGCGAAATTCTTCTGCGACTATGTCGTGCGCAACGTCGAAAATTTTGAGAGTTTGGGCGCCACCCCTGAAGAGCGCAACACTCGCTGGCGCCAAGGCGGGCTGGATGTCTACACGACTTTGAACATGGAGCTTCAACAGGTTGCTCAGGACCGAGTATGGGAGCTCGTGCCCAACGACATCGAGACCTTCGAGTTGGGGAGCGCGACGGTAAGCGTTGAGGTGAAGACCGGTCGCGTGTTGACGATGGCTCAAAACAAGCTCTTCAACGACACAGAAGAGGGCGGCGGCATTAATTCGACCGCGGTGAACTTCAACACCGACCGTGCCTACGGAGGCTCGAGTGGTTTCCAGGTCGGTTCGACCTACAAGATTTTTGCCCTTCTCGCCTGGCTGCAACGTGGATTTGGTTTGAACGAAGTCGTTGACGCGTCAAAGTTTGAGCTCGACCAAGCAGAATTTCTTGACACCTGTGCCGATGGTGGAGGCCCGTGGGGAGGGCTGTGGGAATTCAAGAACTCGGGAAACCTTGAGATCCCCTCCGTGACCGTCTACGAGGCGACGACTCGATCGATTAACTCGGCCTATGCCTCCATCGGGAAAGAGCTCGACCAGTGTGAAATTCGCCGCAACGCCGAAGCTTTGGGTGTCCACCGTGCGGACAGCGCACCGCTGCAGACCAACCCGGCCGCGGTGTTGGGAACAAATGAAATTGCACCTCTGACGATGGCCACCGCGTTCGCCGGCATCGCGAATGGCGGCGAGGTGTGTACACCGGTGATTGTCGACCGTTTCGTCACCGCAGACGGACCAGACCTCCCGGGACAAACGACGAGCTGTCGTCAAGCCCTCACCCCAGATGTTGCCGCTGCCGCCGCGTCGCCGATGCGCGGGGTGATTACCGGCGGTACGGGTTCGCGCTCAAACCCCGGCGGAAATGTTCCGGTCATTGGTAAGACCGGCACGACGGACAACCAGGTACAAACCTGGATGGTGGGTTCGAGCACTGAGGTGGCCACTGCGGTGTGGGTCGGAAACATCTTGGGTGATACCTCAATGCGGCGCATCAGCAACGGAACGGTGCTGCGCCATGACATCTTCCGCCCCATCATGCAGCTCGCAAACGAGCAATATGGCGGTGACTCGTTCCCCACACCTCCCGCGCGACTGCAAAACGGAGCCGGCGTCCAACTTCCCGACATCACGGGCCTGTACGTGGACGAGGCGATGCTGCTTCTCAACGGCATTGGCCTCAATCTTGAGATTCGAGTGGGCGGGGGCGGTGTCGTGGGATACTTCGAACCAGCCCCAGGAACCCTTCTCGCGCGTGGCCAGACGGTATACGTCAACACTGATGGCGATTCGGGAGACCGGTACGTGCCGACGACCGTGATGCCGAACATCATCGCACCGGCTCTGACAGAAGTGGAGGCCCGAGGGGCCCTCTCGACCTCAGGCATGTACGGTGCGACCAACTTCTACTGTGTCGAAGGGTCTGCCGGTTCTGAGACGGGTAATGGAGTGGCCATCGGACAGTCGCCTGAACCGGGCGAAATCATTCGCGTTGATGCTGAGATTGAAATTGCGATGAACTGTTTCGCCGGCGCCGCGCCAAACCCCGACGAAGCCCTGGAGTAGAGGCTTGTCGCGTCCTGGATCCGTCCTCGGCCGTTCACTCTTTGGCATGGGTGCGATTGCCGTGGGGGCGCTGGCCTGGGGAGTCCTTGTCGAGAGGGGCAACTATCGCCTGCGCATCGAACAAGTACCCATTCTTGACGCCGGAAGCCAACCGATTCGGATTCTGCACCTGAGTGACCTTCACCTGGCGCCGTGGCATAAGAACGCCGTGTCGTGGATTCGCGCGTTGGCCGATAACCCGCCAGATCTGGTGGTGGGAACGGGTGATTTCTCGGGCCATCGCGATGCTCTTCCCAGCGTCCGAGAAGCCCTGATGCCACTGCAGGGAATACCGGGGGTCGTTGTTCACGGTTCCAACGACAAGGTGGCCCCTCGACCAGTGAACCCTTTCAGCTATCTCTTCTCACCAAGCTCCTTGGAGCACAGCGGGGAGTCATTGGACTTTGAGGGTTTGCGCGAGTTTTATACCGAGACTCTCGGCTGGCACGACATCGACAACGGTTCAGTGACGCTCACTGTCAAGGGGTCTGCGCTGGAATTCGTCGGCGTAGGAGACGCGCACGCCGACGAAGACGAAACCGATTCATTGCCAGAGTGGCTAGAAGCCGCGCGCGAAGCCCGACCGGCGAGCAATGCCAGAGCCCATCGCTCGATTACTACTATCGGCGTGACCCATGCCCCCTATCGCCGAGTGCTCGACACCTTGGTCACCCACGGCTCAGAGCTCATCTTCGCGGGCCATACCCACGGCGGCCAGGTCTGTGTGCCCGGAGTGGGCGCTCTCACCACTAACTGTGACCTACCGACTCAATACGCTCGCGGCCTGCACGTGTGGCATCACGCGTCCAAAGCAAGCTACCTCAACGTTTCCGCCGGAATCGGGACAAATATCTACGCGCCCGTGCGATTTGCCTGCCCGCCCGAAGCAGTTCTCGTCACTTTGGTGGGAGACGATATCGGGTACGCTTGACCGGTCTCCTGCATCAGCGGGAACCACCACGGGGTGTGGCGCAGCTTGGTAGCGCGCGTCGTTCGGGACGACGAGGTCGCAGGTTCAAATCCTGTCACCCCGACCACTAACTGAAGTCGGGATCTGGTCCTTGCGGTTCGGAGATGAGCGGCGACGAGCCAGATGGATACCCGCTGGCGAGTCTTCCACCGCTCTCACGCAGATAGCACTCACCGCATAGTGACTCGTAGGTCACATCCTGGCCGTCAATGGCGACTTGAGCTCCGTCGAAGATGAAGGTGCCATCAACTTTGCGCCCGTTGAACAGTGCCTTTCGACCACAGCGACAAATAGTCTTGAGCTCCTCTAACGAATGGGCGATTTCCAGTAGACGCCTGCTTCCTGGGAACGCGACCGTCTGGAAGTCCGTGCGAATGCCGTAGGCCAACACCGGCACATTCACTTGCACGGCGACGACAAACAGGTCGTCGACTTGTTGGGGCGTGAGGAATTGTGACTCATCGACCAACACGCACGCGAGAGGCTCGTTGAACTCTCGCTGCACCCGGTCAATCTGCTCGGCGACGATTACCACCATGTTGTCAGTCGACTCGATCACGACGTCAACGCTGCGTTCAACACCCAAACGCGACACGATGCGATCGTGGCCCTTGGTGTCGACCCTGGGCTTGAGCAACACCACTCTCTGGCCACGCTCTTCATAGTTGTGCGCGGCTTGCAGCAGTGCCGTCGATTTTCCGGAGTTCATCGCTCCGTATCGGAAATACAACTTAGCCACGAGGTAGTCCTGCCTGACGCTCCGCAATTTCGACCACATTAGCGAGCAAGAGCGCGCGCGTCATGGGACCTACCCCACCGGGGTTGGGCGAAACCCACGATGCGGCGCTCGCCACCTCGGGATCCACATCGCCGACAATGTCGTCTTTGCCTGTCTCTTCGTTGTGTCGTCTCGATACGCCCACATCAAGGACGATTGCACCGGGCTTCACGTCGTTCACACCCACGATGTGTGGCACGCCCGCAGCGGCGACGATGACGTCCGCACGAAGCAAATGATCGTGGAGGTCGGGTGTGCGCGAATGGGTCAACGTGACGGTAGCGTCGACACCTCGGCGGGTGAGCAACAATCCGATTGAGCGACCTACGGTGACTCCTCGACCCACAACGACAACATGCTTCCCCGCAAAGCTCTCGCCATGACGGGTCACCAGTTCGATGACGGCGCGCGGTGTGCAGGGAAGAGGTGAGTCAATATCTCCCAAAACCCGCGAGACCAGACACCCCAGATTCATGGGGTGGAGTCCGTCAGCATCTTTTTGCGGATCGATCCGCTCCAACACACGATCCATCGAAATATGTCCGGGCAGAGGAAGCTGCACGATGTAACCGGTGACCTCAGGCGCCTGATTGAGCCGGTCGATTACCGCGAGCAGTTCCTCTTCGGAGATGTCCGCGGGGTGATCCTCCCGGATAGAGGCAATACCGACCTCGGCACAGTCACGATGTTTTCCTGCGACGTACCACGTCGAACCCGGATCATCGCCGACGAGAACGGTCGCCAGTCCCGGCACAAATCCTTGCTGCCTGAGGGAATCCACCCGCTGAGTGAGTTCCGCCTTGATAGAGCGAGCGGTCGTCGTGCCGTCGAGAATTTGGGCGGCCATTACCCCAGTTCCTTGTACAACGGGAACTTCTCGGTCAAAGCGCTCACGCGCTGTGCCTGAGCTGAGGGGTCAGAACCGGGCATCAGGGTCTGAGCGATGATGTCTGCTACCTCAGTGAATTCTTCTGGGCCGAATCCCCTAGTTGCTAGCGCCGAAGTCCCAATCCGCACGCCCGAGGTCACCATCGGTGGGCGGGGGTCAAAGGGCACGGCATTGCGGTTCACGGTGATTCCCGCTTCGTGCAAACGGTCCTCAGCGTCTTGGCCGGTGAATTCTGAGGTACGCAGATCCACCAGCGCCAGGTGCACATCGGTGCCTCCGGTGAGGACGTCGACGCCTGCGGCTTTAGTGTCGTCGCTGGTGAGTCGCTGAGTGAGAATTTGTGCGCCGTCGATGGTGCGCTGTTGGCGTTCTTTGAACTCTGGCTCCATCGCAATCTTGAACGCCGTAGCTTTTGCCGCGATGACGTGCATAAGCGGGCCGCCCTGCTGACCGGGGAAGACCGCCGAATTGAGCTTCTTGCCCAATTCTTCGTGTCTGCTCAGAATCAGGCCCGAGCGTGGTCCACCCAAGGTCTTGTGCACGGTGGTAGAGACGACATCGGCGTAGGGAATCGGGCTGGGGTGAACTCCTGCCGCCACCAGGCCGGCGAAGTGCGCCATGTCCACCCACAGGGTGGCGCCGACTTCATCCGCAATTTCGCGGAATGCGGCGAAGTCGAGGTGGCGGGGGTAGGCCGACCAACCGGCAATGAGAACCTTGGGCTTGTGCTCTCGTGCTTGATCACGCACGTGATCCATGTCGATTAAGAAGCTGTCTTTGTCCACGCCGTAGGCGGCCGCTTGGTAGACCTTGCCGGAGAAGTTGATCTTCATCCCATGGGTGAGGTGACCACCGTGCGCGAGCTCGAGACCCAAAATGGTGTCGCCCGGTGCCGCAATCGCGTGGAGAACCGCGGCATTCGCCGTCGCACCGGAATGGGGTTGCACGTTGGCGTAGGCCGCGCCAAAAAGTTTCTTCGCGCGTTCAATGGCGAGGTTTTCGGCGACGTCGACGAACTCGCAACCGCCGTAGTAGCGCTTGCCAGGGTATCCCTCGGCGTACTTGTTGGTGAGAACGCTGCCTTGCGCTTCCAACACCGAGAACGGAACAAAGTTTTCGCTGGCAATCATCTCCAGCGTGTGCTCCTGGCGACCGCGTTCTTTGTCAAGAACGTCGGCGATTTCAGGATCAATCTCGACGAGTGGGGCGGTGAACGATGCGGAACGGGCGTCAGAGCTCACGGTTTCTCCTTCTGGCTACGGTGTGTCGGACCTCACGGTCTTGTTATCCGGTAGGTGCCCAGGCGCTCGGCCTCTACCCGTTTCGCTCCCCGATGGTGACCCATCCCTACGCCAGTCGCGATGGCCCAAGTCTATCGAGACTCTTTGCTCGCGGCTGGGAGACGAGCGGAGACCTACACTAGAGAGGTGTCTGCCTCCTCTCACCTGATTGTCACGCTCATGTGCGACGACCAACCGGGCATTGTTCATGCGATTAGTGGCGCCGTCGTGAGTGCTGAGGGAAACATCACGGAGTCGCAGCAGTTCTCGAGCCACGACACGGGCCGTTTTTTCATGCGACTCCAGGTAGAAACCGCCTTGGGCGCAGAGGCCCTTGAGTCTGCTTTGCTTCCCGTGGTGGCCACCTACGGCATGCAGCACTCGGTGACCGAGGTGGGCACGCCACTTCGCACCCTCATCCTTGGATCGACCGCGAAGCACTGCGTGGTGGATCTCCTCGGGCGGCAACGCGACGGCCACCTCCCCATAGAGGTGCCGCTAGTACTCGCGAACCACCCCACACTTGAGTCGACCGCAGAGTTCTTCGACGTTCCCTTTGAGTGGATGCCGGTCACGAACGCACAGGAAAAAGCTGGCTTTGAACAGAAAGTCATGGAGGCGGTGGAACGCCACGAGGTCGAACTTGTCATCCTGGCCCGCTACATGCAGGTTCTCTCTCCCGAACTGTGTGAAAAACTCTCCGGCCGAGTCATCAATATCCACCACTCGTTCCTCCCCGGCTTTAAGGGTGCAAACCCCTATCGCCAGGCTCATGAACGAGGAGTAAAGCTAATCGGGGCAACCGCTCACTTCGTGACGGAAGACTTGGATGAGGGTCCCATCATCGAACAAAACGTCGTGCGGGTGGATCACTCTCAATCGGTGTCAGAGCTGGTGCGGGTGGGCCAGGATGAAGAATCGCGAACACTTGCCCAAGCAGTGGGCTGGTACGCGGAACACCGCATCCTTTTGGATGGGATTCGCACCATCATCTTCCGCTAATCAGCACCGTCATCGCGGCGAAAGCGTCGAGCCCGCCGAGTCGATAAGACACCCAGGACGGAGCATCGGAGTAACCTTCTGGGTTGCGATTGTTCCAGGCCTGTTTGGATTGCTCCACCGCTTCCGCTGGCTCGAGCGAGGAGTCTTGCTCACTTCGCTTGAGCACATCCTTGAGGGCAATGACTTGGCCCTCAAGGTATTTTGCCGCCTCGACCCGGTCGCCCTTGAGCGTGCACAACGAATCCCCCGACGCCGCCTGGTTGAGCGCGTCGAGGGATTCGTGGAGTTTCTGGGTGAGGAGCTCGCGCACCTCAGAGGGGGACGTCGTAATCGACTATCCGCAGCTGCAGAGCTCTTCGGGGGCGAAGGGGCTCAGCGCCTCTTCGATGTGTTGGCCACAGCCACTCCAGGTCACTTTTCCGCAACGGTTACACCGCACAGCACTGCACACGAGATTTCTCCTCTGGTTAGAACTATTCGACGTGTTCGTCGATATCCCCAGCGTATACCCCTAGGGGTATTTTTAGCAATTAGCCCGCGAGCTTGGCCTGGAGATTCTGATCGAGGGCAGCGAGGAAGTCCTCCGTGGTCAACCATGCCTGGTCCGGGCCCACGAGCAGCGCGAGGTCTTTGGTCATCTGGCCCGACTCCACGGTTTCCACCACGACCTGCTCAAGGGTGTTGGCGAAGTCAATCAGCGCCTGGTTGCCATCGAGCTTTCCGCGGTGCACCAATCCACGCGTCCAGGCGTAAATCGAGGCGATCGGGTTGGTCGAGGTGGGACGCCCGGCCTGGTGCTCGCGGTAGTGGCGAGTCACGGTGCCGTGGGCGGCCTCAGCCTCGACGATCTTGCCATCGGGCGAGGTCAGCACACTGGTCATCAATCCCAACGACCCGAAGCCCTGGGCGACGGTGTCGCTCTGGACGTCACCGTCGTAGTTCTTGGTAGCCCAGACGTAACCACCCTCCCACTTGAGGGCACTGGCCACCATGTCGTCAATCAGACGGTGTTCGTAGGTGATTCCGGCTTGTTCGAACTTATCTTTGAACTCGGCGTCAAAGACTTCCTGGAAGAGGTCTTTGAAGCGACCGTCGTAGGCCTTGAGAATCGTGTTCTTGGTCGAGAGGTACACGGGGTAGCCGCGGGAGAGACCGTAGTTCATCGAGGCCCGGGCAAAGTCACGGATGGACTCGTCGAGGTTGTACATCGCCATCGCCACCCCGGAGCCTGGAGCCTGGAAGACCTCGAAGCTTTGCGCCTCGGAGCCATCCTGTGGCTGGAAGCTAATGCTGAGGGTGCCCGGGCCGTCGAAGACAAAGTCCGTGGCACGGTACTGGTCGCCAAATGCGTGACGGCCGACGATGATGGGCTTGTTCCAGCCGGGCACGAGTCGGGGGATGTTCGAGATGATGATCGGCTCGCGGAAGATGACTCCACCGATGATGTTTCGGATGGTGCCGTTGGGGCTGCGCCACATTTTCTTCAGGCCAAACTCTTCCACGCGGGCCTCATCGGGGGTGATGGTCGCACACTTCACGCCCACACCGTGCTTGATGATGGCGTGTGCGGCGTCGACCGTGATCTGGTCGTCGGTTTCGTCACGCTTCTCGATGCCGAGGTCGTAGTACTCCAAGGTGAGGTCAAGATATGGGTGAATCAGGCGTTCCTTGATGAACTGCCAGATGATGCGCGTCATTTCGTCGCCGTCGAGTTCGACAACGACTCCGTCAACCTTAATTTTCTCCACGTGTAACCCCTCTAATCGAGCATGAACGAGCGATTGCTCCCTGCCAGTGTAACCGAAAATTCAATTTATCTTCACGTTGAGATATCTCCCCATAGGGGCCTGCTTCGGCCTAATCTGGAGGGGATGACAGAGCTCCGCCTTGAAGAACTCTCTGCCGCCAATGCCGTCGCGGCAAACAGTCTTGAGTTGCGCCCCGGCCAGGAGGCTTTCGCGACCCCGACGACATATACGCAAGAAGAGCCGGGAATCGATCCGACCAGAGCGTGGTCACGCGTGATCAAACGAGGCGAGGAAGTCGTGGGCTTCGTCCGCGCCTATTGCGACCCCGAACACCCGCAAGAGGAATTGCGCTGTTGCATTTGGCGCATCACCGTTGCCGGATCTCATCAGGGTGCTGGCGTCGGCCGCTTCGCCGTGAATGCCGTTATCGATGAGGCGAAGCGCCAAGAGTGCGAAAAGCTCACAGTGATGTGGACTCCCGGTCAAGAGGGCCCCGGTGAGTTCTTCCATCACCTGGGGTTTGTCGACATTGGTGATACTGCTTACGGAGATCGCATCGGGGCTCTCCCCCTGGCCTAACTAGTGCAGGAAGTGTCGCTCTCCTGTGAAGTAGAGCGTCACGCCAGCCGCCTTCGCCGCAGCCACCACTTCGTCATCACGCACCGAGCCACCCGGCTGAACAACGGCCCGAACGCCCCCGTCAATCAAGATCTCGAGACCATCGGCGAAGGGGAAAAACGCATCGGAGGCAGCGACAGAGCCGCGTGATCGATCTCCTGCACGGCTGACCGCGAGATGGCAGGAATCGACTCGATTCACTTGGCCCATCCCAATCCCGACGCTCGCCGTGCCCTGAGCAAGAAGGATGGCATTGGATTTCACCGACTTCACCGCGCGCCAGGCAAACTCGAGTGAGGCAAGTGTGTCCGCATCAGCGGGGTCCCCGGCTACCAATTCCCAATCCGCGGCAGGCGCAAAGTGGGCATCGCGCTGCTGAACCAAGAGGCCACCCGAAATCACTCGGTAATCCCGCTCCTCCAGGCCAAAACCTTCAGGGAGGACGACCAGTCTCAAATTCTTCTTGGCCGAGAGCACCTCGAGCGCTGCGTCAGAGACTGCAGGCGCCACAATCACTTCGGTGAATACCTGAGAAATCGCTTCGGCGGTCTCAGCATCTAACTCTCGGTTCAGCGCAATCACCCCACCGAAGGCCGATACGGGATCGCACTCGTGGGCAGAGTTATAGGCCTCAAGCAGCGTCGGCCCGGAGGCGATGCCACAGGGGTTTTGGTGTTTGATGATGGCAACGGCCGGTCCCTCGTGATCAAACGCAGCGAGGAGCGCCGCGTTGGCATCGAGGTAATTGTTAAATGACATCTCTTTGCCCTGGAGCACACTCGCCTGGGCCAGTCCGACCGGGGCACCCGGGCGTTCGTAGAGAGTCGCCTCTTGGTGGGAGTTCTCGCCATAGCGAAGCGTGGAGAGGGGTCGAGCGACCAACTGAACGCCGTCGCTGACACCGTTGGCACCACGCTGGCTCGCCATCCACCCGGCCACCAAGCCGTCGTAGTGTGCGGTGTGGCCAAAAGCCTTCGCCGCGAGGCGAACCCGGGTGGCCTCTTCGAGGCCTCCCGAGGAAATCTCTTCCAGAATGTCCGCGTAATCCGCGGGATCAACCACGATGCCGACCGACGCATGGTTTTTTGCGGCTGCCCTAACCATCGCGGGGCCACCAATGTCGATGTTTTCGATCGCTTCGTCAAAACCTGCCCCGCGGGCAACGGTTGCCTCAAACGGGTAGAGGTTCACCACCACCAAATCGAAAGGCTCGATGCCAAGCTCATCAAGCTGTTCGCGATGGCTCTCCAGGCGACGGTCGGCCAAGATTCCGCCGTGAATTGAGGGGTGAAGGGTTTTCACTCGACCATCGAGTGCCTCCTGGAAACCCGTCACCGCAGACACGTCAGTCACCGGGACTCCGGCGTCTCGCAGCGTCCCTGCTGTCGAGCCCGTCGACACCAGCGTCACACCAAGGTCGTGGAGGGCTGTACCCAATTCGACCAAACCGGTCTTGTCGCTCACACTGAGCAACGCTCGGCGAATTTGGTTGCGGTTAGCCATTGACAGGATGTCCCTTCGGTTCTCTCTCATCACACAACTTACGCACGAGCCCAAAAAGGAGCTCGCGTTCGACATTTTTGATGCGCTCGTGCAGGGTCTCTTCGGTGTCATCAGCGTGGATGCGCACCCGCTCTTGAGCGAGGATCGGACCGGTATCGACGCCATTGTCCACCACGATGACTGACGCACCAGTTTCGGTGACCCCCGCGTCAATGGCGTCCTTCACCGCGTGGGCTCCAGGAAATTCCGGCAAATAGGCCGGATGGGTGTTCCACATATTCGGCGAGTAGTGCTGCACAACAGAAGGGGGCACGAGTCGCATGAAGCCACTGAGAATCACCAGGTCCGGCGCATGAGCGTCGATAGCTTCCATCAGACGCACGCCCCATTCGTCGCGATTCTCCCCGCTGTTCAACGGAACAACAAATGTGGGAATACCGCGATGGTGAGCATGTCTCAGCCCCGGCGCATCCAGATCGGAGCCCATCGCCACGACCTCGGCATCCACCGCACCTCGTGAGGCGTCGAGGCGAGAGAGAAGGTCAGCTGCATTCGAACCAGTGCCTGAGATGAGGACAACGAGTCGGGCAGTCACCCGCCCAGCCTACCGAGGGGTGGAAACCCCCACGCCTTGCTCTTGAGCCCGAATCCAGCGCACCGCCTTCGCCACGCCCATTCCCAACATGACGCCCACCAAGAGTTCAATTGACCACCAGATAGCGAGGGTTGGCAAGTCCACACCGACCATCTGGAATCGCCCTGGCCCCAGTGAACCAGTGGCGAGCGCGGTCGGCACATAAACAGTCAGAAGGCCGACTGCAGTGGCAATGGCCGAGGCGCCCGCGACGCGAAGAGCGGCGGGTGTCGAATGAGCGGCGGAGCCCTTTATTGTGAGCTCTCGCTCCGCCAAAGCACCCGCGACAACAGCGGCGAGCACTGGAATCGCAATAATTGTGAAACCAATCGAATCCGGCTGTGTGGGGAGAGCCCCCAGGATGGGGAGCGCCGGAAGGGCTTGAATGTCGGTGCCCAAGGCAGAGAATTGTGCGGCGCTTCCCAGTGAGAACCCGGGGCCGATGAGCCACGACGCCACATATGTCACCAGTGAGGGCACGAAAGCTAACTGCCCGATAAACAGGACGACGAGAGCAATCACGCTGGGTCCGAGTGATTCAAAAAGACCGACGACCGTGGCGTAGGAAAAGAGCAGCATTCCGGCAAAGACCACACCTGCGACTCCGAGGAGCCCCGCCGCCGCACCGATTCCAGCTTTGACCCCGGCGGTCATGACCTGCCACGCCGCGGGACTGAGCACCGACTGAAGCCACTGTCGCCCCTGCGACCACTTCGACGTCCACGAGGCAATCAGCAAGCCTGCGGCGAGAAAGAGAGAAGGACGTATCGTGGCCTCGAACACATCAGCCGTCGCCATGGGGTGGTCGGCGCTGGCATGGATGCCGTAGCTCAACCCCGCGAGAGTGACGATGCCAACGAGCCACACCACGATGGGGTAGTCAATCATCAAGTCTCGACGGCCCATTCGGAAGCCCCACCACAGTGTGAATACAGCAGGGCCGAGGGGTGCGGCGGAGAGGACAAAGTCCTGCTGACTCGCGGCAAGGCCAAGGCTTTGTGCGACGGAGTCGCTCAGTGACACCGTAATCGGAACCCCGTGGCCCACCGTCCAGAAGTCCGCTGAGGTGCGCCAGTACACCAAGAGATCAGTCGAAAACTGGTCGTCTAGTGCCCAGACCAAACTCAGCGGGGCAAAGAAAATACCCACGCCAATTCCCACCACAACGAGCGTTTCGAGTGCGGTGAGGAGAGCAGCTAGCCTGGCATTCATGGCCACTCGAGCCTAACCGTCAGGGCAGACGCCGGCGCGGTGTGACGCGATGGCTTAGAGGCCTTCGATGATCTCCCGCATCAGTCGGGCCGTCTCGCTCGGGGTCTTTCCCACCTTGACGCCAGCAGCCTCCAGCGCGTCTTTCTTTGCCTGCGCCGTGCCCGCAGAACCGGAGACAATGGCGCCTGCGTGGCCCATGGTCTTTCCTTCAGGCGCGGTGAACCCAGCGACATAGCCGACCACCGGTTTGGTGACATTGGCGCGAATGTAGTCGGCAGCACGCTCTTCGGCGTCACCACCAATTTCGCCAATCATCACAATCGCCTTGGTGTTGGGGTCAGACTCGAATGCCGCCAAAGCGTCGATGTGGGTGGTGCCCACAATCGGGTCACCGCCGATACCGATGGCGGTGGAGAAGCCGATATCGCGCAACTCAAACATCATCTGGTAGGTCAACGTTCCCGACTTCGACACCAAACCAATCGGGCCGGGACCTGTGATGGTGGCTGGGGTAATGCCGGCGAGTGCCTCGCCCGGAGTAATGATGCCCGGGCAGTTGGGGCCGATCAATCGGCTGCTTCCCTGTTGCTGCGAATAGGCGAAGAACTCCGCGGTGTCGTGAACCGGAATGCCCTCGGTGATGACGACGACCAGCGGCATTTCAGCGTCAATCGCTTCCATCACCGCACCTTTAGCAAAAGCGGGGGGAACAAACACCACCGACACGTTGGCTCCGGTTTCGGCCATGGCCTCGGCCACGGTGCCAAAAACGGGAAGCGTCACGTCACCGTGGGTCACGGTCGTTCCCGCCTTGCGGGCGTTTACCCCACCAACAACATTGGTGCCCGAAGCGAGCATCAACGCGGTGTGCTTGGAGCCTTCACCGCCGGTGATTCCCTGGACGATGACTTTCGAATTCTTGTCAAGAAAAATTGCCATAGTTCGTATCCCTACTTCGCGGCGAGCTCAGCGGCGCGCTGTGCTCCCTCGTCCATCGTGCCGGCGAGCTCAACCAGCGGGTGTCCTGCTTCTTCGAGGATGCGACGACCCTCGTCAACACTGTTGCCGTCGAGGCGAACAACCAGGGGCTTGCTTGCCTGGTCTCCGAGAATCTCCAAGGCCTGAACAATTCCGTTGGCCACTTTGTCACAGGCCGTGATGCCACCGAAGACGTTAACAAAGACCGACTTGACTTGAGGGTCGCCCAAGATGACGTCCAAACCGGCCGCCATCACCTCGGCCGATGCCCCACCGCCGATATCGAGGAAGTTTGCAGGCTTCTGGCCACCAAATTGTTCACCGGCGTAGGCCACCACATCGAGGGTGGACATCACCAGACCGGCACCGTTTCCGATGACACCGACCGAACCGTCCAGCTTCACGTAGTTCAAATCGTGTGCTTTGGCTTTTTCTTCTAACGGGTCAGCCGACGCTTTGTCAGCGAGCGCCTCGTGGTGTTCTTGTCGGAAAGCGGCGTTCTCATCGAGAGTGACTTTTCCATCGAGCGCGATGATTTCACCCGACTCAGTGAGAACCAGCGGGTTCACCTCCACCAAAGTGGCGTCTTCTTTTTCGAAGACGTCGTAGAGCTTCACCATGACCGGAGCAACCTTGTCAATAAGCTCCGCGGGGAACTTCGCGGCGACCGCGATCTCTTTGGCCTTCTCCAGATCGATACCGGTGATCGGGTTCACCTCGACGCGGGCCAGCGCGTCGGGGCGCTCCTCAGCCAGTTGTTCGATTTCCATTCCACCCTCGTAGCTACACAGCGCGAGGTAGGAGCGGTTCGCCCGGTCAAGCAATACGGAGAAGTAGAACTCCTGGGCAATCTGGGCACCCGCGGCCACCATCACACGTCGAACAACGTGGCCTTTGATATCGAGGCCCAAAATGCTCTCGGCCGCGGCCTTCGCCTCTTCCGGAGTCTTGGCGACCTTCACGCCACCGGCTTTGCCTCGGCCGCCGGTCTTCACCTGCGCTTTGACGACGGTGACACCGCCCATGGCGCTTGCGGCCTGGAAGACCTCATCGGGTGTGTCGGCAATCCTGCCGGCGAGCACGGGCACACCGTGCGCTTCAAACATGTCACGAGCTTGATACTCAAATAAATCCACTGGGGAAATCCCTCTCACAAGGCGATTAACATCGTCGCGGCACCAACACCACGCGACGGTCTAGACAGCACAAGCCTAGTCACTTTACGTGAAGAGATTTTCCGCGACCGACCTAATCGACCCGCGAAATCGGCGCAATTTTGACAAGCAGGCGCTTCTTTCCCACCTGGTCAAACTGCACCTCCGCTACGCGCTTGGGGCCCTCCCCTGTGAGAGCTAATACGGAGCCCTCCCCGAAGTCATCGTGAGAGATTCGATCCCCCACAGCCAGTTCCAATCCAGAGTTGTCCCGGGGGACGACGTCGACTCGATTCGCCCACTGGGTGTTTTTCTTCCTCGGCGCCTGAGGGATTGAGGGCATCTCCCGACCGAGCTGCCGCCGCGGACGCTCGATGCCTCTCGCGCCCAGGCCCGATTCTTTCCACTGAATAAGGTCTGCGGGGATTTCCTGGAGGAACCGGCTGGGTGCACAGACCAACGGTTCGCCGGTGTAGGTCATTCGACTCATGGCGAGGGAGAGGTAGAGCTTTTCTTTTGCCCGCGTCATGCCGACATAGAACAGTCGGCGCTCTTCGGCCAATCCTCCCGGTTCGGCTGCGCTCATACGATGAGGGAGAAGTTCTTCTTCCACGCCAGTGACAAACACCACATCGAATTCCAGGCCCTTCGCGGTGTGCAGCGTCATCAGCGAGACCGTACCCTGCGAGTCATCCAACTCGTCAGCCGCTGCCACCAGCGAGACTTCGGTGAGAAATTCGACCAGTCCCGCTTCTTGGTTTCCCCGGGAGAATTCGATGGCGACCTGGATCAATTCGTCGACGTTTTCTGCGCGAGCTTCCTCTTGGGGATTACCCGATCGCAAAAGAAGTTCTTTATACCCGGTGCGCTCTACGACCGCCTTCAACGTGTCCGCCGCGCTCGCCCGATCGAGCGTGGAGCGAAGCTCCACCAAGAGACCATTGAGCTCGGCGATGGCCTTGGTAACTTTCGGGCCAAGCCCCAACTGCTCGACCTCCGCCAGAGCCGCCGAAAGAGTAATTCCGTTGGATTCGGCGTGAGCAACCAGCGCCGATTCGGTCGCGGGACCAATGCCTCGCTTGGGGGTATTGAGAATGCGCCGCAAGGCCAAAGTGTCGGCTGGGTTCGCAATGGCCTGAAGGTAGGCGAGCATGTCTTTCACTTCAAGGCGCTCGTAGAACTTGGTGCCACCGATGACCCGGTAGGGAATGGCGCTTCGAATGAACACTTCTTCCAACGCACGGGTTTGCGCGTTGGTGCGATAGAACACCGCAATGTCCTGATAGCGGTGCCCCTCATCAATCTGTCGCACGACTTCGTCCGCGACGAATTGAGCCTCGTCGTGCTGGCTATAGCCCGTGAAGCCAACGATGGGGTCGCCGGCGCCTCGTTCGCTAAAGAGGTTCTTCGCTTTACGGTCGAAGTTATGCGAAATCACGGCGTTCGCCGCGTCCAAAATGTTTTGTTTGGAGCGGTAGTTCTGCTCCAACAACACCACTTCCGCACCGGGGAAGTCGCGCTCAAACTCGATGATGTTGCGAATGTCCGCTCCGCGGAAGGCATAAATCGACTGATCCGAATCGCCCACGACGGTGAGGGTCGGTGCGCTCACGCCGTCACGCCGTTGCTCCTCGGGTGCCCCTTCTGGGACTAATTCGGGAGGCACCGGCTTGGTGAGTTCTCGAATGAGCGCATATTGGGCGTGGTTGGTGTCTTGATACTCGTCAATCAAGACATGGCGGAATCTGCGGCGGTACACCGCGGCCACCTCAGGGAAGACTCGGAAGAGGTGAACGGTATGAACAATCAGGTCATCAAAATCAAACGCTTGCGAGCGCGCGAGTTCTGCCTGATATTCCCCCCACACCTGGAAGAACTCCATGTCATTGGGGTCATTCTCATTCACTCGAGAGCGATAGCCATCAACATCGACGAGCTCGTTTTTCAGCCTCGACATTTTGCTCGACACATTCGCGGGGGTAAGCCCGAGACGATCACTCCCGCGATCGCGAATGATGCGCTTGAGCAGGGCCCGCTGATCACCCGAGTCGTAAATGGTGAAGGCTTTGGTGTAGCCAAATCGTTCCGCTTCGGTGCGAAGAATGCGCACGCAGGCGGAGTGGAAAGTGGAAATCCACATGCCCTCGCTCGCCTCACCCAGGAACCCTTCGACGCGCTCACGCATTTCCCCCGCGGCCTTATTGGTGAAGGTGATGGCGAGAATTTGACTCGGCCACGCTTCTTTGCCCGCGATGAGTGAGGCAATACGTCTGGTGAGAACGCTGGTTTTGCCTGAGCCCGCCCCAGCGACGATGAGAAGGGCTGGTCCGCGGTAGCTGACGGCATCGACCTGGCGAGGGTTGAGCCCTTCGAGTAGGGCAGATTTCCACGATTCCATCGGACACTCAGTCTAGGGTCCACCTCTGATTCAGCCCGCCAGCATTAGCCTGGTCGGGTGAGCGAGAGTGACGCCCCGGCTGACGTGGCCACCACCGAGACATCGCGTCCCCAGCGGCGGAGAAAGTCGCTCAATATTCTCTCCGTCGTCTCACTCGTTGCCGCCTTGGTGGCGAGCCCCCTCGCGGTGGTTTTTGGGTATGCTGCCGTCTCCCAAATTCGCCGAAGCGACCAGCGCGGCTCGTCGATGGCGTGGACCGCCGTGGGCTTGGGGTGGTTGTGGGTGGCCCTTTACATCGTGGTGGGTGTGTCGCTCTTTACCATTTGGCAAGAGAACCCTTTCTGGCCCTGAACCCCCCAGTAAGCCTGAGGCGTACACCGAGCGATTGCTCAGGCTGGTAATTACACTGGTAGAGGCAGCTATTTTGCTGCCATAACCCCCAAGGAGTGATGCACCACTATGGCGACGTCCAACCCTGCGTTTAGCCGGTCCGCGGTCTTCAGTGACACGGGCCGTCAACCCATTTCGCTCGACCAGTTACAGGAAATGTATGGTCGACCCTCTGCCACGCCTGCCGAGACCGGCCGGATGAGCTACAACGACACCATCATGAAGACCCTGATCAGCTTCGGGATTCTCACCCTCGGAGCCGTTATTGGTTGGTGGGTGCCGATTTTGGCCATTCCGGCAGCGATTGCCGGTTTTGTCCTGGCACTTGTCAACATCTTCAAAAAGACCCCCTCGCGCGGGCTGATACTCAGCTACTCCGCGGCCCAGGGTCTCTTCGTGGGAGGTATCTCCTGGATCTTCAACTCAATGTGGGACGGCATCGTCACCCAGGCGGTCTTCGGCACCCTCGCCGTCGTCGGCGTGACGCTGTTTCTCTTCCTCAACGGAACACTTCGGTCCTCACCGCGTCTGACCAAAATGTTCATCATCGGGATGGTCGGCTACTTGGCGTTCTCTCTGGTGAACTTCGGTCTGATGATTTTCGGTGCCACCGACGGCATGTTCGGTCTTCGCAGCGTCGAGTTCATGGGTATCCCGCTAGGACTCATCCTCGGTGTCGTAATCGTGCTGCTCGCCGTCTACTCGTTAGTGATGGACTTCGAGTCCATCAAAAACGGCGTAGACCAGGGTGCTCCCGAAATCTACGGCTGGCAGGCAGCCTTCGGCATCGTGGTCACCGTCGTGTGGCTCTACGTCGAAATCCTGCGGATCCTCGCCATTTTGCGAGGCGAATAGCTCCGAATCGAAGCCGCCCGGTTACTCCCACTCGATGGTGCCGGGCGGCTTCGACGTAATATCGAGCACCACTCGGTTCACATCGGGAACCTCGTTGGTAATCCGGTTGGAAATGTGCGCGAGCAGGTCATAGTCCAGACGCGTCCAGTCTGCGGTCATCGCATCCTCACTCGAGACCGGACGCAACACAATTGGATGACCATAGGTGCGTCCGTCGCCCTGAACACCCACCGAGCGCACATCTGCGAGTAGCACGACGGGGCACTGCCAGATGTCCTGGTCGACTGCCGCGGAGGTCAGTTCTTCTCGAACAATCGCGTCCGCGGCACGCAACACTTCGAGACGGTCTTTGCTGACCTCTCCCACGATGCGGATTCCCAAACCGGGGCCGGGGAAGGGGTGGCGCGACACAATTGCCTCCGGAAGCCCGAGCTCGCGACCAATCGCGCGAACCTCGTCCTTAAACAGCGTCTTCAGTGGTTCCACGAGTTCAAATTCGAGATCATCGGGCAAGCCCCCCACGTTGTGGTGGGATTTGATCACGGCCGTTCCGGAACCACCACCACTCTCCACCACATCGGGGTAGAGGGTGCCCTGCACGAGAAATTTCACTTCGGCGTTGTCATCCTGAGCTTCTTTGACAAGCTCTGCCGCGGCGTCTTCGAAGGTGCGAATGAACTCGCGGCCAATAATTTTTCGCTTCTGCTCAGGGTCACTCACTCCCCAGAGTTCCCGAAGAAACTTCTCTTCTGCATCCACCGTCACCAGTCGAACACCGGTCGCGGCGACAAAATCGCGCTCCACTTGTTCGCGCTCGCCCGCGCGCAGAAGGCCATGGTCGACAAAAACGCACACCAGCTGGTCACCAATCGCTTTGTGCACCAGGGCCGCAGCGACCGCAGAATCGACCCCACCGGAGAGTCCACAAATGACCCGGGCGTGACCTACCTGCTGGCGAATCTGCTCCACCTGCGAGGCGATGACGTTGCCCGAGTTCCACTCGCGACCAAGCCCGGCGATGTCGTGGAGAAAATGCTCGAGGACGTCCTGGCCAAAGTCAGAGTGGCGCACCTCGGGATGCCACTGCACGCCGTAGCGCTTTGTCGCGGGGTCCCCAAAGGCTGCCACAGGGGTGGCATCTGTCTGGGCGAGAACACTGAAGCCTGGAGGTGCCGTGCGCACCTGGTCACCGTGGCTCATCCACGTCGTTTGCGTCTGCGGTTGACCCTTCAGCAGGGGGTCATCCGCATCCAACACTGTGGCTTGGGTGCGGCCATATTCGCGCTGGCCCGTTTGTGCAACTTCGCCACCCAGCGCCTGTGCCATCACCTGGAACCCGTAGCAGATACCAAAGATGGGCACATCCAGCTCAAACACACCCGGATCGAGTTCGGGAGAGCCCTCTTCGTACACACTCGAGGGGCCACCGCTGAGCACCAGGGCAGCGGGATTTTTGGCCGCAACCTCTGCCGCCGAAATGGTGTGGGGAACGAGTTCTGAGTACACCCCCGCCTCGCGCACTCGGCGGGCAATCAACTGGGCGTATTGGGCCCCAAAATCAACGACGAGGACGGGGCGGGGTGTTTCGTCGCTCACGAGCTAGTCGATTCGTCTAGCCGACGACGAATGATCTCAGTCGCGTAGTGCTCAATGAAAAACGACAAGAAGGGAAATAACCCACCCGATGCAAGCCACAAGAACCGCCAGAACGGCCAGCGCATCATCGACCACACGCGGAACGAGGCAAAGAGGTAGACGACATAGAACCAGCCGTGGGCAATCAGGATCGCTTGGGAGAAGTTGAAGGCTTCTACTTGGCCATCGGGAACAAAAGCGACCAGTCCCCGGTTACCAAACATCTCGACTTCGGTACCGAAACCGTACTTCGCCACCATCTCGACTGTGAGCAGAAGGAGCAGGATGCCGGTGACGTAGGCCGAGAAGCGATAAAACTTGAGGCCGCCGGGAAGACCCGTGGGTGCGGCAGTCGACTCCGCTACTGTCGCTTGTTCCTTCGCCATACTCTCCATCCTATTCGGGGGCCGCTGAGGCGTCTTCGAGTTCCTTTTCCCACTCGTCCTTCACCAGCCGGAACCACAGATAAAGGGCAAAGAACGCAAAGATGACCCACTCGGCGGCGTAAAAGATGTTGAGCCAATTGAGTTGACGCTCCACCGAGGGTGGCTCAGTCGAAATCGTCTCCAGACCCTCTGGCGCCTGATCCAGTACGAGGTAACCGCCATAGACGGGACCGAGTTCGCGCCACTGATTAATCAACTGCGCCACGGAGACCGTTGACTGTTCACCGTTTTCAAAGTCGGATGCCTGCGGTGACTCGGTGGGAACGTAACGACCCTGGTAGTCGGCCACACCATTCGTCATCTCAACCGGACGCTCACTCGGCGCGGCTCCTACGACAACGACGAGCGAATCCCCCGACGGCAACATGCAGTGCCGCACCAGCCAGGCCTGCACACCGCTTGGGACCTGTCGGTTGGTCACCCACACATCGTCACCGCTCACCATCTGGCAACTCACACTGACCATTCGTCCACTGGCGTCGGAGGTGATGATGCTTTGGGGAGTGGCCACATCCACAAGATCGACCACCTCTTCGGTGTTCCGATCAATCACCTCGCCGGTGTCAACGCTGCGCTCCCACTGCCACTGGCCCAACCAGGCAAATACCGCCGCGACGGCGAGGGCAAAAGCGAGCGCAGCGAGCCACTTGGGCCGCCTGGCCACTTCCCACACTGACGTCATTTAGCGCACCACCCTAGGTTGAAACTAACGAGCCGAACTGTGTGGAGGATGGGCGACTAGTCGCGCACGACCACGTCGACGCGCTGGAAGTCTTTGACGTCTGTGTAGCCGCAGGTGGCCATCGAATGACGAAGAGCACCCATGAGGTTACTCACGCCCTCCGCCTCAGAAGCGGGACCAAACAAGACTTCCTCGAGAGTGCCAGCAACTCCCACGTGGACTCGGTTTCCGCGTGGAAGGTGGGGGTGGTGTGCCTCCGGGCCCCAGTGCCATCCGGCGCCAGGAGCCTCAGCCGCACGGGCCAAGGTCGAGCCCAACATCACCGCGTCAGATCCCGAGGCGATGGCCGCAACAATGTTGCCGCTGTTTCCCAAACCACCGTCGGCGATGACGTGGACGTAGCGCCCACCAGATTCGTCGAGGTAGTCGCGCCTGGCTGCGGCCACATCCGAAATGGCAGAAGCCATCGGAGCTTGGATTCCTAGAGTGCGTCGCGTACGCGATGACGCACCACCGCCAAAGCCCACCAACACTCCAGCAGCGCCAGTGCGCATCAGGTGCAAGGCCGCCGTGTAAGTCGCGGCACCTCCCACAATCACCGGCACGTCCAATTGGTAGATGAATTCTTTAAGGTTGAGCGGCTCTCTGTTGCCACTCACGTGCTCGGCGCTCACCGTGGTCCCGCGAATCACGAAGAGGTCGACACCGCTGGCCAAGACGGTTTCGTGAAACTCTTGGGTGCGCTGGGGGCTGAGCGCTCCTGCGACGGGCACACCCGCACCACGAATCTCGTCGAGTCGCGCGCGAATCAGCTCCGGCTTGATCGGTTCTTGGTAGAGCTTCTGCAACAGCGCTGTGGCATCGCCCTCGTCAACTTTTTTGATTCTCGCTAACTCAGCCTCAGCGTCCTCATAACGCGTCCACAAGCCCTCGAGGTTCAACACCCCTAAGCCGCCCAGTTTGCCCAGTGCGATTGCGGTCTGAGGTGACATCACCGAATCCATGGGGGCTGAGACCACGGGGATGCCGAAAGAGAAAGCGTCGATAGACCACTCGAGGGAGACGTCTTCGGGGTCGCGGGTGCGACGGGAGGGCACGACAGCGATGTCGTCTAAGCCGTATGCACGTCGGGCACGCTTCGCACGCCCAATTTCTACCTCGTTCACCCCAACAGCCTAGTGCCGAGCAGTGTTCCGGGCCTATCCCTTGTAGTTGGGCGCCTCGATTACGCGGTGCACATCGTGCGGGTGCGACTCTTTGAGTCCCGCCGGGGTGATGCGGACAAACTTTCCGCGCGCCTTGAGCTCTTCGATGGTGGCCGCGCCGGTATAAAACATCGACTGACGCAGACCTCCCAGCAGCTGGTACACCACCGAGCCAAGAGGCCCGCGGTAGGGCACCTGCCCCTCAATACCTTCTGCGATCAACTGCTCATCGCTGGGCACATCGGCTTGGAAGTAGCGGTCTCGTGAATACGAGGTCTTCTCGCCGCGACGTTGCAAAGCTCCGAGCGAACCCATGCCGCGGTAGTGCTTGAACTGCTTGCCATCGACGAACACGAGGTCCCCCGGTGACTCGTCGGTGCCCGCGAGCAGTGACCCCAACATCACGGAGTCCGCTCCGGCCACCAGCGCTTTCGCAATGTCACCCGAATACTGCAGGCCACCATCGGCAATCACTGGCACCCCAGCGGGGATTGCCGCACGCGACGCTTCCCACACGGCCGTTACCTGCGGAACACCCACTCCGGCCACCACACGGGTCGTGCAAATTGATCCAGGCCCGACTCCCACCTTGATGGCGTCTGCCCCCGCAGAAATCAACGCTTCCGCGCCCTCACGGGTCGCAACATTTCCCCCGATGACATCAATCTCGGCGAATGACGCATCAGATTTGAGCCTGCCAATAATGTCGAGCACTCCCGAGCTGTCACCGTTTGCCGTGTCCACAACGATGACGTCCACGCCGACGTCGCGAAGGCCACAGGCGCGCTCCCAGGCGTCGCCGAAGAAACCAATGGCGGCGGCCACGCGAAGGCGACCCTGAGTGTCTTTGGTGGCGTTCGGGTATTGCTCCGACTTATCGAAGTCTTTGACGGTGATGAGTCCCCGCAGGATGCCCTGGTCATCCACGAGGGGAAGTTTTTCAATCTTGTGCTCGGCAAACAGCGCGAGTGCCTGCTCAGGTTTGATGCCGACTGGTGCCGTGATGAGGCCCTCACTAGTCATCACATCGCGCACATAGGTGCTGTCTGCTTCAAAGGGAGAGACAAAACGCATATCGCGGTTGGTGATGATCCCGACGAGCTTGCCCTCGCCTTCGACCACGGGAAGTCCGGAGACACGGAATTGACCACACAGCGCATCCACGTCGGCGACGGTCGCATCGGGCGTGGTGGTGACGGGGTTGGTTACCATCCCCGATTCACTGCGCTTCACCTTGTCGGCCGCCTCCACCTGGTCCTGAATCGACATGTTGCGATGAAGCACGCCGATACCGCCTTGGCGCGCCATCGCGATAGCCATACGCGTTTCGGTCACGGTGTCCATCGCGGCCGAGAGCACCGGGGCGTGCATCGTGATGCGCTTGGTCAGGCGCGTCGAGGTGTCAGCCTGCGAGGGTATCACGTCGGTGTGAGCGGGCAACAGCATCACATCGTCGTATGTCAGACCAACTAATTCGAAAGGATTTGACTCCACTACAGCGCCCCCGAGACCCTCAGATACCAACGAATCACGGTGAACAAGCACCGTGAACCAATGCTACCTGGTTCGACCCGAGCCCAACAGCAGGGCATAATGTAGAACCGAGGCCAATGGCCTCCCATCAATTAGATAGTCAGACGTCAAAGTCGACGTATAGGAGTGAGCGAGTGATAGCCAACACTTCCCTAGTTTCTCAATCGAGAAGCTCCATATCTCTGGAGGCTGTCGGCATCCCGAGACTCCTCAAACTCTTCCTGGCATTTGCCTTCGTGGTGATGGGAGTGTTCGCTGCCACGCCAGCGTTCGCAGACTCCGTTGGTGACGAATACGAGAACAAGATTCTCGGAAACGTCAAGAACGAGGGCACGCCTCTCGAAGGAGTGCGAATCATCGTCGAGGGCAATGGGTATTCCGCCGAAGTGGAAACCGACGCCGAAGGTAAGTGGTCGATCGGCGTTCCCCAGTCAGGCACGTACGAAATCACGCTGGTCGAGGACACACTTCCCGATGGCATCGCCGTGTTGGAGGGTGGCGCGACCCAGACTGTGGAGTGGGGTTTCACCAACACCGTCGTGTGGAACTTCTTCATCGGTGACGGAGAGCGCAATCCGACCAGCCAATTTGACCAATTCCTGATGCGTGTGTTTGACGGCTTGAATTTTGGTTTGTTGTTGGGTCTTGCTGCCATTGGCCTTTCCCTGGTCTTCGGAACGACCTCGTTGCCCAACTTTGCACACGGCGAAATGGTCACGATGGGCGCGTTGTTCACGATGTACCTCGCGTTGGCTGGGGTTCCCCTCTTGTTGGCCTTCCCCATCGCGGTTGCACTATCAGCGCTATTTGGTTGGGGCCTGGACTCTGGAGTGTGGGCTCCGCTGCGGCGTCGTGGCGTGGGAATCGTCCAATTGATGATCGTGAGTATTGGACTGTCGCTCACATTCCGCTACCTCACCCAAGCTCTTCTTGGAGGCGGCACGGAGCAGCTTCCGGGAGCCCTCGGGTCTCCGGAAATCAACCTCTTCCGGACAGTGAGTCTCAGCGTCAACGACCTCATCAGTATGGGAATCAGTCTGATTGTGGTCATTGCATTCGCGATGTGGCTTCTCAACAGCAAGATGGGTAAAGCAACCCGTGCGGTGTCTGACAACGCTGACCTGGCCGCAGCGTCGGGCATCGACGTAGACCGTGTGATTAAGGTCGTCTGGGTGATGGCCGGTGGTCTTGCTGGACTGGCAGGAATTCTGTGGGCCTACTTCCGACCAGGTCTGAAGTGGGATATGGGTGAAAAGATTCTGCTCTTTATCTTCGCCGCGGGTGTTCTCGGCGGCTTGGGTACTGCATTCGGCGCTTTTGTCGGAGCCATGATCGTGGGAGTTCTGATCGAGACGTCAGCCCAGTTCATTCCCTCAGATCTCAAGTACGTCGGCGCACTGGTCGTGATGATTGTGATTCTGCTCTTCCGACCACAAGGAATCCTTGGACGACGAGAGCGAATAGGTTAGGAACAGGGCGATGGACTTCAACTCAATCTTCATCAACACCGCGCAGGCGCTGTTTAGCCCTGTGACTATCGCATTCGCGATGGCCGCCCTCGGGCTGGCCATGCACTTCGGCTTCGTGGGACTGCTGAACTTCGGTATCGCTGGCTTTATGGCCGTGGGCGCCTACGGATATGCCATTTCCACGCTGACCTTTGGGTTCCCGTGGTGGGGAGCCTTCATTGCGGCGATGGTGGCCTCAGCGATTTTTGCAGTAATCCTCGGTATTCCCACTCTGCAACTTCGCGGCGACTATTTGGCCATTGTGACAATTGCCTCTGCCGAAATTGTTCGGCTCTTGCTGCTCTCAACGACATGGATCGAGACCACTGGTTCAGCCGATGGCCTGGTGGCCTACGCCGATGACTTCCGCTCAATCAACCCGTTCCCTGATGGAGATTATGGTTTTGGGCCCTGGAACTACACAGCCAACCAGTTCTGGGTCTTGATTTTCGCGTTGATTGTTCTGATTATTTCGGCGCTGATTGTGTGGCGCCTCACCCACAGCCCGTGGGGTCGGGTCATCAAGGGAATCCGAGAGGATGAGGATGCGGTTCGAGCCCTCGGTAAGAACGTGTTCTCTTACAAGATGCAGGCACTGGTTGTCGGTGGGATGATCGCGGGACTGGGTGGGGCGCTGTATGTCCTCCCCTCCTCCGCTAACCCCATGCTGTTCGCTACATCCCTCACCTTCTTTGTCTGGACAGCATTGCTGCTGGGAGGCGCCGCGACAGTATTTGGGCCGCTGCTGGGAGCTGTGGTGTTCTGGGTGCTGCAAGCCTTCCTGGGATCACTTCTGCCAGCTATGGCTGAAGTGGGGCTCCTCGGCGGACTTTCATCCGCCCAGGCGGGAGCACTGCGATTCGTCTTGGTCGGTATCTTGCTGGTGCTGATTGTGATCTGGAGACCGCAAGGAATGGTCGGAGATAAGAGGGAGTTGACCTTTGTCAAGTAATAGCAATCCCAAGAAAGCTCCGGAAAAGTCCACCGGCCTTCATGTCGGTGAGGCTGCACCCGGGGTGAAGAAAGTCGATCCCATCCTCGTCGCCGACAAGGTCTCGAGGAGATTTGGTGGTCTGGTTGCGGTCGATGTCGACCACGTGGAAATTCCGCGTGGCGCGATTACCGCCCTCATCGGCCCCAATGGTGCCGGAAAGACCACGCTGTTCAATCTGCTGACCGGGTTTGACAAGCCCGACACAGGCACGTGGTCATTCTCAGGGTCGAACCTCGCGGGCGTTCCCGCGCACAAGGTGGCAAAGATGGGTCAGGTTCGTACCTTCCAGCTCACGAAGGCGCTAGGGCTGTTGACGGTCCTCGAAAACATGAAGCTAGGTGCGAAGGGTCAGCAGGGCGAAAACATCTTCAAGTCCATCTTCCCGTTCTTCTGGAAAAAGCAGGAAGATGAGAACGAGCAGCGAGCAATCGAAATTCTCGAGCGCTTCAAGTTGTTGAAGCTAAAGGATGACTTTGCGGCAAGTCTCTCTGGAGGTCAACGCAAGCTCCTGGAGATGGCGCGAGCGCTCATGTCCAACCCCACCTTGGTCATGCTCGATGAGCCGATGGCAGGAGTGAATCCAGCCCTGACGGAATCCTTGCTCGAACACATCCTCGACTTGAAGAAACAAGGCATGACGGTGTTGTTCGTAGAGCACGACATGCACATGGTTCGGCATATCGCGGACTGGGTCATCGTGATGGCGGAGGGTCAGATTATTGCCGAAGGCTCGCCCGACGAGGTGATGCGCAACGAAGCAGTCGTCGATGCCTATCTGGGGAGCCACCAAGATGTTGACCTCGGCGTAGTGACTGGCCGAATTGAATTACCCAATGGAAAGAAGTAGCCGATGAGCACAGATGAAAACCTGGTCGTCAAAGTCGATAGTCTCGTCGCCGGCTACCTCCCTGGAGTTAACATTCTCAACGGGTGCAACCTTGAAGCACGCCAGGGTGAGCTCATTGGGATCATTGGCCCGAACGGTGCCGGTAAGTCGACATTGCTCAAAGCTATTTTTGGGCAGTCGAAAGTTCGTGACGGAGCCATCTACCTCAACGGTGAAGACATCACCGGAATGAAGGCCGACAAACTTGTCGCACGCGGGGTTGGGTATGTCCCGCAGAACAACAACGTATTTCCGAGCCTGACCATCGAAGAAAACCTTCAGATGGGCGTCTACCAGCAGCCAGATAAATACGATGAGGGTCTTGACCTCGTCGTCGGCTTGTTTGAAGAATTGGGCAAACGACTCAAGCAACGTGCCGGATCTCTCTCCGGTGGTGAGCGCCAGATGGTGGCCATGGGAAGAGCCCTCATGATGAATCCCTCCGTCTTGCTTCTCGACGAGCCCTCAGCGGGCCTCTCGCCGGTGAGACAAGATGAGGCATTCCTGCGAGTGTCTGACATCAACAAGGCTGGAGTGACGACCATTATGGTCGAGCAGAACGCCCGCCGATGCCTGCAAATCTGTGACCGCGGCTATGTGCTGGATCAAGGAAAAGACGCCTACACCGGCTCAGGTCGCGAGCTACTCAACGACCCCAAAGTGATTGAGCTGTACCTCGGTTCACTCGGCGCTTAGCGGTTGCTACGCCCTCCTCTGAGATCCACTGACTGCGTGCGGTGCTGCGCTTGACCAGCTTCAGCGTCATATGCGTGGGCGCTTTGCGCGCTCCGAATGGATGCGAATGCCCAGTCGAGAGGGTTCAGGGTCACATCTAACCCCTCAGAAAAAGCGGCCAACACAAAGGGCCCCGGGTTTCCCCGGGGCCCTTCGTTGCTAACGAGGTTAACTACCTGAAGTCAACTTAGTTGATCGGCAGGTAGGTGTTGTCGTCACCGTACTGGTAGATACCAATGGCTGCCTCAGTGGGGTCACCGTTGTCACCAAAGGCGATACCACCGGAGAGACCGTCGTAGTCGGCCACTCCGCCGCCATTGATGATGGCAGCACAGTCAGCGAAGGTGGTGCACTTCTCACCACCACCGGAACCACCGGACACTTCCTGCATCTTGCCGGCAATGTCCTTGGCATCGGTCGAACCAGCAGCCAGGGCAGCAAGAGCAACGAGAACGACTGCGTCGTAGGACTCGGTGCTGTATGCCCACACGTCGTCGTCGAACAGCGACGGGTTACCCATCTCCATCCACACGGCGTCAGCGCGCTGCTTGTAGTCGTCCGAAATACTGGTCGACGTCGGACCGGGGAGCGTTCCCTTCGAACCGGTCAAGGTTCCTGCGGGGAAGTCCTCCGAGTAGTTGGCAAGGTTACCGTCCGTGAAGTACATGTTGGAGTTGGGGAACCCACCAGCAACAATCTCCGGGACAGCAGTCTTGGTCTCGTCGAACAAAATCACGACAAGGGCATCGGGGTCAAGGGCAAGCACCTCGTTGACCTGTGAGGTCAGGTTGGTGTCACCGGTGTTGACCGAAGCAGAACCGAGAACGGTTCCACCCGCAGCCTCAAATGCCTTGGTTGCCTCTTCCTGAAGGGTGATGCCATAGGCGTCGTTCAGGGTCAGGAACGCAGCAGTCTCGTGACCGTCGGCGGCAAGGAGCTGACCAAGTGCCTCACCCTGCAGGAAGTCCGCAGGCGCGGTACGGAAGTACAGTCCGTCGTCGTCGTAGTCGGAAAGAGTGGTCGAGGTGTTAGCAGGCGAAATCTGCAGCACGCCGGCTTCCTTGGTCACCTGGTCGATGAACGACAGCGACACACTGGACGATGCGGCACCGACAATGGCGGAGACGCCCTCGTTCAACAAACGGGGGATTTCAGTCTCGTATGCCTTGTTGTCGAGGTCACCGGAGTCACCGTAAACCACGTCAAGGGTGATTCCTGCGCCAGCTGCGTTGATGTCAGCCATAGCGAGGGCCACACCCGCTTCTTCGGGCGGTCCGAGGAAGGCAAGCGAACCGGTCTGGGGCAGCGCAGTACCAATCTTCAGAGCGAGGTCACCAACCGGTGCCGACTCTTCGGTGGTCTCTTCAGCTGCTTCCTCGGCGGGCTCAGCGGTGGTCGCCGCTGCACATCCGCTGAGTACCAGAGCCGAGGCAGCAAAAATGGCCAAGCCACTTCCAGCCTTGGAAATTACACTCATGATGCTCCTTACATTGAGTTGTGTTCCCTCGGAAGGGAACATGACTGTGCGTCACACAGCCAATATTCAATAGTAGGCGAGGTAACGTCACGCTTCCAAGGCGAAATGATTACAGCCCTGTAACAACCGGTAACCGGTTCCAGCGTTCTTTGAGCTCTAATTCGGCTTTTTTAGAGAGTTGCGCACTGCATCGGACCCAAAAACGGCGAGGGCAAGGATCACAATTCCAAAGCCCCACCAGCGCTCAAGCGGCATAGGTTCAGACAAAACCACGATTCCGACGAGTGCCTGCAATACGGGGTTGACGTATTGCATCAGGCCCACCGTGCTAAGCGGCAGGCGCCGAGTAGCTGCCGCAAAGAGGAGGAGCGGCACCGAGGTCACCGCGCCCGCAAGGAGCATCAGAAACAGGTGAAGCGGTCCCTCTGAAGCAATCGTCAGACCAGAGTGCACCTGTTCCCACCACAGCAGAGCGATGGCCACGGGGATCACCCAGAGGGTTTCGAGGGTGAGCCCCTGAAGCGCTCCCATCGTGCCGAGCATTTTCTTCACCAAGCCATACAGGCCAAATGAGAAAGCTAATCCGAGCGCGATGACGGGGAACTGCCCGTAGGCAACCACCAAGACCACCACGGCGAGTGCCCCCAGGCTCAGAGCCACCCACTGCAATCTCCGTAGCCTCTCGCGCAACACCAGCACGCCCAAGAGAGCCGTGACGAGGGGGTTGATGAAATACCCCAACGCCGCATCAACCACGTGACCGGTTTGGGTAGCGACGACAAAAATGCCCCAGTTGATGGCGACAAGCACCCCGGCTGCGGCCGTCAGAAGGGCCGTGCGACGGTTTGCCAGGAGGGAAAGAGAGCCGCGAAGTTGCCGCTGGACACCCAAGATCGCCACACACAGCAAAAGTGAGAGAAGGATTCGCCAGCCCAAAATCTCCATCGGAGCGGCCGGCGCCAGTGCCACAAAGTAGAGGGGAAAAACTCCCCAGAGCACATAGGCAGAGAGGCCATATCCATAGCCTTTTTGCGCCTCAGTGAAAGCCGTCACGGCCTCAATCTAGTGCCGCCACTCGCCGCTGAGGGCACATGCAAAAAGGGCCCGGTCTTCCGGGCCCTTTCCGCTATTGCTTCGCTTAGTGTTCGACGATGGCGAGAACATCCTTCACCGAGAGCACCAGGTACTCTTCAGCTCCGAACTTCACTTCCGTTCCGCCATACTTCGAGTAGAGCACGCGGTCGCCGACGGAAACGTCGAGGGGAACGCGCTTGTCACCAGCCATCCGGCCTGGGCCCACGGCGACAACTTCGCCTTCCTGGGGCTTTTCCTTGGCGGTGTCCGGAATCACGAGACCGGACGCGGTGGTCTGCTCTGCTTCGACCTGCTTAATCACAATGCGATCTTCAAGCGGCTTGATGGAGACCGACACGGTTGACCTCTTTCGTAAGACGTG
>Ga0181556_1000305_pt1 | contig 52936 bp, 44 predicted proteins | sample 011ome_14_FD_148651 | JGI IMG/M metagenome (GOLD analysis project Ga0181556, IMG submission 148651) | Coastal salt marsh microbial communities from the Groves Creek Marsh, Skidaway Island, Georgia - 011505AT metaG (spades assembly) | ecosystem: Environmental > Aquatic > Marine > Intertidal zone...
TTGGACTGATATACGCTTTGGGTCTACAACAATCGGACCCAGCAACGTACACTAAGGTACGGCATGAGTTCTATGTAAGTGTAACGGATTTACACGTTGATGTAGAAAAAGGTGCGGTGACTGGTGTCATTAAGACGTTCCCCGACGATTGGGAGCGCGCTATGAATGCGCTTCTAGAGGAAAAGGTGATGCGCTATGTCCAATTGGAAGAGGAGGAGCGTGGCGCATTGCATGGCCACTATTTAGAGTCGCATGTAAAAATCAGTCTCAACGGTAGGCCTTTAAAAATCCAATACTTTGGCACCAACAGTGGGCCAGATGAAATCTATTTATTGTTCACGGCAGATTACGGTGGTGCGACAACAGAGGAATTGAAAGGGAAATGGGAGGTCGAGTTGACCTTGCTTGCGGATATCTATCCTTCACAAGAAAATATTGTCATCTTCCATCATAGTGAAGAAAAACAAACCAATAGTTGCCGCGACGGCAATGAGTACCATCTCCAATTTGAGTTTTAAATGTTCTATTTCAATTTAGGCATTCGCCACATCACTGATCTGGAAGGATACGACCACATGCTTTTCTTGATGGCATTGACCTTGCCATTAAGTTTTGTGCATTGGAAAGCAACGCTCAAATGGATCACGGCCTTCACTTTGGGGCATAGCGTGAGTTTAGCCTTGGCTGCAATGGACGTAGTTCATCCACCCAGTTCGTGGGTGGAATTGGGCATTGCCATTACTATCGCAGCAACTGGGTTGTTCCATATGATTAATGGCTTTAAAGTTGCCTCGGGTGCCATGTGGATGGCCGGAATTTTTGGATTAATCCATGGTTTAGGCTTTGGTTCCTATTACCAGTTCATCGCACAAAGTGATTCGTTTTGGTGGGCTTGGGTCCCATTCAACCTAGGAATTGAAGCAGGCCAAATCGTAGTGGTTCTGGTCTTGCTTTTTGTATATTGGGCAGTCGAAAAAATTTGGCGCAACCAAAAAGGCCTGAAGTGGATGCTTTTAGGCGTGATTTTAACTTTGAGTGCCCAAATGATTTTAGATCGATTACCCGTTTAACTAGTAGAAAACCCTCCACATATGAAGCGCATTTTCGTATCGCTCGTGGCCCTAGCCACTCTTGGCCTTTCGGCACAAAACGTAAACACCTCGAAATTCAGACAGCTCGGACAGGAATTGCCTACTCCGAACGTCTACCGAACGGCATCTGGTGCACCTGGACATGAGTATTACCAACAACGTGCGGATTACAACATGTCTGTCACACTCGATGATGAAACGCAACGCATCTACGGAGAGGAAACCATTACCTATACAAACAACAGTCCGGATGAGTTGCGCTATTTGTGGGTCCAATTGGACCAGAACATGCGTGCAAAAAACAGCATGACGCAACAAATCCAAAGTGGAGGCATTTTTAATGAACGCGGAGGAACGGCGCAAACAGCATTCAACCAATTAAAAAACAGCCAGTTCTACGATTTTGATGGCGGTTTCAAAATTGATTATGTGCAAACCACGTCAGGTACGAATCTGCGTTACACCATTAACAATACAATGATGCGTGTTGATTTGCCTTCGCCATTGCGTAAAGGCCAGTCATTCAGTTTTAACATCAAGTGGTGGTTCAATATCAACGACCGTATGGATATCGGTGGTCGCTCGGGATATGAATACTTTGAGGAGGACGATAACTACCTCTACACTATTGCTCAATTCTTCCCACGTATGGCGGTATACAATGACGTAGAAGGATGGCAAAACAAACAATTCCTTGGTCAAGGCGAGTTTACCCTGCCATTTGGTGATTATAAAGTGAGCATCACGGTTCCTTCGGACCATGTAGTAGCCTCTACCGGTACATTGAGTAATGCGTCTCGTGTATTGACTTCGGCGCAGCGCGCTCGCCTGGCGAAGGCTGAGAAGAGCTACGACGATCCTGTAATCATTGTTACACAAGACGAAGCAATCAAAGCTGAAGGCGATAAGGCGACCTCGTCCAAGACCTGGGTTTTCGAGGCAGAAAATGTGCGTGATTTTGCTTTTGCATCGTCTCGTAAATTTATTTGGGATGCCATGGCGGTGAAGATTGGTGATAAAACGACAATGGCCATGAGCTACTACCCGAAAGAAGGCAATCCCCTTTGGGAGCAATACTCTACCCGTGTGGTAGCACATACACTCGAAGTATACAGTAAGTTCACCGTAGACTATCCGTATGAAAAAGCCATTTCTGTCCACACGAAATGGATCGGAATGGAATATCCAATGATTTGTTTCAACGGTGGACGCCCTGAGGCAGACGGTACCTACAGCGAGGGGACGAAATACGGCATGATTGGGGTGATTATCCACGAAGTAGGTCACAACTTCTTCCCAATGATCATTAACTCCGATGAACGTCAGTGGACTTGGATGGACGAAGGTTTGAACACTTTTGTGCAATACTTAACCGAGCAGGAGTGGGACCACGACTATCCATCACGCCGCGGACCGGCCCACAAGATTGTGCCTTACATGAACGGGCCTAAGGATCAAATGGTGCCAATTATGACCAATTCGGAGTCTGTCCTACAATTCGGTAATAATGCCTACGGCAAGCCTGCGACAGCATTGAATATTCTCCGTGAAACCGTAATGGGTCGTGAGCTATTCGACTATGCATTCAAGGAGTACAGCCGTCGTTGGGCCTTCAAGCATCCGTCTCCGGCAGATTTCTTCCGTACCATGGAAGATGCTTCTGGTGTTGATTTGGATTGGTTTTGGAGAGGCTGGTTCTACACCACTGATCATGTGGACATAGCGCTTAAAGATGTACAATGGTACAAGATGTCTACACAGAATCCAGATGTTGAAAAGCCATTCCAAGAGGCAAAGGCTACAGCTGCAGATGCCCATATTGGTAAGCCGCGTAACAGTGTCCTTCGCACGATGGTTGATGAGGTGCCGGAAACGCGTGACTTCTACAACTCCTACAATCCATATGAAGTAACTGAAGCCGATCGTGCAGCCTACCAACGTTACCGTGATGGCCTTAGCGAAGAAGAAGCAGCAATGCTCGATGCCGGACATCACTTCTACGGATTGACTTTCGAAAATCAGGGCGGTTTGATCATGCCATTAGTATTGAGATTTACCCTTGAGGACGGTACTGAAGAGGTAGTACGGGTCCCTGCTGAGGTTTGGTTGAAAAACGAAGATGAGTTTACGAAATGGTTCAACTTCACGCAGCCTGTCGTGCAAATCACTTTGGATCCGTTCTTGGAAATGGCAGATACAGATCGCTCAGATAACTACTGGCCGGCATTGAAGGAGCCAAATACTTTTGATGTGTATTCAAGAGGCGCAACCAGTCGTTGGCAGCGCAATGGCAATACAAACCCTATGCGCGAAGCACGTGCGGCTGAGGCGAAATGAGGTAATAAATAGAGGTAAAGATTGACCATCCCCCTGGCGCTAGTCAGGGGGATTTTTGTTTAACAAAACCTTATCTTTTATTGAGGCAATGAAATGGTTTGTGAAGACGTTTCATGGCTAATTAATCATTTAACCACATGAAATTTACCGAAAAACCTATGTTTAAAATGCTGACCATCGGTGTGTTGGCGTTGCTATTATTGATCCCCGCAGGATTGGTTCAAAACCTCGTGTCCGAACGAGCGTATACTCAAGATTCGGCTATTCAAGAAATGAGTAGTGTTTGGGGAGGCGAGCAAATGCTTGTTGGACCTTATTTGACTGTACCTTTTGATGAAGCATATACCGTAACCAATTCAGACGGTACGGAGGAAATTAGCTATGCCCGAAAGTATGCCTATGTACTACCGGAAACGTTAATGGGAGATGTTAATGTAACGCCGGAAACTAGAAAGCTGGGTATCTATGAGGCAGTGGTTTATAAAAGTAAGGCTGGGCTCACCGGATCATTTGTACTGCCAGACTGGGCGCAGATGGGCGTTGATCCGGATAGAATACAATGGGATAAAGTCACACTTAATATCGGAATAGCAGACCTAAGGGGGGTTGAAGGAACTTTTGATTTTAATTGGAATGAAACGCCACTGAACATGACCTCAGGTCTAGTAACCACTGACCTCTGCAGCAGTGGGGTGCATACGAATGTTGATATCCGTGAAGGCGCGCTTACTTTTGAATTGAATACGACCTTGCGTGGTAGCCGGAGGTTTTCAGTAGTGCCTTTAGGAAAGCACACCTCATTTAGAATGGACTCTCCCTGGACCGAGCCAAACTTTGAGGGAAGTTTCGCAACTTCTAAATACGAGCCCACTGACGAAGGGTTTTCAGCGTTGTGGGAAGTCAGTCATTTGAATCGGAATTATCCTCAATGGTGGATAGGTCGCCAATACAATCCTACATCCGATTATTTTGGAACAGAGTTCGTTCGCACTGTGGATACCTACAGCAAAACGAATCGTGTTGCCAAATATGCCATTTTAATCATTGCCTTGACTTTCATGGTGTTTTATTTCTCGGAGTTGATCAATGGTTCGAGCGTAAACGGATTGCAATATGTACTGATTGGATTGGCGTTGGTGCTTTTTTATACCCTTCTGCTTTCGTTTAGTGAGCACATCGGTTTTAATGCGGCCTATCTTGTTGCAGCGTTGATGACCATCACTATGGAATTCTTGTATTCTAAAAGCGTTTTGGGCAGTGCCAAACTAGCGGCCTATGTCGCAGGGGTCTTGACCTTACTCTATGGATTCATTTTTGTGTTGATCCAGCTTAAAGATTTTGCACTGCTCGCAGGCAGCTTAGGTCTTTTTGTAATCCTCGGACTGATCATGTACATCTCGAGGCACATCCGTTGGGAACAGCAGTCTTAACCAATAAAAAAGCCGCCCATCGGGCGGCTTTTTTTATATGCAAATGGGAAGAACTTAGTTCGTTACCATGTCTAGGTATTGACTCAGTCTGTTTTTCAAGTTTTTGCGTTCTACAATGAAGTCGAGGAAGCCATGCTCCAACAAAAACTCCGAAGTTTGGAATCCTTCTGGTAAGTCTTTACCAATGGTTTCCTTAACGACACGAGGACCTGCAAAACCTATCAATGCTCCTGGTTCAGCGATATTGATATCGCCAAGCATCGCATAAGATGCAGTAACTCCACCCGTTGTTGGGTCCGTTAAAAATGAGATGTAAGGAATCTTCTTATCGTCTAACAAAGCAATCTTTGCAGAGGTCTTTGCCATCTGCATAAGAGAGAAGGCGGCTTCCATCATGCGCGCACCGCCAGATTTTGAAATCATGATAAAAGGTGCACCAGTTTTTAAACTGTGATCCATCGCGCGAGCGATTTTTTCACCTACTACCGAACCCATAGAACCTCCGATGAAATTGAAGTTCATACAGGCTACTACAATTTCACGTCCATTCATCTCACCATAACCGGTGGTAATGGCGTCTTTAAGACCTGATTTTTTTTGACCAGCGACCAATCGGTCTGTATAGGGCTTAGTATCCTCAAATTTGAGAGGATCCTTGCTTTGCATGTTTGCGTCAAGCTCGGTGAACTTGCCGTCGTCAAAAAGTATTTGGAAGTATTCTTTTGCATTAATGCGATCATGATGGCCACAGTTGCCACAAGTCCACAGTTCTGCTTGATGATCTTCTACACTTACAATGACCTTACATTTTGGACACTTGTGCCATAGGCCATCGGGGGTTTCCTTCTTGTCCTTAGTTTCGGTAGTAATCCCCTCTTTTGTTCTCTTAAACCAACCCATAAGATGGTGCTCTATTTAAGTTTCAGTTTGCTAATGTAGATAAAAAGGGCACTCCTTCTGCAGGAGTGCCCTTTGAGTTTATTCGAAAACCCTACGCTTATGCGATAGTAATTTCGTCATTCAAGTACACGTCTTGTACAGCGTGTAACAATGCGATTCCGTCTTTGTATTCTTTCTGGAATGCTTTACGACCTAGGATCAAACCTTGACCACCAGCACGCTTATTGATTACAGCAGTCGCTACAGCTTCGCTCAAATCGTTAGCGTCATTTCCAGTAGAAGCGCCACCCGAGTTGATCACACCAATGCGACCGTTGTAGCTATTCAATACTTGGTAACGAGTCAAGTCGATTGGGTTATCCGTAGTCAATTCAGAGTACACTTTAGGGTGTGTCTTACCATGACCGGTGGCGTTGTAACCGCCATTGTTCTCAGGCAATTTCTGCTTGATGATATCTGCTTGGATGGTTACACCCAAGTGGATCGCTTGAGAGCTCAAATCTGCAGAGGTATGGTAATCTACCCCGTCTACTTTGAAGGCATCGTTACGAGTGTAACACCAAAGGATGGTTGCCATTCCTAGTTCATGTGCTCTTTCGAAGGCCATAGCTACTTGCTCGATCATCTCGCGAGATTGTGGGTGACCGAAGTAGATCGTAGCGCCCACTGCACAAGCACCCAAGTTCCAAGCCTCGTCTACAGAACCGTAAGGGCTTTGGTAGAAGGTGTTCGGAGCGCTCAAGAATTCATTGTGGTTGATTTTTACCACGAATGGAATTTTATGTGCCCATTTACGTGCAACTGTTGCCAATACACCGTAGGTAGAAGCTACCGCGTTACATCCAGCATCAACAGCCATTTTGACGATGTTTTCAGGATCGAAGAACATTGGGTTTGGAGCAAATGATGCACCTGCACTGTGCTCGATACCTTGGTCAATTGGTAGGATGCTCAAGTATCCTGTGTTTGCCAAACGACCTGTGCCGTACAAACGCTGTAGTGAGTTCATCACTTGGATACTGCGGTTAGATTCTGTGAAAGATTCCGTGACAAAGTTGCCTGAAGGTAGGATGGCTAGTGAATCCTTGGTAATAGCAGTCGATGTGTGGTTTAGCAACGTATCTGCTTGGTCTCCTAGCAACTCTCTAATCTTGTCAATGGACATCATAGTTATAGGTGTTTTAGTGAGCGGCTAAAATAGGCTAAAAAAACTTTTTTGTCCCAATTACTTAGAAAGGATAACCTATGCCTAATGAAAGATTAAAATCGTGCAATTTGGGGTTCTGAATGACCCAATTTGATCGGTTCTCAGCGCCGGGGTGGTAGGCTTTCAGCGAGAGATCGGCTCGGATGATAAAAAATTCGAGATCATAACGAATGCCGTATCCTGTATTGAGTCCAAGTTGCTTGTAAAAAGTGTTCCACATAAATGTACCGGCTTCAATGGCTTGCTGTTGTTCAGTGCTAAGATTAGTACCATAATCACGATTGTAAAGCCACATATTGCCAGCATCTAAATAAACCGCTCCTTTCAATGCCTCTTGAATCGTGAATCGGTATTCAAGATTCATCACGAGTTTAATGGGGGCAGCCGCGAAATAGCCGTTTGTTCTAAGCAGTGTTTCCGAGGTGGCGCCTGGGCCAAAATGATATGCAGTCCAGCCTCTAAGGTCGTTTGCACCTCCCATAAAGAATGATTTTTCAAAGGGCATAAACGCTTGTTCAGACCAGCTTTGACTGAGGCCTAGGAATCCGCGGGCGGCCAGCTCGCGCTTGCGAACTAACGATTTAAATGCCCGAACATCCACACTGCTTTTAACGAAGGGAATAATCGGAACTTCATTAATAGCGTTCACGCCGGTGATATTCCAAAGGTGTCCGCCACTTTCCAGATCAACTGCGGTAAAGTATCTCGTATTTCCGTTGCTCCATGAGCGTTGAAATCTATAGCTGCTTTGAACGAAGAATAAATCTTGAAAGCCGACGAATAAAAAGGGGGCAAGGGTTGAATCGGAAGCTAGGTCGATCTGAACAAAGGACAAGCGCCAAGGGGTCAAATTGTGTTGAATGCCGTTGCGCTTCCAGTGGTAGTCAAAGTAAGCAGACGCAACATTTCTGTTGAATTCATTGGAACGGTATTGAAAGGAAGATTTGAGCCCAATTTCAGTTCTGGGTTGCCATTCTTTTGCTTTTGCAGGAAGCAATGCTTCGGGTAAAAGAAGTTTGGGAATACGTAGGGAGGCCGCGGCATTAAATTCTCTCGCATCTACAAGCCAACTTGAGTTGGTCGAGTTGCGCTGTTCCGTTAGCGATCCTCCAAGGGTAAAGCGGAAAATTTCTCCACCGCCAAAGACGTTTCTGTTGTCCCAGTCAAAGTGTCCACCAATCCCTAAGCTTCCGCTATTTCCAAGTCCTTCAATGCCGGTGCTAATGGAGCGCTTTGGTAGTGGTACTAGTTTGATATCCGCATGCAAACCTGAACTAGATTCTAGAACGTCTATTTCAACGCTCTTGAATACCCCTAGTGCGACCAGATTTTTATACGTGTTTTTAATGGCACTATTGTCATAGTACTGGCCTCGAGTTAGAAAGATTTGCTGATCAATAAACTCAGGGCGGAACTTACGGTCACGCTGCAGTACATCGATACCGTGCGATGTACGTGAGCTGTCCGTGATTTCGCCTTCTTTTGAATAGGAGAAGGTAGGTTTGGCGCTTATCCTATCAAGTTTGCGGCGCTCAATATCGCCTCCGTAGGAATACGGGTCGATTATGGCAGTAAGGCTAATATCGTCAGCTCCTCGAGTCGTGTCAATTTGAAAGTTTACCCAGCTCAGTTGAGCCTTGTAAAATCCATTGTCCTTTAAAAATTGGGTGAGATGGATTTGAGCTGTCTCGATGTCCTCTGCAATGATGGGGTCACCTTGCTTAAAAGGCTTTGGGTAATAAGCTAAAGCGGAGTCAATGAATCTTGAGGTGCTTTGAAGATGAAATTTAGAAATGAGGTATTGCGGTCCCGTTTCAATATCATACCTCACCCTGGCTGCTTTTCCTTTAATAGTAGTCAGGGTACTTACTTTAGCATCAAAATAGCCTAGGTTGAAATAATGGGTGCTCAATTGCTTCGCACTTTGTGCTTGTTGAATCGAATCATAATACACAGGGGCTTCTCCAATATTCATGAGCCATTTGCCCACTCCGGTATTCGGTTTTTTTGCACCTATTCCATACATAGATAAGAAGAGCCGAACCCCACTAAAACTTTTATTGGGGCGCTGACGCAAGATTTCGAAGTCATCATCGCTGTTGCTGTTCTTGCCGTTGACTTTGATTTGGTTATCCACGAGCAATGGCTGGTCGGCAGAAGCTAGTTTTAAACCAGAACATGATGAAAAGAGCATGGCAAGACATATGGCAATGCATGCCACACGGGAAAAGGAATGTATTTTAGCTCGAAATTGAATACTAGTGCTCACTAAAAATCAAGAAAAACTCGTTCGTGGTCTTCACCTTCGAAAGAACCGAAAAAAGTCGGGGCTTTTCGTGGCGGAGGGAATGAAGTTAGTCACAGATTTACTCTCAAGTGGCATGGTTTCGGAGTTTATTTTCTGCAGCGATGAGTTGCTTTTCAATGAAATTAATGCTCCAGTGACGCTTATTTCACCGCGTGAGATGAAGCAAATCACCGCTTTGGAAACGCCAAGCCCATTGCTAGCAGTATTCCAAATGCCTGACTATGGAGCATTTCCAAGAGAAACCTCCATGATTCTTGTGTTGGATCGCATTCAGGACCCAGGTAATTTGGGGACCTTGATGCGTACAGCGCTTTGGTACGGGGTAGAGGACATTGTGCTTATCTCGGGAACTGCTGATCCCTATTCGCCGAAGGTCGTTCAGAGCAGTATGAGTGCGCTGGCCCATGTACATCTGACTACTATGGATGTAGCGGATTTCTTGTCTTGGTCCAAAGAGCAAGGGTGTGAACTGGTTGTAGCAGATATGGATGGTACTCCGGCGCGTGGATTTGATTGGCCTAAGAAGTGTGCATTGGTTTTGGGTAATGAAGGACAAGGCGTTGGCGATGCCTTTAGACAGGCCGCTTCAAGAACGATCACCTTGCCAGGAGATTCATCCAAAATGGAAAGTCTGAATGTGGCCGTTAGTGGCGCTACTTTGTTGTACGAATACTCCGTTTCTGTATCCTAGACTTGTACTGGAGGTTCAGCAAGACCCCTCCGATCACCATTAGAATTCCCAAGAGTAAAGTCGCATTGGGTACAAATCCAAAAAGGACTATATCCCAGGTTAAAGCGAAAATTACACCAATGTATTTGAGTGGAGCCACCGTATTCACTTCAGAACTTTGATAGGCTTTGGTCATATAAACTTGCGCAAATTGGGTCAAGATACCTACGCCCAGTAGTAAGATCCAGTCCCATCCTTGAGGAGTAGTCCAATTGAACAAGCTGAATACAAGCATAATCGGCGTCGCGACTAAAGGGAAATACATTACCACAACTAAAGGTGCTTCATCTTTGAGCTTGCGAATGGCATTATAAGCCAAGCCTGAAAAAATGCTAGATAAAACACCTAGGATAAGCAGGTTCGCGGGGATTTGAGCGCTGGATCCTTTGACGACTACGATTCCCGCAAAACTCACCAAGAAAAATAACCACTGTGCCCAACGAGTTCGCTCACCTAGGAGAAATCCAGCTATGAATGCTGTAAAAAATGGGCTGAGGTATTGAATGGTCACAGCTGCACTGAGCGGCATTTTTTGAATGGTATAGAAGAAGATGGTCAATGCGGTTGTTCCTGCAAATCCACGAATCAAGAGCCATTTTTTATCGTTTCCCCAAGGATTCGTCTTCCTGCGTCGCAACAAGGTGTAACTGATAGCAAGAGTGATTAAAGATCGAAAAAGGACCAGTTCAGTGGCAGGGATGTGCGGCAGGTATTTGACCATGAGATTGACTCCAGCAAAGCAGAATACTGAAATCAACATGTATTGAACGCCTTTCTGCACTACTCGAAAGTGAAGTTGATCAGCACCGCTCTGTTTCGAATGCCATCTAATGCACTGACTTGAGTAGTTCCATCTTGAACCAATAGATTGGTTAGGCCCCAAGAGGCACGTATTTGAGGGGAAAATTTGAAGTATTCGAAGTAAAAATCGGTCCCAAATGCGACCTCGTAATCACCGGTGTGACGTTGCAATTTGAATAAGTTGTCATCGACCACTTTTGCCTTGGAAGCGAGGTCATTGGCATATCTAATTCCGCCCATGATGTACAGACGGTAGTTGTCAATTCGAACACTCTTGAATTTGAGATGCAGCGGAAATTGAACATAGGAACTTTCTATTTGGCGGCTAATGATGCGACGCTCACTGGTGAAAGGATCTTCCATATCAAAATGAAGATTGCGAACCGTTGCCGCAAAACCTGGGGTAAAACGAAGGTCAAAATGCTCGCTTAATCTGAGATTTGATATGATATTAATGTTGTATCCTGGGAGTGCTTCACTTGTCACGCCATATACGCCGTCTACCCCCGTAAGATTTTTGGTGTCTAAAGAAAAATCATACCAATTCAGGCCAATATGAAAGCCGAAATGCAGTTCGTCTTTATCATACAAAGGTTGGTTGCGCAGTCGTGAAAACTGTGCGTTAGCCCAAAAGGGAACCAATAGTAGAACGAATATGATGCGAACGACTTTCATGCTTTATAAACGCAGTTAGGCCTCTTTTCTTGCTTGGTAAATGGTTGCTATGCCAAAGGTGACAGGACGTGTTTGTTTAGGTTGAAGTCCCGCTTTTACTAATTCTTTTTCAAATGCCTCGCCGTATGGGAATGCTGCAACGCTCTCTGGAAGGTAGGTGTAGGCGCGTGGGTCTTTCGAGACCAGTTTTCCAATGGTTGGCAGAATGGCCTTAAAGTAGAACCAATACAGTTGTTTAAATGGGAATGATTTCGGAGTACTGAATTCTAAAACGACCAATTGACCACCTGGCTTCAAAACGCGCATCATGTCACTCAAGCCTTTTTGGAGGTTTTGGAAGTTTCGAACGCCAAAAGCAACGGTGATCGCATCAAAGGTATTGTCCGCATATGGCAGGTTCTCACTATCTCCCAATTCTAGAACGATCTTTTTATCCAATCCACGCTTGCCTACTTTTTCACGGCCTACTTCGAGCATACCTTCGCTAATATCAGCGCCGGTAATGTCCGCACCCGTGCCTTTTGCCAAGGCAATGGCTAAATCTGCAGTTCCGGTCGCTACATCAAGAATTAAAGTAGGCTTATCCGCAGCAACCATCTTCACAACCTTAGTGCGCCAACCTTTGTCAATGTTCAAAGACAATAGGTGGTTGAGCAAATCATAACGCTTGGATATGTTGTTAAACATGTCTGCAACTTGCTCTTTCTTTTCCTTGTTTGGATCGTAAGGTTTAATGTTTTCTGCTCCCGCCATTTTTGCTGAATTGATGCGCAAAGGTAGGCCATAGGATGTAACTTCGCAGGCATGAGCAGAAGAAGAGAATCGAAATCCGAGGAAGCGGAGAAAAAGCGCAAAATGCTGACCGCGAAAGACTTAGGTCAATTGCGAAAAATTCTTGCCTATGTAAAGCCGCACAAGGGTCTGTGGGCATTGGGATTTTTCTTCCTGCTGATCACTATGGGGACCTCGTTGCTCTTTCCAAAATTACTTGGTGGTCTAATGGCTTCTTCAGCAGATAACTTGCGAACGAATATGCTCGAGATGATGGCATTACTTGCCATTCAAAGTGTTGCTGGGTTTTTTCGAGTGGTTTTGTTTGTCATGGTTACCGAGCGCGCCCTTGCAGCCATTCGTGGGGATCTGTACACTCATTTGCTGCACCTTCCAATGTCGTTTTTTAATTCTAAACGCGTTGGCGAATTAAATTCAAGAGTAGCTTCGGATACCTCGCAAATTGGAGAAACGTTAACTACAACTTTTGCCGAATTTCTTAGAGGTTTAAGCATGGTCATAGGCGGTATAGGGATCTTAGCCTTTACCTCGATTAAGTTGACCTTATTCATTGTTGGCGTCATACCACCGCTCATCATTGTAACCTTCATCTTTGGTCGATTCATACGTAAATACGCGAAGAAAGTACAAGATGAAATAGCCGCCTCGAATACCATTGTTGAAGAGACCTTCGCGGGAATTCAAACGGTAAAGGCATTTGCAAACGAGGCCTGGGAGCAAAGCCGATACGGCAAGCGTATTCGTGAAGTGGTCGGTTTAGCCATCACCGGAGGATACTACCGCGGTGCATTTTCAAGTTTCATCACCTTTGGTCTTTTTGGTGCCATAGCGTTAGTCATTTGGTTTGGTGCTGGAATGGTTCACGAAGGCGAATTGGCAGCAGACAAACTCAATGAGTTTATTTTATATGCATTGTTCATTGGTGGCTCTATAGGTGGATTGGCCTCTGTTTATGCCCAATTACAGAAGGCGGTTGGTGCGACCGAAACCATCTTTTCATTAATGGATGAAGAGAAGGAAATGGAGCAGAGTGTCGAAAACCCAACGTCCATTCAAATCGAGGGCATTTCTTTCAAGGACATCAACTTCAGCTATCCCACGCGCCCGGATGTTCAGGTACTTAAAAATCTTTCTTTTGATCTGAAAAAGGGCCAAACCCTAGCACTAGTAGGTAAAAGCGGATCAGGAAAGTCTACCGTGGCATCATTACTCATGCGCTTTTACGGGACCGATTCAGGCAGCATCTCCACCGGAGTATACAATGTACGTGATTTGGATCTGCAATCTTGGCGCAAGTCGCTTGCGCTTGTTCCGCAAGATGTATTGCTCTTTGGTGGAACCATAGGTGAAAACATCTCGTACGGAAAAACAGATGCGACTGAGGAAGAGATTATCCAAGCCGCTAAAGAAGCGAATGCGTGGGAATTCATATCCCAATTCCCTGAAGGTTTAGAAACCAAGGTTGGAGATCGCGGTATTCAGCTTAGTGGTGGACAGCGCCAACGCGTTGCCATTGCACGCGCCCTATTGAAAGATCCTCAGCTTCTCATTCTTGATGAGGCGACAAGCGCCTTGGATAGCGAGAGCGAGCGACTGGTTCAAGAGGCCCTAGAACGGCTGATGAAAGGTAGAACGTCTGTAGTCATCGCACATCGATTAAGCACGATTAGAAAGGCACATCAGATTGTGGTTATGGACCAAGGAAGTATTGTTGAACGCGGCAACCACGACGATTTGATGAGTCAGGACGGAGCCTATGCAGAATTGGTCAAGCTTCAGGACGTCTTGCGCAGTGATGTCGAAGAGAATATAGATTAAGCCCTTGTGGCACGAAAAACCCTTAGTAAATTGTTGGAATGAAAATCTTCGATAAATATCCAATGCTCAAATGGTTGATGAACAAGTATGTCATCACGGGACTGAGTTTTGTGGCATGGATGATTTTTCTGGATGCCAACAATTATTTCATTCACAGCGAGCTGAGTGAACAAATTGAAAACCTCGAAAACGATATCGAGTATTACGAGCAAACCCTGGAGGAGGAGCGCGAGCTTTTGAACCAATTGGAAACGAACCCCGAAGCTTTTGAACGCTATGCCCGAGAAAATTTCGGCATGCATAAAGAAGGGGAGACCATAACTATCATAGAATTCGAAACGGACCAGGATGACTAAATCCACCAACAGAACCTACCCTGACGGCACGCCCGTCGAACCACTTTACACAAAAGGACCACAGAACAACCCCGGATTTCGATCCGAGCCTTGGTGGACTATGGTGCAAGAACACCTGGTTGAAAAAGAGTTTAAAGCCAATGATTGGGCACTTGAGCGGCTAAAACATGGCGCAAGCGGGCTTCTTTTTTATCTGAACGAGGAACACTATTTACCTCGGATTTTACGCGACATCCAATTGCCTTACATCAACCTTTCCTTAGTTGTCGAAGGCAGTGGACCCGCTGTTATGGAATCGCTTTTACACCATGCACACAGCGAAATATTGGCAATTGATCAAATCAAGGGCACGATCAATATCGATCCCGTAGAAATCGCTGCACGCACAGGGGTGTGGAATGAGGATAAGATGTATGAGTTGGGTGAGTTGAGCAGATTAACACCGCCGCAATTTAAATACATGTGTTGCAATGCCAATCTCTATGGTGCCTGTGGCGCATCAGCGGCGACCCAGCTTGGACTGGCCGCCGCGCATCTAGACTTTTATCTAGATAATTTCGGCAGTGTTGGATACAGTCAATATTGGCTGGCCCTGACGAGCGGTACACACATGTTTGAAGAAATGGCCAAAGTTCGTGGTGCCCGATTGCTTTGGTCTAAACTTCTAAAAGAATACGAACTGCCTGAAGTTCATCTAGAGATCTATACCGAAACTTCAACGACCCATCAAAGCATCTATGATTTGCACTCGAATTTATTACGTGGTGCATCTTCTGCATTTGGTGCAATCGTTGGTGGTGCAGATCACGTTCAGATTCGTCCATACAACAGTGCCGTCCAATGGGCCGATCCGGAAGGGGAGCGATTAGCACTGAACCAGCACTTTATGTTGGCTTACGAAAGTCACCTCGACCATGTTAGTGATCCAGCGGCCGGAGCCTATTTCATCGAAACCAAGACCCAAGAGCTCGTTGATCAAGCATGGGAATACCTTCAAGCGATCCGTTCTCATGGCGGAATTATAGCCGCATTGCGTAAAGGGGTGATTCAGGATAGAATTGCAGCTGATGTAGCTCAAGGACAGCCTGAACAAGTGCTGGGAACAAACCTGTATCCATCGGTTAATGACCAATGGCCTGAAGATTTTGTTGTGAAGGAACCCCGAACTCGTGAGCAGCATCAAAAAGTTCATGCGGATAAGGAAATTGAACCTTTGATGCCCATTCGATGGGCCGCAAAAGCCGAATTTGAGCGTGCAAGTCAAACCGTGAAAAACGCATAACCATGGACCAGAAGAAAATTTGGAATACTCCTGAGCAGATTGCGGTGAAGACAAGCTATGGTCAGGAAGACATCCACGATGTTAAACACGTTGGAACATTACCCGGTGAGCCGCCCTACGTGCGTGGTCCTTACAGTACCATGTATGTAGGTCGTCCATGGACCATTCGTCAGTACGCTGGTTTTTCTACAGCAACTGAATCGAATGCATTTTACCGCCGCAACCTAGCAGCCGGACAAAAGGGGCTCTCGGTGGCTTTTGATCTGGCTACGCACCGTGGCTACGATAGTGATCATGAACGAGTGCTGGGCGATGTTGGAAAAGCTGGCGTTGCCATTGATAGTGTGGAGGACATGAAAGTGCTCTTTGATGGTATTCCATTGGATCAGATGTCGGTATCTATGACCATGAATGGAGCCGTATTGCCGATTATGGCGTTTTATATTGTTGCAGCCCAAGAGCAAGGCGTATCGTTAGACCAGTTGAGTGGAACCATTCAAAATGATATTTTGAAGGAATTCATGGTGCGCAACACATACATCTACCCACCCAAAGAGAGCATGCGCATCATTTCTGACATCTTTGCTTTTACGAGTAAACGAATGCCGAAATTCAATAGCATCTCTATTTCTGGTTACCACATGCAGGAAGCAGGAGCGACCGCCGATATTGAGATGGCATACACGCTTTGCGACGGTCTCGAGTATGTTAAAACAGGCGTTGCTGCCGGGTTAGATATCGATTCGTTTGCTCCAAGATTGAGTTTCTTCTGGGGCATAGGAATGAATCCCTTCATGGAAATCGCGAAGATGCGGGCTGCCCGATTCCTTTGGTCAAAAAACATGGAGGCCCTTGGCGCAAAGAACCCAAAATCATTGGCCTTGCGAACGCACAGTCAAACTTCAGGTTGGTCACTTACTGAGCAAGATCCTTTTAACAATGTAACCCGTACAGCCATTGAAGCTATGGCCGCTACGATGGGGGGGACTCAAAGTTTGCATACCAATTCGCTAGATGAAGCCATTGCCTTACCAACAGATTTTTCAGCACGTATAGCCCGCAATACGCAGTTGCATTTGCAATTGGAAACGGATATTACATTCACAGCAGATCCTTGGGGAGGTTCGTATTATGTCGAAAAGCTAACGGCAGACCTTATTGAGCGTGCTGAAGCATTGATGGCTGAGGTTGAAGAGCTCGGTGGAATGACCAAAGCTATCGAAGCAGGTATTCCCAAACTCCGAATAGAGGAGGCAGCTGCTAAAAAGCAAGCGCGAATTGATAGTGGGGCAGATATTATCGTTGGAGTGAACGCATTCCAATCCACCCAGAAAACGGAAATTGATATTCTCGAAGTTCAAGGTGATGAAGTGCTTCAACAGCAGTTGGAGGGACTTCGTATACTCAAGGCAAACCGTGATGAGAAGGCAGTTGCTAAGGCACTCGATGCATTGGCCCAATGCGCGGTGAATCAAAAAGGAAATTTGCTAGAGTTAGCTGTTGAGGCGGCGCGTGTCCGTGCAACACTAGGAGAGATTTCGCTAGCTTTGGAGAACCACTGGGGTCGGTATGTGGCGAAAACACAAACCATCAGTGGGGTGTACTCAAATGAAATGAAGAAAAACGAAGACTTTGCGGCAGCCCTAAAAGCTGCGGATGCTTTTGCCGAAAAGATAGGTCGTAGACCGCGCATCATGATTGCGAAGATGGGCCAAGATGGCCATGATAGAGGTGCCAAGGTTGTGGCTACGTCCTTCGCAGACTTGGGATTTGATGTCGATATGGGGCCGTTGTTTCAAACGCCTAAAGAGGCAGCAAAGCAAGCTGTAGAAAACGATGTGCACATTCTTGGGATCAGTTCTTTAGCCGCTGGGCATAAAACGCTTGTTCCAGCAGTAATGGAAGAACTCAAAGCACTCGGTCGTGAGGACATTCTCATCATCGTTGGTGGTGTTATTCCAGCGCAGGATTATGATTACCTATACGATAGAGGTGTGGCAGGAATCTTTGGTCCAGGGACGGCCATTGCCAAGGCAGCAAAATCGATTTTAGATATTCTCATTGACGTTCAGTAAATAAAGAAGCCCCGCATTGCGGGGCTTCTTTATTTATGTTCTAAAGTGGGCGCGAAGCCCGAACGAGTACCCTTCGTTCTCCCAAATCAAAAGTAAGGGGGTGCGAAGTTCCTCTGCAGCGCATAAGGAAGGTTATTCTGTTGCAAGGCGCGAAGCCCGAACGAGAACCTCCTTACTTTTGAGATCTTTTACGATCATGCTCATTCAGCAAGATCTTTCTCAAACGGATGCTTTCCGGTGTTACCTCCACGAATTCATCTGGGCCAATGTACTCCATGGCTTCTTCCAAGCTGAATTTAATTGGGGTTGCAAGAGCGGTGTTGTCATCTTTACCTGCCGCACGCATGTTGTTCAATTGCTTGGCAACACATGGATTGACAACGAGGTCACCCGGCTTGTTTTGCTCACCGATAACTTGGCCACCGTAGATCTCATCACCTGGCTCGATAAAGAATTTACCGCGATCTTGTAGTTTATCTAGTGAGTATGCACTTGCCTTTCCTGCTTCCTTTGCGATCAGTACACCTGAGATGCGACGCTCCATATCACCTTTGTAGGGTTGATACTCTTTTAGGCGGTGCGCCATAATGGCCTCTCCCGAGGTTGCAGTTAGAACGTTGTTACGCAATCCCATGATTCCTCGTGATGGAATTTCAAACTCCAATCGGGTGAGATCACTTTTAGGCTCCATAACCAAAAGTTCACCTTTGCGGCGCGTTACAAGTTCGATGACCTTACCAGAGGTTTCTTCTGGACAGTCCACCGTAAGAATTTCAATAGGTTCGTGTTTAACCCCGTCAATGGTCTTGAAAATCACCTGAGGCATACCCAATTGAAGTTCGTAACCTTCACGACGCATGGTCTCAATTAAGATACCCAAGTGAAGAATTCCACGTCCGTGTACAATGAATTGGTCTGCAGAACCGGTTTCGTCTACTTTCAATGCGAGGTTTTTCTCAATTTCTTGCATCAAACGCTCACGAATCTTTTGTGAGGTTACGTGCTTACCCTCCTTACCAAAGAATGGCGAGTTGTTGATTGAGAACAACATGCTCATTGTTGGCTTGTCGATTTCTATGGTTGGCAATGCCTCTGGATTTTCCGCATCTGCGATAGTGTCGCCGATTTCAAATCCTTCGATTCCATTAATCGCTACAATCTCACCTGCATTTGCTTCAGTGGTTTTGCTCTTACCCAATCCTTCAAACGTCATGAGTTCTTTGATGCGCGCTTTTTTGACGGTGCCATCACGTTGGCACAAGCTCACCGGCATGTTTTCGCGAATGGTCCCGCGGGTCACGCGACCAACGGCGATACGACCAGTGAAAGAGCTGAAATCCAATGAGGTGATTTGCATTTGCAATGTGCCCTCACTAACCGCAGGTGCTGGAATAATGTCGATAATGGTGTCGAGTAAGTAGGTGATGTCCTCCGTTGGATTCTGCCAATCTGGTCCCATCCATTTTTCCTTTCCAGAACCATAAACGGTAGTGAACTCAAGTTGCTCCTCGGTTGCATCCAGGTTAAAGAAAAGCTCGAATACTTGGTCGTGTACTAGGTCTGGGGTACAGTTTGGTTTATCAACTTTGTTGATCACTACAATGGGTGTTTTACCCAATGCAAGTGCTTTTTGTAGTACGAATCTCGTTTGTGGCATAGGGCCCTCGAAGGCATCAACCAACAAGATTACACCATCTGCCATGTTCAATACACGCTCAACTTCACCTCCGAAATCACTGTGACCAGGGGTATCAATAATGTTGATTTTTGTGTCTTTCCAGTGAATACTCACATTTTTAGAAAGAATGGTGATTCCGCGCTCACGCTCGAGATCATTATTGTCCAAGAGGAGGTCATCCACTTGTTGATTGTCACGGAAAAGCTTCGCTGTATGAAGCATGTTGTCTACCAAGGTGGTTTTACCGTGGTCAACGTGGGCGATAATGGCGATGTTGCGCAAATTCATGTGCTGAAAAATTTGCGGCAAAAGTAGGCTCTTTTATTCCGTTAGACTAACTTATTAAGAACCAGTTTTAACCCTTAACCCATTTTATTATGAAAATCGCCTTGAAAATGGTGCAACTTGTTGTGCCACTGAGTATTATTAGCTTATTGTCCTTTCCTTTGCTGGGCGCGGAATCCCTATCTAGAGATACCGTCGTTTTTGACTTCAGAACTAGTGGAATTGCAGCTCAATCATTCCAGAGCAGATTATACGTGGACACCCTGGGATTTGCAACCATGAACGTCCAAACCTTTTGTGATCAGCATTATATCGGCAATGTATTGGATCCCCATTTAGCCATTTATAAGCAAAGTGTGCCGCTCGAGCAGGCCTGTTATCCAAAGAGCAGTTTCTATCCCTTAATGGCCGTTGGAGAGGGGTGGTTGGAGGCCTCTGGAGCGCCGGGCTATTTCTTTATTCCACCCGATGTGCTTCCTGGTCACCAGCCTGTATTATTACAAGGTATGGGCCCACACAAAATATATTGGTTGGGTTCGGATCACCCGGATGTTGAGCGCGTTTTTAATTGGAATAATCGGTCCGTTCGCGCCGAGCGAAAGAATGGGCAATGGTTGAAAAAGATTCGCATTCGAGAATAGGGCAGAATTCATTAAGTTGCACCCTCAACACACACGCATCATGTATAGCACACCTTGGATGAGCGATATCGTTGTGGGCACAATGCGCTGGGGAATTTGGGATGCCAAGTTCACTACTGCGCAATACGAAGAGATCATTGCCCACGCCATGGAATTGGGATTCTCCACCTTTGACCATGCTGATATCTATGGAGACCATACGACGGAGGCAGAGTTTGGCGCAGCCTTAAGGCAGCACCCGGAATGGCGTTCGAATATGGAAATTGTGACAAAATGCGGAATCATTCGCGTTTGTGATCAGAAGCCCAATCACTACATCAAGGCCTATGATTTCACCAAGGGACATATTCTACAAAGTGTAGAGGACAGCCTTAGAAATCTATGTACAGATTATATCGATGTGTTGTTATTGCACCGTCCAGATGTGTTAATGGATCCGGATGAAGTAGGAGAGGCCTTTGAAGAACTTTATCAGAGCGGAAAAGTCCGCAGTTTTGGAGTAAGTAATTTCACTCCGTCACAAGTGAAACTATTGCAAACCACTGTGCCGATAGGAGTGCATCAGATAGAGGTAAGTGTAAAGGAGGTCAGTGCCTTTGATGATGGCCGATTGGACCAATGCATTATGGACAATATCATACCGATGGCTTGGTCTCCGCTTGGGGGTGGTAGCTTACCTAAGTCATTGATGAAAACCTTAACGTCCATGGCACAGGATTTTGGGGTTAGCCCGGAAGTGCTTGCCATTGCATGGCTGTTACAGCATCCGTCAGGCATTTTACCTGTAACAGGTACCTCGAAAAAAGAACGACTCACAGAAGTGCGTGAAGCATTGAACATACAATTGGACCGCCAGCAATGGTATTCTATTTACCAAGCATCTACAGGAACAAGCTTGCCTTAATTTATGGAGCACACTGAAAACTTACTGCCCGGCGCAGCCAATTATGAAAGTCACGTTGGACTCAAATTCCAACTCTACAATTCCCTGTTTTTGACCCTTCCATTGGATGGAATTAAGAATACAGGAATTTTTATTCCCGTCCTTAATGAATATTGTCTTAATCGATTAGCAGAAGGCCACAGCCCCAAGGAAATCATTGAGCAATTCTTCGAAGAATACAAGGACGGCGATAACGACCAAGAACATGTAGACTTCCTTTTTAAGGTCATTCAATACATAGAGCGTCAGGTTGTGCTTGTTGACGCCCTTGAAGATGCGGCCTACGCGAAACTTAATAACCTTGGTGGAAAAGGTTCCTTGAGTGAGTTTATGATTCGCATGGAGCGCGCGGGTAACTTAAACGAGTTGATGAACCGCTTGCAAGCATTCTCGATTCGCCCGGTCCTTACTGCGCACCCAACGCAGTTTTATCCAGGCCGTGTTTTGGCGATCATTACGGATTTGACCGACGCCATTCAGGCCAATGACCTCACGGCCATTCGCATGTACTTAAAGCAGCTTGGGAAAACGCCGTTCTTCCAAAAGACCAAACCAACCCCATATGATGAGGCCATTAACCTAATTTGGTACTTGCAAAACGTGTTCTACCAAAGTGCTGGGGATATCACCGCGGAAATGCGCCGTTCCTTACCAAACTGGGACGGTACGCTCAACTTGATCAATCTTGGCTTTTGGCCGGGTGGTGACCGAGACGGAAATCCTTATGTGAGCATCGATACAACCTTACAGGTAGCCAATAGATTGCGCGATGTGCTCTTGCAATGCTACTACCAAGATCTGAGAAACTTGCGTCGACGAATTTCCTTTGCTGGAGTCTATGAAGATTTGATGGACATTGAAAAAATGGTGTTGAAATGCATCCGCCATCAAGAAGAATGGGATTTTGTCCGATTTAGAAGTGCCCTTCATAAGGTTCTAGCAGATTTGCACGAACAACACGATAGCATTTTTGTAGAGTTGGTTGAAGAGTTACTGGATCGTGTGGCCCTTTTCGGCTCACACTTTGCAAGTATAGATATCCGTCAGGATAGCCGTGAGATCAAACGTGCATTTGATGCTTTAGCCGAACAATTAAAGGTAGAGGTGCCCGAAACTCCTGGAGAACTATTCTCACTTGATGCCCAGTGGGACGGTACCTTGACAGGTGACGATCGCATAGATGATACCTTACAGAGTTTTAAAGTGATTCGCGAAATTCAAGCGAAGAATGGACCAAAAGGTGCGCACCGATACATCATTTCAAACTGTAGGGGTGCTATGGACGTCGCTCGCGTATTCGCAATAGCTCGTTGGACCGCATTTGGCGACGAAAAAATCAGTGTAGATATCATTCCATTATTTGAGACAATCAATGATCTCGTTGGTGCCGGAGCCTCAATGAATACACTCTACTCTGAGCTAAATTACCGTGCACACCTCACTCAACGGGGCAACAAACAAACCATCATGCTCGGGTTCTCCGACGGAACTAAGGATGGTGGGTATATGAGTGCCAATTGGAATATTTACCGTGCTAAAGAAAACCTAACGCGTATTTCTAAGCAGCACGATATCGATGTGCTCTTCTTCGATGGTCGGGGCGGGCCGCCAGCCCGTGGAGGTGGAAATACCCATAACTTCTATGCTTCCTTGGGCTCGCAGATTGCTTCATCAGAAATTCAACTTACCGTACAAGGGCAAACCATCTCGAGCAACTTCGGTACTCCGGAGAGTGCGCAGTTCAATATGGAACAGCTCATCACTGCTGGCCTGGAGAATATTCTGTTGACGGATGAGACCAAAACACTTGAGCCACAGGAGCGTCAACTTTTGGAAGAGCTCAGCGACATCAGCTTAAAGCATTACACCGAACTTAAGGAACACCCGCTCTTCACTGAATTCCTAGAGGAAATGAGCCCTCTGAAGTACTACGGTATGGCGAATATTGGTTCACGCCCTTCTAAACGCGGTAAGGCCAAGAAACTCGAGCTTGATGATCTGCGTGCGATCCCTTTTGTGGGTGCTTGGTCACAGCTCAAAATGAACATTCCTGGATTTTATGGTCTAGGAAAGGCTTTCCAAGACCTTTCAGAGGCTGGCCGATTACACGAAGTGCAAAGCCTCTACCGCAAGTCGAAGTTCTTCCGCACGCTTATCGAAAATTCAATGCAGAGCATGTGTAAGACCTTCTTCCCATTAACTGCGTATATGGCAGATGATGCCAAGTTTGGCGGCTTTTGGAATGTGTTGAACGATGAATTCGAACGGACGGAGAAGTGGGTGTTGAAGGTAAGTGGGCAGCCGGAGCTATTGAGCAACAACCCAGGTATTAAGGCCTCTATCGCTCTACGCGAGAATATCGTACTTCCTTTGCTCGTCATTCAGCAGTATGCGTTGATCTCTTTGAGAGAGGAGCAACTCACAGATGCGCAGCGTTCTATTTACGAAAAGATGGTTGTACGGTCGCTCTATGGAAACATCAATGCCTCTCGAAACAGCGCGTAGCGCAAAATTTATGACTCCACAAAAAAGGCGCCCCTCGGGGCGCCTTTTTTTATTCCTGAAATCTAAGGTCGTACCGCCAACCGGCATAGACCTGACGACCCATAATAGGCCCCCAAACGATGGAGGCATCGAAGTTTCCGTCAAATGGCAAATCACCACCGACGATAGGGTTCAACTGTCGAACATTGAGCAAGTTCTGAAAGCCTACATAGATTTGGCCATAAGAGCGCCCCTCTTTACTAAACTGTGCATTGAGCATGGTAAACGCTGGACTTCTCTTGGCGTAGCCGTTCGTCGGTAAACGCTGGGAGCTATTGTAGGTGCTGTTGAGCTCAAATCCAAAACCCTTGCGTCCAGAATAGCTTACACCGGCGTAAACAAGATGCGGTACGTAAAGGATGGCTTCTTCTAATTTGGGTTCATATTCTCCCAAAGTACCTGTGTTTACCTGCTGTACATCTTGATAACGGTAAGCAAGCTTAAACATGGTTCTATGGATAAGTTCGTATTGACCGCCGACCTGGATACTGGTGGAATACGGCATGGCTCCATTGGCATAACCGTAGTAATAGGTAGCGGAATCCAAAGAGTTATCAAAGTCAAAAACAGTTTTATTAGTAAACAATGTGTGGTATACATCGAAGTAGAGTTGAAGCTCCTTAAAGAAAACATCCTTAGTGAAAATGATGCTTTGCCCGGAGGTAATGGCATCTTCCACAGGTAGTTCAAACGATCCCTGGGGTTCATGGTAAAAATCAAAGCCTCGGTTGTTTGCCATGTATCCCATGTATTCTGCTCCAAGTGTTGCAACACGGTAGGAATAGCTAAGTTGGCTACGGAAAGACCACGGCCCTGAAGTGTATTTTAAGTGTGCACGAGGTACGGGGTAAAAGCCTTTTGAGCCGCCGTCAAAATCTTGCAAATAATCCAATCGTTGACCAAGTATCAAGCTTAGGCCTTCTCCATCGGGTGATGCCACATAACTATACTCAGCATAGGCACCGGTGATTAAAGTATTATAGTCTCCAGTTCGTCCCCAAATCTCTTGGTCGAGATTTCTCCAATTGAAATCCATTCCGGTTTTCAAAGTATGACGCGTATCCACTATGTTGTCTTGGAAGATAAGATTGCCATATAGATTTCGCTCAAGTGCATTGAATGTTCTGTTTCCAAAATAACTGTCCAAATCTTGGTACACTGCACTTAGCTGTGTCCCAATACTGCGGTTGATACCACCATCGAGAAAATAACCGCGTTTGGCCCAAAGTTCATAACGGTTAGTTTTTAGCTCGTGCGACCAAATAGGAACAAGGGTAGGGTAGCCATATAGAGTGCTTCCCCCAATGTTCTTGATTGTGCTAGCCTTAAACCCGAATTGAGCTTCGCTATTCTTTCCATTGTGCTTCCAAGCGTTTTGAACGAAAATATGGTTCGATAATGGAGCGTCTAAATACCCGTCGTTATTGGCGTCCCAGCGGAATAATTGTTGTCGTCCATGTACCATTACATTTGAAGATAAACGCGGACTCTGCTTCCAAGTATAGATTGCATTCTGCTCAAATCTTCCAGGTCCGGCAAACAAGTTAAAATGCGCTTTCTCTTTCGTGAAACTTGGGCGCAACTCATAATTGATTTGTCCACTCATGGCACTAGCGCCATTGACCACGCTTCCCGGGCCTTTGGTCAATTGAATACTTTGGATCCAAGCACCCGGAATCAGTGCCAGACCCAACACGGACGACAATCCACCCATGGTTTGTAGGTTGCCTCGGGTATAGAGCGCATAAGGGCCTTCCAGTCCAAGGAGTCGGATTTGTCGTGTTCCGGTGACGGCATCTGTATAAGAGGCCGAAATAGAAGCGTTGGTTTCGAAGCTCTCGCTGAGGTCACAACATGCGGCCTTTCGCAACTCGACCTCAGATATGAGTTCTTTGCTGAGCACCGATTTTTTAGACAGCGAAATGCCGGGGTCCATATCAATTTGAACCTCCTCCAATGTTTCGAATAGTTGTATCACGGAGGTATCTGCCACCTGAGCGCTCACCGTACCCGCAGTAAGCAGGCCGATCAACACCCAAAAATTTCGAAAAATCATGGCTTAATGCTTATGTTTTCCGCCGTGTGCGTGGTGCTCTTCATGCGTTTCGCCAGGCTTGCAAAGTGGATCTCCAAGTCCATGTGCTTTACGCTGCTCAGGATCCCTGAACCTGCAACATCCATGAATATTCTCGTATTGTTCTTCGGTCGCGGGGTGGTCCTTGACATCGTGTCCAACTTCATTGATTGCAGCGATAATGTTTTCAAGCGTCACTTTATCAGATCGATAGATGAGGTCCAATTGGTGCGTCTCTTGGCTCCAATCGGCCTTTTTTACGCCTTGAATGTAGGCAGCATTTTCGATGCGTTCTTCACACATACCGCAAAGACCGTCGACCTCAATAGTAGTTTCGGTAATTTTTGATTGCCCACTTGCGCTTAATACAAAGGCGAGAAATAGGGCGGATATACTAGTTTTCATAAATAAAATTTTGATGATTGAATACAGACTCTGATTAGAGGACGGTATCAAGCATACAAAATCAACTTATGCAATCGTACATAGAGCGGAGGTCCCGTGTTTTGAATAGGACCATGTGCCTTTACGCGCTTCGTATGGGTATTGACCCCTAGTATCAACGTCGATTTTTCTTCGTAGAAGAGTACATTTAATACGTTTTCTCCGTTGACAAGGCTTTGGTCAAGATTTGTGGTACTAACGGTACAACAATCGTCGTCTTCAATTCCTGTTGCAGGTACTTCGTGGCAGACTTTTTCAGGCACGGCATCACAGCAAGAGGACGCTAGAGTTTCATTATGATGTTCCTCATGCGCCACACCGAGATGAAGGGAAGATTCATGCTGGCAAAAATGCAATAACCCGACCGCTCCGGAACTTATTACGGAGTAGAACAGGGTGAAAACCAAAATGATAAATCTCCTCATCAAGACAAATTTAACCAATACCTTAGCATTCAAACGCAAATACTATGCAAAAAGTACTCTTATTAGGTTCTGGAGAATTGGGAAAAGAAGTAGTCATCGCCTTACAGCGCCTTGGTCATCATGTTATAGCTTGTGATTCATATGAAGGTGCCCCAGCAATGCAAGTGGCCGATGATTTTGAAGTTTTTTCAATGTTAGATGGTGAAGCGCTCGCTGCTGCTGTAGCGAAGCACACCCCAGATTACATCGTACCTGAAGTAGAGAGTATTCGCACTGATAAATTGTATGAGTTTGAGCAATCCGGCGTTCGTGTGGTGCCCAGTGCCAAGGCTGCCAATTTCACCATGAACCGTAAATTGATCCGTGACCTTGCTGCAAAAGAGCTTGGGCTTAGAACGGCGCCCTATGCCTATGCAACAACCATGGAGGAATATACCGCTGCTGTAGCAGAAATAGGATTGCCCTGTGTGGTAAAGCCGTTGATGTCCAGCTCGGGAAAAGGGCAAAGTGTCGTTCGCAGTGAAGCGGATTTAGAGCAATCCTTCACGTATGCAATGGAAGGATCAAGAGGCGATTTGAAAGAGATCATCGTCGAAGGGTTTGTCGATTTTCATACTGAAATCACATTACTTACGGTAACCCAGCAAAACGGTCCAACTTTATATTGCGAACCTATAGGTCACCGCCAGGAACGGGGAGATTACCAGGAGAGTTGGCAGCCTGCTGCGGTTCGTCCAGAAGATTTATCTGCGGCTCAGGATATGGCACAAAAAGTTACTGCGGCCTTAGGTGGTTATGGTATCTGGGGCATTGAATTTTTCATCGCTCACGACGGGGTATACTTCTCAGAATTGAGTCCTCGTCCTCATGATACTGGGATGGTAACCCTTGCTGGAACACAGAACTTAAATGAGTTTGAACTGCATGTTAGGGCTTTTCTTGGTTTGCCAATTCCTGAAATTGAATTTCGTTACCCCGGTGTGAGTGCCGTAGTCCTGGCAGCGCATGAGGGTGTGCCTAACATTTCTGGAATTGAAAAGGTCTGTGCGCTTCAACAAACTGATATTAAGATTTTCGGAAAACCAACGACTAGACCCTATCGAAGAATGGGCGTTGTGCTTACCTATGACCGAACAGGGCATGAAAATATGAATGACCTTCGAGAGCGTGCCTTGAATTCTGCTCAACTCATTAAAGTGCACTGATTTTTGTGCGAATTGCAGTTTCAAAATCTGCAATGATCGAATTGCTTAGACCATCAAGGAGCTCTCCTTGCATTCGATGGAAGCGAAGGCCTCGTTTGAATGCATCTACAATACTCGGATTTGAGCTCTTGAGATAGTTTATGGAGCTGTAAGAAAACAATACAACACTGTGGTTTTCTGTGATGTCTAGAAGTGCTCCATCATTAACGGTAAGGTAATTACATAGCGTCATTTGGTACGGCAAATTGCCTTTGGTTCGTTGCGATTTAATGTTCTCAATGAGATCATCTAGGACGAAATTGAGCTCCTCTTTTAATTGAGAAACGATACGCTGAGAGGCTAAGCCCTTATTTCGGATGTAGTCGACCTGTTGAATCAAATTATCAAACGATTGAGTAGTCCAGAACTCATTCGTTTGAATCCGAGTACTCAAATCATGTAATTCTTTTCCGCCATTAATCAATTCCTGCGGTGTTTCGCTTGGATCAAACCTATCGTTTCTTCTAGCGTGTTCATGATTCCATAGATAAAATCTAAAGGCACTCAAGGTCGGGTAATTCATGTAACGGTATAGGGGAACCTCTTTAGCAACAAAATAGAGTTGCGCACCAGGTACGGCCACAGCTTGCTCTAGATTTTTCCGAGTATTACTTAAATAAAACTCGATATCACTATAGCCCTGTATAGGAGGAAGCGTTGAGCAGACAACTACCAATGCATTTTCATCTGGCTGCGTCCTTAACGCATCTATACTAATCGAAAAATGGTTGGCTAGCTTAATGAGTTCATCTGTGGTTAGAGGCGTTGTGCCAGTACGTTTGCGGTATAATGATGCACGCGAACAACCCAATACATCCATCAGTTCTTGCGTGATTTTACGCTTACCTTTGGTCGAACCGAATATGGCTTCGAACAATTGGGTTTGAAATTGGTTCGGTGAATACATTATTGCCTCGTTGTTTGATAAAGTTAACGAATCCCTAGCCCCCTTTGACAGCAACTGCCTTAGAATCGAATGTTTTAGATAAATTACCAGCGAAACTGCTTGTCTTGGACAATGGTCTTACGCTTCCGTTAACCACTCCGGAGTTAAGAAGGAGTTCGGGTAAATACCTAACCCGAAGAGGGTTGTGGCTGGTGAATGGCCTTATAAGAAAGGGCGTGTTACGCGTTTTAGGTAGTCCTTGGCTGCCTGGATTTTGGGTGGTTTCCCCTGAGGAGGCGCGGGGCGGTTTGCGCGTGTTGCAAAAGAAATCTAAATCGTGCCCTTTGTTTCTCTCCATTACGAATGCCCCAGTGGAAGCTCCAGGATGGCACTCCTATCAAGGTGATCCATTCATGGTGCTTAAAGTCGATTGGGATTCTTGGGATTCTTACCAAAGCGCAATGAAGAAAAAATACCGTGCGAGGTTGCGTAAGACATTGAAGACAAACGACGGACTTCAAATAGAGGAATTGGCCCTCACACCCAGTAATATCTTAGAATGTTCGCAATTATTGGAGCGGACCCTGAGCGATAAAGTGGTGGCCTTGCCCAGTGATTTAAATAAATTACTGGACATGTTCATTAATTGCTTTGAGTCCAATTTTAAAATTTTTGGATTCAAAAAGGAGGATAAACTGGTAGGATTCATTTCTTGTGTTCTTGACGGCGATGTGCTGAGGGCTATGCATTTTGGGGCGGCGGATAATGCACCGGAAGATTTCTACAGTTTTGCCATGTTCACGCTCATAAAAAAAGGAATTGATGTTAGGGTGAAAAAAATTGATCTGGGGCGGACCGCCACAGAGATAAAAAGTACCTATGGCGCGGTTGCAGAGGAGAATTACTTTTCATTCTACAGCTCAGGTTGGTTTTTCAAGCTGGCATTAAGAATTGCCGATCGTTTTTATACTCCGAAACCCTATACGTTACGCAGTCCTTTTGGAGATGTTTCGAAATAGACTATATTAATGGCAAACACAACAAAACACTTTCATGAACGAAACGTATCGCAAGGTCTTTGAGAACAATAAGAATTGGATCAAGTCCAACCTAGAGAAAGACCCTAACTTCTTTGAACACTTGGCAAAAGGCCAAAGCCCTGACTTCCTATACATAGGATGCGCAGATTCCCGAGTGCCTGCAAATGAAATTATGGGTTTAGAACCTGGTGATGTTTTTGTTCACCGCAATATTGCCAACCTCGTAGTCAATACGGATATGAACGCGCAAAGCGTTATTCAATATGCCGTTGAGCATCTGAAGGTAAAACATGTAGTGGTCTGTGGTCACTATAATTGTGGAGGTGTAGCAGCAGCTATGGGCAATTCTAATTTAGGTTTGATTGACGGATGGTTGCGCGAGATTCGCGACGTATACCGTACCCATGCGGATGATTTGAATGCTATTGAAGATCAACATGCACGTTATAACAGACTGATTGAACTCAATGTGTTGGAGCAATGCTTCAATGTGATGAAAACGGCCTTCGTTCAAAAGAGCTATGCCGCGAATAAGTTTCCTCAAGTTCACGGATGGGTATATGACTTGGCCAATGGTGAGTTGGTGGATTTAGATTTTGATTTCGAAGGTAGCCTCAAGAAAATCCAAGAAGTCTACGACATAACTAAATAATGGGCGAACACCTTTTATTTGAAAATTCTTTTGGCGCCTTTACTGTAGCAAGTAGAGGCGCTTCTTTATTGTCCTTGCAAATAGACGGAAGAGAGCTACTTCACGATTTCGGTGATCAATGGCAGGATTGGGCGTCTGGGGCGGTAATGTTTCCTTTTCCCGTGCGCATGTCATCGGGTACGGACATGGTATTCGAGGGGAACCAATACCAGTGGCCTATTAATGATGATAAGCACCGTGCTGCTTTGCACGGCTTCACACCTTGGGAAGAATTTGAATTAGCCCAACAGCCGAACGGTATACAAGCACGCTGGATCTATGATGGTTCAAAGGATTATTATCCTTTTCCTTGCGCGTTAACGATCACCTATACGCTAGAGGAAAAAGGACTCGAACTAGCGTGTCGTGTTGAAAATCTAGGACAGAAAAATTTACCCTACCACATGGGGTGGCATCCGTATTTCAAGACCGTTGAACCAGCTTTGAACCCCGTGCCGACCCATCGATTGAAGAAGAACGAAGTTAGCCATCCAGGCGAGAAAATTCCTTTTGAAGGGTTCGATTGGACGAAAGAAGTGGACGGTGCTTTTTTCATGGATTCGATCGATCTTGAGTCGATCCATGTTGATCCACTTTCGCCTATTACGCAGGTGTTCCGTCCGGCTCGTGCCCCCTTTGTGGCTGTAGAGCCGATCACCGGTCTAGGTCATTCTGATTTTCCTTGGCGCATTGTTTCGCCGGGCGAAGCGGATGTAGTGCGTTCTACTATTCGTTTGATGCAGTAAAAACACCTTCAATAAGTCCTTCAAATTCCAATTTATTGAAGGGGGCTTTAGGGAAAAAGGTGGCTGTCATCGCCGTTAGCCCATCGTCGGCCAAGAGCTCTAAACTCATCACGTCCATGTACATTTCGTAAGCCGCTCCGTTGGTTTTTCTTGGACCACGCATCACATTTTTAAAAGACGCTTCGAAATCCACAAGGCCACATTTCGACCGGTCGATATAGATGGAATCTACGGTGGTCCATATGTCCAACGTATCACCTGCCGCAGAAGTCATTCGTGCCGACCATTGCGGCTCCGCAGAGAAATTAATCCCAAACGTGTTTGCCCCTCGAAGGCCCATGATAGGTTGTAGTTTGGTTTGATACCCTTTGCCTGAATGCAGTTGGAAGGTTTGCTTGATGTGGAATTGGCCATTAAGTTCTACCAGCGAAAGTTCTCTAGGAAGCGTCATGCTGCTGCGCCATTTGTAGGTGGGAACCACCTGGGCATAGTCCCAATTACTCATCCAACCCATAAAGAGTTTCTTGCCGCTATCGGTGGGGGCATTCCACCAATTCACCCCTGCGTAATTATCGCGTCCCCAATCCATGTAGCGCTGGTCGTCATGCTCAGCAATGAACGCTGTCCCGTCCCAATGGCCTACAAAGTATTGTGTTCCAGATCCACCATTAGGCGCGCCACTGCCGATACTAACCAGCAGTACGTCTTTACGGACGCCTTCATCGGTCGTTAGCGAAAAGAGTTCGGGGCATTCCCAAACGCCGCCATGGTTGCCATGCTCGCCAGAAAATTGGCTCAATGGCGACCAATCCAATAAATTCTCACTTCCGTAAAATGCAATTTCTTGCCCCACAGTGAGGGCGCAAATCCACTGCGAACCGTCCCACATCATTTTCGGATCGCGGAAGTCTTTTAAGTCTGGATTGGGGAGGACAGGGTTACCGTCGTAAAATACATAGGTCATCCCGCCGTCAAGACTGTAGCTGATGCCTTGGGTTTGAATATCGCCAGGACGCTTGTGAAAGGTGTACATGGCGATGATTGGTGGTTGTGTGCTGTCTATTCCCAAGCCACTCACATTGAATGTATCAATCACTGCGGATCCACTGAAAATGTAGCCCAAGGCTGTGTCGGGATAGATTGCGATGGGATGTTCGGTCCAATGCACTAAATCCTTAGTGCTGGCATGTCCCCAATGCATTGGCCCCCACTGATTCCCTTCTGGGTAGTATTGGAAATACAAGTGGTAGGTACCGTCTTTATAAAACATCCCATTGGGATCATTCATCCAATGGGTTTCGGGCGAAAAGTGGTAGTGCGGACGGTACACCTCAGAGGTGTCGGTATTAGCGGTTGGATTAGTGTCCAATTCCGTTGGCGTGCAAGCCGTGAAATACATCAGGGTGGCTAGGATAAAGTATCTCATGATGCGTCGATAAAGGCATTTAATTCAGCTGTACTAATAATGGGGTTGGCGCCCTCTTTGCTTGCCACTAAAGCGCCCAAACCGGACGCACGGTCAATAGCCTCCTGAGGGTCTAGGCCGTTATAAATGCCATAGAGCATCCCTGCCAAGAAACTGTCGCCTGCACCCACGGTGTCTTTAACTTTGATTTTGAACGTTTTGCTGCGAATAGTATCGGCAGTAGTTAACCAGAGTGCGCCTTTGCTGCCTAAGGTTAGAATCAAATGTCGTGTGCCAAAACGTTCATGTAGTTGTCGAAATCCTTGTTCTGGAGTGGCATCCAACTCCAGCCATTGTCTTAGTAGCGCGTATTCCTCTTCGTTGACCTTGACGATTTCCGTGCCATCAAGCAACGCTATGATTCGTTCTTGATCAATAAAAGGCGCTCTGAGATTGAGATCAAATACACGCATAGTAGCCTGCCTTCTGAGCACGTTTAATGCATCGAAGCTGTTCTTATTTCTAGTCGCCAGCGACCCGTGCAAGAGTAAATCTCCCGGCTCCCATGAAATTGTAGGGGCACCGATGAAATCCCAAGCGCTTGGTTCGTCTATAGTGTAGCTTACTTCTGAAGGATTAGTGGTATCCACCGTGACTGTTCCAGTAGGGTGGTCATTTGTAGTAATGAATTCGGTGTTAACCCCGCGCTCATTTAATATGTCTAGCAACTTCTGACCGTACTCATCACGGCCAATTGCGGAAATTACAGCACTTTCAAGTCCCAAGTTCTGCGCGTGAATGGCCACATTCATGGGCGCCCCACCAGGCTTAGCGCCAGAAGGAAAGAGGTCCCACAATACCTCGCCGAAGCAGTAGAGTTTAGGCATCCTTTGAGGTTAATTGGTCTTGTAACTCTTCTAAACTTACACCCTTTGTTTCGGGCATCATGAAGTGGGTGAACAGTAATTGAAGTACCATAAAGGCAGCGAAGAAGGCAAATACCGTCCAGCCCGGGAAAGATTCGATCACGACCTCACCGAGCATGGTAATCAGTGCTGCGAACACCCAGTGCGTTCCCGTACCCCATGCTTGACCGGCCGCGCGCACGCTGTTTGGGAAGATTTCGGAGATGAATACCCAAATCACGGCACCTTGACCTACGGCGTGAGAAGCAATGAAAGTGAGAATGAAGAAAAGGTTGAACCCTGCTGAAGCTTCGGTTTTGAACCCATAGGCCACCATTGCTAAGGAGATGATGTATCCCGCTGAGCCGATGTACATCAGGGATTTACGCCCCATTCGATCGATCAGATAAAGGCCGACGAAGGTGAAGAGTAAATTGGTTCCGCCGATAGCAATGGAGGAGAGGAGGGAATCGGACGAGGCGAATCCTGCGTTCTCTAAAATCACTGGAGCGTAGTATAGGATGAAATTGATCCCGCTTAATTGGTTGAAGAAGGCCAGCAAGAAAGCGAGAATAAGGCTCTTTTTGTATTTGCCGCTGAATATGTTTTGAGTGCTCGATGACTTGTCCACGTGATTAACAATAGCGTCGAGTTCAGCTTTTGCTTTCGCGCTATCACCGTGAATTAATTCTAGCGTTTGTAATGCGCCTGCAGTATCGTTTTTGGTAACGGCTAGCCAGCGAGGAGAATTGGGAACACCAAAAATCAAGAGGCAGTATAAGGCTGCGGGTATTGCCTCAACACCCAGCATCCAGCGCCAATCGTTGTCCCCACCTACGCCGTCTAGGAGGTAGTTTGAGATAAAGGCGATAAGAATTCCAAATACAATGTTGAACTGGTATAATGCCACCAGGCGACCCCGTTTCGCAGCGGAGGAGATTTCACTGATATAAGTTGGGGCCGCAACGGTAGAGGCACCGACGCCGACGCCGCCCAAGAATCGGAAAAAGGAGAACATATACGGATCCGTGGCCAACCCGGAGCCCAAGGCGCTCACTAGGTAGAGAACTCCTACCCAAATGAGGGTTTTCTTACGCCCCAGTTTTTTAGTTGGGATACCGCCGCCGAGCGAACCGAGAACCGTTCCCCATAAGGCCATAGACATAATGAATACGCCATGAAACCATGAAGAGGTCTGCCAAAGTTCTTTGATTGGGGCGTTCGCGCCAGAAATTACGACCGTATCGAAGCCAAATAAGAAGCCTGCCAAGGCCACGGTAAGTGACCAATTCCAAGTTTTATTCATTTCAGAGTGAGTTAACGAGCTCACAATGTACTGAAATATTTGGCTTAGAATCCTGCGCTAAGCTGCATCCAATACGCCCAAGTTTGTCCCAGCTCTGTCTCCAATTTAGCCCGCTGAATCATCGACTTTGCATAGTAGCTCGTGCGCAAATTCACTTTAATTAGCTCGCTATCGCCCAGTTCGAGTTTGCGCTTTTCAGAATAAAGCAATTGCTCAAGCGATTCTTGGTTCCTCCGACCCGCTTGCACAGCTGATTCAAGTTGTACGTATTGACGTGCGGTACTGTTTAGAGCGTTTCGCCATTGATTTTCTATAGAAGCTCGTTCCCATTGGAAACTTTCCAGTTGTAAGTTCTGACTTTGAACGTAGCCGCGTCCTTCCCTAAGAAACAATGGAATACCAAGCTTGGCTTTTACAATTCGGTTGTTTGCATCAAACTCATCTTGAGAAGGAAGGTTTTGAAAATTACCGGCAAGTAAGTATGAGCCACCAACCGCTACAGTAGGTTTAAGGTATTCCCTAGCAAGCTGGCGCTTTAACCGGAACTGCTCTTCTTTTTGCGAGTTGTATCGAATCAAAGGGTGTTCATCATTCAACATTGTGTTGCTGACGAGCGCGGGTATTTCAGCGGAGGGTTGAACAAAGGCTTCCAAAACAACGGGCGCTTCATCGCTTGACCACAACCAATTACTCATTTGAAATAAGGTCAGAATAGCTTGGCTTTGTGCGTTATAAAAATCGGTTTGCCAAGTACTGACTAATGCGCGTGCATCTAAGGTATCCATTGCGGATGCGTCACCAGCTTCAAATGCACTTTTCGTAAAAGAATAAACCTCTAATGCGGCTTTTACAGCGCTTTCATAGGCCAAAACATTGGAGTGTGCTTCATACCATTTCCAATAATCTTTCACCGCTTTTGTAAGCAGTTCGTTTCTGTAAAGTTCGGCCTCGGCTTCGCTCAATTCAACCCCTGTTCTAGCGATTGCCAAATCCGTGCGACGTTGATCGGTGAGTAATCCTTTACCAAGATTGATCATTCCGCCAACAGCAAAAAGTCCTTCCTCCGGCAGTTTATCTTGAGGATTGGTGTAGATGCCGGACGTGGCATTCCAGTCCATCTGAAATTGTATTGGACTGCGTGTTGCCGATTGGAGTCGCCATTCAGGCTGCCGGTAATACAAATCGCCATTAAATTCTTTGGATGCCAGTGATCCGCTGAGGTATGGGTCGAATGCCCCGCGAGCCTTGCGAAGTTCTGCTTTTGCTATTGGTAGTTTATTGCCAACTGCCTTGAGCACGGGGTGATTTTGATCTACCCATTGGATGAATTCACCGACAGTAAGTACACTGTCTCTATTCTGCCCATAGCCATGAGTAACTGAGATCGAAAGTATCAAGACATATACGAGAGGTAATATTCTCATTATTTCAACTTGATTTTAGGTTTTTCTAGTTTCTCTTTTGCTCGAACGGGTTCATAGTAATCCGCTGGGAAGGCATTAAACTGACGCCAGATTTCATACCAAACGGGTACCGTGTTTAGTAGCGCAATTCCTCGCGCACCAGTGCCCGCTCTTAAATTTTCAGGCCACATTTCGGAAGGGGCTACTAAGATTCGGTATTTGCCATTTTCATTGGTCATTCTGTCGATCGCAATGACTTTTCCTGAAAATGTTCCATAGCTCGTATTGGGCCAGCCTCGGAAAACGATTGCAGGCCATCCATCGAACTGAAACTGCACTGCTGAGCCTTCATGAATAAGGGGCATATCCATCGGGCTTATATATAGTTCAACAGCCAATTCATAAGCAGAAGGTACGATCGTGGCAAGAGATGTGCCTTCTTTTACGGTTTCTCCGATCCCTGGAATGGTGACCTTGGCGAGCATTCCTGTTTGTGGTGCGAGAATGTAATAGTACCCGCTGCGCACTTCATAGTTGCTTAAGGTGTTTTGTAATTTCGCTACTTCTCCTTGACTTGCCGCTAGGGCGCCTTGAGCAGTGGCAAGATCACTTTGAGCTTTTGCAATTCGTTCCAAGAAGGCATTGCTGTTGTTACTAAGCTCTAGACGCGCATCGAGTAACTTGTTTTTACTCATTTCCCATTTTTGCTCTGCTTCTTGGGTTTTAGCAGCACTTTGAGCGAGTTTTATTCGGTATTGCTCGACTTCTGTGCGACTTTTTAAACCTTGGTTGAGGAGATTTTCAAAACGCTGCGCTTGGTCTTGAGCAACTTGATAGTTCTGAAGTTCTGCCGCATAATTTGAAGAATCAGCCTGCGCCGCAGCCTGTGCACCCTTCACTTTAAATGCTAAGCTTTGTGCTTTAATTTCCTGATTGGTTCGCAACGTAGAAATGAGTTCATTCAATGCAGTAACCTTTGCAACATAACTATCAACTCCAGCTTTTTTAGCAGTGAGTTGCTCCTTTGTTCGCTGGATCAATTCCGGATCTAGGTATTCGTTTTTAATCTCACGAAGTCGGGCAATAGTATCTCCTTTCTGCACTACATCGCCTTCTACCGCGTACCATTGTGCAATTTGGCCAGCAATAGCGGCTTGAATTTCACTGGGGCGTTGCTCTGGTTGACGCATGGTCACGGTTCCTTTCGCTTGAATGTTTTGTGTCCAAGGAAGGAAAAGCGCACCGAGGCTTATAAAAGCAGCTATAAAAAATGCACGCTTAATCTTTGGTCCTATAAATGGGTTCTCCAATTGGCTGAAGCTTTTATACTTCTCTGTGTTAAGGCGATCTGCAATTCGGTTGTTCGATATGTTCAGCATGGCGTTACAGTTCGATGGTTAGGTTACTTGCATCTTTGACAGCAGGTAAATTTGATGCTGCTACAAGGGTCCACGGCTGTTTTGCATCCCAAATGAAATCAATGATGCTTTTACGCTCTTTCGGGTCGAAGAGGTGGAAGATATCATCGAGCAGCAATAATCTTGGACGCACGACAATTGCTCTTGCTAAAAGTATACGTTCGACTAAGCTGCTTGAAAGTGGAATTGCAGTAGGACCTACGGGGGTTTCATATCCCTTTGGCAAAGACTGTATAAAATTTCTAAGTCCGAGTCCTTCAACCGCCCATTCTACATCTGTAAGTTCTATTTCAGGACGACCAAGTGTGATGTTTTCAAGCAATGTTCCCTCGAAAAGATCTTCACTTAAAAAGCAATCCCCCACGTGATAGCGCAAGTCAGCAGTATTTAGATTGCCTGTAGGATGTCCGTTAAAACTTACTGTGCCTCCGGTAGGCTCGTATTGCACAGCTAACAAGCGAAGTAATGTGGATTTACCGGATCCATTGCGTCCGGTTATGACTGCGCGTGTACCCGATGGGACATTGATGTTTAATTTGTCTAAAATGGTTAGCGTGCCGTCAATCGAAGTATAGGTGAGGTCTTGTATTTCTATGGAAGCACCCATTCCGGTATCTACGTCGTCGAACATTAATGAACCTTGGTCTTCTTCAAGAGGGATGTCGGTAACTGTGCTCATTTTTTCAACAGCGGTGAGGACATCATAAATGGGCTCCATCGTTAAAATCAGTTTTTCCGCCGAGTTTATGATGAGAATGATGACGATCTCCGATGCAACAAATTGCCCCACGTTAATCTCGTTTTGTATCACCAAAAGTCCACCGATAATGAGAAGTCCGAGGGTGACGAATGCTTTGAAACCAACAATATTCGCATATTGGAAAATCAGAACTTTCCAATGGCGTTTGCGATGTTCTAGATAGCTGTTGACGAGTTCATCCGTTCGTTCTAGAGGTAGTTCAGTATGGCCGGCACGCTTGAAGGTGTCCATTGTCCGTGCGATTTCCTTGAGCCAATGTGCAATCTTATACTTGTAGGTGCTTTCCTTGATGCTACTTTCAAGTCCCCGAGGGCCTGTGTAGTAGAGGATTGCGACTAACAGGGCAATAAGCGCTACCCCGAAAGTAATAAAGAAGGGATGGTATGTGGATAGGAGGATAAGTCCAATTATAATTTGCAATGAAGATGCACTAAAGTCCATTAGGATTTTAGATAATCCCTTCTGAACATTCAGTGTATCAAAGAATCGATTAATCAATTCTGGCGGGTATTGGCCGCGAATGGATGCATTTTGAAAGCGGGGAATTCGGTACGTGAATTCAAATGCGGCTCTCGTGAAAATACGCTGCTGTAGAATTTCTGAAATGGATAATTGAAGTACTTGAAGAATTCCACCGATAATGACCCCTGCGGTTACAACGGCACTTAAAATGATCCAGCTCGTACTTACCATTCCCGCCTGAATAAGTCCAATAATGGCCTGAACCCCTAATGGTAAACTAAGACTTACCAACGAATAGAAGAGTGCATAGGCATACAGGTACATGATGTCACGCCTGTCGGGGCGTAGCATTGCAATGAATTTTTGAAATGGATTCTTATGCATTTTATTGGATGGTTTTAAGGGTCATTTGAGTAAGGAAGGAAACGATATCTCGAGGTCCTTGTTTAGCGTCCGAAAGCCGAGGTAAATGTTCCACAAAGAATTGTTGACTTTGCGCCGCTTCAATAACCGTCGCGAAAAGGCTATGTGGGTGCTCAAAATCGGGATTGATTTGATAGGCGATTTTACTTAGTGTGTCACAAATACGTTTGTATCCTAAGAAATAACCCTCTTGGTTTTCTTGATCGACATCTTTGGTTAAATAAATCTTTGGATATTCCGAAACCACAATGTTTTGTAGTTGATTTTCATTGATGTGCGGAATTCGATCATCTTGTTCCATTGGCAATACAAGCAATTCGATGGCTTTTTCTAGTTTATGCTCTGGCGTGTTCAGCAGAATGAATTCATTTGCCATTTTAATTTCTAACCAACCCCAATACCAATTAATGAGGTATGCTAGTAGTTGATGTTTGTTTTGGAAGTAGCGGTAAATACTTGCTTCGGTGCTTTCGATTGCAGCGCCAACTTTTTTAAAGGTGAATTGCTCATACCCGAGTGTATTCAAAAGTTCGATGCTTTTGGATAGGATTTTACGTCCCAATTCTGTTTCGTCGGGATTTTTTAGGTAGAGCTTATCGCTTACAGTGATGTTCAGTGCATTCATATTGAGTATAACGCTTTTGTGTAAAAATTGTTCTGCAATGCAAATATAATAGTATTGCTATCGTGTTGCAAATCGGTCTCAATAATTACGCGTATCTTTGTACCAGCAACGTGAAGTTGTTGCCTAAACTCATTTTATGACATTTGAATCATTGGGACTCGATTCTCGAATCCTATCGGCCTTGGAACAACAAGGCTATACCCAACCCACACCTATTCAAGCGCAAAGCATTCCAATCTTATTATCAGGTAAAGATCTTTTAGGAACGGCGCAAACAGGGACGGGAAAAACAGCAGCATTTACTATTCCAATTATCGAGCATTTGCTCGCGGATGGCGTACAGAAACGCCGGAATATCAAGGCCTTAGTCGTTACACCGACAAGAGAGTTGGCGCTTCAAGTAGCCGATAATGCTAAAAAATACAGCGCAGGAACCGGACTAAGGACGGCTGTAATATTTGGCGGTGTGGGACAAAATCCACAAATAGACCAATTGCGCAAAGGCGTGGATTATTTAGTCGCAACCCCCGGTCGTTTATTAGATCTACATAATCAGGGATTTATCAATTTAAATCACTTAACACATTTTGTGCTTGATGAAGCGGATCAAATGTTGGACATGGGTTTTATCCATGATATCAGAAAGCTTCTCAAGATTATTCCTCAAAAAAGACAGAGTTTGTTCTTTTCGGCGACCATGCCAAAGGACATTATTGAATTGAGCGGCCAAATTCTTAGACCGAACTATGAGCAGGTTCGAATCGCCGTTGAGAAACCAACCGCTGAACGTGTGAGCCAAGAAGTGTATTACGTTAGTAAGAATGAAAAGCCAGCCCTTTTGCACCATCTTCTCGAAGAATTGGACGGATCAGTTTTGGTTTTTGGACGCACTAAGCACGGTTGCGATAAGGTCGTTCGTCTCTTGGCAAAAAAAGGAGTGAAGGCTGCCGCAATTCATGGGAATAAAAGCCAAAATGCGCGTCAAAATGCTTTGAAAAGTTTCAAAGACGGCTCTCTTCGAGTGCTTATCGCAACAGACATAGCAGCGCGCGGTATTGATATTTCCGGGCTTGAAAATGTTGTGAATTACGACTTGCCAAATATTCCTGAAACGTATGTACATAGAATTGGTCGTACTGGGCGGGCAGATGCCTCAGGTGCATCAATTTCTTTCTGTTCAGCTGATGAACGTGCGTATCTAAAGGACATTGAAAAGTTGATTAAAGCAACCGTTCCGTTAGTTGAAGAGCATCCATTTACCGCTGGAGCCGAAGAAGAATGGGCGGATCCTGAAAACCGTAAGCCTGCTAAGCAGGGACAACGTGGTCCAAGACCTGGCCGCGGAGGCGCTCCGAAAAGTGAGGGCAACAGACGATCAGGAGGTCCTAAACGTACTGGGGGAAGTAAAGGAAATCGTCCTACTAGACGCTAGTATCGAAGTAGCTCCTTAATTTTAGTCTCAAGGCGCTCTTTCGAAAACTTTTTTATTGGAAAGCCGATCGGGCCAATACCAGCTTTATGGATGAGCTTGTTCCATAAGAACTGATCTGCGATGTGCGGTAGTATAAGCTGTGGTTTGTTGTAACGGAGTGCACTGTGCGTTGTGCCAGAGCCTCCGTGATGAACAACAGCACAGACGCGTTCAAATAACCAATCGTAGGGAATATCGTTGACCACAAAAACCTGCTCGGGGAGTTCATCTTCCAGTTCAATACCACCCCAACTTGTATTGATGAGAATGGCCAAGTTGAGTTCTTGGCTGAGTTCGACAATAGCTTTTCCCACGGCTTTGGGTTGTGCGTTTATCATAGAGCCAAATCCAATGTACAAAGGTTTCGGATGGGTTTTCAGGAACGCAGTAAGTTCTTGTGGCGGTATCCAATGTTGCACTTTATTCCGCTCTCGGAATCCGGTAATACGAACGTGTGAAGGCCAATATGCGGGACGAGGAAATAGTGCCTCCGAGATTGGGTATTGCACCGGTACGTCTTCGAGTAAAAAGTGCTTTACTTCGTTCTTTTTAAGCGGTGCCCATCCCCATTCTTCAATCACTGCGTTTCCGTAACCAATAAGCGCTTTGCTTATTAAGGCCGTATTGGTTAAGGTGTAGCTAAAGGCATTCCATAACGGAAAGTTGAATTGGCCCATTCCAATAGCGGGCAAATCTTTGACGGGATGCACCAGGCACGGCATGGGGAGCAGCAACTCAACATTTTTTGCGCTGCGCAATGCGGCCATGACGGGGTACCCGCATTTAATGTGGTAAATGATTTTTGTGGGCTTGAAGGCGTCGTCAGCAGCTTTTTGGTCGCGAAGGAGTTGCAGTTGGATGTCTTTCGTATTGCGAAGTAAGGTGAATAGTGTGCGTATTCTGCTTAGGCCGGAGCCTATTTGCCCAGTTATTTTTTTGACTTCGGGGTCTTCGATCAGGTCTAAGTAGGCTTTGGTGCATGGGAAAAAATGTTCGCTGACCTCGTGGGCGAGCGATTCGAATTGGACCGGCATACAAAAACCGATCTCATGTCCCTCCGCTTTTAGTTCTTCGCCCAAGGCGAGGTAAGGTTCCATATCGCCTCGAGACCCGAGTGACATCAATAATATTCGTTCCATGATTTAAAGGTACTAACGTAGGTGATATTGCAAAGTGAGGCTGTTTGTGCCGGGAGTGAGGGTCCAATTTTTAGTGCCGCTGAGGTGTGCCTTGGGTACCCAGTACCCTATTGCGGTGCCTATGATTGCGCCGGTTAGGATGTCGCTTGGAAAATGTTTGCCAGCCTTGAATCGCAGATATCCTGTGGCGGTAGCAAGGCCAATGCTGGAGGTCCAAAGGGCACGGCTCACCGTCTTGTTGTCGTATAGTTCATCGTAGGTGCTGGCTAAGAATACGGCCGATGAAAACGCAACAGCTGTATGTCCGGAATAAAATGAAGTTCTGCCATCACCTGCCGCTGCGAGCACTGCACGTTCATCTAGTGAAAGGTCCGAATTGTAGAATAGGGGACGTGTGCGTTGAACGATGTCCTTGGTCAGGTCTTTTACTCCGTTGGTTAGCAAAAAGGTTTCAAGGTACATTCCCGAGTAAATTAAGGCATGATTCCATCCGGAACGCCCAAGTTCACTAGCGGCTATTGCGCTCGGGGCAACCATTACTATTCCCAAGGTGTAGTCGCTTTGTGTGTTTGCCAAAGGTGAAAACTGACGAGTCGCGTTCCTGTCGAATTTGTTGATGGTTTCTACGTTTAAAGCTTCGATATTTTCCGGGGTAAGCACGGGGTCTGGAAGTTGGAGCGCAGCAGCTTGTGTACATCCACCGACCAAGGTGATATACACGCTGTTTGTATTGAAGGAATAGGGAAAAGTGTTTTGGGCACCTGCAGTTAGGTGAATCCAAAGAAAGACTAGGAATAGGGCGGTGCTTTTCATGTAGTGAAGATAGCAGTTACTTGGACACAATTCGCGCGCCTCCGGCACTCGACCCCGTCACCGCTGCCTCCAAACAGGCGAGAATGAAAACCTTCGCGCGCCTCCGGCACTCGACTCGCTGCTGCGCAGCTGAAGTTTTCTTTCACTGGCCCCGTGTGGAGTGGATCAGCACTCCAATGCCAACCCGCCCGCTTCGCGGCCGGTCCCTTTTTCTCGCTCAAAAATCCTGAAGCAAGCTTCGGATTTTTGTCCAAGAAAAAGGCCAACCCTTCGTGTTGGGTTGGCCTTTTCTGTTTGATCACCAAGTGGAGCTGGCGAGAATCGAACTCGCGTCCAAACAAGGAAGCCTGAGGCTTTCTACATGCTTATCTTGTGATTAGGTTTTCGACCAATCTCTGAGCACAAGCACCCTAATCATGGCTTAGCCTCTAAACTTGGATTGACTCGCGAGGCGAAAGCCAATTGCATTCCCGAATTTTCCACACCTCGTGATCAAGCGCCTCAGGACTTGGGCTCTTGCGAGATGTTCAGCTCCTACACCTGGTGTAGGATTAGCAAAATCGACATCCTGTCAGATTAAGCGGCCAAAGCGTAAGAATCTTCGCCAGTTAAAAAAAATGAAGCGGTGTATTTACGAGCAGCCCCTTCTGCGCTCGACATGCTTACATCAACCTTCGGCTTGCTGTCAAAACCAGTCAGCCCCTGATGTGGAGGGCAAAGATACGCTATTTCTATGCCAAAATTGTGCACAGTTGTACTACCTTTAAGGGTATGAAAATCGGCATTCTAAAAGAGGGTAAAGTCCCTATAGACAAGCGTGTAGCGCTTATACCAGAGCACGCAGCACTATTAAAATCAAAGTATTCATGTGAGGTGGTGGTCCAACCATCACCGATTCGAGCAATATCGGATGAAGAATATGTGGCTGCAGGAATTTCATTGCAAGAAGATTTGAGTGATTGTGATGTGCTCTTCGGAGTAAAGGAGGTGCCTGTCCATCAGCTCATTCCGAATAAAACCTATTTCTTCTTCTCCCATACCTACAAGCAGCAACCCTACAACGCGAAGTTGCTCAAGGCTTGTGTGGAGCGCAATATTCGTTTGATTGATTACGAATTACTGACTAAAAATGGTACCCGTGTGGTTGCCTTTGGCCGATTTGCGGGTCTCGTTGGTGCATACAACGGCTTACGCGGTTGGGGTGAGAAATACGGTGAGTTCAACTTGAAACCCGCCCACGAGTGCAAGGACATGGAGGAAATGTTTGCACAGCTTCACGGCATGGAATGGCCTTCAGATGTCCGTATTCTTCTCACCGGTAAGGGCCGGGTAGCTAGTGGTGCGGTAGAGACCCTTCAAGCTTCAGGTATACCTCAGATTTCGCCCGATGAGGTTTCAAGTTATGAGGGGTGTTTTTGGAGCCAATTGGACGCAGAAGATTACTATAAAAAAGCGGATGGATCTGCGTTTGATCGTAAGGAACTTTTTGCAGATCCAAGCGGTTTTGAAAGCAATTTCATGCGATATGCGCCATTTGCCAAGTTGTATATCGCCGGGCATTATTACGATAATCGGGCACCTTTTATTTTTACGAGAGAAGATGCGAAACGGCTAGATTTTGCAATCTCGTATGTCGCGGATATCAGTTGCGACATTGATGGCCCTGTAGCTTCTACCTTGAGAGCATCCACCATAGATAATCCATTTTATGGTTACCTCGCATCGGAGGAAAAAGAAGTCAGTCACGATCATCCCGACGCTATAGGAGTTATGGCGGTTGACAATTTACCATGTGAACTTCCTCGTGATGCCTCGATGAGTTTTGGCAATGATCTAATGAAACATGTAGTACCCGCCCTGTTCGATGGTGATAGTGATGGGGTTTTAGAACGTGCAACGGAGTGTGAACGAGGTAGATTGACTGATAAATTCGCGTATCTTCAAGACTACATCGATAAGGCATAATGTCAAAAAGTACCCTCAATACCCAGAAGTCAGCCACGGACGGACCTTCTTTGAATCCAAAGTTTAGTGCCGGGCGTCGTCCTCAGTTAACTATTGAGGAGCTCGCTTCGGGTATAGAAAATGGGGATGTAAAAGCTTTGGCCATGGCCATCACGTTGGTGGAAAGTACCGTGGCCCAAGATGTTGCCAAGGGACAAGAATTAATCAACCTTGTTCGAAAAGACAGCGCAACGGCCATGCGTATTGGAGTAACGGGAGTACCGGGCGTTGGTAAGAGCACTTTTTTAGAAAATTATGGGATGTTCTTACTGGAATCGGACCCGGATGCAAAAGTTGCCGTGTTGGCCATAGACCCTTCGTCGAACAAAACAGGCGGCTCTATTCTAGGAGATAAAACTCGTATGATAGCATTGTCGCGCCATGAACGTGCGTTCATTCGTCCTTCTGCCTCAGGAGGTTCCCTAGGTGGCGTGGCACGAGCTACAAAAGAAGCGTTGTTATTGTGCGAGTCGGCAGGATTTACGCATGTATTTGTTGAAACAGTCGGCGTCGGTCAAAGTGAAACGACGGTTGCTCAATTGGTAGATGCCTTTTTATTCCTCGCGATGCCCGGTACCGGTGATGAACTTCAAGGGATCAAGAAGGGCATCATGGAAATGGCCGATATCATAGCGATTAATAAAAGTGAAGGTGAAAACGCTGCTGCTGCAAAGCGAACAAAACAAGACCTCAGTAGGGCTATGCAGCTGGTTGGGGATCATGAATTTGATTGGACACCTCCCATCTCGCTAATCTCAGCATTGGAAAAAGAAGGGTTTGATGTATTGAGCCAAGCTTTGGATCGGTATTTCAGACATGCAAAAGGGCAAGGATGGCTTCTAGAAAAACGACAACGCCAAGAGTTATATTGGTTTGAGCAAGGTGTTCAAAATGGCCTGCATGCACTCTTGCTGGCCAATCCCAAATGGAAATCCAACTATGATGCACTGAAGCGTGCAGTTTCGAATGGGGAGATGAGCCCTTTTGTGGCTACAAAAACGTTACTCGAGGAACTGAAAAGAGGAATTTCTTAGAAATTTCTTGCCGCCTCGTGTTTGAGTAGAAGAATGGCAGCTTTCGTTGGGAAAATGTCCCCAGTCATTTCTAGCTCAATCAATCGACGGCTTAAATCTGCGGCGGTCGCTTCTTGGCCAAGCTCTGCACTGATTTTATTAATCATGCTCACTACTTGACTCTTCGCGCTGACGATGCTATTCCAGTTCTTATCAGAAATGTAGACTTGTTGTGAAATGTTGTATTCGTATTCTTGGCGAATAGCGTCTACGAGGGTTTTGCGATAAACCCCAAGCGGCATATTACCTGGCTTCACGCGAGTGACCAATTGATTTGGTGTTATACGCTCCAGGAATACGGTTAATCGCTCGAAGGCCTGAAAACGGAGTGGAAGCGCCTTTTTATTTAAGTCCTTGCGCAAGTAAAACTGTCTCCGTTTTTCCTCATTATCAACAAAGTTTGACAAGAGTAAATACGTGAGCAACAGCATTAAAGCTGCAGGAAAAGTATACTTAAGGATTTCAATAAATGCTTCCATAATTCTGTGTTGAGGCTTACAAATATCGTTAAATTTGTCCCTGTATTACAACACAACACACACTTCTACGATGCAAGCACTTTCACAACGCGCACAAGAGATGGGATTGCCCATGACAATTGAAATGGCGAAAAAGGCCAGAGAATTGAGTGCGACGGGGAAACAGGTTATTAGTTTATCGCTTGGTGAACCTGATTTTGATACGCCCGATTTTATCAAATCGGCCGCCTCAGAAGCCATGGATCAGAACTACACCCATTACATGCCTGTTCCCGGGTTCAGCGACCTTCAAGAAAGTATCGCCGCGAAGTTTAAGCGCGACAACAACTTGGTGTATGCTGCAAATCAGATTGTTGTGAGCACAGGAGCGAAACAAAGTTTGCTCAATGTATTCTTAGCATTGGTTAATCCAGGTGACGAAGTCATCATTCCAGCACCATATTGGGTAAGCTACATGGATCAAGCAAAATACTGTGGAGGAGAAGTAAAAGTATTGCCAACCTCTATGGAGAGCGGCTTTAAAATCACTGCAGCTGAGTTAGAGGCTGCCATTACACCAAAATCTAAGGTGTTGATTTTCTCGTCCCCGAATAACCCATGTGGAGCCATCTATAGCGAAGCAGATTTAGCAGCTATTGCAGCCGTTGTCGCCAAGCATCCGAACTTGTACATCATCTCTGATGAAATCTACGAGTTGTTGAATTATGGTGAAGTAAAGCATGTGAGTATCGCGAGTTTTCCTGAGGTATATGACCAAACCATCACTGTAAATGGTTTGTCTAAAGGTTTCGCAATGACGGGATGGCGCATTGGATATATTGGTGCTCCGGAATGGATTGCCAAAGCATGCACGAAATTCCAAAGCAACTTTACGTCGGGCACATGTTCGATTGCACAGCGCGCGTGCAAAGCCGCAGTAGAAGCAAATCCAGCAACTATACAATACATGGTGGATACTTTTGCCACGCGACGAGAAAAAATGGTCAACTGGATGAATGAAATCCCGGGTTTTGAACTTGAAACCCCACCCGGAGCTTTTTATGTGTTCCCCCGCGTCGCACAAATACTTGGTAAGAAGTTCAACGGCAAGGTGATCGAGACTTCATTAGATTTGAGCATGTACCTATTAGAGGAAGGTTTAGTAAGCACGGTGCCGGGTGATGCGTTCGGTTTGCCAGGCTACATCCGATTCTCTTATGCTGCCTCAGAAGGGGAATTAGAAGAAGCGGTCCGTAGAGTAAAATCTGCCATCGAAAAACTGGAGGATTAAGCAATGAAAATAGAAGTATCCAACGGAGAAATTCTTGACAAGCATACCATCTTGTTAATTAAGGCTGAAAAGCTTTCAGATCGTAATGCTTTAGAGAATGTTAAACGTGAGTTGGATACGTTGAGTCCCGCTGTTTTGCAGATTACCGACCAATGTTCCAATCCAGAGGTTTTACAGGAATGTATTTCAGCGCTAACAGAGACGAACACTAAACTTTGGGAGGTGGAAGATGCGCTTCGTGAGTTGGAGCGGGCAAAGGATTTTGGAGAAGATTTCATTGCTTTGGCACGTGAGGTCTATTTTACAAATGACCAACGCGCTTCAATAAAGAAGTCGATTAACGCGCTTACGGGCTCAACCCTTGTTGAAGAAAAGTCCTACAAGGACTACCGTTGATTGACTGATTCTCAGAGATTCGGCCTACATTCGTTAAACATTAAAGAGCAATTGTGAGCCTACAACAACGCATAAACGCAATTCGCGAATTCATAAATATCCGTATTTATGACAGTAGGGATTGGGTAATGTCTTCGCTAGCTACGGGCAGTTTGTTTGTGGCCACGTTCACCTTGATGGTCTTGGTCTTTTATCACGGCTATGACCTCGATGCGGGTAAAAAAATAATTGTAGGCTATGTCGTACGCGGCTCTATCGCCTACTATTTGCTCAAGTATTTCTTGGAGTTGTTTTACAATTTCAATCCCTTACAGTTTTTGAAGGACCGCAAATGGGAAGGCTTCTTAATGCTATTCCTAATCATTGACATTATTAGTATTAATGCGTTTGGATTCGAGATATTGAACCAATTGGGCCGTGTGCTTCGCATTCCAGGACTACAAGAAAGTTTTTTAATTTTCCTTCAGGCCTATTTCTTAGTGATCGTTGGATTGGAATTCGGGAAGGTTGGTGACTATCTACCAAACAGTAAACTCAGTCCCCCAACATTGCTTATTCTAAGCTTTATAGTCTTGATTATCATGGGGACTGGTCTTCTCATGTTGCCAGAGATGACCGTGAAGAATTTACCAGGTTTAGATTTGACAACTGCTTTGTTTACGAGTATTTCGGCAAGCTGTGTGACCGGTTTAAGCCTTATTGACATCAGTGAAGTATTGAGTTCAAAGGGTCAATTTGTCGTGATGATTCTCATGCAATTGGGTGGGTTAAACATTATTTCATTTGCCGCTCTTTTTGCCATTTTACGTGGGGGATTTGGAATGCGTCAAGCAAACTTTATGAGCGAGAACTTGGGTGAAGATTTGAAACGAAGCAGATCATTGATCGGTGCCATTTTCAGGTTAACGCTATTCATTGAACTCGTCGGTGCCCTGCTTCTTGGGGTCGTCTGGAAATCGAACTATGATAGCCTAGGTGAGAACATTTTCTATAGTGTCTTTCATAGCATCTCCGCCTTCAACAATGCCGGATTCTCCCTGTTCACCAACAGCTTGGCAACAGAAGGGGTGGGGCAGCAATATACCGTACATGCCATCATTGCGATACTCATCATTCTTGGAGGTATTGGATTCGGAACGATATCAGATATTTTAAAGCAGCCATGGCGAAAGCAAACGCTCAGTAGATCATGGCGTGGTCTTCGGGTGGGTACCAAACTCGGTTTAATTGTATCCGGGGTATTGATCGCAGTAGGGTCTATGATGGTCTTTGTATTGGAGTTTGGGGAAGGTCCTTTGGGCACTCAAATAAGCCACAGTATTTTTCAAAGCATCACCGCACGTACAGCGGGTTTTAACACCGTGAACTTCGGCGCTATGGCCACTCCAACGCTATTATTCTTTATCTTCTTGATGTTCATTGGAGGAGGGTCAGGCTCTACGGCTGGCGGTATTAAAACCAGCACCTTCGCCTTGGTATTCTTGAGTGCTACAGCGACCATTCAAGGAAAGAAGCACGTCAATCTTTATAAGACTCAAATTCCATGGGAATTGATGAACAAGGCGTTTGCAATTTTCTTGTTTTCAGCGGTAAGTATTCTTCTTGGAATCTTTTTGCTTACCATTTTCGAACCGGAAATGGCCCTTTTGGATTTAGCATTCGAGCAGGTGAGCGCTTTTTGTACCGTTGGATTGAGTACGGGTATCACTCCGTCAATTTCCTTGGGAGGAAAAATAGTGTTGATGCTCTCGATGTTAATTGGTCGTGTGGGTACATTGACATTGGCCTTTGCGTTGAGTGATCGTAAAGTCGAGGCCAATACGTTTAAGTATCCAAAGGGCAGCGTTCATGTAGGATAATAAAAAAACGCCCGAAGGCGTTTTTTAGTTCTTGTCTTGGAAATCGAGATCCTTGATTCCGAGTGTTTTAAGAAGACGCTTTCCGTTTATTTTTAAGGTCTCTTTTATGCCCGTTGCAATTTTTCTAGCGGCTCCGTCGTCGGGGCGAGAAACGAATTTAGAATCTCGATAACTCACACCTTCTTCAGGCTTCGTGTAGAAATACGTGTAGAAACTCTTGCGAGATTCTCCTTCTGGGATGTTAATCTTCCCATAGCCGTGAGGACTATTGTCATCCGTGTAAAAAATAACAGCGGTATTAAAGGTTGGGGGGACTTTGGTGACCAACTGGGTCATTTCCTTGTTCCATAACTCCAAGTCACCACCATATTCTGGTTGCCAATTTTTATTCAGATAAACCAGCAGGTTTAGACGACGCCATAAGCCCAATTTGGCATTCATGTTAACGTCGATGTGCACATCTACATAGGATCCGTTCTTGCCCTGATGTACACCTGATCCAAGAGCATCTGTAGTAGTATGTAGGCCGTCAATGCCAGTAATGCGCTCAAGCTGATCGCTCCACTCTTTTGACGCTACTGCCGAGCGAACTTTTGAAAAAGAAGGGTGCCAGCGCTCAAAGTGATAATCTTCACTCTTGTCTTCGTTCAAACTTTTGCGCTTCACATTGAGCTGTTCGATAGAAGGGAAGTGATTGAACAAGTCCAATGCGATTTCCTCGGCAAAGAAATTTTCTAGAACCAAATGTTTACAGGGGTTCGCGCTCTCGTATTGAGCCTTAAGCGCTGCCGCGAAAGCTGCATCTAGATATTTAGGGTTTATGATTCCGTCGACCATTTCTTGTGATTTGATACTCAAATATAGTGGCTACTGCTTTCTGCTTCTTGTGATATCTGTCAGTTTTCCATAAATCTTAAAAAAGAGCAATGGCAAAAAGCGTTTGAAATGTACAGCGAACTTCTCATACCCACCAATAATTACATGATTTTTGGGAGCGGTCTTTTGGGTATGTCGAAAGAATTTTTTCGCCAAGGTTTTCGGAGACATTCCTTTTTCTTGCGCAACGCTATTTTTTCCGATTGGCTCCCCGTTGGGTCCCAAGCTACTGAGCGTAACATTGGTGTTAATAAAGCCTGGGCTCAGGATTCCAATATGAATAGGGGTTTTACGCATTTCAAATTGCAATGATTCAAAATACCCTACAACGGCAAATTTACTCGCGGCATAGGCTGCCAATTTTGGGCTGCCAAAAAATCCAAGAATACTGGCGACAGTCCATATTTGACCTGATCCGCGCTCAATCATGTGTGGAAGAACAGCTTTTGTTAACGCCACCGAGCCCCAAAGGTTGGTGTTCATTACTTGTTCTTCTACATTTAATTCCATCTCCGTGACAGATCCTAAATGGCCCATTCCGCCATTATTGATGAGTATATCAATGTTTCCGGTAGAACGAAGTGCCTCATTGCACCACGTTGAGGCTTTTTTAAACTCGTTTAAATCGAGGGTGAGTATTGCGCTATTTTCCGGGAATGGAAGTTGTGATTGCACTTCCACTAAAACGTTTGTTCGTCGTGCACTTAGAATAGTGAAAAAGCCCTGCGCATTGAATTCATGCGCAAGGGCTTTTCCGATACCACTACTACTGCCAGTAATCCAAACTGTTTTCATTCAAATAGTCTCTTTTACTGCCAAATTAAGGAAAGTTTAATACCTCTTGTTTCTTTTTGGGCCTGGTTTTGCCGATGACCCTCTGTGGCCGCGTGAATCGGATCCTCCCGATCTTTTTGGTCCTTTAAAGTCACCGCCTCTGCGGAAGCCGGAATCTCCTCCGCGCTCAAAACGTGGCTTACTATCAGAAGTTCTTGCTCTAAACCCGCCTTCGCTGCGTTCTGGGCGTTCACCTCGATCGGAACGTTCAGTTCGATCATTTCGTTCAAATCGATTGGTGCGTTCAAAGCGACCGTTATTGTCTTTACGTTCAAATGAAGAACCACGATCTTCGCGTCTACCGCGTCCACCTTGGTTTGAATCTCTTCGGTCGCCCATGCGCTCACGTTTTCCGCGTGCCGGTACTCCCGAATTTGAGCGTCTTGGACGATCGAAAGAAGGTGCGGATGATCCACTTCCTTCTTCGAAGTATGCATTTACGACGTACGAACCTGTTTTTGCTCCATTGAGGTTAATAGCAACATCTACAGCGTATCGCTCTTCGATATCAATTCGTGTAAAGGTTTTGTCCATGTCGATTTTTCCGACGCGGATTTTCTTTCCTTCCATTG
>Ga0181556_1000307_pt1 | contig 52694 bp, 37 predicted proteins | sample 011ome_14_FD_148651 | JGI IMG/M metagenome (GOLD analysis project Ga0181556, IMG submission 148651) | Coastal salt marsh microbial communities from the Groves Creek Marsh, Skidaway Island, Georgia - 011505AT metaG (spades assembly) | ecosystem: Environmental > Aquatic > Marine > Intertidal zone...
TCGTCCGATGATGTAATCCAAAGCGTTGGATTTGTGTCGGAAAACCTCACTTTTCAGCCTCCAAACTCACCGCTGCGGTACCGCTCTGAAACTCTGCCTTCACGCTTCTCTTTCTCGCCGAAAAGAAGAGAGACGCTTTGTTTGGTGTTGTTGTTCGAGTGTACGCGTTCTCTTTGAAGTCGTCGTTTTTGTGTCCCGAGAGAGAGCGAGAGAGAAAGGTACTACCATCGATTGCTAAGCAGCGCACTCCGTTTTCATCATCATCGTCGTTTGTGTTCTGGAGTAGTAAACATGCAGTTGCGACGAGCGTTACGACGCGTGCCGGATAAACACTTACCACTCCTCGTGACAATTTCAGCGTTATCGTTCGTGTTTTCTTTACTGATGATATCGATCGGGTATTTGTTTTTAACGGGGAGATTGGATATGTTGGAGGCGATGGACGAGACGACGAAGAGGAAGTTCCTCGATGGGTCTTCGTCTTCTTCGTCTTTAAGTTCTTCTTCGTTCCAGAGAAGTAGCATCGGTAACGCGGAAGAGGAGGAGGATTTGGAGGAGAATCATCACGATCATCACTTAGAATTAGCGGAAAATCCGGTGCACAAAGAAGACGGGACGTACATGCGCCACGCCGTGGACGAGGACGACGACAGCCATCCGCACTTGACGATGAACACAAACGGCATGTTCTTTCATCCGATCGTCCACACGCAGTCGAGTTATTCGACCGCGTTAGAAAATAGAAACTGTAAAAAAACAACGTCGAGTAGTAGCACGAGTGGGAACGGAGCGTGGGATCACGTCCCGACGTCGTCGTTGAAACAGAAACAGAAAGAAGTGTTCGATAGGTACGCTTTGACGGGATTTCGGAACAAAGCGACGACGGACGCGAGAATTTTGATGGAGTTTCTGCTCTCGATTTCACCGAAACCGCAAAACGGGTGCTGCGCGATTTTCGACGTCGGTGCGAACGTGGGGAAGTACGTGGAAGAGTTGAAGTCGATGCCCATCGCGAAAGATTGCGAAGTGCACGCGTTTGAACCGAACCCGGAGGTGTTTAAAATTATGTCCAGAAGAGTCGCGAATTTGAAATCGGTCCATTTGCACAACGCCGGAGTCGCCGAACAACCCGGGAACTTAACCTTCTACTACCAGCCTGGGAAAGCAGACACCGGAGGTAGCTTCATGCCGGAACACTCCTACGACAAATACGCCGACCAAGCGGGTAAAATGAAAACCGAAAACGTCAACGTCATCGCTTTAGACGACATCTTCGACGCGTTCATCCCAGACTCCGTGTCCATCCCGCTCGTCAAAATCGACGTCGAAGGACTCGAACACAGAGTCAAAACCGGCATGTCTCGCGCCTTAGCTTCCGGCAGAGTCCAAGCCGTCTACTGGGAACGCAAAGGCTCGTTAGATTTAGAACCGTTTGAAACGGAAGTCAAATTTATGGCCAACCACGGCTACAACGTCTACGTCATGGGATGTTCCGGCGCGAGAAAGCACTCGTGCGCGTTAACGCTCGTCCGAGTCGACGGGTCATTCTTCGACCCAATCTTCGACCCGAAACGACACCGCGCCCCGAACCAAGGCAAATACATGACCATGAACTTGTTAGGCGTAAAGCGAGGGCACAAGTTCAACGACGTCGTCGTCAAAAAGATGTTGGCTCAATAAGAAATTAGTCATTTTACTCACTAATATACCACGCGTAAAGAATAATAACAACACGAATAACACTACTAACTCTTGCAAACGCTCTTCTTCTTTATCAGTAGTGTGCATTATGACAACGCGCGTAGTATGCCTCTCGCAAAAACAAGTACGCCGTTGGTAAAAAAATGCTCAAATCAATTCTTTTCGTTTTCACATTTTTTCTGACCATTGTAAGCCTCAGAAAAAGAACTTATCGAGAAAAGAAGATGATTTCGATGATGATCCTCGCGCTGCTCTCGCTCTTCGCGACGCCCTTCTCGAACGAGTTTGGGGGTTTGGTCGGTGTGCACGGGTTTTACTTACCCGGCGTCGCGCCGCAAGGTGCGAACTTTTTACACGTTTGTTTGTTTCGTTTTTCGTTCTTCTTCGCGCGCTGAATGGTGTCTGAAAAGGCAACGCGTATGAAGTCTCGAACGCGTTCGCTTGGATCGCGGAACGACGCTGACCTTTTCTCTCTCTTTCTCCCTTTCTCTTTTGAAACGACTGCGACCAATGAAACAATTTTATGACGCGCACTGTTATTGTAAAACAGATTACGCGCAAGACGACATCGTGTTCATGAAGGTGAACAAACTGACGTCGACGAAAACGCAACTCCCGTACGATTACTACACCATGCCGTATTGCAAACCGAATCCGATCGTGTACTCGGCGGAGAATTTGGGGGAAGTTTTACGAGGAGATCGGATCGAGAATTCCTTGTATTCGCTGGAAATGCGAAACGATATGCAGTGTTCGGTGGTGTGCAAGATAGATTCTTTATCCGAGCAACAAACGAAAGACTTTGAGACGAAAATAGAGGAGGAGTATCGCGTGAATATGATCTTGGATAATTTACCGGTGGCGATGGTGAAAATACGAGCGACGGAGGACGGGGAAGGCGAGACCGTGGAGAGGAAGACGTACGAGAGAGGGTATCCGGTTGGGTTTAAAGCGAGCGTGGAAGAGGGCGGCGAGGAGAAGAGTTTTTTGCACAACCACTTGAGGTTTACGATTTTGTATCACAAGGACCAAGAGACGGATTTGTCGAGAATCGTCGGGTTCGAGGTGGAACCGTTTTCGGTGAAACACGAATTCGAGGAGCCATGGGACGATGTTTCGCCAACGTTGACGACGTGTAATCCGGGGAGGATGCAATACGTGACGCACGGGTTGGCGCCGCAGATTGTAGAGGAAGGCTCGGAGGTTATTTTTTCGTACGACGTTTTGTATAAACAAAGCGACATTAGATGGGCCTCGCGATGGGACACGTATTTGTTGATGGTGGACGACCAAATTCACTGGTTTTCCATCATCAATTCCATGATGATTGTTTTGTTTTTGAGCGGAATGGTCGCGTTGATCATGCTCAGAACGTTACACAGAGATATCTCGAGGTACAATCAGTTGGAAACGAGCGAAGAGGCTCAAGAAGAGAGCGGGTGGAAGTTGGTGCACGGAGACGTGTTTCGAACGCCCGAGGCGAGTGGGTTGTTAGCGGTGCACGTCGGGACCGGGGTTCAAATTTTAGCCTGCACGTTTGTCACGTTGGCGTTTGCGATTCTCGGGTTTTTGTCCCCGGCGAATAGAGGCGGGTTAGGGACGGCGATGGTGTTGCTGTTCACGTTTATGGGTTTTTTGAACGGGTACGTGTCTGGGGTGTTTTATAAGATTTTTAAAGGTCCGGATTGGAAAGGAAACGCCGGATTGGCGGCGATGATGTTCCCGGGGGTGTTGTTCGGCGTCTTCACGTTTCTGAACTTTTTCATTTGGACGCAAAAGTCCAGCGGCGCCATTCCGTTTGGCACGTTTTTCATTCTCGTGTTTTTATGGTTTGGCATTTCGATTCCGTTGGTATACGCCGGGGCGTGGTTTGCGACGAAGAAAGAAATCGCGGAGGATCCAGTCCGAACGAATAAGATTCCGAGACAGATCCCCGAGCAACCGTGGTACATGAGCGGCGCGGTGAGCATTTTAACCGGCGGTATCTTGCCGTTCGGCGCGGTGTTCATCGAGCTCTTTTTCATCTTGACGTCCATTTGGTTGCAACAATTTTACTACGTCTTCGGGTTCTTGGCGTTGGTGGTGATTATTTTGTTAATAACGTGCGCTGAAATAACCATCGTGTTGACGTACTTCCAGTTGTGCAACGAAGATTACCGATGGTGGTGGCGTTCGTTTCACTCGAGCGGCTCGAGCGCGTTTTACTTGTTCGCATACGGGACGGTATATTTTTTTACAAAGTTGGAGATTACGAAAAAAGTACCGACGATGATGTACTTTGGATACATGGGAGTAGTGTCGTACGGGTTTTACATTTTGACCGGTTCGATTGGCTTTTTAGCCTCGTACGCGTTTGTGCGAACGATTTATAGCTCGGTGAAGATCGATTAAGACGAGAGAAGACCGCTCTTTTTAATAATACACATAAAGATATAAATGTTTTTATATATTTTCCTACTCGTTCTATGTAAAACGTTTCGTTCTTTTCTAAACCTACTTAAGTGTTTCGCGTGGAACATGTTATGAGCGCTCATCTCGCGTAAAACTATCGATGCACTTTATTCATCTCTCGCATGGAAAGGACGTGGATTAACGCTTCCATTTCTAACCCGCGCAAATTCGCCTCCTCGTCTATATGGCTTTCATCGTCCTCGTCCTCTATTTCGTTTATTCGGTCGTCTTCGTCTAGGACCATGGACAAGATCCTGTAGTTTTTCTCGGTGTTCGTCGAAGCGTTGCTATCGAGATGCTCTAAGGTAATACCTTCTTTCCCTGATTCCCTGCTCGAAGGGTGGTCAAAGTTGAGCCGTTGCCTCGCGCTCGCGTTTTTATCTTCCTCTTTCTCGTCTTCTCGCACCTTCATCTTTTTCATGGCCGAGGTCAATCGTTTCGGGCTCTTCATCGGCGTCAATTTCAAGTGTTGCGCGATGCCTTCCTTCGTTGAGTCGTTGGTACTTACGCTGTTGACGCTCGCGCCGTCAAATCCACCCTCCCTTCTGCTCGCTGCATACGCGCCCGATCCGATGCCAATTTTCGCCTCCAAAATGTTTCTTCTTTGCCGGGAAGGCCCTTCCACGGATGCTTTCCCCGGAGAGACCATGCCATCGTTCATCGGTATCTCCGGTAATGGCGGTAATTTCGGTCGCAACATGCTTTTCGCGCGACAGAAATAACTAAAGAAACTCACGATGTCCACGCTCTCTCTTCGGCGACCGCCCATTTCCGTCGCCGTTCTCGCCATGTCCTGCTCGAAAGAGGAATGCGACGACTTATCGTTCCTCGCATTCCTTAACTCCTGTCTAAATGCGTCGTTGCGTTCGTACACGTGTAAAAAACCATCCACGATGACCAAACCGGTCCCGCTATAGTTCAAATCTTTAAACACGTCCAACAGTACGTGCGCGTTGATGTACAACTCGTCGTTCAACGCTCTGATTTCCGGCGACATTTTCTGTTTCAACAACTTCCTCATCTTTTTCTCTCGAGTCATTCCATTCTTTTCCTTTCCCGGCGCCATGCTCAGAGTCGCTTTCGAATAGCTTTTTTGATGCGGATTCGATTCGCTATCCTCGCTCTCCGAATCGCTCTCGCTCTCGCTCGCCGAGTTGTTGTTGTTGTTGTTCCTATCCCTACTCGTAAAATTCTTCAAATTCTTCACGCGCGGTATGAACCTCTTGAACCCTTCCTTCCGTCCCTCCATTCGTTCTTTCTTCTTCAAATTCTTCCGGACTAAACTTTTACACGCCTCGGCGACGAGCGCGGTCATACGTTTCACTCGCTTCAGCTCCTCCACGTGCTCTCTTTTTTCGAGGATTGCCGCTCGCACCGGGTCGACTTTACTCGACGACTCCTCCCCTCCCGCCGGACTTCTCGGACTGGACGCGAAAGAGTCCTCGTCCATTTCCGATTCGCCCCCGCTATTACTCGTCGCCCCGTTGTTACGACGACGACGACGACGATATTGAGCGTCGCCAATTTCCTCCTCCTCATCATCACCATCATCATTTTCATCCTCATCCTCCTCGTTCGCGGCGACCACTCGAAACGCTTCCACGAATTCACTCAAACCAATCCCTTCTTCACCGACGCCGCTAATCTTGGCGATAATCTTCGACCCTAACTCAAACTTCCTCTCGTTCTCGTCCCCGGTTGTTCCAAACTTTGTTTTCTTCTTCTTTTTCCCTTCGTCTTCATCTCGTAACGCGGAATCTAAAATCTCTGACACGCCTCCGGTGTTGTTCCTCAGCGCGGTTAAAAATTCCACGCCCGAAATCGTCTTTGAATCATCGCCGTCGATTATCGCGAAGACTTTCGCGAGCGTTTCGTGCGGGAGGAATAACGCGAAACCTTCTTTTCCTCTCTCCTCGTTCTCATCGCGACGCTCCATTTCCTCCATTTTTCGTTGTTCTTCTTTAAGTTGGTTTATTTGGGGAGAGGAAACGCGCAAAGAAAGAGCAGGAGTCGTGCGTCGTACGCTCTTTCCCGTTTAAATTCTTCGTCAATTTTGAACCGTTTCGTGTGTGCGTGTGAAATGGTGTAAATTTGTCGACCGCGAAAGAGGCAAAAAAGTGTGCGTTTTGGTGCGCAGCAGATACTGTACGTGCTTTTTTGGCAGTCAGTTGGCAGTTTGGGTCTGTGTCTTTTTGGTCGAAAAAAGTAGTAAATCCAAGCGTCTTTTTGTGGCTGTGGGGGGCTTGCGTCATCATTCCAGTCATATCTACTCTTTTTCCATTACGAGACGCACACTTTCCGTGACACAGACACGCATAGTATTACTAAAAATGATGACAACGACGCAGACGACGACGACGCGCGCGACGATGATGCGGTCTTTGTGTTCGTATTCTGGAAAAAGCAGCAGAAGGAGCCTTTTGACGACGACGACCACGACGGAGAGGAACAAAGATGACTGCAGGAGGACCCGGAGGAAAAACAACATCGGTGGCGTGAGAACAGAAGCGATGGCGAGAGGGAAACGCAAAGGCATCGCGGATATAATCGGCGAAGAAATCGACGGGCAAGAGAAGAAGAAAAAAGAACCCCAACAAAAGATGAAAATACGCTCGGAAGGGAAGAAAATGGCGGACGAGTTTAACAACAAAGGGAAGATTCCAAATGGGTTTTTGAAGATATTAAACTTACAAGACTTTGACGAGAAGAAGAATATTAAAGCGGTGACGTTAGCGAATGGGAACTTTTGCGTGGTGCGAGTGGGAGAGTTGATTTATGTCTGCGATTGTAACTCAACCGCGTATAAGTATCCGCTCATCGACGGGGAGTTATTCAACGGTCCCGGAGGCGCGTCGATTCGGTCTCCGTTTGACGGGACCAGTTACGATTTGACGACTGGGAAAGTCATCGAGTGGTGTCCTCAGGACACGTTGCCGAGGAAGATGTTGGGGAAGCTGAAGGAAAACGCGACGCCGGTGGATTTAGGCGTATATCCAGTCATCGTCGACGAACAAGGCGACATTTACGCCAGTTTCGTGCAATAATATTTATGGTTTGAAGAACTTCATGAAAAACAGATATATGCAGCGTGCAGCCTAGTAGTTAATATAAATATAAAACAACATCTTTCGCCTATATACATTGTATATGGTGTATGTTTAGTTTTTAATCCTTTTTGTCCTATCGTAGTTCTTGTTCTTATTGTTGTTGTTGTTGTTGTTGTTGTTGTTGTTGTTTGCCGACTAATCCTAACTTCATGGCGACTTCACTCGCGCCGCCGTGGAATCGAAACGATTGGTAGATGTCCTCTCTCCCGTTTTCCATGAACACTCCTCGCGAGGGTAACTCGTCCAGAGGTAACTCTAAAGACTCTATGAACGATTCGAGCTCTACGCGCACGTTTTCCAAATCTCGCCAATAGCCTCTCGGTTTTGGCATGTTTTTATCCCATCCGAACTTTTCCGAGACTATTTTGTAGCCACCGAGCTCTCGAATGCGCTTTTCCAAATCCTCTCGACCGTATTCTCGCAAGAGAAGCTTTTGCGGTATTCTTTGTTGTTGTTGTTGTTGTTGTTGTTGCGTTTTGCCGTCCTCTTTCGATTTGAGTAGTAGCGTCGCGTTGAACGCTTCGATGTCCACTCTCAGCGCTTCAAATAGTTCTCTCTCTTCGTCTTCGTCGAACGATTTCATATCGTAAGTATTCTTCTTCTTCTTTCCGTTCTTCTCGGATAAGGAAGCGGACGCATTCGTGCTTTGTTTCATCGCCGCTTCGGTTAATCCGTACAGTTTTGCCCTTTCCGCGATGGTCAACTCGTCGTCGTCTCTGGAAATGGTCGCGTCGATGGAATCTTCTTGTTCCTCGTCTAATTTTGGGTTTAAACGCATAAACTCGGCGATCGTTTGGTTCGTCTGGTCCAATTCTGGAACGATGTTAAGTTTACGCACGGAGTTATCAAAAGTAACCAACGGGATGACTTTCTCCAGCGATATCGCTTCGATGTGCGCCCGTAAAGTTGTCAAAAACTCGATCGTTTCGTCGACGACTTGTCGTTCATCTAGAGGCGGTTTGCGTGCTCTTCCGTTTTCGTAATTTGCCTTGGCGTTGATGCCTTCGATGGCAAATTTCAATATCGTCGCTTCCGCTTCTTCTGGCGCGTCGTTAAAGTCGTTAAAGTCGGCGCGGTCAAGTTTAGATACGCTGAATGTGCCATCGTACTTTTCGTCAAAGCTTCGCAGTGTTGCACTACCATCGATGTCGTCGTCGTCGTCGATTGAATCGTTGGCTGGGACGACTAAAAATTTGCCTTGCAAAACGCCATCTCTTCTTTGATTTCTCGAAACGCGAAACTGTATTTCTCCTTCTTCGTCTTTTTGCGACAGGTCCACGCCGACGGATTCGTATATCGCGTGGCACAAGCAGTGTTTGAGAAACACAAATCGAAGGCGTTTCAAATTTTTACCTGTGCCTCCCGCGACTCCTCCGCCGGGAACGGCGACGCCCAGAGTTGCGTTTGGCAAGACTTCGCAGTGTACTAAATTCGGGGCAAATTTTGCCAACGACTCGTACGCCGTGAGCACTTTCCAGACTAAACTCGGTGGTGCTTCGATTCGCACCGCACTTAATGTTCGCCGGTGATAAACCGCCGGCGTGTCGTACCTTCTGTTGTGCACCTCAATCGATCCAGGCGCCGACGTCGACAAATCCTCGGCGGCGTCAGCGTCGACAATTTCATCGAACCATCGTCCGCCTTGCGCGCCAGATGTCGTGTTACCTTGCGCGGCTTGCCAGGAGAGGTTTTCAGCCGGCGGCATGACGTTTCGTCGCACGGTGGGAGGTCGGAAACGACCAGAAATGGACATCATTTTTTTCTTGGTGGTGGAGTTGTTGGTATTATTGGTGTTGGTACCTTCTCTATCGTTTTCGTCTCCTCCTTGCTGCACCAAAGGTACGCTCACTTCGCTCAAACCTAAATAATTTTCCGGCTTCAACCCTGCGTTCGCCAATCTTCCATCTCTTCGTTTCTTTCTTCGACCGATGAAATACCCGTCGTCGTCAAACTCGTCCACATAATAAAACTCCTCGCTCGCTTCGTTCCAGTTCAAAGTTTCTAAATCTAAAAACGGCGAGTTCAATTTCGCTCTTTGAATCGAGCTCGCGCGTTGATTAATCGCCGTCGCAATCTCCTCAAACGATTGCCTCATAACCCTCTCTAACGCTCTTCTTAAAACTGGATACTTTGTCGGTCGAATTTCGCACTCGTAAGACAACTCGCACGCGAACGAGGCTGATTTTAATCTCGCGACTTTAATCTTTCCGAAACACTCAAACTCTCCGTTTCGTCTGTCCACGTCTCGACTGGAAAACGAGAGCGTTCGGGAAATTGTCGGCGCCTCCGGTTGCTTCTTTCTCCTGTTCGCAAGGGTATCTTTCGAGGAAATCAACTGAGAAGAAGAAGAAGAAGAAGAAGAAGAAGACATCGTCGCCTTCTCTGGTGGCAACAAAACAACCTCCAAGAAAATCTCGCCTCTCAACTCGTTGGCGCATAAAATCACCTCGTCTCTGCAGTCGCTCGCGAGACGATACGTGGACACGCCGCCGCTGCTCGAAAAACTCCGCAGAGACGTTCGCACGTTTGGTGCGAACGTGCTAAACAAACTCGCGTCGGAAACTGCTTCCCACGTGGCGTCCGGCGACGCGTCTATTCGCGCGCGGTATTTCGCTCTCGGCGTTATTAAAGTTTCAAAATCGTCTCCCCCCGCCCCCGCGTTAATGTCTGCTTTTGTTCTTCTTCTTCTTCTGGTTGTTCTTCCTAATGTCTCGTCCTCTTCCTCGTCGTCTTCTTCTTCTTCTTCTTCTTCCTCGGTGTTGTCTTCCATCATCAAATCTCTCAAAAGTTCCAAATCCTCGTCTTTTCTCAACTCGTCGTCGTCCTTTTCTCTCTCGTATTCGTATCGCGTCTTCCTCGCTCGAAGAGGAGGGAAAGAACGAACAACGCCATCGTCACTATCATCATCATCACTTCTTCTTCTTCTTCTTCTTCTTCTTCTTTTGTCTCTCCTCGTTCTCCCGGTCGTCCAAGAATTCGACGGCGACCAACGACTGCTGCTCGCGCCGCTGGTCGACGCGAGCGCGCTGCTGAATATCCTCCTCCTCCTCTGCAAAAAATGCTGCTCCCCCCCGTTACAATTCGCAGCAGCAGCGGCCGACGACGACGACGACGATGCAATCATCGTCGTTTTTCTCGGCGTGAAATCTCTGCTATCGTTTCGTGTTCATCATCTTCTTTCGCGATATAAAAGGCGTGTGCATTTTCTCTCGATTTTCCTCTGAAACCGTCCCCAAAACTCTGCTCTTTTTTTGCCTTCAAAAATAGCACGTTTTGCCTCAAAAAGCGCATCATCGGATATACACGCACACGCGCGAAGAAGAAGAAGAAGTGTGTTCTCTCTTTCTCCGTCGTCGGGTGTGGTTTAACAACGCAGATTTATCCGAGCGAGAAGGTTTTTTTACATCGAGAGAGGTACGCGGCGTGGGTTTTTTTCGTTCGCGTCGAGCGCTTTTCACTCTTCGTGTGGTCTTCTCCGCGCGTAAAAGTCGCTCTTTTTCTGGGAATGCGCATTGGTAATAACTGTGTGACTCCGCTTTTATTATTCAATCAAGAATCTGTTGTCCTCGTTCGACGCGCGTTTTCGGTAGGTGTGCGCGGCGAAACGAACGAGAATTGAACGCAGTTGGACGACGAAACATCTGTCTCGCAATTTCCCGCTATTTTTGGCAGGTTTTTCAATTCGCGAGACCGTTTTCAAGACGCGTACGTTTTCCTCGCGTAGTTGCGCGATGGGACGATGGCAAAGATTCTAACAACCACTCTCAAATCTCTCTTTTTATTTCTACGACAGGTGTAAAAATGAGCGCGCACTCATCGCTCGTCCGAGCGTCGCTTGGTGGAGTTACCGGTCAAACAAAGAGGAGTTCGTGTGCGTAAAATATATTCGTCTCGTACTCTCGATTTTAAACGCGCGCGAGACGTTCGCGTGTGCGCGCAAGGCGACCGCGAAGAGAGTTTACCTCGGGAGTTGCCGATGAAAGCAAGGCTGAGTCGGTTTTATCCATTTTATCCATTTTTCTTGTGGGATATCGTTTTTCCTTCTCTCTTTCTTTCGCGCGCGCGCGCGCGAGCGACGTGTAAATTTTTGTGCTGACTTTCCACTTTACTCATTCCTAAACAAACGAATACAGTTCTCGGCGATGGTAAAGGCTCCATGAGCGCGAGAGCGGCGGTGCGAAGACCGTCGACGGTGCAGAGCGCGTTTCCGGTGGTCGTCCCGTCGCCGAGAGATTCGGCGTTGGCGGCGAGAAGAAAGGGTACGACTCCGAAAGCGGTGAGAGAGCCGGAGCAATCGTCCATGGCGTCTGCGTCGGATAAGTTGGCGGAGTACGTCGCGAACAAAGGCGGTAAGAGAGTGATTCGAAAAGTGCTCGTGGCGAACAACGGGATGGCGGCGACCAAGGCTATTTTGTCCATGCGAAGATGGGCGTACAACGAGTTGGGCGATGAGAATGCGATTAAGTTTGTCGTCATGGCCACGCCGGAAGATATCGGGGCGAACGCTGAGTTTATTCGTTACGCGGATGACTTTATTGAAGTTCCGGGCGGCAAGAACGTGAACAACTACGCGAATGTGGATTTGATCACGGAGATTGCCGTGAGAGAAGGCGTGGACGGCGTCTGGCCCGGTTGGGGTCACGCCTCCGAGAACCCGAAGTTGCCGACAGCTTTGAAGAAGAACGGCATCCAGTTCATCGGTCCGACTGCACCGGTCATGTCCGTGCTTGGCGATAAGATTGCGGCGAATATTCTCGCGCAAACAGCGAAAGTTCCGTCGATCCCGTGGTCCGGCGACGGCTTGGTCGCAAACTTGACGCCGGAAGGTACAATTCCACAAGAAACGTTCGATAAAGCCATGGTAACGACAGTCGAAGAGTGCGTCGCCGCGGCGGACAGGATTGGTTTTCCGGTTATGTTGAAAGCTTCTGAAGGTGGCGGTGGTAAAGGTATCCGCATGTCCGCCAACAAGGAAGAGTTGATTGTTAACTTTGACCAAGTCAAGGCGGAAGTTCCGGGCTCACCGATGTTTATGATGCAGTTGTGCACGGAAGCGAGACACTTGGAAGTTCAAATCGTTGGCGATGAACACGGTAACGCCGTGGCCTTTAACGGTCGCGATTGCTCTACGCAAAGACGTTTCCAGAAGATTTTCGAAGAAGGTCCGCCAATCATTGCCAAGCCGCATATTTTCCGCGAGATGGAAAAAGCTGCGCAGAGATTGACGCAAAACATCGGCTACATCGGTGCCGGTACGGTTGAATACCTTTACAACGCCGCGACGGATAAATACTTCTTTTTGGAGTTGAATCCGCGTTTGCAAGTTGAACACCCGGTAACGGAAGGTATCACCGGTGTCAACATGCCGGCGACGCAGTTGCAGGTCGCCATGGGTATCCCGCTTCATAGAATGCCAGACGTGAGACGATTCTACGGAAGAGACGTGGACGGCACGGACACCATCGACTTTTTGGAAGAAGAGTACAAGCCGATTGAAAATCACGTGATCGCGGCGAGAATTACGGCTGAAAACCCGGACGAAGGCTTTAAGCCGACTTCCGGCGGCATTGAAAGAGTGCACTTCCAATCGACCCCGACGGTTTGGGGTTACTTTTCTGTCGGCGCCAACGGTGGCGTCCACGAATTCGCGGATTCTCAGTTTGGTCACATTTTTGCATCGGGTAAGACGAGAGAAGAAGCGAGAAAAGCGTTGGTTTTGGCGTTGAAAGGTATGGTCGTTCGCGGGGAGATTCGCACGGCGGTTGAATACCTCGTCAAGCTTTTAGAAACGCAAGCGTTCAAAGAGAACACCATCGATACCTCGTGGTTGGATGGCTTGATCAAAGAACGCTCGATCGCGTTGGTGAACGATCCGCACGCGATTTGTCTCGGTGCTGCACTCTTCAGAGCATTCAACCACTCGGAGCAAGAAGAGAAGACGTTTCTCTCCTCGTGGGAAAAAGGTCAAGTGTCGACGCAAGGCATCTCGAAGTTGACGTCGTTTCCGGTTGAAATCGCCTACGAAGATACCAAGTACGAGTTCACGTGCACCAGAGTCGGTGCGGACGAATACGAGATGTCCATTGGCGGTAAGAGTATTTTGGCGAAGATGTTTCGACGCAACGACGGCACGCTAGTTGCCATTTACGGCGGCGTCACGCACGAGATTGACGGTTTGGAAGAACCGTTGGGTTTGCGCATGACTTTGGACAGCCAAACGTGGTTGTTGCCGACGTTATTTGACCCGTCTGAGTTGAGAACGGATGTCACCGGTAAACTTATCCGCTTTTTGCAAGAGGACGGCGCGGAAGTCCAAGCCGGGAAGCCGTACGCCGAAGCCGAGGCGATGAAGATGGTCATGCCGCTCATCGCGCAAGAATCCGGGAAGATCTCGCACGCGAAAACCGCCGGCGCGGTGATCGGTGCGGGTGATTTACTCGCGAACCTCACTTTGAAGGATCCGTCTAAAGTTAAGAAGATTATCAACTTTAACGGTGACTTCAGAATGTCTACGGTGGAGGAACCGGCGGCCGCTGCGGATGAGAAACTCACCTCGGCGGTTGACCGCGTGAACAATCTTCTCGATGGTTTTGGCGGTAATGTTGACGAAGCTCTCACCAACTTGTACGCAGCTTTCACGGAACAAAACGAAAGTGATGGACAATCTCGATGGGAAAAAGCCACTTCGATCATGGAAGGCATCGTGCAGCGATACTTGGACGTCGAGAGCGTCTTTGAATCCAAGTCCATGGATGCCGTCATGGCGACGTTGATCAAGGGTAAAACCGGAGATGCGTTGAATCCAGTGTTGGCGCAAGTTCGCGCCCACTCCAAGTTAAAGGAACGATCGAAACTCGTTTTGAACTTGCTCTTGCAAGCGCCAACTTTGCCACAAAGAGTCATCGCGAGAGGACCGATTTCGTGGGCGGACGATCACGCTCCGATCTCGGATTCGTTCCAAGCCACCATCAAGCGATTATCGAAGCTTCGAGGCGGTGATTACGGGGAAGTTGCGCTTTCTGCGAACGCCATCTTACAAGAGCGACGATTGCCGTCACTTGATAAGAGAGTCGCCGAGCTTCGCAAGCTTCTCGCCGGAAAGAAGAAGTTGTTGCGACCGTGGGGCGAGGCGGAATCTGGCGATTTGCAAGCGCTTGCGGAGTCGCCGACTTTAGCCGTCGATTTGTTGCCGTCCTTGTTTGAAGACGACGACGATAAGGTTCGCGAGAACGCGATGAGTACTTACGCGCGCCGTGTTTATCGCGCGCACAACATTCTCGAAGTTTCCAAAGGCGAAACGGGGAACTCTATGACGTGGAAGTTCAAGTTCCGCACGTATCCGGATGATTCTCCTGTTCGAACCGGTTTGCTCGTCACCGCGAAGAATATCTCCGAAGTCGAACAAAACTTTGGCTCGTATTTGGCGCAGTTGAAGGCTGCGCACGGTGACGCCAAGGGCCCGCCGGTGTTACATATTGCGCAAACCGAGCAGCCAGACGACGGCGATTGGTCGTTGAAGATGGACCAAGTCTGCGCAAAGCACAAGGAAGAATTGAAAGCCTTGAACGTGAAATTTGTCAACTGCTTGGTGTTTGAGAAGTTTGCGTTACCGGTCTACCGCACGTGGCACGTGAACAAGGACTACGCCGAAGATCCGCTCTACAGAGGCGAGCGTCCGACGGTGTTGCACTTGCTCGAGCTCGTTCGATTGGAGAACTACAAATTGACGAGAATACCGACGGTGAACAGAGACTTGCATATTTACGTGGGTGATTTGGCCGCCGGTACGAGAGCGAAAGACATGTTGTTGAGGAGACTCGCGCACAGCAAAGACACCATGTCTGGCGGTTTGGAAAGAACTTTGAATAAGGCTTTGGACGCGATCGATATCGCGAGAATGGATTCAAAAGCGAAAGGATGCAACTCCACTAGAATTTACATCAACTATTTATCTGAGGTTGAGGGCGACTTCACGAAGCAGGCGAACTTGTTGAAGGAGAAGGTTTCCGAATACATCGCCGCCAACTCCACTAGATTGTTAAACTTGTCTGTCGATGAGATTGAACTTCGATTCCGAGTGAGCAACGAATTGACGCCGATTCGCATCATGGGCACGTCCATGTCCGGCAACTGGTTGAAGGTTGACATGTACAGAGAGTACCTCGAACCGGTTTCTGGACGTGCCGAGCAATTCTGCTTGATTGGCGCGGATGGTAACGATGACGCGTGCTTCTTTGAGCCGTACCCGTCGGCGGGTCCGTTACAAAACAAGAGAGCAATTGCGAGAGCTATCGGGACGACGTACATTTATGACTTCCTCGGCTTGATTGAAAAAGCGATGTTGTCCGCGTGGAGAAAGCAAATCGCCTCTTTCGGCGCCGGTTCTGTTCCGCAAAACTTCTTCCAAGCTGAAGAGGCGGTCTTTGACGAAAGCACGAAGGAGTTGACGTGGACGAAGGAAGGCGTCCCGGGTCAAAATAAAATCGGTATGGTTGCGTGGAGATGCACGATGAAGACGTGCGAATACCCGGAAGGAAGAGAAGTAGTGTTTGTCGGGAACGATTGCACCGTCATGTCTGGTTCGTTTGGCGTCAAGGAGGACGACTTCTACTTTGCCGTCTCTCAATACGCCAGAGAAAATAACATTCCGAGAGTCTTCTTGGCATGTAACTCTGGCGCCCGAATCGGTTTAGTCGAAGAGTTGAAGCCGTATTTCAAAGTAGCGTGGATTGACGATGCCAACCCGGGTATGGGCTTCAAGTACCTCTACCTCACCGAGGCGGACTATAAGAACTTCCCGGAAGGCACGGTCAACGCGGAGAAAGTCAACGAAGGCGGCGAAACGCGAATGAAGTTGACGGATATCATCGGTCAAATTCACGGCATCGGCGTCGAAAACTTGAGAGGTTCTGGTATGATTGCCGGCGAGCAGTCCGCGGCGTACGATCAAGCGTTTACCTTGTCATACATCTCCGGTCGATCTGTTGGTATCGGCGCTTACTTGAACAGATTAGGTCAAAGAAACATCCAAATGAAGAACGGTCCGATGATTTTAACTGGCTACTTGGCCTTGAACAAGTTGCTCGGGAAAGAAGTGTACACTTCTCAAGACCAACTTGGCGGTCCACAAGTCATGATGCCGAACGGCGTCTCGCACTTGCAAGTCGAAGACGATCAAGCCGGCGTCGACGCCATCATCCGATGGTTGTCGTACACGCCAAAGACGACCATCGGAATGGCGCCGGCGTTGCCGACGTCCGATCCGGTGAATCGCGCGATTGAGTTTATGCCGACGAAGACGCCGTACGATCCGCGTCACATGCTCGCCGGTACGACCAACCCGGAAACTGGTGACTACGTTTCTGGCTTTTTCGATAAGGATTCGTGGACCGAAACCTTACCGGACTGGGGTAAATCCGTCGTCGTCGGCCGCGCTCGATTAGGCGGCATCCCGATGGGTGTCATCTCGGTCGAGACGCGCTTGATGGAGCAACGCATCCCGGCGGATCCGGCGAACCCGGAATCCCGTGAGGCTGTTTTAGCGCAAGCCGGTCAAGTTTGGTTTCCGGACTCTGCGCACAAAACGGCCACGGCGATTCGAGATTTCAATAAAGGGGAAAACTTGCCGTTGATCATTTTTGCCAACTGGAGAGGCTTCTCCGGCGGTACGAGAGATATGTACGGCGAGATTTTGAAATTCGGGGCTATGATTGTAGACGAGTTGAGAGAGTACAAGCAACCGGTATTCGTATACATCCCGCCGAACGGTGAATTGAGAGGTGGCGCGTGGGTCGTCGTCGATCCAACCATCAACTTGAAGAAGATGGAGATGTTTGCCGACACGGAGTCTCGAGGTGGTATCTTAGAACCGCCGGGAATCTGCGAGGTCAAGTTCCGCCAAAAAGATCAACTTCTGACCATGCATAGAATGGATTCGGAGTTGATGGAGTTAGACAAGAACCCAGAAGCGAATCACGATGCGATCAAGAAGCGAGAGAATGCGTTGTTGCCGATGTACACGCAAGTCGCGCACGAGTTTGCGGATTTACACGATCGATCGGGGAGAATGTTCGCCAAGGGCGTCATCAACGGCGTCGTCCAGTGGCCAAAAGCCAGAGAATACTTCTACAACCGATTACAGCGACGATTATCCATCGATGCGCTCATCGATTCGTGCGAGGACAAATTAGGCAGCAGCGTCAAAATGGCTCGATCGGTTTCTGAAATCGTCAAAGACGCCATCGTCGTCGCCGGCGGGTGCGCGTGGGACGACGACGTGAAAGTCAAATCTTACGTGGACTCCAACGGAGATAAAATCGTTTCTGCCGTCATGCAAGAAGCGAGAACGGCCAAGGTTGCGGCCATGTTATCTGAAATCAAAGCTTTGGACGCTGAAACCGTCGCCGCGGTAAAGAACGGTTTGTAGGAATATACTTTTTTATGATGACACGTGAAACAAACACACACACACACAAAAAGCAAAAAGAGAGAGAAGAAGAGAGAGAGCGTTTTAATACTAACAGAGAACAAAGAACCGAAAAACGAAAGAGATTTTACTTCGCCAAATTTCGCCCTTTCCCACAAAAAAAATTTGAAAAAAAATATTTTGAGCACCACCAAATCCTCTCTTTTCGAGGAGTAAATCAGCATAAATTATAGGCGAATTTCAACCAGAATCGTGCAATCAATGCATAATCGCTTTTTGTGGTATTCGATCAATATTGCGAGAGAAGATATTCTGGGCAACTGAATTGGCACGCGAGAGAAGAGAGTCTATCTCTCGTCCTCATAACCGCACCTCTTTACATCTACCCACTTTTATATATATACTTCATATATATACTTCATTTATTCACCGACGATACTACGACTGAGATTTTAAGAATACGAAAGATGACGACGACGCAGACTTTGACGCAATCATCATCCACGCTGATGGGATCCTCGTGGAGATCATCTTCCCTTCGTGCAAAGCACCACCGACAACGCGCCGTGATGAGAACGAAAGTCTCCGCGCAAATCGGATTCGGAACGGATAAAAAATGGTTAAAAACCACCATATACCCAGAGTGGGGGTCGTTCCCAAACAGCAAAGAAGGCGTTCCATCGGAGTGGTCGAACTTAACCCCGGAAGAGTACCGCAAAAACGCGGATATCGAAGTCATCCACGGGAGATGGGCCATGTTGGCGGTTTCGGGCGTCTGGGCGCAAGAGAACGCCGGGGCCGGTCCGTGGTGGGAAGCCGGGAAGGAATGCACGATTGACTCGTGCAAATTGACATACGCCGGGTTTGGGGATTTCAAATCCTCACCAACCGGCGCTTTGTTCGGGTTGATTTTCATCGAGACGTTGTTATTAGGCGGCGCGGAGGCGTACCGAACCGGTTTGTTAGAAAACCCGTTCCAAGACGGATTGAAGCAAAACGACGCGTACCCGGGAGGTAGATTCGACCCGTTCAACTACGCGGAAAAAGAAGATTTGGATTTGATGAAAATTCGAGAATTGAAGCACGGACGATTGGCGATGTTGGCGTGGTTGGGTATTCTCGGTCAGGCGGTGTCCACCAGAGCCGGTGCGGTGAGCAACGCCACCGCGCACATCGGCGACGTGTACCACTGCAACGTGTTCGATCGAAGCGGATGTGGCTTTTAAAAAAGTCACGATTTTTCTTGGCGACATTCAAACGATAACAACAACAAAGACAACAACAACAGTATACAACATTAGAGAGAGATTCTTTCACATCAAGCAAATTACGTAATAACCATCCGCGAATAAACGTATCGAAACTCTTCACACTTAAAAACGCTCACAAAATGCCAGCCCCAACCACCATTCGTGCGCTTTTCCACCCGCTCGAAAACGAAGCGAAGGACGCAGAAAAAGAGAAAAAAGAACAAACGCAACACCAACAACGCTTCGTCGAGAGTAAAAGCACGTTTTTCTCTTCAAAGTTTATCTTATTCTTCTTTGATTCCGGACGGAAAACGAAGGAAATTTCAATCCCGGTTGCCTTCGATAAACAAAAGAGCAACTTTTTAATCGGACCATCCGCGCTGTGGTGGCGCGAGGCGTTCGCGATTTCCTCCTCTTTATTGCGAGAGGAAGAGAGTAGTAACGGTGTTACTGTAAATGGAGGGTATAAAACGAACGATGAAGCGGCGATGGCGGATTTAGGCCACGCGGCGGAAGCGACGTTGGAAATCGCTCGAGTGGTCAGTGGTCAGTTGTTGGAGGATTTACGAAGGACGACCAGGTCGCTGGAATTTTGGGAGGAGAAGCGAGACGAGTATTCGAGAGGTGGGGATGTCTCACATAGGATGTTTTTAACCTTACGGTGTGGTCCGAGAGCGTTTATTGAGGAGACGAAAGGGTTCGTGAAACGGAAAGCGGTGGCGGCGAGACGGAGGGCGATGTACGTCTCCACGGGGAACGCGAGAAGGAAGAACGGGGAGTCGGCGAGGAGTAATATAAGCGGGGAAGAGAAGGAAAGGGAAGAGGAACACTTGTTGGAGACGTTGTTGACGGTTCCACCGGCGAGGGCGGTGATTGATGGGAAGGTAGCGGCGTTAGGGAAGATGCAGAGGAGTTTGGCGAGCGCGGTGGCGAGGGTGCACGCGAGAGCGGATGATTTAGTCAACGGCGATTACAATCGGAGGAAACGAGGGAAGGGAGAGGACGATGACGAAGACGAAGACGAAGACGAGGAGGTATCGGAGGAGGAGTTGCGGAAGAGAGAGGTGGAAAAAACGAGAGATGCGGTGGAACGGTGCGTGAATGGGATAAACGAAGCGATTGAGCTCGTGAAATCTACCGCGTCGTCGTTAAACGCCGAGCACGAGGACGAGGACGACGAGGACAACAACAACAACGAAAGTAAAAAGAGAAACGCGGAAGAGGCGGCAGAAGCAGAGCGAAATGATGACGACGACCACGATAACGACGACCACGACGATGCGATCTCTCCGAGACGACCGTCGAGCTCTCTCGAGCGCACCATCTCGAATTCGCCGTTATTCGCCGGGATGATGCACAATCGAACGAATTCGCTCGTCTCGAGCATCTCGCGAAGTGGCACACCAAAGATTCCAGATTCGCCAAAATCAGCCGCTACTCAAGTTCACGCGTCGTCGCGTCTGTCGTCGTCGCCGCAAAACAACAACAGCCCGACTTTACGACGCCAAAACGCCTCCTTACAGCGATCGAATTCGTACTTTCAGAATCTCATCAAAAACACGTTTCTCGGTGACATCTTCTTATCAGACGGCGGAACCGGCGCACGCGTCGGATTTGTCTCGCACAAGCTCCGCACGCGTTTGATGGCTAAATCGGGAGAACCAATCCCGTTCCCGTTAGAAAACGACGTAATGTGGGAAGCCATCGTAAGGACGGAATCTCGATTTGAAAAAGCTCGCAAAGCGGTTGGTCGCACGGTTGAAAGACACCGCAAGCCGACAAAATACGAACGCCGATGGATTCCCATCAGTGTCTTAATGTTAATCGGCGTGAGTAGCGCGATTGTGCTCGTTCGAAAATCTTCCTTGTGCGGTTCCACCGAGTTGGACGAAACGTTGAAAGCGGCGTACGAAACTACGCGCACGTTTTTCAACTCGTACATGAAAACGCCGTCGAAAGAGCTGAAGCAAGAACTCACGAAAGCGTTCGACACTGGAGATAGAGAAGACGCGGCGGCGAGATTAGACGAATCGCAGGAGTCTTTAGATAGAATGTTAAAAGAGTACGTGAAGAATGCAACGAAACCGGGGTTTTCGGAGTCGTTGACGAGAGCGTATCAATCGGTGGGCGCTATGACTGGCGGCGGCGGAGACGAACACGCCGAAGGATCGGGAGCAGGAGCAGGACCAGGCGAAGAGACGACAACGGCGAACAAAATTGATCCAATGTCACTCGTGACTGCGCGCGTAGAAGAAGAATTAAAAGCGCCGCTACAAAACATGCTCGGCGGCGATCTCATGCAACTCTTGCTCATCCAAACGCAAGTCATGAAAGTTGAGATGGAAGACGCTTTGCTTCAAATGGATGCCGTCATGCGTGCGAACCGTTTGAATTTCGCCCTCATGGCGTGTTTTCCCGCGACTTTGTTCGTGTACGGGAGCGTCTCGTTTTCAAAAACCGTCGGTGCCGCGCGCGCGTTTCAAAAGAGACGCAAAGCACGGGAAGAGATGCGTTTGTTAGTCGCCGACGCGGAACGATCTTTGATGCGATTGAAAATGACGCGAGACGAGTTTACCAAGCGCCGCCGCGCTCTGGAGGACAACAACGAAGACAATTCGGACTCAGACGACGCGTCTGATTCCAACCTCATTCACCGATTAGAAATCGCGGAAGAACACCGCCGCCGCCGCTTAGAACTGGACGCGTCCTTCGACGCCACCGCCGCCCCGTCCTCGCCCGCCGCGCGCCTCCACGCCACCAAAAACAAATTCGACGACGAAAACCTCGAAAACGAAACCTTCCACCAAGGCATGCTCCTCTACGCCGTCAACGCGCTCTACGCGTCCGTCCAAAAGCACAAGCGCATGTTCACGCCGAAAGAATTCAGGGGCGTTAAATTGGACGCCATGGCGTTGGCCGACGTCGGCGTCTCCATCGAAGGGAAACTGTTGACCACGCAAAGACTGGCGAGGATATATAAAGGGTTCCAGAGCGAACCGCACAGAGTGCCCAGCATCGTGACTGGGAGATATCCAATCTGAAATGAATTTGTGAAGCATAGAGCTCTTTCTCGCGCGTTGTTTTAGTAGTTCCTTCTTTAATAAAATGAAGGCGAAAGGTCCACAAAATACTTCACACGCTCCTTAACAACAACACGGCAAAGATGAATCGGATGTTGATGTTACTCTCTCGCGATGTTGGGGGCAAAAGAATCACTCTCAGAATCAGAGACACGCATTTTCATCATCATCGAGCCCTGCATCCTTCTCTGCTTCTCGCTCCAACGTTCTCGTCTTCGCTTTCTTCAACTTCGGGAAACAAAACCAATTCCAATCCGTTTAACGGAGGAAAAGAAGAACACATTCTTCGCGGCCTAGCAGCGGGGGCCATCGGCGTGGCGTTGTTCATGACGTCCGCGGAGTGCGAAAGAAGCAGCGATGAGAAGAAAGCTTTGGATGATGCCGATGATGATAACGAATGGTTTCTTTTAAAAAGAGCGAAAGAATTTGTATCTCAACTGACCGGAGGAGCAAACACTTTGGGAGGCGTTTCGCTCGTATCGGACGAATACAGGAGGGAGGTATTTTTCGCGTACGAGAATCGCTTGCGAGAACACTCGAACTTGGACAAAGTGTTCGCGTATTTCGCGTCCGGGAAAAACGCGAGAGGGGAAACGATGATGACGAAAGAAGATTTGATTCGATCGGCGATACCGGTGTACCAAAAGACGAACATCCGGTCGGGGAGTTTAGAAGGCGAAGTGGTCTCGGAAGAAGAGGTCGAAGGGAAAGACGTGACGGAAACGAACGTGTTGAAGTCGAAGAAAAATAGGAGTTTCGTCGGTGGAGAACGGATCGCGGCGTATTTCGATACCAACAACGACGGGATGATCAACTTTCCAGAGTTTGTGTTCTTCACGACGCTGATGAAACTTTCGGACGAACAGATTTTGAAGGAGTTTTTGAAAGCGGACGTGGATGGGAACGGGGCGTTGGACGCGCACGAGTTTGCGATGATGATGCGACGGATGCGAAGTAGTAGTAAGAACGCGAAGGCGGATTTTTTGATGAGCAGAACCGGGGTTAACATCGATCAAGGGAATTTAGACGTCATCGGGAACGGGATTTACAATCATTTTTTTCAAAAGAAGAAGAACAAATCCAAAATCGGAAGGTGGTTCGGTAGAGGCGGCAATACTAGCAATAGCGACGATAGCAACACTAGCAACGAGAGCAAATACGATTTGGGGAGGAAAATAACTCTTGGGGAGTTTCGCGCGTTTCTCAACGAAATCGGCGACACGCTCGTGGACATGGAATTTTCCCACTACGACGAAGAGAACAACGGGTGGATCTCCTCGAGAGATTTAGGCTACGCGCTCATCACTCGATCGAACGCCGCAAAAATTCACGATTACTTGGGAATTGCCCGAGCACTCTCCGACGAGGATAACTGCTGCTCTCGTGAACAGTTTCGAGACTTTATTCGCGTGTTGAGACGTTCGGATTCGTTCGAACGCAAAATAAAAGAGGAGAAGAACGGCGAAGTCACGCGAGAGCGCTTCATCGAACTCTTCCGCGAGTGCAACAAAGAAAACAAAGGGAAACGATTCGAGTATAAGAAACTTTTGGAAATGACGGACATTCTGTTTCGAATTTTCGACGCCGACAGCAACGGATCCATCTCCATCGACGAGCTGAACGAAGTCAGACGATTGGTCTCCCGATGACGAGGACGTAAACGAGGACGGTAAACTACTAGGACGAGATGATATCTCTACTCATTAAAAAGCGCTAAATTCTATTCACCCAACACCGCCCCAACAACTGGCGGCGCCTTTCTCTTCTCCAACGAAACTTTCCTCCGATTCTTCCACACGCCACCGTACTTATAGTGCGGAAATTCCGCGGTGCCATCCGTAACTCCGCCGGAAACGCTTCGCCAACATCCTTCTACGCATATCATATTCCAACGCTTCCCGCTGTCGATTTGACATCGGATTAACATCGCTCTCGATTTGCCGCATTTATCGCACAACTTATTCCCTTCTTCGCTTTTCGTCGTCTGAATCATCGTTTGCTGCTGCTCTCCCTCCTTTTCCTCTCCTCCTCGCTGCTGTTGCTTCTCTCGCTTCCTCTTCGCGTTGCAACTCTTCGAACAGGTTGTGACTTCGTCCCAACATCGCTCCCATTTCTTCCTCCAAGTGAACGGGCGGTTGCACACCACGCAGACTTTTTCCGGCAGATTTTCTTTCTTCACACTCGCGGGCATTCTATTTGTCACTTCTTCTCGCATCGTTTGTCTTCTTTGACTGGTATTCGCGGTCGCGCTGATGTCGTTCGACGACGGCGAGAGAGGAGGATGACGACGACTCCTCCTCTTCTGATTCCCGAGACTGCGAAAGAGAAAAGACTTCAAAGACGAAGACGTCGTGACTTTCACCGCGCGCATGCGTTTTGGGTGGTTAGGGTAGGGTCTCTCAAAGCAGCAGTCTGTCTCTCTCTCTCTCTCTCTTTCGAGCGGTCGTCCTCCCGGCGCTCAGAGAAGGCTTACACCGTTGGTGTTAAAAGCTTTTTATTCTCTGACGAATTTCCCCAAAAGAAAACGTTCTTTCTGATGACGACATCATCATCGTCTTCGGATTCCGACGACGACGAGTTTGAGAACGAAAAGAACGATCGCGATGTCACCGAAACCACCGAGGAAGGAGGGAACGAGAAGAACGATGTCGATTTCCTGGTCCGCGAAGCCATGCGAGAAGAGAAATTGAAATTGAAATCAAAACTGAAAGAAAAGAAGCGAACGACGGTACTTCCCAACGGCGAGGATGATGACGACGACAAAGGCGCTTTGAATGGCGCGAACGCGAAGGAAACGGAAGAAGAGGCGATGATTGAGACGATTAAATCGAAAGAAACGATCGAGGACGCGACTCGAGCGAGGAAACGAGCGCGAACGCTTCTTGGGAAAGCGGATGACTTTAACGAGGAGGAGGAGGAGGAAAAGGAGGAGAACTCTCGAGAAGAAGACGAGGAGGAGGAGGAAGAGGAGGAAGCGAAAATGGACCGGTTTGACATGTCCAAAGAAGAACAGGAAGGATATTTCGACCAAGAGACGGGAAATTACGTGGAATACAAGAAGGAGAAGAAATTGGCGGAGGACAGTTGGATCGACGAGACGACGAAAGAGGAGTACGAAAAGTTCAAGACGGTGAAACCGTCGTCGCAAAGGTTGATGGAGGCGGAGAAGGCGGCGGAGGAAGACGAGGAGATGAAATACGATCAGACCGAGGAGGGAGTGGCAAAATTGAAGAGACAGTTGGCGGAGTTGCTGGAAGGATCGACGGAGACGGCGCTGAGGGCGATTAAACGCGTCGGCGGCGGGAGCGGAGGACCGGGGAATACAAACAGTAAGAATAAGTACGTGTCGAAACAAAAATCAATGAAGAACGGGAAGACGAAGCAACAAGAAAAAGAAAGAGGAAAGAGTGTGAAATTAGAAGGCGAGAATAAGAAGATATTTGACGAAATCACGGCGATTGCGTCGAGATTAGTCGCGGCTGGAGAGTACGGCGCGTACACCATCGAGAAGCAAATGTTGGAAAAATCGGCGAATCTGGTCTTGAAGTTGGAGGCAAAAACGACATACGAAGACGCCGAAGACGACATGTTCGCAGATTCCGACGACGACGACGACGACGACGACGAAGGTGTGAGAAAGAGTGCGAAGAAAGGGTCCGCGGAAAGAGAATCAGCAGCGGTAGCAGCAAGTGTTGTTGATCCGAAAACGTTTTCAATCAAAGAGCTTAAACGTTGTCTGGAATCCCACGGAAGAAGCATCGGCGCAGGTGGTGGCGAGAGAATTGATATTGAAAAGATGTGTTTGGAAGCGTTAAAATCGACAATTGCTCCCGATGGATTCGCGTACGATAAATCGACTGGTTTATACTACGGCGAAGCTTCAAAAATGCACTGGCACTGCAAAGCGAATGTGTACAAAACGGAAGATGGGAACTGGTGGAAATACAACGGCCAAATGTTCGAAGCGGCATCGGAACCGTGATTTTTAGTACGCGTAGTATCGATAGATGATAGTAGCATTCAAAACAGTAAACAACATCAGTAGAACTCATTTTAGCTCTCTTTCTACTTCAAAACATCGAACGATCGACCAACCTCTCGATACAACGCTCTCGTCTTCTCATCCGCTTCGCTCTCGCCTCCCTCTTCGATCTCGTACGCTTGCGCGTTCACGATAAATAACGTTCTATCTCTCACCCCGACGTAATTATACACCCTCTTATTCCCATGCGTCGTAATTAACCTATACTCGTACTCGTAAAACGTCGTCTTCGTATCCACCGACTCGCGTTCGCTTTGGCGTTCCATAAACGTTCCGCCCGGCACGGTCGTTTGCTTCTTTGATTCCGCCTCCACGAGCTTTGCTCCGATGTCCTCTAAACTGCCAAACTCTTTGAGAGAGTCGATCCGTACCGGGGTCACCGTGACCCCTATCGATGCGTATTTCACGGACGGGTTTTTGAACAGCGCCGTCGCGCCCGCTTTCTTCTCTAACACCCACTCGGTAGGGTAGGAGAGGTGGAAGTTGTTCGTTTCGTCCACGTATTCCGTTAAAGTCATCTCGTCCGCGAACGCTCTTCTTCTTCCGTTCCAAATCATTCCGAGGAACAAAAACTCCGATAAAAGCACGTGTTCCCGTCGAGACGTCGTCGTTTTACTCGCACTCATCGCAGTCGCAGTCGTGCGCGTCTTTTGTCCTCCTCGTCGCATGGTTTTCGCCGTCGTTTTCCTCTCGTCGTCGTCTGCATCGTTGCCACGTGCACTCGAAGATGTTCTCGTCGACAAAGAGGCACACAAAGAGGACGACGACGACGCGCGTCGTCCGCTCTTCGCTCTCGTGTTCACAGTCGCCTTCGAGTGAGAGGAGAAGACGAGGACGGATAAAGAAGAACAGAGCGAAGACATCTCTCTGTTGAAAGAGAGATTTGGGGAACAAAAGTGAGGGAAACTATCGTCAGACTTTGGACGCTTTGCGCGACAAATGAACGCCGGCGGTGGTGGTTTTGGTGGTGCGAGTGTCGTCCAACACGAACAACACGAACACCAGTACGACAACGCCAACCCGTTTTCGCTCGTGAATAACACGAATAATAAGAATAACAACACCAAGAGCAGCGTCAGCGTCTCCCGATCCCTGAGAGAATGGAAACGAGAGAAGGAAAGAGACGTCGTGAAAAGCAACGAGATACTGAGAGATCCAATCGATGCCCGGGAGATTTTCTCGCACATAAAAGACATCAACGACCCGGAACACCCGTACTCGTTGGAACAACTCGCGGTCGTCTCGGAAGAGAACGTCAAAGTGGAGGACGAGTTCTCGCGAGTGACGGTGTTTTTCACCCCAACGGTGGAACACTGCTCCATGGCGACCTTGATCGGATTGAGCATTCGCGTGAAACTGATGAGAGTGTTACCGAAAAGGTTTAAAGTGGACGTGAAAGTTTCCAAAGGCTCGCACGCCTCCGAGGCGCAAGTGAACAAACAACTCCAGGATAAAGAGCGAGTCGCGGCGGCGTTGGAAAACGGGAACTTATTGGAGAAGGTCGAGTTGACCTTGAGCGGGAAAACCGCGATGTAATAAAGCGAAAGCGCATCATCTAGAGCAGCGATATAGTATGTAGAGCAGAGAGAAAGAGCGTCGCCGTCGTCTAAATCGTCGTCGCCGCCCAACGCGCGTATTCGCGCGTATACGCGTTGAGAGCATTTAATTGTGTATTTTAAAGAGCAGCCGCATCATCCACATTTACCCGCACAAAATCACGCGCAAAAAGAATACCACTTGAGAGAGAGAGAGAGAGAGAGAATCTCCGCTGCATCCTCTGCGCTTTGCTCGTGTGCGCCCGAATCGTCTTCGCGCGCTTCGCTCCGTGCGGTGTTCCAGCAAAAGCGGATTAAGAAGACTTTCGCTCTGGGGAAATCGTACCCCGAAGAAGGGCCGCGTCTCTCTCTCGCACGATGCGACACGAGAACAACGTTCACCTTTTCGAAGCGTCCTCCTCTTCTTCTTCTTCTTCTTCGTCGTCGAGGAAAGACAGGAAAGGACCGTCCTCTTCTTTCGCGTCTTCTGGGAGTTCGCGTCGTTCGCGTCGTTCGCGTCGTCGGGCGCTCGAAGTCCTCCTCGTGCTCTCCTCTTTGTCCCGAGGGAAAGGCGCGCTCTGCGCGGAGAATGGGAACGCGAGCAAGAACGACAAGAGCAAGAACAACAACAACGACAACATCAGCGCGAAAGAACAACAAACGCAACAACAGTTTCTCACGGACGAGACGTTCAAAGACGCCATCGAGAAGTGCGTGAGAACGAACCCGGTGGATGGGATGTGCGCGGAGCTTCCGAAATTCGGCCCGATGCCGAGGTGGGATACGAGCAAAGTGACCAACATGGACCTGGCGTTTGCGTCGTCGACGAGCGAGAGAAAAAGTCGAAAGAGCGGGGAAACTTCTCACCCGGTGAAGTTTACCGAGTTCAACGCGGATTTATCGAAATGGGACGTGAGTTCAGTCACGTCTATGCGAGATATGTTTTCCGATTGCAGAGACTTTGAGGGCGTCGGTTTAGAGAGATGGAACACGGCGCGGGTGGAGACGATGGCGGGAATGTTTCGAAACTGCGAGACGTTCGCGACGGACGTTTCCGGTTGGAAAGGGAAAGCAACGGAAACGCCGATGAAGGACGCGGTGAAAGGCGCGGTCGCGTTTCAAAGAGCGTTTGTGTGCGAACGAGACCCGGCGGAGGGCGTTATGTTGAACACGTGCGCGCCAAACGAATCGATCGATTCGAGTTTAGGCGAAGACGAAGAAGACGAAGAAAAGAAGGAGAAGCTACCGTTGACGGACGAGACGTTCCATAACGCCATAGAGGAATGTTTACAATCCAACCCAATCGGTGGTATGTGTAAAGGAAGCGAGTACGGAATCATGCCCGATTGGGACGTTTCCAGAGTAACGGATATGTCGAAAGCGTTTTACGACATGTGGGACTTTAACGGCGATTTGAGTAAATGGGACGTGAAGAATTTGAAAAACGCGCAGGAAATGTTTTACGGCGCGGATACGTTTAACGCGGACATATCGAAATGGAACACGCAAAACTTACAAAACTGTCAAGATATGTTCCACGACGCGAAGAGTTTTAATCGATCCATCGACCATTGGAAGACGCATACGGTAACCAACATGAACGGAATGTTTATGGGCGCGAAGAAATTTAACAGCGATATTTCAAACTGGGACGTGCAGAATGTGCAGTCTATGCGCGACATGTTCGCGGAAACGCTCAACTTTAACCAACCGATCGGCAAGTGGAACGTGAAATCTTGCCGAGACATGCGCTTCATGTTTAGCAAAGCGAAAACGTTCAAGCAAAAAATCAACAACTGGAAAGGTCCAGCCGCGAAAGAGGCGCAGTTTAAAATGTTCAGCGACGCGTACAGCTTCTTGGGTAAGTTTCGATGCGAAGAACAAGAGCACGGGCCGGCGCAATCGTGCAAACAACGCCAAGTGTACAACTCTAACGCGGCGGCGGCGTTGGGAGAAGCTAGAGGCACAACATTCGCCCCGGGGGCGTTGGGAGAAGCCGACGTGCACTTGGCCAGCGGCGCTATGTTTAGGCATAATCCAGTCAAGGAAGCCGTGGCAATGCTTAGCCTCATTACAATCGCTTTGGCAGGGTTCGTGTATACCACCAAAGTGGAAAATAATAACTACACCAAAAAACAAGTCATCACCAGCAGCCGCTATAAAACGACCGAGGACGACGAAGAGTCTCCCGGTATCTTGTAATAATACGAATGATCGTAATAACAATCACATCAGCACACTAAACTATTACATACAGTATACAAGCGACGTAAATTTTCATAACAACGATGTGATGAATTCCTTCTTCTTCTTCTTCTTCTTCTAAAAGTACTTATTAACTAATCCTTTATTCTTTCTCTTCTTCTTAACCGACGTTCAGGCGAAAGACGTCGTTGAATATAAAATAACTCCCCGCGGGTAACCCGACCGAATCCGTCGGCATCAGCTGGAACGTCTGCGCAAACTTCTGCGGTTGCGTTTCGCTGTCAATCAGTAAGTTCCCGCACACGAACACCAACACGCCGCCGTTCGGCGTCGGTTGCGTATCGATGGTCACCACTTGGTGTTGGACTCTTTGGAACGGTAAAGAGACTAATTTTTCGACTATGGATTGGGCGCCTTTAAACTGCCCCGGGCGGGAGGCGGAGTGTTCAAAGTTCAGCATGGAGTGCGTTTCGTTGTATAAAGGGCCGAGTTGCGATCGGTCGCCGTCGAATTGTTGGTAGTAGTGCTGCGCGAAAGCCTGTTATTATACGCGCCGTCGTCGTGGGACAAAGGGGAGAGAAAGAGAAGATTTTTGCGTCAATCAAAAGCCATTAAAGCGGAGGAAAAGAGAGAGAGAAAGAGAAAGAGAAAGAAAGAAAAAGAAAGAAACGCGCACCTGCCCGACTTCTTCAAAATTGGCGCATATGTTGCTCATCGCCGGTGTCGCCATTGTTGCGTGACTTTTGCGAAAGGCGCGTGTGAACAACAAACTTGTGGGGGAGAAAGAGGAACAAAAGAAATTGAAGCAAAAACGAGAAAGGCACGTATTCGTACGAACGCGATTATTAGTTACTAGTTTGTATGCACGATGCTCTGTATACAATGTCTCTCTCTCACTCACTCTCTCACTCACTCTCTAAATATAAATGATCTCTAAACCGCTCTTCCTTCAGTGCGAATGGTATCCTAGTTTTGCGCGAAACGCACTGTCCGACTAAAAACCGAATTGTTGATACCTTTGCGAAGAAGAGTTGTCTCTCTCTCTCTCCCTCTCTCTCTCTATTACGCCTCTCTCTTGCCCCTTGATAAAAAATACAAACGCGCATGGGTGACGTCATGACCTATCTTACCAACCACGCACACTTCGACACCTTATTATATATTCTCTTTCTACGTCTTTAAACTATTTCGACACGAGCATTTAGTTCGCAGCCTCCTTCCATCCAGAGAGTTGGTCGATGCCCATCGCAGACATAATCGTCACCACAACTTCCGCGCCTTCGTCAAACTTCTTTTGCACTTCTTGCGCTAAAGCAAACGCAGAGTCCCCGGATCTGTCATCCGGTAACTTCAAATCTTCTCTCGTGTCTCCCTTTTCATCCATCAAAGACATGTGGTCGTCGTCGTCAATGTCCAACAACGTGTATTCCGTCTTGGAGACGACCGGAACTTCCAAGTTGTGGCCAGCTGGGACGAGTTCGTCGCATCTTTTGCCGGTGAAGATGTCTTCGGCGACAAAGTGGCACTTGGCGTGACCGTGCTTGCCGGTTTTGGACGTGGAAACGTCGATGACCTGTTCGCGAAAAGTGAATTGTGAGTATTGAAGAGAGGAAGAGGCAAGAGGTGAGTACAACAAAAAGAGAAAAGTGAGAGGGTTTTTTTGAACGCAATCGGGCGTAAAACGCATAATGAAACGTTTCAGACGCCACCACAAAAACTCGAAAAGAGTGAAACGCGTGGGAGCGCATTCAAAACGCGCGTAAAATGCCCAACAATCCGTTCGCGACTGGACGGGCGCGCACGAATTCGTTTCATTTTTCGACACAAATGCGCGAAAAAATGATGGAGGAAGCGCGTACCTTGCACGCTTTGCCTTTGATGACGATGTAGCCACCCTTACGGACGGAACCGGCTTGCATCGGTACCGTTTTAGAGGCACCGGCATCGGTGGATTCAAAAGTTTCGACTTCGTGGTCGCTCATTGTTCGCAAGTGTGTGTGGTGTTTTGAGTTTCGTTGGTGATAAATGAATGAGGAATTAAGAGGGGGGAGTGTGCAAAAAAAAAAGGGGGAAAGGAAAAAAAAAAGCAGAAAGGAAAAAAAATGTCGTTTGCTTTTACTTTCTCTCGTATTCTCTCTCTCTCTCTCTCTCTCTCTCTCTCTCTTATTACAAAAACACAGTAGTAATTCGCTGTTTATCTCGTTCACTTGCAGTCGTTCTTTACTTTGTCGTGTCTAAAATGTACGTTCGAAACGAATCCAACATCCGTTCGTACGTCGCCCTTTCTTTCTTGTACACGTTATCCGGCGCGGAAATGATCAAAGCAAAGAGCCTCCCGGTGCTATCTACGGTCGCTTTGACCCCGTAATAAATAGCCGCCTCGATATCGTACTGGATGTATTCTTGTCCCTCAACGTTTGAGCGATTGGTTTTCACTAAACCGTTCAAAAGTGCGTCTTGTAAGTTTGGATCCGAGCCGGCTAAGGCGTTGATGGTCGTGTCTTGCAACGAAAACTCTTGCCCGTCTTCGCCGGCGCGATTTAAAGTTACCAACACAGCTTTGACGCCTTTGACGCCTCGCGGGACCCATCGAGAGTCTTGCCCACCCGAGCCCTTTTCAACTTTCGACGTCGGCTCTTCTTTCCACGTGGACGGAACTTCGTAGGAATATTTCGCTCTGTTTGGCGTCGTTCCGCCGACTTTGCCGTACGTGGCGGGAGGTTCCGCCGCCCCGTAAAAAGTGGAATACGTGACCGGTTGCGACGCTTCGTCGCCACCCCCTGACGCGGTACCGTACGCGGCAAATGCAGCCGGAATAGTTTGTTCGTTAAAAAGGAGAGTCGTCCCGGCCGCCGCGGCGAGAGCGAACGCTTGTCGTCTTTTCACGGTTGCAGGAGAGGAGAAGAGACCAATTTTTTCATCATCACGAGAGGAAGAACGGGACGAAGACGAGGCTTCTTCATCGGGTTCTTCGCGCGCTTTCGCGATGACGACGATGCTCTTTTTCTTCTGCGTTTTTCGAACAGATTGCGGGGCAACCGCTCGCGTCATCATCGTCGTCGTCATCTTCATCATCATCGTTCTTCGTCAGAGATACGGTTTGGTTTTATAACTGAATTGACCCGTCGTGTGTATCACAAACGGGAGAGATAGTCTCGAAGAATAACAACAAGAATACCAACACGAACACCCTCTTCTCGAGTGCAAGAGGAAACGATCCTAAAAGTCTCTCTCTGAAACTCTCCGCTCGCAAAGGAAGAGACGGACTTTTGTGAAGAATAATTTGATCGCAATTTCTTCCCATCGTGTGACACGTGGACAAAAGCAGCACAAAACGATAACGAGACGTAAACGACGAAACTGAAACGAGCATCAGAAGGACGCACGACACTTAAGAAGAAAGAAGAAGATTATTATTTCGTCGCTCTTCGTGATGTAGGTGTGGATAGGAATTTCTATGATGTTACAACTGTGTGGTCTCACGTATACGCGCTCTTTCTCGAGTACAAACGCGAAGCGAAGAATATTATCGCGTTAGTGCGCTCCTCCGCCCCCGACGCGTTTATGCACGAACCATTCGTCTCCGATTAACATCGGTCCTTTCCCTTCCTCTAATCGTCCCCAGATGACGATCGAATCGTCGTCTGGATCGGTCACGCCAACCACTCGATATTCCATCTCGCTCGTCACCACGCACGGCGATTCTTTGGTTCCTTTCGGCGCTCGGGTGAAATCGTAGTGGTCGAAAATGTCTTTCCCCGAGGCGAGACCTTCCAACTCGGCGCGGTATAAACCCGTCGAGTGTTCGAAATCGGTCACCACTGCATCCGTCGAGTACTGTTTTTGATGTTGTATTCGTAGTAATAATAATAATAAGAGAGAGAAAGAAAGAAGAGAGGAGAGAGGGTCAGCGCACAGCGAAAGGGGATCTCCCTTCGTTCACGGGGACGAAAGAGATCACATCGAATCGCATCACACATCGTTCTAAAAAAAATGAGAAACGAAGAACGCGTCGCGTACCGAGAGCGCCACGCGAGCGTTGCCTCCTCCTCGTCCGGAAGAGGACGCCGCGCCTCTGTGTGAAAAGGACGCCAAAGCGCCTCTGCTTTGCAAAGTTCGCTTCGCTAAGTATCTGAGCATGAGTGTTTATACTTTTACGTAGGAAATGGCGACGTTTTTTACTTCGAGAAGGAAGAAAAAAAGAGAAAACCAACCCCTTTTTTCCTTCCTCGAGAAACTCTTCGTCTCGCTTCATAAAAAAATTAAGAAAAGGTACGCTCAAAAGAGACACACGTGTGTGTATTCTCTCTCTCTCTTTCAAATCCGTTCGTTTTCGCGCGAACGAGAACAGGTTGAATTGAACGCGCGATGGAGCGGTTGAAAGCGCCGTTCGCGTTTGGTTCTTCTTCGGCGCTGCTCTCGTTGAGATTTTTCATTTTTTTTTTTTCCTCGTTTGCGCAGAGAAAACCATCGCCTCTTTTTGCCTCGAGCGAGAGAGAAATGTGCTGCGCGATGAGGATGAGTGTGTTTTATTTGATGAGATGCGAAGATACGAACGGGCGGATGCGACTTGTTTTTGTATCGTTGTGAACGTATTCGTTTCGGATGTTATGGTCGTTTCCTGGTGTGGTGGTGTTTTGCGCACACCGACGACGAGACGACGGACGCGCGATTTTGGTCCTAAGAGAAAAGACCTTTTTGGGACTGTGTGTTGTGCAAATGTCTTCTGCAACAAAAAACGTAACAAAAAGCAGAATACTAACCTCTTCTTTTCTCTTCTTTTCCAAAAAACAACAGAACATTAACTTGCAAACATGGGTCGCATGCACAGCAAAGGAAAAGGGATGTCCAAATCGTCCATCCCTTTCAAACGATCGGCGCCGCTCTGGTGCAAAACCTCCCCGGATGAAATCAAAGACATGATCGCGAAGATGGCGAAGAAAGGCATGACGCCGTCGCAAATCGGCATCATCTTGAGAGATAACCACGGCATCCCGCAAGTGTCCACGGTGACCAACTCCAAAATCATGCGCATCTTGAAGGGTCAAGGTTTGGCGCCGACTTTGCCGGAAGATTTGTACTGTTTGATCAAGAAAGCCGTGTCCGTGCGCAAGCACTTGGAGAGAAACCGCAAGGACATGGACTCCAAGTTTCGATTGATTTTGATCGAATCCCGAATCCACAGATTGGCGAGATACTACAGACTCGCGAAGAAGTTGGAGCCGAACTGGAGGTACGAGTCTTCGACAGCCTCCACGCTCTTGACGAAGTAAATGTGTATCATTACACGCGTATATATACTAGAAAAAGAGAAGAGAGAGTGGACCGAGAGATAGCAAGAGAGAGGAGAGGGTGTTTGGAGAGAAAGAGAGAACAGGAGAGATTGATGAGACGCGCATCATCATCATCATCATCATCAGTATCGGATGGTAAATACAACGTAGCTAGATTTTTGAAATTATATTGAATAAGTAGCATCTTTATATAAAACAATACATGGCGCTCGCGAAGCACACACCACCCAGTTCGTTCTCAAATCCAATTCAATTCCTCAGAACATCTCTCACTATATATAATCACACACACGTATCTACGCTTTCCTAGTAGCGAGCACTCATCAAACATGCCTCCGAGGAGAAAAGCGTCCTCCTCCCCCTCCCCTTCTCCTGCGCTCACCGCCGAAAAAGATCGTCGTTTACGTCGTCGTTCTTCGTCTTCCCCTCGCCTCCCGAAGGAAACTCATGACAAGAACGACGACGACGACGACGACGAGTCAGAAGAGGAAGACATTCAACCGACGATGGAAAAGAAAGGCGTTCGACGATTCCCGTCGTCCTCTTCCCCGAATAATACTAATACTAAGCGGCAGAAGATGTCGACGATGACCAACGCGTACGAGGAAACGAATCTGGTCAAGACTGAATTCGTCCAACAGTTCAAAGCGCAAAGCAAACGCGCGATGAAAGCGGAAGAGGAGAACGTCGATTTACGCATGAGATTGGCGGAGAGCGAACTGAAAAGAGTTTCCACGGAGGCGAAGGTTTTGGCGATGATGCCTGAGTCTTCTGCGAGAGGAGGAGCAAAGACGAAAGAAGAAGAAGAAGAACAACAACAACGACGAGGGAAGAAGAGGAGAAGCGCGTCGCCGATGGTTTCGCCGAGGAGGAGGTCGACCAGAGCGACGAGTGTGGATAAAGAGAAGGAGACGAGTGCTATTAATAGTAACGACGATGCTGCGATTGTTTTGGCGACAACAACCGCGAATAATAATAATAATAAGCAGCAGCAGCAAAACTATTCGCCTTCGATGATAAAACGAGAAGTCGAGGCTCGAGAACTGGCAGAAACCGAACGCGATAAACTTCGCGAGCAGTTGCTCGCTTTGAAAACGAGACACGCGGCTCTGGAGAAGAAAGTGATGGACGACGAAGGCGACGAGTTGGAGGATAAGGTGAGAGAAGAAAACGAGGTGATTGAAAAATTGCGCAAGAGATTGGAAAAAGCGGAAACGGTCAACGCCGAGTTGGAGATGGAAGTCGCGGATTTGCGAGGGAAAAGAAACGAGAGGAAAACGGTCGAGGCAAAGTTAGAGGAGGCTTTAGAGATGAACGAGGGGCTGAAGAGCGCGCTCGAGGAGGAAAAGAAAGCGTTGTTGGAGAATACGAATTTGAACTCGTTGCCGAAATCGCCCGGCGGCGTCGGCAAGAAAGGAAAAGGGAAGAAAAACGACGATGAAAAAGAACACACGATTAGGATTTTGAGGCAAGAGATGAAAAGTTTAGAAGCGTCGGCGTCGAGAGGTGACATGTTGCACTCGAAGATGGTTTCCGTGGAAGCCGTGGAGGAACGTTTGCGCTCGACGGAGGCGAAATTATCGCGCGCGAAGGAAAACGTACGCGCGAAAGAGATTGAGAACGAAAAGTTACAGCGTGCGTTGATGAATGCCGGGAAATGGACGTCGGCGTCGTTGTTAGATGAAGGACCGGAGGAGTTGAAGAACAGAGTTGGCGCGTTACAAACGGAAACCATAGCTCTTTCCGAAAAGTTAGCCGAAGCGACGAAAGCGTTGAAAGTCGAACAGACGAAGAGAGAGTTATTCGAATCTAAAGCCAAGGAGGAAGAAAAACTGAAAGACGCGTTGGAAAAAGAGTTGGAAACGGCTAAAATGGACGCGTTAAACGCGAAGTCGATCGTCGAAGCGAAAGACTCCGAGATTGCCAGTTTACAAAAGATGGCTGAAAACGAGAGAAAAGGCGAGAAGATTTTACAAACGAAATCGAGCCCGTTTACGAACGAAATCATCCGAGGCTTGGAAAAAGAAATCACCAGGTTGAAAAACAACAACAGCAGTAATAATAACATCAATAACAACACTTCTTCCTCGTCGGATGACATCATATCAAAGTTACAAAAGAAAGAGCAGCGTTTACTGGTGGCGTTCAAATCCACGGTGCTCAAATTTCGCGAGGCGGTGAAACTTTTGTTTGGATTTAACATTGAACTGGTTGGCGAAAAAGCGTCAAAGACGCAATTTTTAATCACGAGCAACGCGAACGAACACGCGCGTTTGTTGTTCAATTACGACGAGGAGAAGCATTCAGTCTCGCTAGAAAAAAATGACCCGTCCTGGGAGAAACAAAGCGAAAGTTTAAAGAAAAATTTTACGCTGTACGTCGAGAAAGAAGACGACGACGACAAGAAGAAGAGCATTGCCGGAGTGCCGGCTTTTTTGAGCAACTGGAACATGGAGTTTTATAATAACAATAGTAGTGTTAACAAATAGTAATTTAGATCGCAACAACATGTGATCGATGATGATTGTAAGAAGTAGTACTCGTCGTAGTTTTAAAAAGTGTTGGGTGATGAGAAAACGTGTGCTCACACAAAAATGAAACCCTAACTTATTTATAGTTTATAATTACTAATTCCAGCCCCGCTTGGGATAGGTAGACTCTCATCTCTTTAGAGATGTGGCCTTTGGGGGGTGTTAGCTCAGTTGGTAGAGCGTGCGCTTAGCATGTGCAAGGTCAGGAGTTCGACTCTTCTACGCTCCATACTCTTTTTTTTTGTCGCGTACCGCGTGTGCGCGTAGGAGCGCTTCGCCGCGTGTGTCTTTCGTTCTCTGTTTCATTTCTATTTTCCTCGCATTTGATTTCATTTTAAGGGGGGGATGGAGATGGAAAAGATTCTCTCCATTAAATTAAAACGTATTGACGCGACAAAAACACAAAGCAACGAGGCAGAAAAGAACGCGATGAAGAAGAGGTAGAAGAAGCGACGATGGAGCACAACAACAGCAACAAGAAGAACAAGAAGCGGAAAAAAGAAAGAAACGTCGCGTTGTCCTCCTCTTCGATGGATACATTTCAAGACAAAATCTCCTGTCCAATTTGCAAAGAACTGTTCCACTTACCCGTCGCCCTCGTCCGGTGCTCCCATACGTTTTGCAGCAAATGTTTGAACGAATACATGAAGACGTTTCAAGACGATAAGAAACGAAACTGTCCGAGATGTAAAGGCCCGGTGACAGACGAGAAGGATTGGGACGGGACCGGGGAAGTGGCGTTGAGACCGAACCGAGAGATGGAGGAGATCGTGGAGAGTTGGAAAGGAAACGTGTTGGAGCCTCTCTTGTTGGTGGATGCGGGGAGAGATAACGAAGACGACGAACAAGAAGATAAAGAAGAAGAAGAAAAAGAAGAAGAAGAAAAAGAAGGCGATAAAACAACAACAACAGTCATAAAAAATCTACCGAACCCGATTCCACCGCCGACGAAATACCACCTGCTCCCGAAAGCGAAGCAAGCGGAGAAAACGAGAAAGACGAATGAGTTACGCGACGACTTGGAGAACAAATACGGATTCGACGGGCGGACGTTAAAGGGACAAACGTACGACCAGTTGAAATCGAAATACGTTGAGTTTAGAGACACGTATAACGCGGAGTTGAAGTTGTTTCAACGGAAACCGGACATGAAGAGCGTCGTGAAAAACATGGAATCGATCGAAACCGCCATTCGCGAAGAAGCCGAGAAAAAGAACGCTAAGAGAGTGAGCAAGGCGACGGCGTTCTTCAACCCAAAAGGAAATAATAACAATAGCAATAACGATAGAAATATAATAGATCAAGAGTTGATGAGGAAGTTGGTCGAGCAAGCTGGTAGAGGCTTGTCAAAAAAGATAGGACTACAACTAGAAGAGCGCGATAGAAAAAAGATGAAGAAAGAAGAAGAAACGATCATAGAAATATTAAGCGACGACAACGAGGAAGAAGACGAAGAACCTCTGCCGCTCTCGCAACCCAATCTGAACTACGTCGACTCCGAGCAGGAAGAGGAGGAAGACATTGTAAAAACACAAGAAGAAATTTTACTTTAAAAAAAAAGATTCAAGTCAACTCTCTCGCCGGCAAATTATCCAACCATAACTGATGCGTAAACTGGTACAAATCGCCAGACACGCTCACTTTATACGGCGTCGGATTCGTGTATCTCAAATGATCCGCTCGCATCAGTTTCACTTGCTCTTTTACCCTCAATCTACTTTTTTCTAAACCTACGCTTTCCTCGTAAAATTTTCGAGGACACCCGCCTTTCTCGCCGTCCCAACACACCAACAATAACTTCTCCACTTTCGCGGGAGTGACGAACGCCCGTTTACCTTCTAAAAACGGGTGTCTGCACAACACGCGTTCGCCAACCTTCGGTTCTTTTTCGTCCTCGCGGAGCATGACGTCCACGATCGGTTCGCCAATCTTTCCGTAAAGTCTGTAACACTTCTTCTTTCCCGGAATGGTGACTTTCTCTACGTCTTCGGATAATTTAATCCGAGGTGTTTTATCGATTTCTACGAGTTTATACACGCATCCCAACGCCGGTTGCGCCATGCACGTCACCAAGTGCGTCCCGATGCCAAACGCATCGATCGAGTGACCGCTTTGTTTCAATTCTCTCAACACGGTTTCGTTGATATCGTTCGAGGCGGTAATTTTCGTCTCCGCGGCTAATCCTTTCGCGAGTAACGAAAAATGTTTTCCCCGACGCTCTAAACACTTCTCCGCTTCAATCATAAACTCTCTAATCATTAAACTCAAATAACTCAAATCTCCGGAATCTATTCTCACCCCAACGGGTTGAAACCCACACTTCTTCAACGTCAACGCCACGGCGACGTAATTAGGCGTCCCCGATTTCAACGTGTCGTACGTATCGATTAAAGCTAAAAACGAATTCGGAAACGCAATCGCGTACGCGCAAAACGAGATCAGCTCGCTCTCATTCGTTTCCCCGAATTGATACGCCGCGCTATTGTTACTATCACTACTCACCATCGCCTCTCTCAACTCTTTCAACATTTCCCTCGCCTCTTTGCAAAAATCCTCGCACTCGCCAACTTTCCTCCCGTGGATATCGTCCCACTTCGAGTGCGCTTGCACGAAACTGTGCGCGTGCGTCCCTCTCACGGGAATCCCAAACTGTCTCCCAGCCTCGCAATTCGACGTCGCGTCGAAACCTCCAACGTACGCGTACCTGCTCGCGCTCACTCCCCCGTCCACGCCTTGCGCTCTCCGTAAACCAAACTCCAACAACTGCGCCTCGTCGCCGCACGTTAACCGATGTCGAGCCGCGTTCGTGGCGACTAAAGACGCGTAATTAATCAGAGTGAGTAAAGTCGTCTCCAGAAGTTGCGTCACGCCCAAAGGTCCGCTCACGTGGATCAGAGGTACTCTCGGGAACACCACGGTGCCTTCTTTGATGCCTTCGATTGTGATTTTCGAACAGTCCACTGAACTTAAATACTCGTCGAAGAACCTCGGGTCCATCTCTTTCGCGAAATCGCACTCGCGCAAATACTTCACGTCTTGTCTCGTGAATTTAAAGTTCGAGACGAACTTTAAACTCTCCTCTAAGCCGCAAAAGATGGTAAACTCTCCACCGAATGGGTTTTTCCGGAAGAGTAAATCGAAACTCGCCGTGCGTTCGTGCGTGTTGTTTTTCCAATACGCGTACGCCATGGTGATTTGGTACGCGTCCGTGAGCAACGCGGTGGCGAGGTTGTTCGAGCACGGAGGGAGTTTGATGTGTTGTTGGTCTTGGGAGTGCACGTCATCGTCTCTGTCTCTCTCGTCTGAAACCATCATCCGTGTCTCTCTTCACGCCGCCAGGCTGCTTCTGCCTTCTTTCCTTTTGTCTGATCTTTGGGGAAAATTCGAAGCATTTCGATACAAAATTCCGCAGAAATTTCACGCGCAAAAGCACACATGGAGAGCATCAACCGCGCGCAAGAAGCGCCAAAAACCGGCACGACCATCGTGGCGTGCGAATACGCGGGTGGCATCGTCATCGGCGCGGACACGAGAGTCTCCACGGGTACGTTTTACGCGTTTTTATTCTCTTCTTGGACAGATCTCTCATCTCACCTTTTTCTCTCGTCTCTCTTAACGTACTTCGATATAAACAGGAACGTACATTTCCAACCGAGCGTCGGATAAGATGTGCAACTTGACCGAAAACGTCGTCATGGCTCGATCAGGCTCCGCCGCGGATACCGAAGCCGTCGCCGGGTTCGTCCGGCACCACTGCGCGCAACGCGAGATTGAATTAGCACACGGGGAAACCATGGAGGTGAAACAAGTCGCCAGGATATTGACCAAGATCAACTACGAGAATAAAAACGCGAACAACGGGACCGGGTTAGGGTGCTACGCGATTGCCGCCGGGTGGGACGAGAAATTTGGCGCGCAGGTGTATTCGTGCACGGCTGGAGGGAACATGATCAAGACTTCGTGGACGACGGACGGAAGCGGCTCGACGTACATCTGGGGGTTTTTAGACTCCGAGTTCAAGGAACGGATGACGAGAGAGGAGTGCGAGAAGTACGTGTTGAAAGCGTTAACGCTCGCAATGGCGGTGGATTCCAGCTCAGGTGGGTGCGCTCGCTTGTGCACGGTGAACAAAGACGGGTGTTTTCGACGGTTCATTAAAGGCGACGAGTTGGAAAGGCAGCTCGGAGAGATTCACTTCAAAAGCGGCGGCGGCTTAGGCAAAGGCGTCGTCTACGGCGAGAAGAGCGGCGGGGTAGCCATTTAAGTTTTTTCTTCAGCATTGCTCTCCCTCTCGCAGTAGTATAGCAGACAAATAGTAGTATACGAACGTTTTCGTCGCGTGTAATAATTAGTAGTACATATATATGTAGACGTGCGTTTAACCGCGTTCGCGTCGAAGATACCTCACAAAACCAACACATCCTTTCGGGGAATAAACCACTTCAAATCGCACGTAATCATCAAATGTCTTCGACGACGCCGAAGAAAAAGCAGCGAGTACAAGTTTCCCTCGATGGTGACGATGCGAACAACAAAGAAGAAGTGATGATGATAAATCCGTACACGAATCAGCCGTATTCTCAAACCTATCTGAGCATCCTCGAGACGAGGCGAAAGCTTCCCGTGTGGAAACAAAAATCGGATTTTCTTCACCAGTTGGCGGCTTCGCAGACTTTAGTGCTCGTCGGGGAAACCGGTTCGGGGAAGACGACGCAGATCCCGCAATTTCTCGTCGACGCCGGGTACACGAACACGAACACGAATGAAGAATCTAAGATGGTGGTGTGCACGCAACCGAGACGCGTGGCGGCGATGTCGGTGGCGAAACGAGTCGCCGAGGAGATGGACGTGCAAATAGGGGAAGAGGTTGGATATTCGATTCGCACGTCGCGAAAGACGATCATGAAGTACGCCACGGACGGGATGTTACTCAGAGAAGCGATGACAGATCCATTATTGAGTCGATATTCAGTGATTGTGATCGACGAAGCGCACGAGAGGACGTTAGCGACGGACGTTTTGTTTGGATTGTTGAAGGAGGTGTTGAAGAAGCGACCGGAGGATTTGAAGTGCGTGGTGATGTCGGCGACGTTGGAGGCGAAGAAGTTTCAGGGGTATTTTGAAGGCGCACCGTTGGTTATGGTTCCGGGGAGAACGCATCCGGTGGAGATATTTTACACGCAAGAACCTGAGAGAGATTATTTGGAAGCGGCGATTCGGACGGTGGTGCAAATACACCGGTGCGAACCACCCGGGGACGTGCTTTTGTTTTTAACCGGCGAGGAGGAAATCGAAGACGCGTGCGGGAAGATTAGGAACGAGATTAAGAATATCGGGGACAGCGTCGGGCCTGTGAACGTGGTGCCGCTATATTCGACGTTACCGCCGAATCAACAGCAGAGGATTTTTGATAAAGCGCCGGACGCGTTAACCGTCGGAGGCGTCGCCGGGAGAAAAGTGGTCGTGTCCACGAACATCGCCGAGACGTCTTTGACGATTGATGGGATCGTCTACGTCGTCGACCCGGGGTTTTCGAAACAGAAAGTGTACAATCCTCGAAGTCGAGTGGAAAGTTTATTAGTCTCGCCAATTTCTCGAGCGTCGGCGCAACAAAGAGCCGGGAGAGCCGGGAGAACCCAACCCGGGAAGTGTTTTCGATTATACACGGAACTTTCCTTCAAGAAAGATTTAATCGAACAGACGTACCCGGAGATTTTGCGATCGAATTTAGGCTCGGTCGTCATCCAGTTGAAAAAATTAGGCATCGACGACTTGGTCCATTTCGATTTCATGGACCCTCCAGCGCCGGAAACGTTAATGCGCGCGTTAGAATTGCTCAACTATTTAGGCGCTTTAGACGACGAAGGCGAGCTGACGAAAGCCGGGAAAATCATGTCCGATTTCCCGTTAGATCCTCAGTTGGCAAAGATGTTAGTCGGGAGCACGAAGTTTAAGTGTTCGAACGAAATCGTGACCATAGTCGCCATGCTTTCCGTTCCGCAGTGTTTCATTCGCCCGCGAGACGATCAACAAAGAGCAGACGCCGCGAAGGCGCACTTTGCGCATTTGGACGGCGACCATTTGACCATGTTGAACGCCTACCACGCGTTCAAACAAAACGGCGAGAGCCAAAACTGGTGCTGGGAAAACTACTTAAATCACCGATCGTTGAAATCCGCGGATAACGTCCGCAACCAGTTAGTCCGCTTATGTCAACGCCACGGCGTCCTCCTCGAATCCACCGACTTCCACTCTAAAGACTATTACGTCAACATCCGCAAAGCCATCTTAAACGGCTTCTTCATGCAAGTCGCGCACAAAGAACGAAACGGCTCGTACTTAACCGTCAAAGACAACGAATCGGTTTTGTTGCACCCGTCTACGAATTTAAGCGGTAAACCCGAGTGGGTCGTGTACAACGAGTTCGTCTTGACGTCCAAGAAGTACGTCCGGACGGTCACGGAAATCAAAGGCGAGTGGTTAATCGACTTGGCCGAACATTATTACGATTTGAGCAACTTCCCGAGTTGCGCCGCCAAAAACGCGTTGCAGCAGCTGTACACGCAACGAGAGAGAACGCATAAGGGTGGTAAGAAGTAGATACTTTATCACATACATAGCACGTACTCGACAACATTTTTTACGCGATGTGTGATGTTTTTTGCACACATCTCGTATATGTATTTTGTCTTCATTCTCTTCCCCAAGCGCTTACGTGCGAGAGACACAAAACACCACTAAAAACATCCTCCCTCTCTTCATCATGCTCTGAATAAGAAAGACGACGGACGAATTACAACTATGTATTCCTCCGTCGCCGAGAAGAACAACACTTTCGACGACGAGACTACGAATAACAGTACCACTAAAAACGCGTTCTCGCTCGCGGAAAAGAAGTATCGGTTGAAAGTGATTGAAACGATTCGCGTGGACGCGAAAACCGGACGCAGACGGAAGAGCGGGAAACTGGTGGAAGAGATTGACGTCTCCGAAACGATTGATTTTGACGAATGTGTTGGTCACGAATCGTCCGTTGTGATGCGCGTTTCAAAGCTTAAGGAGGAAGAGAAGAAGCAGACGTTTAAGGCAAAAGGAGGAGTCGAAGAGGTGGCGGCTTTCTCTCGTTTTGCGAACGCGCCGTCGAGAGAAAGACCTCGGGTGTGGAAGTTATTGGACCACCCGGGCGCGTATTACGTCCAAAACGCGTTAGATTTACGAGAGCAGAGAGAGTTAATCATGCATTGCGTGAAAATACTCCCGGAACGACCGAATAAAACGAATCATTGGCAAAGATTGGGGAAACCGTTGCCGGCGGATTTGTATCGAGCGGCGAAAGCGGGTTTGTATTTAAACGAAGAGGAAAACGGGTGGATGGAGTTAGAGAAACCTCCGAAACGAGGCGACGGGATGGAATCGAGAGCGGCGAGACATTTGTTGAGGAAGTTACGTTGGGCTACGGTAGGGGCACCGTTCGATTGGACGAAGAGAGTTTACGAGGAAGAGCGAGCGCCGGAGGTGGACGAGAGGATTAAACGAGCGTGCGTGAAGACGCTGGAGATTGTGTTCGGGAAAGAAGCTGCTTTCGTTGAAAAAGGAGAGGATAAATTCTTCGATGGGCAAGTCGGGTTGGCGAATTTCTACGCTCCCGGAGACACTTTAAACGGTCACGTGGACGACGCGGAGATGAACTTGAGTAAACCAATCGCCTCGCTTTCGCTCGGTTTGCCGGCTATTTTTCTCCTCGGGCAAAAATCGAAAGCCTTAAAGCCGGTGACTGCTTTAATCGTTCGCAGCGGAGATGCGATTGTGCTCAGCGGTGAATCTCGAACGATGTTTCACGGCGTCCCGAGAGTCTTTAGCGACGGCGAAACGTTGATGAGTTCCTCAAAAACCTTTCGGTTTCCGGAAGCGCTCGAAAGCGCGTTCGACGACGACGACGACGAATTCCTTCTCAACTTTGCCAAACGAACTCGAATCAACCTCTCGTTGCGCGACGTCAGATGAAATAATAATAATAATAATAAGTAGTAGTAGTAATAGTAGTAGTAGCAGAAGTAGTAGTATCAGTAGGAAAGTATCAGTAGTATAGCGTGTTGTAAAATTAATTAGTATGGATAGAATGTGTAAAGTCTCTCTCTCTCTCTCTCTCTCTCTCTCTTCTTACTCCTCGTTCTCTCTTTCCTTCTCTCTCCTCTTTTTCTCTTTCTTCGTGATTTTCTCCCCGTTCTCGTCTTCCTCCTCGTCCTCTCCGGGTTCTCCCGGGTTTTCTTTCCTTTCCTGTTCCTCTTCCTCCTCGTCCGGCATTTCCGGATCTCCCGGTAAAGGGTTCGGCATCGGCTGTTTGATTTCCTGCAAATCCGGGAAGATGTCCGGGCGTCTCGAAGGCACCGCGCGGACGTACTCTTCCGGTAAATCGAGGACCGAACCTTCGTCTTCGTCCGCGTCTGGCATTGGCGACATAGATCTGATGATCTTCGTCTTTGTTATCTTTGTCTTTGTTTTGCTGCTTCTTCTTAATTGCGCCGTCGTTGTAATTTTCTTCTCGCCGGGGATGATGTTGGTGTTCTTATTCTTCGTCGTCGTATTAGTACGACGAGTGCTCCCGGAGGCGAACGCGCTCGACGTCGCTCGCGTCGCGGTGGTGGTGAATGCCGCTACGCTTTGCATTTTTGCTCTTCTCGCTTTATGTGTATAACTTTATTACGTGTGAAGTTTAAATGAAGAGAAAAAGAAGATAAAATGGAAGACTAAAGAAACTGGGAAAGAAGTCAAAGAGATCAGAGAAAAAAAGCGCAGAAAGAGATATAAAGAAGAGAGAAGTTTGGAGACGACGACGACGACGACGAGGAGGAGAAGATGTACACGGAGAACATCGAGGCGTGCACGTAAAAGCGCGCAGAGTGCGCGACACCCGTGAGAGTCGCGGCGCTGATTTTGCCTTGAGTAAGATACGGAGAGAATACAGAGAGAATATCTACACATGCAGTGTTTTTTGCATTTTTACGAGTATGAAAAAAAGAAGCGTTTGGAAGCGAAACGAAGGACATTTCTCTTCACTGATAAAAAATGGCGAAGCTCGGGGAAGGCGATCAAAGATGGATCGTGGAAGAACGGAAAGACGGCGCGAACGTCCACGGATGGCACTGGGTGGAGAAGGATTGCAAAGAATGGACGAGAGTTTTTTTCGAGTCTGAGTTCGTTTGTGGTTGTGGGGACGATTTGGGGGACGACGACGGGGAGAAACAAAGTTCGTTTTTGGACGATGATGATGATGCAAATGGTGTGAGATTTGTGAAACCGTTGCGAATCACCGGCGAAGCGTATTTGAACCAAAGAAAAGGAAAAATCATACCCGGGTACGAGTTGGAACTCTCCATCGATTACGAGCTCGAAGGCGAGCGCGTAGGGACGATGGTGTTACCGTACGTGAGCGATGAAAACAGAGGGGAGGATACCGAAGTAAAATTCAGTCCAAAGGACGAGAGCGAGAAAGCGAAGAAGGCGAAGCGATGGATCGAAGAGAAGAGCGGGAAGGAGAAAGTGCGAGAGGTGGTGAAAAAATGGGAGGAGGAAATGGCGAGAGGGACGCCGGCTTTGGCCGCGAAGACGTCGGGAGAGAATGGTAGTGATAGTGCGAACAGCGACAGAGCGACGGAGGAAGCGGCGGCGAAACAAAAACCAAAACAGACGACGGCGAAAGGAAAGACGGAACACGAATATAAAAGCGCGCCGCTGTCGACGAAATATCATACCATAAAAATCAAAGAAAAGTTTTTGTGTCGGGCGACGGACGTGTGCGAGGCGTTGCTAGACCCAAGGCGTGTGATGCATTTCACGAGAACGAAATGTACGGGCCAGAAAGGCGTAGGAAAATTTGAAATGTTCGATGGAAGCGTTCGCGGCGAAACGATTACATTCATAGACGGCGAGCGAATAGTACAAAAGTGGCGGTTCAACTCGTGGGTTCCGGATCATTACTCGACAGTGACCATGGTGTTGAAAGAACCAGAGCCTGGGAACTGCATTTTAGAGCTGACTCAGACGGACGTGCCGGAAGCTGACGCGCACGGGAACGAAAACGTCATGGAAGTCACCGAGAACGGATGGAAGAATTTAATTTTCGCTCGCATAAGAAATGCGTTCGGGTACGGCGCCAACCTATAGCTTTTGTTTTTAAACAGATTTAATAATTGTGTTTTACACTCAAGTCTATTGTTTTCACTCAATGAATAATCTCTTCCTCGTAGGTAAATCATACATCACAGTATCGTCATGATTTTAATCTTTCTCGCTTTCTCTTCTCTCTTTCTCGCGCGCGCGCTATATTTTTTTCAACTCTCTCTTCTAATTCAAACTGCACTTCTCTCTCGGCTACCTTTCTATCGACGTTGTCCGTTGGCGGGGACGTACGCGGGCTTGTCATAATCCGTGCCTTTTTCAGTCTCTGAATCCTTTTGATTACCTGGACCGGCAATGCCTAACCAATCCCAGTTCTCAAAGTGAATCTCGTCCAAACCGACTGACGTCTGTTTCACGCACTTCACGTCGCACGGATTAGCCTCCGTGTAATTTCCGTGATAAGATGAAGCATAAGCACACCCACACACAGGATCTTTACTTGGAAACCCTTTCACTTTAATCTTCCAACACACACCAGACCTCTCCGGCAACCACGTCACTTTGTTACCGCGAATAAACTGCGGGTTGTTCGCAGTGTTGTTCGCAATCTCGAAGAACACCTCGTCTCCAACCTGCTCCCACGCGGCGTCCTCGCACGGATTGGATGCAGACACGTCACCATCGGCGGCGCCTACATACAAGATCGCGCTCTTCGACTTTGCGACTGTTTCGTTCGAGCCGTAGGCGTCGATTTTGTTCACCCACAAAGCCGAGGCGAACTCGTACACGACTTCTGCCGTATCGGCTGGTAAAGTGCCCGCTTCCCACGCCCCGATTTCAGCTGCCGTCGGGTTCTTCGTTTTCCAACCGTTACCAGTCTCACCTCCTTGCTTCACGCAATCGACCAAATTTTCCGGCTCCCATCCTTGCTCGTCTGCAGAAGGGGCTGGTTCATAATCATCTCCGACGACATATAATCTATTGATGTTGTAGTTGGCAATGCATTTAGTAGCATCGATCGGATCCTGAGTAGCACCGACAAGCTGCGTGATGGGCGGCGGCGGCGGCGATGGCGGCGGCGATGGCGGCGGGGGCGGAGACGGAGGGGACGGAGGAGGAGGAGCCGGTGGAGACGGGGGTGGAGACGGGGGGGATGGTGGTGGAGGTGATGGAGCAGGAGGAGGAGGTTTCGCAGGCGGCGGCGCCGGTGCTGAGTACGGCGGCGGCGGCATCAACTGATACGCCTCTCTCGTCAATATGACGGTGTACGCTTCCGTAAATCCCGCATCTTGGAGAGAGGTGATGAACGTGCTCTTTGCGGTTGTTCCTTCTAACGTATCGAGGCCGAGCAAATTGATTTTGTCGATGAGACCCTGAATATACTCCGCGTCCGACAAGACATAAAAATCGACGTCGACGGAGCCGTAACTCGCGACGAGTAAGCTTCTCGTGCTCACCGACAAAAAGTCGTTGTCTTCCGCTTGACTCAAAAGCGTTCTGCGTCGGCCAACTTCGTCGAGGGGAGTGTTTTCAACGTCATCGATACCGACCGCTTTCGGATTGACATCCAAATAAAGCGCCAAACCGTCCAAAAAGTCGTTGTCTACAAACGTATCCTTCGTGTACCCATCCACGCGAACCGAGGCTACAATCTTCGAGGATAACTCACCAACCGTCGACGGCGTAGAATTCGCGTATCCTGTCGCGTAGTACACCGCCGCGTACACACCCGCCATGATTGAAACGAGTAGAACGGTCATGTAGACGCTCCATCTCATCGCTTTTCTCGTCTCCTTGCGAACGGCTTTCTTGGTCATAGTCGGCGTTCTCTTGAGCGACGTCGTGCGACTCGCCATGCGCGACAACGTATTCGTTCTCTGAAGTTGCTGCACCTCTGTTTCTTCGCTCTGCGCTTGTTTCTTCGCGAGACCCAACATGTTGATGGTGTTATTTTTGAAACTCTGGAGTTGACCGAGGACACCTTTCTTCGGCTCGACGAATTCGTCGCCAAGCTCCTCGTTGAATTCCTTGACGTCCTTGTACCACGAGTACAGAAAACAGCCAGAGTATCCTACAGCTCCTAACGCAGCAAACGCAATCATACCGGAACCAAGATTTTCAGCGTAATCGCTCTCGACGTCCCCAGTCAACCCGAGCGCGCAGCCGTGAACAATCATGAGACAGAACTCGATAATAATCCAGGCGATGTTTTGTAAGAACAAGGAATACGGTCGAATAATCGTGACGTACGCCAAGTGCATGAAGTCGAGGCAGAACAGCACCTTGGCTTGATACGTCGCCTCGGCCTTTTCTGTGTACATGCCGTAAATAGCAGCAGAAAAGAACAACTTCGAGTACGCCAGGAAGATGGCATATGCGTACCAATACGGCGAAAGCGTCTTGTTCCTAAACGAAGCGCCTTCAAGGTCCGTCTCCCACGATTTGAATCGACCCGTGTTTGACTTCAAGCCTTGCATGACTGCGCTAAATCCCCACCAATCTCCACGTTCGCGAATTGATTTCGGGTGCGGCGGCGTTGCTCGGAAGATGATGTACGCGAGAGGACACACAATCGCGAAGAACGCAAACAGCATGCCACACAACCCAACCGCGTAGCCGGCGCCGGTCTGACCAACCATGACAACCATTAAAGCTCTCGTGACGCCAGGACCGACGATTAAGAGGGCGAGTAATTCAATCGCCGGAATCGTCATGAACGCCGGAATGACCCAGAACTTTCGCAAACACACGATGACGCCCGTGACGTGCGCAAAGATTGCCAAAGTACAAAAGACAGAGGCCCAAAACGCCACCTCGACAAAGTAATCCCAACCTTCTTCGTCATAAACACCAACTGCGGCGTCGATAATCGCAAGCTCATCTTGAACCGGGATCGTGTTCCACTCCTCCGTCGTGTCTTGAAGCAACTTACGGCGACCTCCAGCCTTAGCAGCCGCGGTGTACGTCGTTTCCGTGAGTTCCGCAAACATCTCGTCCTCGTCAAGTTCCATACCTCTCTTCACGCCGAACAATTCCGTTTGGTACGTTGAATCGTGATACACCGGCTTCGAAACTTCCGGCGCTGGAATGGCCATGTTCAAGAACATCAATCTACCCATAGAGACGGCGTATTGCGCCGGCATTCTCGGCACGGCGAGCATGGACGTGAAGGCCAACTGTTGGAAGAAGGCAATCATAGGCAGAATCGAAAGCGTGTCGACGACGATGGGACCTCCTCCAGGCAAAGGCGTCAACGAAGCAATCGATAAGAGCGACCCAACGGCCAAACCGAAGGTTGACAAGTGGGCGGCGTTGGAGACCGTGCCGGACGCCGTGTATTGCAAAATGTCGAGGGATACGCCGTCGCCGTTCCAGTTCCCGGAGATGTCTCTCGTAGAATACGGGTACGTACCAACCGCGCACACTTTGTTCGTGTTCGCCCAGCATCTCACGTACACTTTACCGACTGAAGCATCGTATAAAACGTCCTTCGCCCAGCAGTTTGTGACGTTCAAGGCTTGCAAAAGATTCCCCGGAGTCAATCGAACTTTCTCGCCAAAATCGACGAGAAAACCGACGTACGTTTGCGTGGAGAAACCTCGATTCGGACTCGTAATCTTTGGCGTCGGCGGGAGGATATCGTACGTGATCTTGAGACCGTCACCTTGCGTTGTTGAAGGACGTCCGCGTTTATCGACCAACTTTTCCCAGTCTAAGTTTACAATTCTCAAGCCGTCTTCACACGTCAACTCTACGTCGAACTTGTGTAAGCCAGTCGAGTACGTAATCGCTGGATCTTCAACAACACGCACTGGAGTACCAACCTCGCATCCTTCCGCAATAATCAACGAAGAACTTTCGGAGTTTTCCGGTCCAAAAGACGCGTCCAACTTGTTCAAGGTCACGCGAACAACAGCCACGCCGGGCTTTCCGTTGCCTTCAAAGATGCTCCAAGCGCGTTCCGTCTCTCGGACGATTTGAATACCTCCATACTCCCACGTGGTCGAATTGAACTCGTGCTTTTCGTTCACTAACGGCGCTGCATCGATTCGGGCGGTTAAACGCACGAGATCTTCGTTGAATGGCGGCGGTTTCGGGAACGGCGGCGGCGGAGGCGGAGGAGGAGGAGGCGCATTCGGCGGCGGTCTCGGCGGAGGAGGCGACGGTGGCGGCGGAGGCGGCGACGGCGGCGGAGGCGGCGCGGCGACTACGATATCTCCAAAATCATTAATCACGTTAGATATCATCACTCCATCTCTCTCAAGTTGGCCTCTCCACTCCGTTTGTTGGATGTCCTTCAGCGTAGTTTGTAAGCTCGTGGCGTCCGCTTCGTCCAACGCGGCGACGCTGTACGATATCGTGATCGAGTTTGTTACGCCCGCGAGCTTTCTTCGCTTCGCAGAGCTGTCATTTTCGCTGTTCGGTACAATGTCTTCGCACTTATCGTACGTGATTGCACCCGAGGCAATGTTCAACATCCTCGCCAACGCCGCCCTGAAAGACGCTTGCTTGTCCGAAAACTCGTCGCAATCGTATCCGGTAAAAGTCGACTTTGTGCTGAACGAGTACGTCGCCGGCGGTGGAGACGGAGGTGGCGGATACGGAGGAGGCGAAGGAGGAGGCGAAGGAGGTGGACTCGGTGGTGGAGGTGGAGATGGCGGCGGCGACGGCGGAGGAGGAGGCGAAGGGGGCGGACTCGGCGGCGGCAACGGCGGAGGACTTGGCGGCGGAGGACTCGGCGGTGGCGGCGACGGCGGACTCGGCGGAGGACTCGGCGGAGGCGGACTCGGCGGAGGCGACGGCGGAGGACTCGGCGGCGGCAACGGCGGAGGACTCGGAGGACTCGGCGGCGGCGGCGGCGACGGCGGACTCGGCGGAGGACTCGGCGGCGGAGGCGGCGGCGGCGGCGGCGGCGGAGGACTCGGCGGCGGGGGGCTCGGTGGTGGCTACGGC
>Ga0181556_1000326_pt1 | contig 51103 bp, 49 predicted proteins | sample 011ome_14_FD_148651 | JGI IMG/M metagenome (GOLD analysis project Ga0181556, IMG submission 148651) | Coastal salt marsh microbial communities from the Groves Creek Marsh, Skidaway Island, Georgia - 011505AT metaG (spades assembly) | ecosystem: Environmental > Aquatic > Marine > Intertidal zone...
CGATCCCGCGTTCAGCGAGCAAATCTTCGACGTCCCGCAGGCTCAGGGTGAAGCGATAGTAGAGCCAGATTCCCAGTCGGATAACATCCGGCGGAAAGCGGTGTCGCTTATAGGAAATCGGTTTCATTCGCGCCTCCCTACCTGCGAAATATCGGCAAGTGGAGACTGGTTAGCGTTTGCCTGACAGCACCCCTGTAGGCGCTGCGCTGTCGATATCGTGAAGGGTGAGGCCGATCACCGCGATGCCTTCTTCTCGGAAGAGGAAAAGGCCGAAAACAAGCATATGTGCCTGTGCGTCTCGCGCGCCCGGGGCAAGGAGTTGACGATCGCTGTCTGAGCATCGTCCGCGTGGTGAGAGAGGGGGCGGGTCCGCGCAGCTTGCGCGGGCCCGTCTCTTTTGGGTCAGGCCGGGATCAGCGAATTTCGCGGGGCACGAACAGGCGATAGATCGGCCGGATCAGCCAGTTGGGCACCCACCGGGCGCGCTCTTCAAGTGCGACCCGCGCGCGCGGATGGTCCATCAGCCCGGGATAGGGGAAAGGAAAGCGATAGCCTCGCCGACTGGTCCGGAATTCAATCGCACACAGGTGTTTGACGCTTTTGTAGCCGTAATGCGCCGGGGCGATCAGCCGCATGGGCGCGCCATGTTCGATGCCCAGCGGCGCCCCTTCCAGCCGGTCGGCCAGCAGGACGTCATCGGCCAGCAGGTCTTCCAGCGGCAATGCGCAGCGGTAGCCGTCCGCCCCCCGGAACACCACGAATTCCGCACCCGGCGCCGGCCCGGCGCGCGGCACGACGAACTCGTGATAGAAGGTTGAAAAGCGCACGCCTTCCCACCCCAGATCACGCAGTGACCAGGTGGTAACGCAGTGAAAATCGCTGCGCTGATTGACCCGCGGCAGGGCGTGGAATTGTTCGCCCAGAGTTACGGGACTGCGCACGTCGCCCGCGATAGTGACGGACAGCGGGGCATCGGGCGCCAGCTGGCGCGTGCGGAACCGCCCAAGGCCGAAGCGGACAAAGCCTTTCGCTGCGAACTGACCATGCGGAAGCGCGTTCATATCGGCCCCCTTTGCCGTCAGGCCACGCTGCGGCCGACCCCTTCCCAATAGGGCGCGCGCAGATCCTTCTTGGAAATCTTGCCGCTGGGCACCAGCGGGAAGCTGTCGAAGAAATCCACGCTCTTCGGAACCTTGTAACCCGCCAGCCGTTCGCGCGCGAAGGTGATCAGTTCTGCCTCGCTCAGCTCATGGCCGGGCTTCACGATCACACAGGCCTTCACCGCTTCGCCCCAGCGGTCATCAGGGACACCGATCACCGCCACAGAGCCGACATCGGGATGCGTGGAAAGCGCATTTTCAACCTCGGCGGAATAGATGTTTTCGCCGCCCGAAACGATCATGTCCTTGGCCCGGTCAACGATGTAGTAGAGGCCTTCCTCGTCCTTGCGGGCGACGTCGCCGCTCCGGTACCATCCGTTTTCCATCACGGCTGCGGTCGCTTCCGGCTGCCGCCAGTAGCCCTTGGTGATGCTGGGCACGCGGATCAGCAGTTCGCCAGGTTCACCGTCCGGCACTTCCTTGCCTTCGCTGTCCACGATCCGGAATTCGATCAGCGGCAGGGGTCGACCGCAGCTCTTGAGCTTTTCCTCATTCTCCAGATCATGTTCGCTGGGGCGCAGGATGGAGGCTGCACCACCGGATTCGGTCGAGCCGTAGAACTGCATGAACTCGCACGGCATGGCGGCGATGGCGCGCTTGATCAGGCCCAGCGAGATTGGCGAACCGGCGTAGAGCGTAAGCCGCAGCGAGGAAAAATCGCTTGTCGATGAGTTCGGGTGATCGAGCAGCATCTGCAGCATGGTAGGCGTCAGCGTCAGCAGCGTGGGTTTGAGCGTACTGATGGCCTCGAGCACGGCACCCGGTTCGAACTGACGTACCACGGTGATCGACACGCCATTATACATGCACTGCAGCATGATGCCGATGTGCAGCAGGTGGAAGTTGGGCAGTGCGTTGACGAAGCTGTCGCCGCGTTCCCACTGATAGGTCGGTTCCAGATGTTCGCACAGGCGCATCAGGTTGATGCCCTTGTGCGCCAGCATCACGCCCTTGGGCTTGCCCGTGGTGCCCGAAGTGTAGAGCTGGAAAGCTGTGTCGGATTCACGCACCACCACGCCGGGGCGTGTGTCATGCTCGCTTGCGATCAGGCTCTCGAAGCTGTTGGTCTCGTCAATCCAGGTGACCCTGGGGGGATTTTCCAGCAGGCCCAGCGCTTCACCCAGCAGCGGTTCCAGCTCGCGTTCGGCAATGATGAGCCCGGTCTCGCTGTCGCGAATCTGCTGCGCCAGCTCGGGCGCAGCCAGCCGCCAGTTGAAGATCGCAAGGCCCGAACGGGTGTGTCCGCAGCCATAGAATGCGATATAGAAATCGAAGCTGTTCTTCCCGCAATAACCGATCAGCCGGTCTTCCACCGCACCGTGATCCAGCAACCAGTGCGCCGCCTGGTTGATCAGCCGATCCATCTCGCCATAGGTAATCGTGCGGGTCGCATCGCGCAGCACCGCCCGTTGCGGATCATGTCGCGCCCAGTAGGAAATGAATTCGCCCAGCGTACGGATTTCGGGATAGACCCACATCGCGATCCTACCTTCCCTTGAAGTTCGGTTTGCGCTTCTCGGCAAAGGCCATCAGCCCCTCACGCGCGTCAGCGGTACCCGCCATGCGCGCCAGCCCTTGCGCTTCCAGTTCCAGCTGCGCTTCCAGCGGCTGGTCTTCCACACTGGTCAGCAGACGGCGGATTTCGCCATAGGCCAGCGTCGGCCCGGCGGCCAGACGTTCGGCCATCTTGCGCGCTTCGGCCTGCAATTCGCCAGCCGGCACGATCTTGTCGACCAGCCCGATCGCCAGCGCTTCGTCCGCACCGATCGTTTCGTTGAGGAGCAGGTAGCGGCGCGTGCGGGCGATGCCCATGCGCCGGGTGAACATGATGGAACTGCCCGCATCATTGCAGTACCCGATGCCGGAATAGGCGGCGACGAATTTGGTGCCGGGTTCGGCCACGACATAGTCTGCGCCTGCCACGAAACCGGCCATGCCACCCGCGCAGATGCCCTGAACGGCGGCCACGATGGGTGCATTCATGCGCTGCAGCCGGGCGATGCCGCTGTGCAGGTCAGCGGTCCAGCGCTTGATCAGCCGGGGCAGGGCATCCAGATCCTTCAGGAAGGCGCTGATGTCCCCGCCATAGCTGAAGGCCTTTTCCCCCTCCGCCGTGAACAGCACCGCGCGCACATCCGGGCGTTCTGACAACTCAATGCCGAGGTTGCAGATGTCATTGCACAGCGGGCCGTCAATCGGGTTGCCGCGCTGGGGCTGATTGAAACAGACAGTCGCCACGCCGTTTTCGACGGACAGGTCCAGTGTGTCGTACATGTTGGATATTCCTTTCACGCGCCCTTGTCTCAGGCGAAGACCAGCACCGGCTTGATGCACTTGCCGTGATGCGCATCGTCAATCGCCTGGTTGATCTGGTCGAACGGGTAGCGGGTGATGAACTTGTCCACCGGCAGGCGCCCCGCATGGTAGTGTTCGATCAGTTCAGGCAGGAAGCCGGTGATATCGCTATCACCCTCGACGATGCCGCGCACCGTCCCGCCCATGGTGATGAATGGCACCAGCGGGACGGGAAGCGCCGCGTCAAGCGACCCCGGAACGCCGATCAGGCCGATGCGGCCCATGGTGCTGACCATGCCGACGGCCTGTTCCAAGGCCGGAACAAAGCCACTGGTATCGACCACCATGTCCACCCCTGCGGGCACGATCGCGCGCACCGCTTCAGCGGTCGCGGGGTTGGAGATCGGGTCAATCACATGCGTCGCCCCAAGCGTCAGCGCCATGTCGCGCCGGCCGGCCTGCGGTTCGATAAGGATGATGGGATCGCAGCCGGCGATCTTGCCGCCCATCACGGCGGACAGGCCCACAGCACCGCCGCCGATAACGACCAGCGCTTCGCCCCGCTTCGCCTTGAGCGAACGCAGCACCCCGCCCGCACCCGTCTGGATGCCGCAACCCAGCGGAGCGAGAATGGCAAGGTCTGAATCATCATCGACTTTCAGCACGTTACGTTCGTTCGCCACGGCCTTTGCGGCGAAGGAGGACTGGCCGAAGAAGTTGTCGCCCACCTGCTTGCCGTCTTTCGACAGGCGGCTGGACCCATCGGGACGGGCGCCTGCGAAATTGAGCGGGAAGAACTCGAAGCAATAGGCCGGATCGTGGGATTCGCAGCGCGGGCAGTGACCGCAGCTGTTGAAGGTCAGAAGCACCTTGTCGCCCGGCTTGACGCTGGTCACGCCCGGGCCAACCGCTTCGACCACACCGGCGCCTTCGTGGCCCAGCACGATCGGGAAGGGGTTGCCGAATGCGCCGGTCGCCGCCGCAAGATCGGTGTGGCAGATGCCGGCTGCCTGGATGTCCACCAGCACTTCACCGGCCTGGGGCGCGGCGACTTCGATGGTTTCGATCGAAAACGGGGCAGACGGGGCATTCAATACGGCGGCTTGGACTTCCATGGCATTTCTCCGCTTGGATATGATTCAATTCGTTGTTGCCGGTTTTATAGCGTGTCGAATCCGAAAGGCGCGAACCATTTGCGGTCCTTCTGGATGCGTTCGTGCTCCTGCGTCAGGATCAATCGGGTCAGCGTTTCGCGGGCACCGGACGCCCCGTCTGCCGCGCAGGCCTTCACCAGCGCATCGACCGCTTCGTTCACCGCCTTGCGCGCAGCCCGGACGGGCTGAGTGGCGCTGTCCGAAATGGCCTGGGCCAATGCGTCTAGCGCAGCCTGCGTTTGTGTGCCGCCGGTCACCGCATCGCACAGGGCGCTGGCGAGCGCAGTGTAATCGGCCAGTTCTTCACGCTCGTATTCATGCAACTGGTCAAGCTGCGCGCGCATGATCTGCAGATGTCCGATGCTCAGCTGGACCTGTTCCTGCGCCAGCGATGCTTCGGGCGGCAGATGCGGCAGGACCACCTCGCTCAGTGCGCGGACGATGCTGGCCAGCCGTTCGTCGAAAGTGGGCCTCATGCCTGCGCTCCCTTGCTCAGCAGATTGGCCAGTTCATTGGCAAAGACGGGTTCGGTTCCGCCCAGGAAAGTCAGCAGCACATCCTGATGATTGTTCTGCGAGCGTGCTGCGGCAAGGCCATTGGCCGCCACGATAACGTAGCATTTGTAATTGCTCAGCACGTCGTAGAAATGCAGCGTCCCGCGGCTCACGCTGCGGCCCGAACGGCGTTCATATTCGGTGATGAACTCCTCCCGCTCATACAGGTCGCAGGCCCGGAAAGTGCCGGTTTCGTCCACCGTTCCGAACAGTCGGGTCAGCACCCAGCCCAGATCTTCGTGATAATCGCCGAGGCGGGCCAGTTCCCAGTCGAGAATGGCGGTGATCCGGCCGCTGTCCTCGTCAAACAGGAAATTGCCCGTGCGGTAATCGCCATGAGTGAGCACGAGATCGGCGGTGTCCGGCAGATTGTCGGCCAGCCACTGATCGGCCAGCGCGAAGATAGGGCGGGTTTCGCCTTCGTCGATCTGCCACAGCTCGCGCCAGAAATTGAAGCTCCAGCGCGCGGCCTGTTTGGGATCGGCGTCAGGCACGTCGAAGCGGTCCAGCGGCTTTGCGCGCCAGTCATAGGCGTGAATCGCGATCAGATGATCCATGAACTGGTCGCGCAGTTTAGCGCGCATCTCAGGGCCCAGCCAGGTGCCGAGACCGGAAACCTTGACGCCCGATCCGCTCGGTTTGGCAACGCCCGATACCACATGCATGATCGCAGCGGACTGCGGGAAAAATTCCGCATCATTATCCACCCACGCCGTCCTGGGCACAGGCACGACCCCGTTCATGGCATCGAGCAGCGTGAACTCCCGTGCGCGATCCGTTTCGGTGATCGCCATGCCCGGGTCCATGCGCAGCAGGTATTTTTCGTCCTGCCCGTTGCTGCTCAGGGTGAAGAAGAACTGTTCCTTCGAAGCGCCGCCGCCGACCCGCCGGACACCCGAGACAGCCGCGCCGGGCCGCTTGGCAGCGAAAAAGCGCTCAAGCACAGCGGTGATTTCGCCGTTAAGCGCGGCCCGATAGGGGGGGCGGTCCTTCCAGTTGCGCCGTCCGGCGAAACTTTCCTGATAGATGCGTTCGATATCCATTCCTGAGACCTTCATTGCCCGTGCCGGGTCGGCCTGCGCATCAGGCGCCCTTGGCCTGCGTGTGATAGAGCGGATTGGCGCGGACGTGTTCGAGGTAAGCGGTAGGCCAGGCCACCTCCAGCCAGCCCAGGCCTTCCACTCCGTCGAACCGCGCGCGTGCGGGCGCTTCGGTCAGGGTCACTGCCGGATCGGGAACCAGCGGAAAATGGGCGTAGAAATCGGCTTCGACCGTAGTCTTGCGCCCCGCATCGTCAGTCAACACGGCATCAAGGCGCGTCTGGTTGAACTTTGCGTCGCGTTCCCAGGTGTAATCGATGTCCACCACTTCGGCCATCAGCCCGTCCTTGAAGACATAGCCATAAAGCGTCGTATCGCCCAGCGCGTGCAGATGCCAGAAATGCACGGAAATGCCATCGGCCTGGCCCTGGAACCAGCGGTAGTTCATGAAGGCATGCCAGTCGCGCGTGCCCCAGCTGTGATCGCGATGGCCGAAAGTGTCGAGCGTGATGCGCCGGTCACCCAACTGGAGGTAGCCCTTGACCGTTCCGCTCTGTTCGATCCGGTCATCCGCACAATAGGGCGGGCAGCCGAGCGCGTTGGAACCGTACGCATAGGGTGGGTGAAAGGCCTCGAAGGTAAATTCCACCGTCAGTTCGGGGCTCTTGAAAGCGATCTCGGCCTTCCCGAACTTCAGATCCTGTTTCATCGAGAAATTCTCGATCGCCCAGGCGTCAAACCCCATGTCTTCGGGCACCTTGCGGTCATCGAACTTCACCGCCACCGGATGATCGCCGATCCCGGGGCCGAACAGGACCACCACGGCGCCGGCTTCGCTGTCCTTGTTGACCCAGGTATAAGTGAACATGGCGATGCCTTCATCCGGCAGGTGGCACAGGAAGGGGATCGATTCCCGGTCCAGCGCGCGCGACGGGTCAAGCTTGTGGCGGCCATCATGGATCGGGTCGAGGGCCAGACCGGGACGCGACAGTTTCACATTTTCAAACATCCAGTTCTCCAGTCGTTCGAGTTAGCCGAGGACGAATCCGCCGCCCACGATCAGTGTTGCTGTCGCGATCCATATGGTCAACGCGGGGCCGACGGGAACATGGCGCGGCCTGACTTCCATATATCCGGTGACGATCAGGATGATCTTGAGCGCGGCCAGGCCGACGACCCCCAAACCCACCAGCGCCGGTGTGGCGTGCGTTTCAAACAGGGCGAAGCTGGCCAGCGTGATGCCAAGCAGGACGGTCAGTATGAGAAAGGGGGAATGCAACACCTTCATGCCGCGCCCCCGGGAGGCAGCAGATAGATCATCGCGAACAGCATCACCCACAGCAGATCGACCATGTGCCAGTAGGTGCCGCCGGATTCGATCCAGTTGATGTTCTCCGCGTTCACGCCTGACCGGCGCACGCGACGGATCAACACGATCAACACGCCGCAGCCGATGATCCAGTGCAGGAAATGGATGCCGGTGAAGGCGAAATAATAGCCGAAGAATTCATTGGTGTTGATCGCGATGCCCGCAGCGAATTTGGCCCTGTATTCCATCACCTTGCTGATGCCGAACAGCAGGCCGATGGCCAGCGTCAGCAACAAATAGCGCAGCGTGATTGCCCCATCGCCTGCCCGGGCCATCATCACCGCCTTGGCCATGCAGGCCCCGCTGGTCAGCAGGATCAGCGTATTGGCGAGGCCGAAGCGCGTATCGAGATGGGCCTGCGATGCGCGGTAGAGTTCGGGCGCTTCGTGTCGGCCCGCCATGAAGATCAGGAAGAAGATCGCAAACATCGCCATGTCGGCGATGATGAAGAACCACACGCCCGGATCACCGGGCGCGCGGCCTGTTTGATGCAGTGCGGACTGCTCGTCGCTCATGCGGCGGGTTCGCCCGCTTCGATGCGCTTGATCGCCTTCAGCTGATAGAAAGTGATGATCGGCGCGTAGATGAAGAAGATCATGAATTCGATCCAGAAGTTCAGGATACCCTGGCGCGCGAATGCGCCGGACTTGAACATCGGCATCAGGATTTCGGCGATGAACATGAAGCCGACCCAGATCGAATACCAGCACACCCATTTCGGGAAGAAGGGCTGCGCGCGCTTGTCACGCAGGCCACCAGCGCCCAGCGCGATCATCTGCACCGAAGTGACGGAATAGGCGAGGTCGATCAGCAACCAGGCCATGTCATACAGTAGCTGCAGGATCTCGTCAGGCAGGGCTTCCGGGCGATAGGAACCGGTCAGCCAGAAGGATGACGACACCAGAATCGGCACCACGGTCAGGCCCGCGCCCCACACCTGAAGATTGGTGAGGATGTGATCGCGGCCCAGGATATAGTCCATCACCTTGCCGATGGAGATGCCCCACACGGCATAGCTGACCGCGAAAGTCATCGAAATCGCCATGCCCAGCCGCACCAGATTGGCGTTGTCGCGGAAGTAGTTGGCAATCACCGAAGCTTCCAGGTCGCCACCGTAAGGCGGAACATTATGCCCCATGATGCCCCAGAAGATGATGAACACGCCCATGAAGATCATGCCGTTCCATGCGCAGAACCGCCAGGTGCCGTAACTGTTGTCAGTCGTTATCTGTACCATCGTTTACTCTCCCCTTTCTGCGGTGCCTGTCCGGCAACCGGACCGCACCTTGCCTGTCTTGGCGGAGGTTACGTGATTCGCGCCGGAGCGGAAGCGCACAGCCGCTGCTGCCCGACGTTGACGCACGAAATCTCGCTGATTGACAGGCAATTCACAATATCCTCTCCAGCCGGTTCAGGGCAATCTTGCATTTTTGCGTGATGCCGTTACGCAATTTGCGCGAAACTGGAATCCTGTCAACCGGTTTACCTTATCGGAATTGTGGTAGTGTCAGGAAATCCTGATATCCAGACTGCCAGAAGACGGCGGAGAGAGGCATTTATCGTGTTCAAGAAGATCTTCGGCAAGAAGCCTGACAAGCGGGTCAGCATATCCGGAACAGATATTGCCTTCGAGGTTGGGCGGAACCAGACGATCCTGGAAGCTGCGCTCGCGCAGAAATACGCATTCCCTCACGACTGCACCGTTGGCACTTGCGGCAGTTGCCGGTCCAAACTGCTTTCGGGCAAGGTCGATGCCATAACCCCCTTCGGCTACACGCTGAGCCGCGAAGAATTGCAAGCGGGTTATATCCTGGCCTGTCAGGCCGTTCCGGAATCCGATGTCGAACTGGCGGTCGAAATGGACCCTGACATCGAGATCAAGATCGTGAACGGGCGGATCGTTGAAACACGCGACCTCACGCATGACATCAAGCAGGTGACCTGGGAGGTGGATCAGCCAATGGACTATGTGGCCGGTCAGTACATGAATGTACTGTGGCCGGATGCCCCCGGCCATCGATCCTATTCCTTCAGCGCCGCGCCGGTCGCAGGCGGCAGCACCCGCCTGTCCACCTTTATCCGCAAGGTGCCCGGCGGCGCTTTCACCGAAAAGCTGTTCAGCGGCGCTCTGAATGATGCCGCCTTCACCATCGAAGGGCCGCATGGCCATTTCTGGTTGCGCGACGGCGACGGACCGATCCTGCTGGTCGGCGGGGGCAGTGGACTTTCCCCGCTGATCAGCCTGCTGGAAGACGCAGTGGCCAGGGGCGTGACGCGCGATGCAATCCTGCTGTTCGGGGGGCGGGCGGAGCGCGATCTTTATTGTCTCGACGAAATCGCCGCCATTGGCGCGCGCTGGAAGGGTCGGATCGATTTCTGGCCGGTCCTGTCAGAAGAACAGCGCGATGGCCGGCGCTTCGGCATGGTGACCGGGGATATTCAGGCGGCGATCGCGGAGCTTGGCGGTGCGGCCGGACTGCAGGCCTATATGTGTGGCCCGCCGCCGATGATCGATGCGGCGGTGAGCGAGCTGACCGCACAGGGCGTGAGCCTGGATGACATTCATTACGACAAGTTCACGGATGCGAGTTCGGCAGGCAAATAGCCCCGCCGTTCGGAGAGGAGTGGAAATGATTACGAGCAGAGATGCATTTTTCATCGGCAATGAATGGGTCAAACCGGCGAGCGATCGCTGCTTCACCCTGATCAACGCCTCCACCGAAGAGGAAATCGGAACGGTTCCCGAAGCGGTCGAAGCGGATATCGATGCTGCGGTGGCGGCGGCGCGCAAGGCGTTCGACGAATCCGGCTGGGCGCAGACGAGCCCGGCTGAACGCGCGGCGGTGATGGAACGCTTCATGGCTGCGGTCGCCGCGCGCGGCCCCCAGATCGCCGAGGCGGTGAGCGCGCAGAACGGCATGCCGATCGCGCTCAGTTCCATGCTCGAAGGACAGTTCGGTGCGGGCGTGATCCAGTATTATGCCGAATTGGCGAAGGGGCTGGGCCAGCCTGATGTGCGCCCTTCGCAGATGGGCAAGGAAACGCTGGTCGAACGTTCTGCGCTGGGTGTGGTGGCTGCAATCGTGCCGTGGAACTTCCCCGTCACCCTCGCGCTCAACAAGGTTGCGCCGGCCATGGCGGCGGGCTGCACGCTGGTGATCAAACCCTCGCCGGGCACCGTTCTGGACAGCTATCTGCTCGCCGAAGCGGCACTGGAAGCGGGCGTGCCCGCTGGCGTGCTGAATTGGGTGGCGGCGGATCGCGGCGCGGGGGCTCACCTTGTGAGCCATCCCGGCGTCGACAAGGTGGCGTTCACCGGTTCCACTGCCGCCGGACGCAAGATCGCCGGGGTCTGCGGCGAAATGCTCCGCCCGGTCACTCTCGAACTGGGCGGGAAATCGGCCGCGATCCTGCTTGAAGATGCCGATATCGGCACTTTCCTGCAGGGCGTACCGATGGCCTGTATGCTCAACAACGGCCAGGCTTGTTACAATGGCACGCGCATCCTGGCGCCGAAGTCGCGTTATGACGAAGTGGTGGGGGCGCTGGCCGATTTCGCACAATCGCTGACGGTTGGTGATGCGCTTGACCCTGCAACGCATGTCGGGCCGATGGCTTCCGCTGCGCATCGTGACAAGGTCATGTCCTATGTCGAGATCGGCAAGCAGGAAGCGCGCCTGGTGGCAGGCGGCAACAGCCCGGCCAATCGCGGCTTCTTTGTCGAACCCACGATCTTTGCCGATGTCGATAATTCGGACCGGATCGCGCAGGAAGAAATCTTCGGCCCCGTGCTGTCAGTCATTCCCTATGACGGCGAGGACGAAGCCATCCGCATCGCCAATGACAGCGAATATGGTCTGGGTGGTTCGGTGTGGAGCGCGGATAGCGAGCACGCCAAGGCGGTGGCTCATCGGGTGGAAAGCGGCACGGTCGGCGTCAATGGCTATATGCCGTCGTTGGGTTCGCCTTTTGGCGGGGTCAAGGCCAGCGGCCTCGGTCGCGAGTTCGGGCCGGAGGCGATCGGTTCGTATCAGAACCTCAAATCGATCTATGTGATGGGCTGAAACGCTTTCAACGCTGTTCAGCGATAGAGAAAGGGGCGCGGCAGCTGTGGCTGCCGCGCCCCTTTTCGGGAGAGTCGGGTTGGCGCTTCAGGCGGCCGCAGTGGAGGCCTGTTGCGGGTTGATATCGTCGAACCAGTTCGGCCATCCGGCCTTGCGGTTCTGTTCGCGCGCAATTTCCAGTTCCGCGGGGCTGGCCATCTCGTGATCCCAGCGCTTCAGCGCGGGCTTGACGATGAGATTGTGCCACAGCGGCGGAACGAGAGCAGCAAAGAAGCAAACGAAGACGCTGGGCATCGGAATCCACTTCGTATCGGGCACCAGTTCGTGGAACGCGGCGTAGCTGTTGGTGTGATGATCCGCGTGATTGGTAATCTCGAATGCCATGATGCGCGACAGCGGCTTGAAGTGATTCCACACATGGCGGCGGTCAATGGCGCCCTCATGAGTACGGATCAGGCCGTAATGCTGGAAATAGTTGAAGCTTTCGACCCAGAAGCGCGCACCAACCATACCGGTCAGCACCACGGCCACAGCAGTCCAGCCGCCAATGGCAAAGACGATCGACTGGAAGACAAGCTGCGCCAGAACAGCCTTCCACAGGCGGTGGTGAATGCCCCAGCGCGCCTTGCCCATCTTTTCCAGATTTTCCGCTTCCGTCAGCCAGGATTCCTTCGTGCTGTGCAGCACGGCCTTGGGCGTGAAGCTATACAGGCTGGCGCCGCGCGGTGCGGTATCGCCGTCCTTGTCCGTCGCCACATAGATGTGGTGTCCCACGACATGGGCGATCTCGCGCGTGCAATCGAGATAGCAGACCTGGCAGTAGCGGCCCACAAAGCGGCGGATCTTGCCGCGCTGGTGATACAGCTCATGCGTTGCGGGCACCAGCGGGACCGCGCTCATCCAGGCGCAGGACAGGATCACGCCGACATATTCATGCACGGGAGCGCCGACGTTGCGCGCCACCCAGACGGCTGCGGCGAGGTAGATAGCCGGACCGAGCAGCGACGACATCCACACGGGAATATCGGCCAGGGCCTTGTTGCTAATCCGGCGTGTGGCAAAATCGTTCGGAAGCACCGAATCGATCAGACCCAGAATGATGAGCGTCGAAATACCGAACCAGACCCAGGGGCCACCGACCAGAAAGCTTGCGATTACGCCCAGTTGCAGTGCGGGCGGCAAGTAATAGCGTGCATAGTCCATTGTCGTTCTCTCCCGAGGCTCAACGCTTTTCGCGTTGTTTATATACGCAAAATACAGTGTGAAGGCAATGTGATTTTTGATTCAGCCTAAAGACATACATCAAAAGCTCGCTTAAGGGGACGGCCCATGAAGATGCGAGACCTAGAAGCAAAGACCGGGGTGAACCGGGAGACGATCCGGGTCTACTTCCGCAAGGGCCTTCTTCCCGAACCGGCGCGACCGGCCCGGAATGTCGCAGATTACAGTGACGAGCATGTCCGCGCAATTAACGCAGTGCGCAAGCTTCAGCGCGAATCCGGGCTCACCTTGGCGCAGATCAGCAAAATGCTGAACGGGGACAGTGGTGGCGAACGGCTGGGCGCTTCGGCCTTTCCCCATCTGGAAGAACTGGTCGCCGCACGGGTCGGTTTTGAACGTAACCTCGTGTCTGTCAAAACCATGCTGTCGCACAGCCCCAAGGCATTGGACGACGCCAAAGCACTGGACCGGATCGGGCTGGTCGAACTGATCGAGAATGGCAAGGGCCCTCAGCTCAGCGTGACGGATGCGGGGCTGGTGAGCCTGTGGGGGCGGATGCGCGAACACGGGTTCGACGAAAACAACGGCTTCCCGCCGGAAATCCTGGGCTATTATGTCGAAGCGGCCAATATCGTGGCAGGCAACGAGGCGCGCATGTTCCTGGAGCGGATCGAGGGGCGGATCGATACGGAGCAGGCGGCGGACATGCTCGAATTCGCGCTTCCCACCATGCTGGACTTCTTTGGCCTGATCCGGCTCAAGACCTTCCTTGCCAACATCGGGCAGAGCACTGCGGGGTCGCGCCTGGCCGACCCGGACCCTTCGTTCAGCGAGGACTCCTGAGCCGCTCGGCTACCCAATCGTCCAGCAATTCGTCGGAAACCGTGTCATTCTCTGTCCAGAAGCGCCTGATTGCCAGGCCGGAAACAAGCGCCGCCGCACCGCGCACATCCCGTTCTGCCTGCCTAGGCGTCCAGCCCGCATCAGTCAGCCTTTCTGCCCAGGCATCGTAAACAGGCTTGCGCATGGCCGAGACCCTGCGCTTGACCGTTTCCGCAAGCTCATTGTCCTTTGACGATTCCAGGGTGATTCCGATCGCAACCCAGAAACGATCGCTGAAGAAAAAGGCGCGGAATTCGGCAAGCATCGCCTTGAGCAGCGCTGCAGGGTCTTCCGGCACCTTTGTCAGCCACACTTCGCTGTCCTGCCGGGCCAGATCGAGCGCATGCTCCACCGCCGCGATGGTGACTGCGTTCTTGTCCGGGAAATGATGCAGCAATGCTCCCTGCGATACCCCGGCGGCCTCAGCCACTGATCGCATGCGCAGCGCCTTCAGTCCCCCTTCGGCGATGGTTTCATAGGCCGCTGCAGACAGCCGCGCACGCATGGCTTCGCTGCGATCCGCCTGGCTGCGGCGTTGCCCGTCCGGATTGCGGCGGGCGTCCGTTATACGGCTGGCGTTTGTGTTTGTGGTCATGATCCTGAAAGGTCGATGCCCCCTCACCACGAAAAGCGCAACCGCAAGAAATGCCCGACACTGATTGTTGCGCAAATACAACATCGGGCAAGCCAACAGCATGGCCACGCCCATGGCGGAGCGCCTGACGGCTTGACCGGGAGAGGCTTCTTAGTATTGGTATGACCAATCGCTGACCGGGGCTCCTTTTCGCATGGTCGCGAAAAGGAGTGCAGCCGTCGCCCTGCGGGGCGCTGCTACCTGGGTGCGATCTTGAAGAACAAATAAGGGGAGGATTGGGATGACCACGAAAATCATTTTTGGTGCCGCTGCGTTCCTTGCATCGGCCAGCATTCCGGCGGTGGCGCTTGCCCAGACGGGCCAGGGTACGGCTCCTGCCAGCGTGGGCGTTGGTGAAATCGTCGTGACCGCACAGAAGCGGTCTGAAAGCATCAACAACATCGGCATGTCCATCGCGGCCATTTCCGGCTCGGAACTGCAGGATCGCAAGCTCAGCGATCTGGAAGAAGTCATTACTCAGGTCCCCGGCCTGACCTTCGCGGCCAGCCAGTATGACACGCCCATCATCACCCTGCGCGGGGTGGGCTTTAACGAAGTGTCGCTGGGCGTCTATCCCGCGACCAGCCTCTATGTGGACGAAGTGCCGCTGCCGTTCCCGGCCATGGCTTCGCACAGCGCCTTCGATCTCGAACGGGTCGAAGTGCTGAAAGGCCCGCAGGGCGTGCTGTTCGGCACCAACTCAACCGGCGGCGCGGTCAACTTCATCGCTGCCAAACCGACCAGCGACCTGTCCGCCGGATTTGACCTGTCCTACGGTCGCTTCAACACGATTGAAGGCAACATGTTTGTCAGCGGCCCGATTGGCGAGAATGTCGGTCTGCGCCTGGCCGTGCAGAGCGCCAATGGCGATGCCTGGCAGAAGAGCAATTCGCGTGACGAGAAGAACGGCAAGAAGGATTTCACCGTCGGCCGCCTGACCCTGCAGGTAGAACCTTCCGATTCCGTTCGCCTGACCGCGGTAGCCACCGGCTGGAAGGACACGTCAGATCCGCTTGCTATGCAATTTGTCGCGGCCACGCCGAAGAGCTGGGCTCAGGCCAATGCGATCGCGACGGCGCAGAACGCCGTCCCGTTCTCGCCCGAGAAGCCCCGCGCCGCGGACTGGTCGACGATTGCAGAGCCGCGTGGCGACAAGGATTTCTGGCAGCTTTCACTGCGCGGCGAATTCGATATTTCCAATTCGACCAAGTTCACCTCGATTGTGGCGCACAGCGAATATAATCAGGACCAGACGATTGACACTGATGGCAGCCCGCTGAATTCCTCGGACATTCTGCGCACGGTCGGCTTCGTCAAATCGACCTTCTTCGAAGGCCGCGTTGACGGTGAAATCGGGGATCTGCGCTGGCTGGTCGGCGGGAATTACGAAGATTCGCATACTTACGAAAATCCCTTCATCCAGTTCGTCGACAATACCAGCAATCGCCCGCAGGGCTTCCACGTCAACCGCACGGTCACGCCCAACGATCAGAAGATCAAGAGCTACGCTTTCTTCGGCAATCTGGACTACAAGGTCACGGACCAACTGACGGTGAAGGCTGGCGCCCGCTATACGCAGACGAAGATCAACTCTTTCATCTGTAACGCGGACCCAGGCAACGCGCCGGGCGTGCCCGATGTCAGCGGGACGGAACTTAACGCCAATGCCGCATATGCGTTCAATTACCTCGGGGGCCTGAGTGGTCGAGATTTTGACCCGGTCGGAGTAAACGACTGCTTCGTGCTTGACGGCCCTGTTGGAGAGGGGATTCCCGGCCCGTTCTACGGCCGCCTGAAGGAAGACAATGTTTCCTGGCGCGTCGGCCTGGATTACAAGCTGAACCCCGATACGCTGCTTTATGCCAACGTGTCCAAGGGCTACAAGGCGGGCAGCTTCCCGACCATCGCCGCCTCGACCAATGCGCAGCTGCAGCCAGTGACGCAGGAATCAGTGCTGGCCTTCGAAGCAGGTGTGAAGGCCAGCTTTGCTGATCGCCGGATTCACCTCAACTCGGCGGTTTTCTATTATGATTACAAGGACAAGCAGGCGCGTGACTCGACCCTGACACTTTTCGGCCCGCTGCCAAAGCTCTCCAACGTGCCCAAGTCGCGTATATGGGGCATCGAAGGTGAATTGACTGCAGCGGTCACGCCGGAACTGACTCTGAAGCTTGCGGGGACTTACCTCAACACCAGGATCAAGAAGTTCTCGGCTTACAGCGTGTTCGGCGTTGCTGATACCGATTTTGCTGGAGAGGATCTGTCCTACGCGCCGGACTTCACCTATTCGGCGGCGATCGATTACCGCAAGCCGGTGGGCAGCGGGGATATCTTCGCCGGTGTCAGTGTCTCTGGGCAAACCAAGTCGGAAGCGATAATCGGTGCGCGGCTCCCGTCCGCAACGATCGCTGGTGTCCCGACCCTCGCACAGGCTCAGGATGTCGGTCTGGCCAAATCGATCAAGGAACATTACTTCATGATCGATAGCTATGCCACGGTTGACGCTCGGCTTGGCTATGAGGCCGAGGACGGGCTGTGGAAGGTGATGCTCTGGGGCAAGAACCTCACCAATGAATATTACTTTACCAATGTTGTGCCTTCGTCCGAAGGCGGTGCCCGCACGGTTGGTCGTCCAGCCACTTACGGCATCACAGTCGGTATGAAGTACTGATCGCTGCGATGCGATTCTTCCGGTCCGCTGCGCAGCCTGTCTCGCTTCTGAGGCAGGCTGGCAGCGGGGCGGAATTCATTTTCCGGCTTTTCAATCCGCGGCAGCGACTTGCAAGGGGGATGCGTTCCTGACAGCATCAGCCAGCGGGCGGCATGTCGCCCGGTGACCTGCATGCATGCGGCGCAAGCAAGGGAGCGGACCAATTTCCTATGAATTCCTAAGGTTTGAACGTCAGGGCCCGTTGGGCATCGTTTCCCTGAACCGTCCCGAAAAGCTCAACGCGCTGAATGTCGCGCTGATCGAGGAACTGTACCGCCTGTTTACCTCCCTTGCGGATGAACCGGAAACCCGGGTCATCATCCTGCGCGGCGAAGGCCGCGCCTTCTGTGCCGGAGCGGATCTGAAATCCGCTGCGCTGGTGCCGCCGGGGGCAGGGCGGGCGCAGAAGCAATACAAAATCCAGAAACTTGCCGGCAGCATCGCGAGAGCAATGCGTGAATGCCCGCAGCCGATCATCGCTCTGCTGAAAGGGCCAGTGTGCGGCGGTGGTTTTTCGATCGCACTAGCATCCGATGTTCGCCTGGCTGCGCCGGATGTAAAAATGAACATCGCCAACCTGAAGATCGGCCTGGGCGGGCCGGACATGGGATCAGGCTATTTCCTGCCGCGGCTGATCGGCTGGTCCGCGGCTTCGGCGCTGATGCTGACGGGCGACTTCCTTCATGCAGAGCGAGCATATCAGCTTGGCCTGCTGGCCGAAGTCGTCGATGCTGACCGGCTGGACCAGGCCGGGGCGGAATGGGCGGCGCGGATGCTGCGTGCTTCACCCATGGGCCTGCGCCTGACCAAGCACCACCTCAATCAGTTGATTGACTGCAACGGACTGGCTGCGGCGCTGGCGCTGGAGGATGCCCAGCAGACCCTGCTGCTGGAAACAGCCGATCACCGCGAGGCGATCGCTGCATTCATGGAAAAGCGCGACCCAGATTATAGCGATGAATGACATTCCCAGACGCGGCCCGCTGGCCGGCGGTTCGATGTATGAACCGCTGCTGACGTCAGGCATGATCGACTATGCCGCGACCTATCATGGCGACACAGAGGTTGTCGGGCGCGAGATTGATGATTCCATTACCCGTTCGAACTGGCGCGGGGTGCGCGCCCGTGCGGCGCGACTGGCCAATGCGCTGAGCGCGCGCGGTTATGACGAGAACGCACGCGCAGCTTCGCTTTGCTGGAACACGATCGATCATCTGGCGCTGTTTCACGGCGTGCTGGGGCTGGGTATCCCGCTGCATACGCTGAACCCGCGCCTGGCGGTGCATGATCTGGCCTATATGGCCGATCTGGTTGAAGACGATATCTGCTTTTTCGATGCCGGCAATATCGAACTGGCGGTGGCGCTCGCGCCCGAGGCCGCGACGATCAGGTGCTGGGTCTATTTTGGCGAGGCGGTGCCGGAAGAGTGCCGGGCGATGCCGGGGATCATGACGGTTGCGCAGTTTCTGGGCGATGCGCCGGACGACATCGTCTGGCCCAGCTTCGAGGAGACGCGCGCTGCGACGCTTTGCTTCACATCCGGGACCACTGGCCGACCCAAGGGGGTCGCCTATTCGCACCGTGCGCTGACCTTCATCTCCTTCGCCATGTCCATGGCCGACATGTATGGCGATGCGCGCAATGGTGAAGCGGTGACCGTGCTGCCGATTGCCGGCATGTATCACTCCAACGGCTGGATGATGCCGTTTACCGCGCCGATGAATGGCCACAAGCTGGTGCTGCCCGGACGAAGGCTGGATGCCGAGGCGGTGGTGGATCTGGTGCTTGCAGAAGATGTCACGCTGGCGGGTGGCGTGCCCACGGTCTGGCTCGACTTCGTGAGCGAGATGGAACGGCGCGGTGTGCAGCAGTGCAGCCTGCGAACCGCGCTGGTTGCCGGCACTTCGCTGCCCGGTTCGCTTTATGACAAGCTGATCGTATTTGGGATCGTGCCGCACCAGACCTGGGGGATGACCGAAGTCCCGGGCGCGTGCCGGGCTACGGTGCCCGCCGGTACGCTGGAGCGGGGGGAGGAGGCGCTGCGCGATCTGGCGATCAACCGCCAGGGGCGCGTTGCCATGCATTCCGTGCTGCGGATTGTGGACGATCAGGGCGTGGCGCTGCCGCATGACGGGCAAACCTCGGGCTTTCTGCAAGTCCGCGGTAACATGGTGTGCGGCCGCTATTTGGGTGAGCCGGGTGAACCGCGCGAATGGCTGGACACGGGCGATATTGCGGTCATCTATCCCGATTCCAGCATGAAGCTGGTCGACCGGGCGAAGGATGCGATCAAGTCCGGTGGGGAATGGATCAGTTCGCCCGAACTGGAGGCATCAGCCGTCAGCCATGCGGCCGTGCGCGAGGCCGCGGCTATCGGCATCCCCGATCCGCGCTGGCAGGAACGCCCGCTGCTGATTTGCGTGGCGGAACCGGGTGCGGCCCGGCCGGGCGATGACGATCTGCGCTCACACATGCTGGGCAGCGTCGCCAAATGGTGGCTGCCCGAACGGATCGAATGGGCAGAGGCGCTACCCCGCACGACCACTGGCAAGGTCGACAAACGCGCGCTGCGCGAACTCTACAAGGCTGATGGCTGATGGTCCTTCCCCTTGAAAACCAGATTCGGGAGGCCTTTGCGCGGGAACAGGCAGGGGCGCGGCCCGCGCAGACGCTGGACGATATCCCTGGCAGCTACGATCTGGTCAGCGATGAATGGCTGAGTGCGGTGATCTGCGCCGATGTGCCGGGCGCCAGAGTGGTCGCGCACCGCCTGGACGATCCTGACGAGGGGACGAACAACCGGCGGCGGATCTTCCTCAGCTACAACGCTGCAGGAAAAGCGGCCGGGCTGCCCGCCTCTGTGTTTTGCAAAGGTACGTCGGGCCTGCGCAACCGGCTGATGCTGGCGCATTCGGGCGGGATACGCTGTGAGGTGGGCTTCTATCGCCACGTCCAGCACCTGATCGATTTCGAGGTGCCGCGCGCATTTCATGCCAATTTTGACCCGGTCAGCTTCAATTCCATCATCGTACTGGAGGACCTGGCGGGACGCGGCAACTTCTTTGACCGCAGCGTCGAAGGATCGCCCGATCTGACGCGGGAGCAGCTTGCCATTCTGGCGCGTCTCTATGGGCTGGGTGCAAGGCAGGCGAATCTTGATGCGGATTTCGCCGCCCTGCCGACCTGGGAAGAACGCTTTCGCGGGCTGATGCATGTGCGGCTGGACGAAGCCTGCGCCGCCGGCCTTGAGGTCACGCGCGACCATGGCATGGTGCCTGACCGCCTTTGGCAACGGCGCAGGGAAATCTGGCCCGCGACGGTCGCCTCACTTGGCGCGCAGGCCAGCCTGCCGCGCGGCTTTGGCCATGGCGACGTGCATCTTCACAACTGGTACCGGCTGACGGACGGCACGCTGGGGCTGGGTGACTGGGGCGTCATTCATCGCGGCCATTGGGGGCGCGACCTTGGCTATTGCATCGCCGCTGGGCTGCCGGTGGATGTGCGGCGCGAGCATGAAGACAATCTCATCAATTTCTACATCGAGGAAATGGTGCGCGCCGGTGGCCAGCGCGTGTCGCTGGAGGAAGCGCGGCGGATCATCGCGCAGGCAATTACCACCGCGCTGGCCTTCTGGACGATGACGGTGGCCCCGGTTGCCGAAATGCCGGATATGCAGCCACAGGATTACGCGCTGATGGTCACCTCAAGGCTGGCAACGGCGCTGGATGACTGGGGCACTCTGGACGCTTTTTGATCTCGATCCTTGTTCGGATTTGGAAAGGACATTATTCGCGCGGGACATGACAAGCCAGGGCACGAGAAATGGAGCGCAGAGTCAGGCGCGCGTGCGCGTATTTGAACAGGTGCGCGATGCGGTGCTGGCGGATATCCGGTCTGGCAAACTATGTCCGGGCGACAAGCTGCCCAGCGAACGCGACCTTTCACAGAAATACGGGGTAAGCCGCTCCGCCGTGCGCGAGGGATTGCGCGCGCTGGAAACGTCAGGGGTTCTGCGGTTTGCCAAGGGAACCACGGGAGGGGCCTTCGTCCGGCAGACGAGTTCGGACGGTATCGCCCGCTCGCTGCGTGACATGATCGCCTTGGGCAACATCCCTTTTTCGGATGTGGTCGCCGTGCGGATCAGCCTGTTGCAGCTGGCAATCGACCTTGCGGTGACCCGCGCGAGCGCGGATGATTTTGCCGCGCTTGATCGCAATATCGATGATTTGTCCGCAACGGTCGAACTGGGCGATCCGATTGCCACGATCGGACCCGTGATGGATTTCAATCGCCTGCTGGGCAAGGCGTCGCATAATCCGGTTCTGGAACTGGTGATCGACACGGTGGCGTCGCTGATGGAAGATGTGCTCGAACGGCTCAAACTGCCGACGAAGATCGATCTTGTTGCGCCCCGCCGAAAAATCGTCGCGAAATTGCGCGCCCGTGATGCAGAAGCAGCAAAGCACGAATTGTCGCGGCATCTCGAACAGACAACCAGCTATGTTCTGGAGCAGGCCACTCGGCCGCTGGGCGAAGGCGATCACGCGCTGGATTGAATGGTTGGACCATTCCATTGCTGCTGCTAAGGGGCAGCCTGCTTCATCGGGAGAATGTCATGAGCCGGTTCGAGGAAAAGGATTATCTGCGGCACGCGCCGGACGAAACGGGGCGGATGCGCGATTCCCTGTTCTGGCAGACAATCTTCCCGGAAGAGCAACTTGGCTTCCAAGCCTATCTCTACCTTACTGCCCAGGGCAAGGCGGGGTTCAACGTGATCCTGTGGGGGGAGGGCAAGCCAGCCGGGTTTGACCGGACGGAGGGCGAAGTGCCTGCCAACATGGATTTCGACAATTTCCAGCTCAACGGGCTGACGCTGGAAAACACCGGCGTAGGCGCTCCGGCCCGGCTGGCTTATGACAGCGAGCGGATGAAGTTCGATTTCACCTTCACCGGCAGCCATGCTCCCTTCAGCTATCACGACAATCCCGATGGCCTCCCACAATGGATGGCGCGCAACCGTTTCGAACAGGGCGGGCGGATAAAGGGCTGGATCGAGGCCAGGGGCAGGCGGCTGGAGTTCGACCAACCCGGTCATCGCGATCACAGCTGGGGCAACCGCAACTGGGGCATGCCGCAGCATTGGAAGTGGTTCTGCGCCTATACGCCGGACGGTTCGGTTACGTTGAACGGCTGGATCTGGATGGCGCGCGGCGAAATGGGCTGCGCGGGTTTTGTTCACCGCGATGGCCGCACTGTGCCGGTCCGCACCATTCGCCAGACCGCGAAATACGACCCGGACATGAGCCAGCGCCGGCTTGATGCTGTTCTGGTGGATGTCGAGGGACGCGAAACCACCGTGGTGCTGGATCGGTTTGGACTGGTGAAGCTGCCCACCGGAGACAAAATCGGAACGATAATCCAGGAGGCCGCCTGCCGGGCTGAAATCGATGGCGTGGCCGGTGCCGGACAATTCGAAACCCATTGGCATCAGGCCTATCTTGATCATCTGATTGAAACGAATTCCACGCAATGAGCAGTTGGGACTGGACGGATGCCTTGTTGAAGGGGCTGGCGGGTTTCCTTGCTGACAGGGGGGTGATGGTTGCGGGCGATTTGCGCCCGGTGCCGATCGGCGATGGCCATTCCAACCTGACTTATCGCATTGACGGCGCGGCACGCCCGCTGGTGCTGCGCCGACCGCCTCCTCCGCCGCTTCCGCCCGGATCGAACGATGTGCTGCGCGAAGCGCGGATTCTGTCCGCCCTTGCCGGAACCGGTGTGCCCGTGCCCGAAATCATCGCCACGGCAGAAGCCGGTGAAGTGCTGGACGTGCCTTTCTACATCATGGGGCTGATCGACGGCGAGGTGGTGACCACCCGGATGCCCTCGCGTTTCTCCAGCCCGGACCAGGCGCAGGCGGTGGGCTTTGAATTGATCGAGGTAATCGCTCGCCTCAACCGGGTCGATTGGCGCGGCGTGGGGCTGGAGACTCTTGGTCGGCCGGAAGGTTTCAACGCACGCCATCTGTCGCGCATTTCAGGCATCGTGCGGGACCGCGCGGGGGCGCTGGATCCGGCATTTGCGGAAATCTTCCCCTGGCTGGAGGCGCATTGCCCACCGGAGAGCGGAGCCGCGCTGATTCACAATGACTGCCGCATCGGCAATGTCATGTGGGCACACGGCGATACGCCGCGCATCGCCGCCGTGCTGGACTGGGAACTGGCGACGATCGGGGATCCGCTGTTCGACTTGGGCTATGTCGTCGCCTCACTGCCACGCGAAGGCGAATGCAGAACCCCGGTGCAGGATCTCGCAAAGGCCTGCCTGGTTCGCGGCTTTCCGTCCAGCGAGGAACTCGCGGCCCATTACAGTGCGCAGACCGGCATCGCTGTTCACTCGCTCGACTGGTATCTGGCGATGATCAACTGGAAGCTCGCCGCGCTTTACGCCTATTCGCGGCGCAAGGGCAGCGATCCCTATTTTCAGGACGAAACCATGGTACCCCGCTTCCTTGCGGAAGCGGCCTGGCATGCCGCGCGGGCGGGTTGACCGGGCTCAGCCTCGCGTCAGCGCGTCAGCCCGCCGCCGCATTATTTTCGCCAGGGCGCCATCGTCCTGACCAGCTCGTCGACGATCTGACCGCCGCGCTGTTCGAAATCCTCCTTAAGGCCACCTGCCGCAACAGACAGTGGCGGCAGATCGGCGATCGGGTGAATCGCCAGCGCCGCAATCATCGCGTTGGGCCAGGAAAACCCGGCGTCCAGCGCATAACCCCGGTTGCGGATCGTGGTGACCTGCTGGAACAGCTGGGCTTCAGGGACGATCGGCAGGCTTGCGTTGCGCGCGGCATTGTTATGGCGGATGACAAGACGGACCTCGTCGTCCCCGCACTGGGCTAGCAGAACCTTGCCCAGCGGATTGTAGGACAGGGGTCGCTGCTTGCCCACCGGTAGTCGACGCAGGAGGCTCTGCGAGCCTGAGAGCACATGCACATATTGCACATAAGCGCCGTTGCGCAGCCCTACCACGATCGTCATGCCGGTGTTTATATGCAACTCGTTCAGCGCGTCGCTCAGCGCATGATTGTCTAGCACGGCCCGGCTGGAAATGCCTTCGCCCAGCAACGCCACCCGATAGGTCGGGCGGTAGAGATGGGCGCGCGGATCAAGCGCCAGATAGCCCTTGCTGACCAGCGAGTGCAGCAGCATGGAGGTCGATGATTTGGGCAGGTCCAGGGCGGCGGAAATCTGGCTGAAGGTAGACGGCCCCGATTGCCGGAGGAATTCCAGTATTTCCAGCACCCGTTCTGCGGATTTCACCATGGGGCCAGATCCACCGCAGCGGGCCTATTCGAAGACGCCATCCGCATCATTGCCATTGTTCCAGACGAAATCGAGATAGGCATTAGCGATCAGCCAGCCCTTGTCGGTCTTGTTAAAGTCCCAGCGGTATATCCCGCCTGCCTGATAGAAATTATCGCGCTTTTCCGTGTCAAATACGGCGGTAAATATCAGATTGGCCCGGCCAGTCGCGGTGGCGGGGCCAGTGATTTCGAAGTCCAGATTGACCATGATGTGCTGCATCAGATCGTAGAAAGGGTCCATGCTGGACTTGCAGATTTCCTTGATTCCTTCGCGGCCCGTCATTTCGCCGAAGCCGTGTTCGAAGTAGAAAGTCGCGTCATCAGTGAAATGTTCAGCCCAGCCATCCCAGTCGAACCGGTCGGCGGTCTGGTGGTAGCTGTTGATGAGCCGGGTCAGCGCATGGATATTCTCCAGTCGCTCCAGCTGCGCTGCGATATCGCTCATTGTCCTTCTCCCTTGTTGAATGCCCAAAGTGCCTGAGTATCCATGACGATCAGCGCCAGATGAATGTCGCCATGCATCCGGTCGATATGCCCTTCGCCCTTGCGATCTTCCGCGAGCAATATGTCGCCCGTGCGGAAATATTCGATCGGATTGCTGCCGCGTGCCTCGATCTCCATTTCGCCTGACAGGAAGATGGCGAAATTGTTGACCACTTCGGGGTGCCAGTCGATGAAGGCCCCGTCAGGAAAGCGCAGGAAACGGAACCCCAGGACCGGGCGTGGCTCGCTCCAGACATCGTCCGAGGCAGGCAGAAGCTCGGGAAATCCGGCCAGATAGGATCTGTGATCGGCACCTTCATAGATGCGCATGATCTTGGGCGCGGCCTGATCGCGCGGCGTTGGCGTGCCTTCATCCTGCAGCACTGCATCGACGCCGGGCCACTGCGCCTCGATATCGAGGCGAACCAGGATCGTGCCGGGGATGGCCGACCAGCCGGGACGCGCCCCGCATTCAGCCAGCAGGACATCGCCGGGTGCCAATACGTCTTCGCGGTTCGTGCGCAGCGCCAGTTCGCCCGCGATCACGAAAAGCAGGCCGGGCGCGGCGTCGTTGAACAGTTCGACATCGCCGCTTCCCGACAGGCGGATCGCGCACAGGCCGCTGGCCCGATCCAGATTCTGTTCGGGCATCGGCAGCTTTCCCGTCGCCTGCAGGCGATAAGGTTCGGCATCGGTGTGCTGGCCGCGGTGCAGGGATGGCAGCGGCAGCGCCTCGATCCGGCACGCGCCGCCGTCATTCTTCAGCCTGTAAGCCTTCATGTTCCGGTCCGTTTCCTCAATAGGTTGCACGCCCGCCGGACAGATCGAACGCGAAGCCGGTGGTGAAGCTGCAATCGGGTGAACAGATCCAGGCGACCATGGCAGCCGCCTCTACCGGATCACCGAAGCGGCCCATGGGGATCTTGGCGCGGATCGCGGCGAAAACCTCGGGTGCTTCGCCAATTGCGCCCATGGCCATCGGGGTTTCGAACAGGGTGGGCACGATCGCGTTTGCCGTTACCTGGCTGGCGGCCAGTTCCTTGGCCAGCGATTTGGTGAGTCCGATAATCGCTGCCTTCGCGGCTGAATAGGCGGACTGGCACGCATTGCCTTCCTTGCCAGCCATTGATGCAGTGTTGACGATCCGCCCGAAGCCATTGGCGATCATCGCCGGGATCGCCGCGCGGCAGCAAAAGAACGTGCTCTCGACATTTCCGGAAAACTGGGCACGCCATTCATCATCGTCCATTTCGATCATGGGCACGGTGCGCTGCGTCATTCCCGCATTGTTGAACAATATATCGATGCCGCCATGCGCTGTGATAAAATCGGCCATCGCGGCGTCAACCTGGTTGCTGTCCGAAACGTCGACCGATCGCCCCGAAACCGGACCCAGGGTGGCGAGCGAGGCGAGTGCTTCGTCCAGCCGCGCCTGATTGCGGCCCCAGATTTCCACTGTCGCGCCCGATCGCAGGAAGCGCTCAGCCGTGGCCAGTCCGATACCGCTGCTGCCGCCGGTGATCACAGCCCTGCGGCTGGCAAGGTCGATCCGGTTTGCCATCATGCCTCTCCATCGCTGATAAGCTGCAATGCGCGTTGGGCATAGCTTGCACCCATCTGGCGACCAAAAGCGAACGAATTTTCTGCCGTGCCCTGCCCCAGGGCGGCACGTGCAGCGACGCTTTCCGCGCCGGCGGACCCCCTGAACAGGGCAAAGACTTGATCGAACAGGGTAAAAGCGTCAGGCCTGATGCCGAAATAGGCGCTGAGGAATTCGTGCTTGGTGGGAATGCCCAGTGCCGCCAGGTCGAGGCCCAGCAGCCCTCCGTTTTCCTCGGGCGTCGTGTGGTAGACCATACAGAAATATCCGACATCGAAATGAGGATGCCCAATCGTTGACAGTTCCCAGTCGAAGATGGCGGATATGCCCTGCCGGTTCGGTGCAATCATCAGATTGGCAAAGCGGAAATCGCCATGGCTGATTGCAATTTGATTGTGCACCGGCAGGTTTCGTTCGAGCCAGTCAAGCACGGCATCGAGCGCGGGATTGTCGCCCAGCCCGTGCTCATGCCAGAATCGGCCCCAGCGCGCGACCTGCCGCTGGTAGAAACCGTCCGCTTTGCCGAGGTCCGCCAGCCCGACAGCCGCCGGATCAAGCGCATGAAGTTCGCGCAGCGCGCCTGCTGCAGAAAGAAAGATCGAGCGGCGCTGTTCGGGCAGCAAGTCGGGCAAGGCTGCTTCGTAGCAGATGGTCCCGTCCACGCATTCCATGATGTAGAACAGCGTGCCGATCAGTTCACGATCCCCGCAATAGGCAAGCGGGCGGGGCACTGGCACCGCTGTTGCGTGTAGCGCCTGAAGGATCCTGAACTCCCGGTCCACCGCGTGCGCGGAAGGCGCAAGTTCGCCTGGCGGCTGTTTTCTCAACACCAGCCGCCTGTCCCCGAAGCTTAGGTAAAAGGTGGGATTGGACTGACCGCCGCTGGTGGGGGCCAGTACCATTGGCCCCTCCAGCCCGGCGATGTGAGCGCGTGCGAATGCTTCCAGAGCATCGAGCGAAAAATCCGGTGTGAACGCCATGATCCGGGATGCGCCTCAGGAAATCCTTGCCGGTCCGTTCGAACTGTCCGCCCGACGGCGACCAAGCAGGGCCGCAGCCACGTTGCGGATCTGGATTTCATCCGCCCCTTCAGTGATGCGGTAACGGCGGTGATGGCGATAGATATGCTCGAACGGCTTGGCCCGGCTATAGCCTATCCCGCCATGGATCTGGATCGCTTCGTCAGCGGCCTGGCACACCATCCGGTTCGCGCGGAAATTGCAGATCGAGACATTGTGGCTGATGGACGAGGGGTCTTCCCGGTCCAGTTCGGCCGCAGTCCGGAACACATAATTACGGACCAGTTGCAGTTCTGCATAGAGTTCGGCGAGGCGGAACTGGATCACCTGCCGTTCCGACAGCGGTTTGCCGAAAGTCTTGCGGGCCAGTGCGTAAGCGATGGTCTGTTCAATGCAATAACGCGCCGCGCCCACGCTGGATGCCGCCTGGCGGATGCGGTTCTGCTGGATGAAGCTTTGCGCCATCATCAATCCCTGCCCTTCGGGGCCGAGAATGGCGGAACGGGGAACGCGCACATTCTTCAATTCAACCTCGGCATGATCGCTCGGCAGGTTGAAGGTCCAGTGATTATGCAGGATCTTGAAGCCAGGTGCGTCCACCGGCACGAAGAAGGCGGTGATGCCGCGATGATCGCCATCGTCGCCGCCCGTGCGCGCGAAGACGAGGTCTACTGCCGCACGATAGATCTGGCTGTTCCAGCGCTTCACCCCGTTGATGATGAAATCGTCACCATCGGCCACGGCGGTGGTTTCAATCCAGGTCGCATCGCTGCCGTGATCGGGTTCGGACAGGCCGAAAGCGACATGATGCCGACCGGTGATGATCCCGTCGATGTACAGCGCCTTCTGTTCGGGCGTTCCATATTTGTTGATGACGAAGATCAACGGAAAATTGCCGACGATCGAGGATTCGTCCTGCAGGTCATTGTGCAGACCGAGCCCGCGCGCGGCCAGATGTTCACGGATCGCCGCCATTTCAAGGTTCGACGCACCACCACCACCGGGGACATCGCTGGGCAGGCCGTGCCGCAGATGCCCAGCTGCATCGGCGCGCCTTTCCATCTCGCGGATCAGCGCTTCCCATTCCTTGGTCGGGATCGCGTCATTTTCCCAATCCGTGCGTTTCCATTCGCGGCGGTGATCGAAAAACTGTTCGTTCTCGGCCTGGAGCGGCGCGACTTCGCTTTCGATGAAGCGATCCAGTTCCTCGATCTTGGCGGTGATGTGAGTGGGCAGATCGATATCCATAAATCAGGCTTTCTTGAAACGGATGGGCAGTGACTTGATGCCGGACAGGAAATTGGCTTCCATGCGTTTCGGCGGGCCGGCCAGTTCGATTGACTTTAGGCACGGGATCAGTTCCTCGAAGAGGATCTTCAATTCCAGCCGCGCGAGGCTGAGGCCAAGGCAGACGTGCGGGCCAAAGCCGAAGCCGACGTGATTATTGGGCCTGCGATCGACGATGAAATCCTGTGGCCGTTCGAACACTTCCTCGTCCCGGCAACCTGACGGATAGCTCAGGAACAGGCGTGAATTCGCCGGGATGTGAACACCGCTAACTTCGACGTCCTCGGAGGTGCTGCGCAGGAAGTGCTTGACCGGGCAGGCCCAGCGGATCGCTTCCTCGACAAAGCTGGCGGCCAGACCGGTGGGGTCGGCCCTGAACTTCTCGAACTCGCCGGGAAATTGAAGCAGGCCGAAAAAGCCGCCGCCGGTTGTGGACGAAGTGGTGTCATGCCCCGCCGCAGCCAGTGCGACGTAATAGCCATTGGCGATGTCGTAAGGCACCGGCTTGCCATCAATCGTGGCATTGGCGATCAGCGAGACGAGATCATCCTGCGGGCTTTTGCGCCGTTCCGCCGTCAAGCCGTCAAAATATCGGTAGAAGTCCTGAATGGCAGCGCGCCATTGCTTGGCCGCGGCGATCGGATCCTCGACGACATCATCACGCTGTTCCTCAGGGTCAGCGCCGCCGTAGAAATCCTGCGTCAGCCGCAGCATCTTGGCCTCATCTTCTTCCGGAACGCCGATCAGCTTCATCACCACCTGCAACGGATAGAGCAGCGCGAAATCCTTGGCGAAGTCGCATTCGCCGTCGAAACTCAGCAGGTTTTCAACGGACGCCTTCGCCATGACCCGGATCTTGTCCGAAAGCTTGGCGATATTGCCTGGCTGGAAATAGCTTGCGGTCAGGTTGCGCCATTTGGTGTGCTCGGGCGGATCCATGAAGGTGAGGGATTCGAGCGAATGGTTCTTCCCGTCATTGGTTTGCCGCACGAATTCGTCACCGGCCTGATCGTTCAGGATCGGGTTGAAGATGCTGCTCGGGAAAAGTTTCGCGTTTTTTGAAACGGTGCGGATGTCCGCGTTCTTCGTCACAATCCAGATTGGATCGTATCCGGGTACTTCGGACAGGCCGAGCGGGATGTTTTCGCGCAACCAGCCAAGTGCGGTATGAATTTCGTCATCATCGCCATAGGCCTTAGGCGAAAATACGGTTTGGGCGATCTCGTCGGGGATGCGCAGGTTTTCGGGAATGACGGCGTTGCCGGTGGTCATTGCGTGTCTCCTTGGGGGATGCGGCCAAGAATCATGTCGCTGGCTTTTTCTGCGATCATGAGCGTGGCGGCATTGGTGTTTCCGGTGACGATGTCCGGCATGATCGAGGCATCCACGACCCTGAGCGCATCAAGGCCGTGAACGCGCAGCCGCGCGTCCACCACGCAATTGTCACCATCGCCCATCCGGCAGGTGCCGACGTGATGATAGACGCTGACCGCAGTCTTGCGGATATAGTCGTCAAGCTCGGCGTCGCTCTGGCAGGCAAGGCCGGGCCCCAGTTCCTCGTTGCGCAAATCGGCGAGCGCGGGCCGGGCGATGATTTCGCGGGCGATCCGGATGCCCTCACGCAGCACGCGCATATCCTCGCCGGTTGCCAGGTAGTTCGGATCGATCGCAGGCGCATCGGCAATGCTGGCGGAACGGATACGCACGCTTCCCCGGCTTTCGGGCTGGCATGCGGTTATGTGGAACATGAAGCCTTCGCGCTGCACGATCTGGCGACCGTGATCCGAATACATCAGCAACGGCAGGTGGTACTGGATGTCCGGATCAGACAGGTCAGGCCTGCTCTTGACAAAGCCCATCGCTTCCAGCCCGTTGGTCAGCGTCGGCCCTGACTTGAACAGGGCATATTGCAGCAATGCCTTCGCGGCTGCCAGCGGCTGGACATAGGCGAGGGCGGACCATGGCTGAGTGATGGTTTCCTGCACCGTCACCGCCAGATGATCCTTCAGGTTTTCGCCAACTGCCCGCAGCGGCTGAACCACTGCGATCCCGTGGTCCGCCAGCAGGCCAGGATCACCGATTCCCGACAGCTGCAGGATCTGGGGGGAGTGGATCGCCCCGGCCGACAGGATCACTTCGGCGTTGGCATCGATCCGCTGCACGGAACGACCCCGGCGCAGTTCAACCCCAACCGCCCGTCCGCCTTCCACCAGGATGCGCGACACCTGCGCGCCGGTGATGATCGACAGATTGGGCCGCGCCTTAGCCGGACGGAGGTAGCAGTGATAGGCGCTTTGCCTCAGGCCTTCGCCGAACGCCCCGCTGGCCGGGCCGAAACCTTCCTGCGTTACGCCGTTCTGATCCGGGTTATAGGGGTGGCCGGCCTGAACCGCCGCCTCGACAATCGCCCTGGCGACCGGGCTCATCGCTTCCAGCGGCGGTCCGGCGGAAACCTGCACGGGCCCATCGCCGCCATGATATTCGGAAGCACCATTTTCATGCTTTTCCGAACGACAAAAATAAGGGAGGCAATCGGCGTATGACCAGCCGCGATTGCCCATTTGCGACCAGCGATCGAAGTCGCCCGGGTTGCCCCGTGCATGCACCAGTCCGTTGATTGAACTGCTGCCGCCCAGCACCTTGCCGCGCGGTACATACATGCTCCGCCCGCCCAGGCCCTGCTGAGGGGTTGTTTCGTAGTTCCAGTTACCCGCGCCGCTTTGCATCAGCCGGAAAAATCCGGCCGGCATACGGTAGAACACATTGTTGCTTTCCGGCCCCGCCTCGATCAGCGTGACCTTGATCGCCGGGTCCGCGCTCAGCCGGTTAGCCAGCACACAGCCTGCTGTGCCCCCACCGATGATGACATAATCCGCCATGCTGCCCTGCATCCTTCGCGTTCAGGCCCTGAGCCAGCCGTCCCGGAGCCCCGAGGCGACATGCAGCTTCATCAGTGCGTAGATATCGTCAATGGTAGGGGTCGGGATTCCGGCAATATCGCGCATCGCCTCGATCGAATCGACCAGCACGTCGAGCTCCAGCGGGCGGCCGCGTTCGACATCCTGTAGCATCGACATCTTGTGACCCGCAGCATTGCGCGCGATGCCGACGCGCTCGTCAACGCTCATCGGCGCGGGGGCGCCCAGCCGGGCCGCCACTGCGTCTGCTTCCGCCATCATGCGTTCGACCATGCCGAGGATGCGCGGGCTGGCGATCATTTCGCCCAGCGTCGCGCGGGTCAGTACGGCAACCGGGTTCCACGCTAGGCTGCTGATCATCTTGATCCAGATCCAGGCGCGGACATTGTCAACCGCGGGAGAATCGAATCCGGCCGCGCACAACAGGTTCGAGAGCGTCCGGACCCGTTCCGACATGGTGCCGTCCGGTTCGCCCACCGGCATGCGCACGCTGCTGCCATCATGGTGAATGACACCGGGGCGTACGGCTTCGCAGGCAAACCAGTAAACCACACCAAGCACCTGGCTGGCTGGCAGGGCATCCCACAGCGCACCGCCGGGATCGAGCCGCTCGATCGTTTGCTGCGGCGTTCCGTCAAGTCCGTGAAAATACCAATAGGGAATGCCGGTGGTGGGTGGAAGAATTGCCGTCTGCGGGCCGATCAGCGAATGCAGCTGGGGCAGGGCGGGCAGGACCTGATGAGATTTGAGCGTGATAAAGAGATAATCCTGCGGGCCAAGTTCTGCCGGATCATCGGTCGCCCGCACTGCGCAGCGCACATCGCCGGTGGGCGAATGCAGTTCGAGCCCGTTCGCCCTGATCGCGGCGAGCTGCTCGCCCCGCGCGACGATTGATACTTCCACGCCAGGCTGGCCCGAGAGCTTGGCGGCGATGAGTCCCCCGATGGCGCCACCGCCAAATATACATATCCGCACCGGACCCGCTTGCACCTCTGCCATCCTTCGCTCTTGTTGCGGGACTATGACGCCACGCCGGGCTCACCGCCCACTTGTTCTGCGGAGCCTATGAGCGGTGCGCCGCAAGAGCCAGCAAATCCACCGCGCCTGCCCAAGAGTTCACATGTGCGAACACGTCCGCGATGGCGAATTCTCAGGGAAAGACAATGACCGCCCCCCCGTTCCATTGCCCGCCACGCAATTTCCCGCAGGCGGTGTCAATCGCGTCAGGCGGATGGGTTCATAGTCAATCAGGGGAGGGTTCTAGGGACAGTATACGCTAGGTTCTAGAGACAGTATACGTAATTGACCGATCGTTGGTCGAACGCAAAAAGCCATGCGCAGGGCCGACGCGCGCGGCTCGACCCGCTGACTGACCTGGCAGTGCTCGAAGGGGCGGTGAAAAACTGGCGTGGCATGTTGCGGCATGGGTTGGAAGCAGGTGGTGTTGACGCGGAAGGTGAAAGGGTGGCCGAAATGATCGAGGCGCGGCTGCGGACAGGCAGGCCGCTGGCGGCGGCCGAATGGATTGAACGGCAGGAGGCTCGCATCGGGAGACCATTGCGACCGGCAAAACGAGGGCCGAAGCCAAAAGCGGGAGAGGGTCCGTGACAATTAAGTATACTGTCCCCGGAACTTGCCCGGAACTTGCAAAGAACCCCGAACGGCCTTGCTCCGAGAACGTCTCCCGGAAACTGGACATGGCACCACGGTCAAGAGCCGGGAGTGATGCAGTTGGTGCCTAGAACGCAGCATCAGCCGGGGAGCATTTTCCAAGAAGTTCTCCATCCAAATGGCAGGGGAGGATATTCGATATGGGGCAAGTGATGACGCTCGAAAATGTCGCAGCGCGCCTGAGTGAGTTTGATCAGGCTTACACTATCTATGCCGCCGAGCCGTGGACGGCGACCTCTCCGGCTATTGTTGGTTATGAGCCGGATGAAGGAGGACTTCCGCCGGAAGCCCTTAAGCTGGGGCTATCGTATTTTTTGGAGATCGCGATCGCAAACGACGTGGTGGATGGCTGGATTAGCACGCAAGAGCATAAGCCCGGCAACGCGATGACATGCCAAAGATTGATCGACTATGCCGTGAACGATGCATAAGCTGCCTACATGACTAACCCTCGTTACAATGGAAAGCCGCTACTCCGATTGCTGGAGCTATATGTGCTGCATGTGATCGGCGAAATCTCTGCGGATGATGCCGAGCGTATGGTCGCGATGACACCCAAGCTACGCGAAATATATGGACACTCCGGGGAGTTCCGGGGACAGTATACTTAATTGCCTTTGCGGTGACACGTCGGTAAACCTCTAAACTGACTTGGCTGCCGGGTTGTTTCAGCGCGGCTGAACGAGAACGGGCTCCTCGCCTGACAATGTCCCCCGGACATTGCCATCTCGTCGCATCATCCGCCGCGATGAAAGCGCGCCGTCGAATGCGCCCAGCGACCCGGGCACGTTCCGCAATGGCTCGATCAGCGCCTCTTCCTATTCGGATATGGCGCAGAGCTACGACCCGATCAACAGCTACAGCCAGGGCAGCGCGGGCGGCAGTTACACTGTGCGCACAGGCGACACGCTCCAGTCCATCGCGCAGGCGGGCTGACCGGGCTCAGCCTTCCTTCAGCGCGTCAGCATGCCGGTCACGGATGATTTTCTTGTCAATCTTGCCCGTGGCCGTCATCGGCACGGGTTCGAAGAAGATGCGGTCGGGCATCCACCATTTGGGCACGCGGCTTTCCAGATAGGCCGTCACGTCCGCTTCCGATAATTCGGCCCCGTCATGCGTTTCGATCAGCATGATCGGGCGTTCTTCCCATTTGGGATGATAGACGCCCGCCACGGCGGCGACCTTCACGCCGGGGCAGCCTGCCGCCGCATTTTCCAGATCGATCGAGCTGACCCATTCGCCGCCGGACTTGATCACGTCCTTCTTGCGGTCCGTGATCCGCATGAAGCCCAGTTCATCGATGGTGGAAATATCGCCCGTGTCGAACCAGCCATCGGCATCGACCGCGCTGGCGCCGGAACGGAAATAGCGTTCCAGAACCCATGGTCCGCGCACGCACAGCGCGCCGGATGCCTCCCCGTCGTGCGGCAGGGGCTGGCCTTCATCATCGAAGATTTCCATTTCGATGCCGAACATCATGCGCCCCTGGCGGGTCCAGATCTGTTCGTTTTCCGCATCGCGTCCACGCGCGGCCAGCGCCGGGGTGGAGGTGGCGACCACGCCCAGCGGGCAGGTTTCGGTCATTCCCCAGATCTGCTGCACGGTCACGCCCAGCCGGTCGAAGGCCACCGCCATGTCGCGCGGGACGGCCGACCCGCCGATGATCACCCGCTGCAACGTGCCGGGTTTGCCGCCGGTCCGCTCCAGATGATCGAGATACATCGTCCAGATCGTGGGGACGCCGCCGGAAAATGTCACGCCTTCCCCTTCGATCAGCGCCTGCAGGCTGGCCCCGTCGAACTTGTCGCAGGGGAAGACGAATTTCACCCCGTTGATCGCACCGGCAAAGGGCAGGCCCCAGGCGGTGGCGTGATAGAGCGACTGGCACGGCATGACGACGTCGAAGGCGGAAAAGCCCAGCGCGCCGCTAAGGCCCGCGGCAAAGCCGTGCAGCACCACCGCACGGTGCGAATAGAGCACGCCCTTGGGATCGCCCGTGGTCCCGGAAGTGTAGCACAGGAACGCTGCCGTATTTTCATCGAAGCCCGGCCAGTCAAAGCTGTCGGGCTGGGCCGCGATCAGATCCTCGTACCCTTCATAGCCAGCAGGCGTGCGCGCGCTGTCCGTCAGGGTAACGATCTTTTCAACAGTGGTGAGCTGGTCTTTGATCCGCTCGACAATGTCCACCATGTTGCGGTCAATCAGCAGCACCCGGCTGGCGGCGTGATTGATCGTATAGACCAGATGATCGTCGGGCAGGCGCGGGTTGGCGGTGTGCAGCACCAGACCCATGCCCGGCGCGGCATAGAACAGTTCGAAATGGCGATGCGTGTTCCAGGCCAGCGAACTGATCCGGTCCCCGCTGTTCAGCCCAAGCCCCGCCAGCATGTTGGCCGCCTGCGCCACGCGGCGCATCGTTCCGGCGTAATCGCTGCGCCAGATCGGCTCGTCCACATTCTTTGACACCACTTCCTGCGTGGCGTGCGCGGTGGCGGCAAACCGCAGGATGTCGATGATCGCAAGGGGGCGATCCTGCATCAGTCCCGGCAGCATGTTTCTCTCCCGTCTTTTTTACAGTTCGATGCGCTTCAGGAACGGCGTCACCAGTTCGATGAAGCGGTCGCGCATTTCGATTTGGGTCCAGTGGCCGCAATTGCCGAAAATGTGCAATTCGCTGTTGGGGATGACCTCGTTGAAACGGATCGAGCAGGCGACCGGCACGATCACATCTTCACGCCCGTGCACCATCAGCACCTGATGGTGGAGCCTGGCCAGCCGGTCATCGCTGGTGGAAAGCTCGGTCAGCCAGCGCTGGCGTGGTTCGGGGAAGAGGCTGGAATATTTCTCATGCGCGCCGGGGCGTATGCTCGCCTCATAGCGCGATTTGACGATTTCTTCCTTCACCAGCGAGGCGTCGTGAGCAAAGGTGTTCATCAGCGCGCGCATATTGTCGAGGCTCGGCTCGTAGCCCCAGACCTCTTCGAGCCCCTTGGTCATCTGGAATTCGCTCCGCCCGGCGGCCCCCATCAGCACGATCCCGGCGACCCGGTCGGGGTGGCGGGTGGCGATCGCCAGTGTAAGCGCGCCGCCATAGGAATTGCCGATCATATGCGCCTTGGCGATGCCCAGCGCATCCATGAATCCCACCAGATGCGCCACCCAGCGTTCGATCGAGAAACCGTCGATATCATCCGGGAAATCAGTGTAGCCAAAGCCCAGCGTGTCAGGCGCGTAGCAGGTGAAATGCTGCGCGAAATCGGGGATCACGCCGCGCCAGTTGGCAAAAGCGGTCACCCCCGGACCCGATCCGTGAATCAGGATCAGCGGTGGGCCTTCGCCCGCAACAATGTAATTGGTCCTGATACCATCGACATCAATGTTCAGGCCGATTTCCGGGTTCTCGCTCACATTCTCTCCAATCGTTTTCGTGCAGGCGTTGTGCCTGTTTACAGCATCGTCGTCCCGCCATTGACGCTGATGACCTGCCCGGTCACGAAGGCGGCTTCTTCGCTGGCAAGGTACGCCACCATCGATGCAACTTCCTCCATTTTCGCGCCGCGCCCCATCGGGATGACCGAATAGACTTTCTCGATCAGTTCCGGGTTGACCTTGCGGATGTCCTCCACCTGCGGCGTATCGACGACGCAAGGGGCGACGGTGTTGACGGTGATGCCATCGCGGGCAAATTCGCGCGCAAGTCCGGTGGTGATGCCGTGCAGCCCGCCCTTGGCGGCGTTGTAGGCGGAATGATCGACGAGCCCGTTGCGCACGCTGTCCGCGCCCAGATTGACGATCCGGCCCCAGCCCGCATTCTGCATGTGCGGCAGGGCATGCCAGCAGCACCAGATCCCGGTCCACAAATTGCGGTCGATGGTTTCCACCAGAGTTTCGGGCGTATGGTCGAGGAAGGGGCGCAGGATGCCACCACCGGCATTGTTGACGAGGATATCGATCCGGCCGAACCGTTCGATCACCTGCGCGATGAGGGCACCTGCGACCTCTTCCTTCGCCAGATTTCCCCCGAAGCACAGCGCATTCGAAACGCCGATATCCGCAGCCGCTGAACGCGCGCTCGCCTCATCCAGATCGGTGAGGATCACGGTCGCCCCGTCATCATGCAGGCGCTGGGCAATGGCCTTTCCGATGCCGCGCCCGGCGCCGGTCACGATGGCGATCTTTCCCGCCAGCTTGCCATCAGACATGAGTGGCGAGCACCTTGTTGCCCTTGCCAAAGCGCGGATCCGGGCGGCTGCCCCAGATGTCCATCACCTCTGCCTTGTGTTCCAGCTCGCGCGGGCCACGCGCGCCTTCTTCCTCGAACAGTTCCATGCCGAAGCTGTATTCGGTCGTATTGCCGTCCGGGTCGAGGAAATAGAGGAAAATGCTGGTCGAGGGCAGGTGGCGGCCGGGTCCGAACACGATCGGCACATTGGCGGCCTTCATGCGGTTCATCGCACCGCCCACATCGTCTATATCAGTGACCATGAAATTGATGTGATGCAGCGTGTTGGCGGTGTTTTCATCGCCTTGCAGCAACGCGAAGCTGTGATGCAGGGGATTGGGCCAGCAGCGCAGCCATTCAGCCAGCCCGTCCACCCGGTCCGACACGGCAAAGCCCATGGCGTTGACCCAGAAATCATGCGAGGCGTCGAGATCGGCAACATTGAGCACCAGATGCCCCATCCGGGCAATCTTGGTGTGCGGCGGGTGGTAAGGCGCGACCTTATCCTGGTCGGCGTAGAATTCGAACCCGAGCCCGCAGACCGGATCGACGAACGTCAATGCCCGCGCCACGCGGCGCTGGCGGCATTCATCCTCGCTCAGCCAGCGTGGGGTCGTGCCGAGCTTTTCGAGGCGGGCGAAGGCCTTCTCCAGCTCTGCCACGTTTTCCATTTCGAAGCCGGCACCGGCAATCCCGGCTTCATCGCCCTGCTGCAGAATCATGTCATAGGGCTTGTCACTGCAGCGCAGCCAAACTTCCCCGTTGGCATTATTTTCCAGCGTCAGCCCGACAAGGTCACGATAGAAGGCCGTGCTTGCGGCCAGATCGCTGCAATGCAGGCGGCAATAGCCCAGCCTGGCAAAGCGGATTGGCGTTTCCATGGAATTTCTCTCCGTTCTTATCGCTTGTCTTTAAAGAATGATGCTGATCCGGGCATGGGGGCGCAAGGCTTCCATGTCGAGGACGCAGGTCTTCTTGCGGATTTTCAGTTCGTCACCCTGATCCACGATTTCATGCAGGTAATGTCCGACGAACAGGTCATGCGTGATGTCCTTGGCGCGGCTGACGATGAAGGAGGAGCGCGACCGGATGATGTCACCATCGCGCTCGACCCGTACATTGGTGACGAGATGGCGCACTTTCGAGCGGGGATGTTCGCTGTGCGCACCGATCTTCGACAGGCGCACAACCCGTTCGCGCATGCGGACCGGGTCATCCATGATATAGAACAGCGCCGTATCGGGGGTGGCGGTGTCGCCATCCACATCGCTGGGCGGAACGTAGTAATGTGCATCCTCAGTGAAGAGTGCGAGCCAGCTTTCGAGTTTCCAGCTGTCCAGCAGGTCGGCTTCGGTAAACAGCAGCTCTTCCACCCTGAGGCGCAGCAGCAGCGAATCTTCAAGCGTGCGTTCCATGGTTGCGGTGCTCATGCTTCATACTCCGAAAGGCGGCGATCCCATTCGACCCAGTATGCGCGCATCTGCGCTTCATCGTCGAAAGAAGGGGCGCCATCGCGGGCCATGCCCTTGGAAATGTCATTATACTGGGCATCGCCGCCCACGGCGTAACCCTGCTGGCACTTCTCGATTGCTTCCACATCGTCAGGCGTTGCGAAACCGCCTGGGCCAAGGAATTCGGTGAAATTGTAAAGACGGAACTTGCGCCGCCATTCGCTCTCTTCCACAGGGGCCAGCGCCCATGCGTTGATTTCCATGTAATCGGGCGCAGTGGGGAAGAATGTGCGCACGGTGATAGCCATGACGTCATTGATCACGAGATTCGGGAAAATCACCATGTTGCGACTTTTTTTGGCGATACGTTCGGCCCGTTCCGGCCCGACCCGGCTTTGCAGTTCGGCATAGACGGCGTCGATTTCCTTCTTGCCTTCCTCGCCCCAGATGGGAACCCAGTTGGCAATCGGACGGCCCCAGGGCGCGGTATATTCAACCATAGCGTGCCCGTTCTTTAGGTCCACCGCCTCACCCTTCAGCGGGTCGACGCCCAGTGCACCCTTGGTGTTGCCAAGATATTCGAGGTAGGTCGAGTGATTGCAGGCGGCATGGTAGCCATCGAAGCTGTTTTCGGCGAGCAGCTTCCAGTTGCCACGGATCGAATATTCCTGCGTTCCGCCCACGATCTGCATGCCGCCGGGGCTGTGCTCACCCAGCAGCTTCAGCGTGTCACCCGCGTCGGCCAGATACGTGGCCAGATCTTCGCCATCCCTGGAAAAGTTGATGAAGAAGAAGTCGCCAAAGCGTTCCATCCGGGGAACATAGACCATCTGCTTTTGCGGATCGGTCTTGAAGCCCTTGGGATATCCGGACGAACCGGGCAGGGTCATCAGGTGGCCATCTGAACCGAAGGTCCAGCCGTGATACATGCACATGAAGGCGCGGCCTTTGCCATGGCGTTCGCGGCAGACCAGCGCGCCGCGATGCGGGCAGGCGTTCAGCAGTGCGTGATATTCGCCTTCCTTGTCGCGGGTGAACAGGATCGGGCGGCGCGCGACAGTGCGCGTAAGGAACGTGCCCGGCTCCGCCAGTTCGGAGGCATGGCCCAGATAGAGCCAGCACTTGTTGAAGATCGCTTCATATTCCTTTTCGAATATGGACCGGTCCGTAAAGGCGCGCCGCGGCACGAGGAATTGCGCGCGCTCCTTGTCGTTGATGATGCCTGTAGTCAAAGCCATGCCTGCTCATCCTTCCCAAAACGCCGACTCATTGCCAAAGCATGATTCGGTCAATAAAGATACCGTGCGGTTGGTATGTAAAGGTTGCGCCAACCTGCTGTCAACGCCTTTTTTCTGCGCTAGTCGATTTATCGCAACCGAGTCGTTGAGTGGAGAATATCGTGAAAGGGGCGGCAGTGTCAGGGCAAATGCAATTTCCGGTCGCGATCCACGGTGCAGGGGCGCTGGGCACTTTCTTCGCCTGCCGACTTGGTCAGGCCGGCTGCCGGGTGACGCTGATTGCACGGGGTGCACGCCTGCGCGCGCTGCAAGTGGATGGTTTGCGCTTCAGTGATGCCCGCGGAGCGGTTCGGCAGCCATGCGCATTCAGCGGCGATCCATCGGCGGCGGCGCAGGCAGCGCTGGTCATCCTGGCGGTCAAGAGCTGGCAGCGTGAGGGTGCGCTGGCCGACCTGGCGCCGCATCTTGCCCCCGGCACGGCGGTTCTCACGCTTCAGAACGGCGTTGATGCGCCGGATATTGCCGCGCGGGTTCTGCCGGGCCATCCAGTCCTGGCCGGGATCGTCCATGGCTTCTTCAACCTCGATCACGACGGGGTCGTGCGCCATGCGGGGGTTGCGCCGCGCCTGATCGCTGGCGTTAATACCGGAGATGGGGCGGCGCACCTCGCGCAGTTGCGCGGGGCGCTTGCGCGTACCGCAACGCACTGCGACATCGTGGCGGACATTAAAACTGAATTATGGCGCAAGATGATGCTTGCCTGCGCAGTCGGCGGGCTGGGCGCCGCTTATGACCGCCCTGCCGGATGGCTGCGGACCGAGGCGCGTGCGGAGCTGATCGCATTGCTGGAGGAGGCAGCGCAGGTCGCGCGCGCGGCCGGGGCGAAGCTGGGCGAAGCGGATGTTGCCGCAACCCTGGCCTTCATTGACAGCTTTCCGCCCGACGCAACGACTTCGATGCAGCGCGATATCGTAGCTGGCAGGTCAAGCGAGTTCGACTCTCAAAATGGTGCGCTGAAGCGATGGGCGCGGCGTCTGCAGGTGCTGACGCCCGTGAACGAACGTGTGCTTGACCTGATCGGGCAGCGCTGGGATGCATATGTTTCAAGCGAGGGAGCAGCGATATGACCGCAGGGCAAGAGCCGGGGCAGGCCCCGACACCATCCGCTGCGGAACAGCAAATCATCCAGCAGGCCGCGCGCGGGCTGGGCATGGCGGGCCTTGTGCATGCCTATGGCCATGTCAGCGTCCGGCTCGATGCTGACTGGTTTCTGGTTTGTGCATCCGGCCCGCTGGAACTTGTGGGTGATCGCCCCGGGACCGTGTGCTCGGTTCATGGCCCTTTGCCCGAAGGGGTGCTGGGTGAGGTGCGCATTCATCGCGAAATTTACGCCCTTCGTCCCGAAATCGGCGCAGTGTGCCGCATCATGCCACCGGCGCTGATGGCGCTGTCAACGCAGGGAATAGTCCCGCAACCGCGCCACGGGATTGGCGCCTATTTCGACAATCTGCCGCTCTGGCCCGATCCGCGCCTGCTCCGCGACGATGCCGCCGCGCGAGCATTGGTTGCCAGTATGGGACAAGCCCCGGCAATCGTGATGCGCGGTAATGGCGCGGTTGTCGCGGCTGAATCGATGCCCAAGGCCGCCGCCCTGTGCTGGTTCCTTGAAGATGCCGCGCGGGTGGAGCGTGATGTTCGCTCCATGGGGTTTGCGCCGGACACAGGTCTGCTTGACCCTGACGAAACGCAGGCCCGCCAGGTCTGGGGCGGTGGCGTTGCCGAACGGATGTGGGACTGGTTGACGCGACTCTGAAGAAGCGTTAAAACACATAATACGTAAAGGTTATACGCAAAATGCCAGCGCGGATTTTTAACGCGCTACAAGCCCGCTTGAAGGTGGGTCGACAACGAGAGGATGACGATCATGGCAACCCTTGCGGCCAAGCCCGAACTGGATGTGTCCCGGGCAGAACTCTGGAAAGCAAACGCCTGGCGCCCGCTTTTCGCGCGATTGCGAGCGGAAGACCCGGTCAGTTTCTGCCCTGAAAGTTTCTTCGGTCCTTACTGGTCCATCACGCGCTACGACGATATCGTAGCCGTAGAAGCCGATCCCGAAGCGTTTTCGTCCTCGTGGGAACATGGCGGAATCGTGATCTTCGACATGCAGGACACCGGTGTGCAGCTGCGCATGTTCATCGCCATGGATGATCCTGAACATGCTGAAAAGCGCAAGGCCATCGCCCCCGCGGTGGCTCCCTCCGAAATTCAGAAGCTTGCGGGAGCGCTGCGCCAGCGCACGGCAGAAGTGCTCGACAAGCTTCCGGTCGGCGAGACATTTGACTGGGTGCACAATGTTTCGATTCCGCTGACCACGGCGATGATTGCAACCCTGTTCGATTTCCCCTGGGAAGAACGGAACAAGCTGCCCGTATGGTCGGACTGGGCGGCCAAGATCGATATCGGACCCGATCCCGAACTCAATGCAGAGCGCGAACGGCATGTGTTCGAAATGGCTGCGCGCTTCAAAGAGCTTTATGACGAGCGCCGCGCCGCACCGCCCAAGGGCGATCTGCTGTCAATGATGGCGCATTCCCAATCCTATGGCGATATGGACGAGCAGCGCTTTATCGGCGCCATCGCGCTGCTGCTGGTCGGCGGCAATGATACCACGCGCAATTCCATGTCGGGCCTGATCGAACGGATCAACCTGTTCCCTGATGCCTGGGCCAAGGTGAAGGCCGATCCGGACCGCCTAGCTTCGGGCGCAGCGACCGAGACCATCCGTCTGCAGACGCCCATCGCTCACATGCGCCGCACCGCGACGCGCGATGTGGAATTCCAGGGCAAGCAGATCAGTAAGGGTGACAAGGTCGTGCTGTGGTACAACTCGGGCAATCGTGACGAAAGCGTGTTCCCCGATGCAGATCGCTGGGATCCCGAGCGCGAAAATTCGCGCCGGCACCTTTCCTTCGGTTATGGCATTCACCGTTGTCTGGGGGCGCGGCTGGCCGAACTGCAGCTGGCGACGCTGATTGAGGAAATGGCGAAACGCGACATGGAAGTGAAGATCGTGGGTGAGCCAGAGCGGCTGCCCTCATGTTTTACCAATGGTTATGAGCACATTCACGTCACGATGAGCAGGACCAATGTCTAAGCCGTTCCGCCGCTTCAAATGCCTCAATTGCGGCTATATCTACGACGAGGCGGAAGGCTGGCCCGATGAAGGCATCGCGCCCGGCACGCGCTGGGCCGATGTTCCGGAAGACTGGATCTGCCCGGAATGTGGTTCTGAAAAGCGCGACTTCGACATGGTCGACTGGTAACGAGAAAAGGGCCGGGGGTTACCCGGCCCTTTCACTTTGCCTCGGCGATAGGGGTCAGAGCGAGCGCCCGATCAGTTCGCGCATGATTTCGGAGGTGCCGCCGTAGATGCGGCGAATGCGCTGGTCACGCCAGACGCGCGCGATATTGTATTCGTTCATGTAACCCGCGCCGCCATGCAGCTGCATCGCTGCGTCGCAGGCCATCCAGGCCATTTCGCTGTGCCAGTATTTGGCAGCCGCAGCCTCTTCGACGGTCAGTTCGCCCTTCAGGTGCCGCGCGATCGCCCAGTCGATATGCGCCCAGCCGACCTGAAGCTTTGCAGCAAGGTCCGCCAGGGTGAAGCGGGTGTTCTGGAAATCGAACACCTTCTTGCCAAAGGCGGTGCGGTCCTTGGTGAAGGCAATCGCCTCGTCATAGGCGCGCTGGGCCGCAGCTTGCGAGGAAAGCGCGATTGACAGGCGTTCCTGCGCCAGTTCGCTGACCAGATAGATGAAGCCGCGATTGACTTCGCCCACCACATTGCTCGCCGGGACGCGCACGTCATTGTAAAACAGTTCGGATGTGTCCGCGCTCCACTGTCCGACCTTGTCGAGATTGCGGCCGCGTTCAAAACCGGGGCGGTCAGCTTCGACGATGATGACTGACGTGCCCTTGGCACCCAGTTCCGGATCCGTCTTGCAGACCGTCAGGATGACATCAGCGTTCTGACCATTGGTGATGTAGGTTTTCGACCCGTTGATGACGAATTCGTCACCTTCCCGCCGGGCAGTGGTGCGGATGCCCTGGAGATCGGACCCTGCGCCCGGTTCGGTCATGGCGATGGCGGTAATCGCATCGCCGGAAACGATCCTGGGAAGCCAGCATTCGCGCTGTTCGTCAGTCATGTAGCGCAGGAAATACGGCGTGGTCACATCATTGTGCAGGGTCATCCCGTCTGCCATCATCGCATAGGTGATTTCCTCGTTGATGATCGCGTTGAAGGTGAAGTCCAGCCCCAGCCCGCCGAACTCCTCGGGCACACTCGGGCCGAGCATCCCCGCTTCGCCGGCCTTGCGCCACAATTCGCGCGAAACCTGGCCTGCTTCCTCGAAGCTGTCGAGATTAGGGATGAATTCGCGCTCAAGAAACTTGCGCACACTGTCGCGGAAGGCACGGTGATCTTCGTCGTACAAAAAACTTCCGTCGCGTTCCAACATTCCCGGTTTCCCATCCTTTGCCATTTGCCGTCCCTACGGGCGCAGCGCTTATACCGATTCGGAAAATATAGGAAATCAATTTACAATCATGTGCAAGCTGCAAACGTGAAGCTGGTCAGAAATCCGAACGATTCAGCGGATCGAGCGCGGAGGGGCGCTTTTGCAGGGGGCGGCCCGGCGCCATTGCATTCAGCGCGGCGATCCGTTTTTCCGTCGCCGGATGAGTGGAAAACATTTCGGACAGGCCGATGGGGACGATGTAAAGCTGCGCCGCGGCCGGGTTGCGTTCGGCAAACTGATTGGGAATGCGTCGGGCCGCGCCGGAGATTTTCGCCAGCGCGGACGCGAGCGCGGCGGGATTGCCCGAAATTTCCGCGCCAGCCCGATCCGCGCCGTATTCACGGGTGCGGCTGATCGCCATCTGCACGATCATCGCGGCAAAGGGGGCGAGGAACACGGCGAGCAGGCCCGCCACCGCGTTGCCATTGCCGCGATTGCCGCCGAAGAACAGGCCGAAATTGGCGATCATGGAAATCGCCCCGGCGATGGTCGCCACCATGGTCATGATCAGCGTGTCGCGATTGCGAACGTGGCCCAGTTCATGCGCCATCACCCCCGCCACTTCTTCGCGCGTCAGCATGGCGAGCAGGCCAGTGGTCGCCGCGACGGCGGCGTGTTCGGGGTCTCGGCCCGTCGCAAAAGCGTTGGGGTTGGGGCTGTCGACCACATAGACCTTGGGCATGGGCAGGTTCGCGCGCTGCGCCAGTTCGGCGACCAGCCCGTAGAAGTCTGGCGCACTGGCCGCGTCCACTTCCTTTGCGCCATGCATGGAAAGCACGATGCGGTCCGCGTTCCAGTAGGTGACCAGATTCATCCCCGCCGCCACCAGCAGCGCGATCAATGCCCCGCCAGTCCCGCCGAAGGCAAAGCCCAGCGCCATGAACAGCGCCGTCAGCGCCGCCAGCAGCATCGTCGTTTTCAAACCGTTCACGACCGTCTCCATGAAAAATCCGGACTGAACGAATGTAGGATGCGCTGGCCTGCGCTGCAATGGAACGTCATTAGCTTGCCATTCACCTGTCTCTCCCTACATTCAGCGCAGAAAGGATCGATCTGCGATGAATGAAGACCGGCCACCTGAAGGTAATCCCTGGATCAAGAGCCTGATGGTGTGGGGCGCCATTTTCATGGCGCTGCTGCTGGTCGTCTCGCTGTTCGGTGCGGGCAGCCAGCCCGGCGGGGCGGAGATCACCTATTCGGATTTCCGCAGCAAGGTTGCCGAAGGAAGCGTCAAAACGGTTGAAATCGCGCCGGGCAGCATCACGGGCACGATGAAGAACGATCAGCCTTTTTCGACCGTACCGATCCCTGACGACACGGATCTTCCGCGCCTGCTGGAAGACAATAATGTCGAATTTTCGGGCAAGGCTGCGGATGAACCCAACCTGCTACTTTACATTCTTTTCCAGTCACTGCCGTTCCTGCTGATCATGGGCATCGCCTTCTTTGCCCTGCGCCAGATGCAGAAGGGTGGCGGTTCGGGCGCAATGGGCTTCGGCAAGTCGAAGGCCAAGCTGCTGACCGAACGGCAGGGCCGGGTGACCTTTGACGATGTCGCCGGGATCGATGAAGCGCGCGAGGAATTGCAGGAAATAGTAGAATTCCTGCGCGATCCGCAGCGTTTTTCCAAGCTTGGCGGGCAGATTCCCAAGGGCGCCTTGCTGGTCGGTTCGCCCGGCACCGGCAAGACCCTGCTCGCCCGCGCCATCGCGGGGGAGGCGGGCGTGCCCTTCTTCACCATTTCGGGTTCGGACTTCGTCGAAATGTTCGTTGGCGTGGGCGCGAGCCGCGTGCGCGACATGTTTGAACAGGCCAAGAAGAATGCGCCCTGCATCGTCTTCATCGACGAAATCGATGCGGTGGGCCGCCATCGCGGCCATGGCCTCGGCAATTCGAATGACGAGCGCGAACAGACGCTGAACCAGCTGCTGGTGGAAATGGACGGATTCGAGGCCAATGAAGGCATCATCATCATCGCCGCAACCAACCGTCCGGACGTGCTCGATCCCGCGCTGCTGCGCCCCGGCCGGTTTGACCGTCAGGTGGTGGTGCCGATCCCGGACATCGACGGGCGCGAGAAGATTCTTTCCGTCCATATGAAGAAAGTGCCGCTGGCGCCTGATGTCAACGCGCGCACCATCGCGCGCGGCACGCCAGGCTTTTCAGGCGCAGACCTTGCCAATCTGGTGAACGAGGCGGCGCTGCTCGCCGCGCGGCGCAACAAGCGCCTCGTTGCCATGCAGGAATTCGAGGATGCGAAGGACAAGGTGATGATGGGGGCGGAGCGCCGCTCCATGGTCATGACTGACGACGAGAAGAAGATGACGGCCTATCACGAGGCTGGCCATGCCATCGTCGCCGTCCATGAAGAAGCGTCGGATCCGATCCACAAGGCCACCATCATTCCGCGCGGCCGTGCGCTTGGCATGGTGATGCGTCTGCCGGAACGGGACAATTATTCCTATCACCGCGACAAGATGCATGCGAACCTCGCGGTCAGCATGGGCGGGCGCGTGGCCGAGGAAATCATCTTCGGCTATGACAAGGTTTCCTCCGGTGCCTCGTCCGATATTCATTACGCAACCGATCTGGCCCGCAACATGGTCACCAAATGGGGCATGTCGGACAAGCTTGGCCCGTTGCAGTACGAACAGACTCAGGAAGGCTATCTGGGCATGGGCGGATCTCAGCGCACCATGGGCTCGGATGAAACCAACAAGCTGATCGATTCGGAAATCAAGACGCTGGTTGAAGGCGCGCACAAACGCGCCACGGACGTGCTGCGCGAGCATGAAGAGCAGTTGCATCTGCTGGCGCAGGCCCTGCTCGAATACGAAACGCTGAGCGGGGACGAGATCACCCAGCTGCTGGAAGACGGAAAGATCGACCGGCCTGACCAGCCGCAAGGACCGGTCATTACCCGGCCGGTGCACGGTTCGGCGATTCCCAAGGCTGGCAAGCGTTTTGGCGGCAGCGGCGATTCGGCTCCGCAGGGGGCCTGAGGCCCCGCTCAACCCTTAGCCAGCTTGCGCTCCACTGCGGTCCATAGCCGGGCGAAACTTTGCGCCTGCGGGCTGGAGGGGGCGAGCGCGCCCGCCGGGCGTTTCGTGTCCGCCATCCGTTCGATCAGGCTGGCCATGGGAATGACCGGCCAGTTCGGCCATTCGGCGCGCGTTTCCTTGTGCAGCCTGCGCCGCGCATCATACATGGACAGCACCGGCAGGATCGGCGGATGCTGCTTGTGATTGGCGGCGAAATCATCCTGTATCTGCCTGAGTGCGCGCATGGACAGTGGCGATGCGGGTAGCGGGACAATCACCAGATCGGCGGCGCGGATCACCTGTCCGCTGACTTCGTTCAGCACGGGCGGGCAATCAAGAATGATCCGCTCATATTCGCGTGACAGCGCCTGCGCGATCTTGCCGAGCCGCCGCCGCTTGCCAAGCGCGAGCAGCTGGGACTCCAGCCCGCGCAGGCTTTCGTCAGCAGGCAGCAGGTCCAGCCGGTCGAAACCGCTGGGCCTGATCGCCTTGTCCGGGCCGCCCTTGCCAGCAAAAAGTTTCGCGGCGCGATCAGGGTCATTGGCATCGAGGCCGAACAGAAATGCTGCCCCGCCTGCTGGATCGAGATCCCACAGCAGGGTGCGGCGCCGGGAAATGGCGGCGGAACACCAGGCCAGATTCGCGGCTATGGTGGTTTTGCCGACCCCGCCCTTGACGCTGTAAACTGCTATGACTGCCATCGCGTCTGTCCCCTGACGGCCCCGAAAGCCGATTCGTAACGGACTTTCAGACTGCGGCTTTGCCCCGTCAAGGCAAGGAGTGGTGCGATGCTGTCACAAAGGCGGACAGGTGCCGCCCGTTCAGTCAGCCTTCGAAATCGGCACCCAGCGAGGTATTGCGGGTCGGCGCGGCGGCGGTGATGCGCAGCGCTTCCGCGCTCTGCGAGAGCGAGCCGATTTCATCCGCTTCGTCTTCGTCATCCGGCAGCACCCGCTGCAGCGACTGCACCAGGCTTTCCTTCAGCAGCTTGGGCCGCACCGTTTCCTCCGCGATTTCGCGCAGGGCGACCACCGGGTTCTTGTCCCGGTCGCGATCCACCGTCAGTTCAGCGCCGCCGGAAATTTCGCGCGCACGCTGCGCGGCCAGCAGGACGAGATCGAAACGGTTGGGAACCTTGTCGACACAATCTTCGACAGTAACGCGCGCCATGGGCACTCCGATAAGTAAGCGTTTCGGGAAAGCGAGGCTGATAGGCGCTGGCCATACGAAAGTCAAGAATTTGCGCCTGACACGCCATCCGCTGGACCTCTGGCTCGAATTGCGGTTAGCCTGCACGGAAAAGCGGTCGGGGGAAGAGTTGTGCGGGGCGGTTCAGGGTTGATGAGCAGGCAATGCCTGATGGTGGTGCGCGCGGCGCTGGCGGCAGCTGTGCTCTGTACAGGGCACACCGCAGCAGTTGCGCATGAGCCGGTTGAAGAGATTGACGCCGATGGAGGTGATGACAGACCGGTCAGTCTGTCAGCCGAATTCAAGCTGGTCAGCGATTATCGGGACCGCGGCTTGTCCTATTCGACCGGCAGCCCGGCGGCGCAGGCGCTGGTGATCGCCACGCATCGTTCCGGTTTCTATCTGGGCGCCTTTGCCAGTTCGACCGGGAACGATCCCTATCTGGGCGCGGTTGAACTGGACGCGCTGGCAGGTTGGGCCGGTCAGATCGCGCCCAATCTCACCGCGGATGTGACCCTGCTCTATTACTATTATCCCGATGCCGATCATGCCTTGTTGCCCAATTCCAATTCCTGGGAAACGGCGCTCCACCTCTATGGCGATTTCGGCGTGGTGCGGCCGAGCGTGGGCATCTGGTATGCCTGGCATCAGGCCGCACTGGGCGGTCTGGACAATGTCTATGTCTTTGCCGACCTTGCGATCCCGATTGGCAGCACGCCATTTTCGGCGAAGCTTCATGCGGGATATACGGACGGCGCCTACACCCTGGATCCTGACCACAAGGTGATGGACTGGGGTGCCGGGCTGAGCTTCGACGCCGGATCGGGCCTGTCCGTCTCGCTCGATTACACGGGCATGAATGGCCCATCCATGCGCGATCTGACCGATGACAGCCTGATTCTCAGCCTGAAGCTGGAACTTTAGCCAAGGGTGTGGAAGACAGCGCTGCCATGGCCTATCGCGATCCGGACCCCTTCAGCCTCTCGGCGCATGGCCACGAGCTGACCTTCTACCCTTGCGGGCAAGATCGGCTGCGCGCGCTGATCGACATCATCGGCAAGGCGCGGACATCGCTGCATGTCTATTACTACCTGTTCGAGGATGACAGCATCGGCGAACAGGTGCGTAACGCGCTGGCCGAAGCGGCGCAGCGCGGGGTGGCGGTGCGACTGATCGTTGACGGTTTCGGCACCGCGGCGTCTGGCGCCTTTTTCGAACCGATCGTCAAGGCAGGCGGCAGTTTTGCGGTGTTCAACACGCGGCGTTCGGCCCGCTACCTCATCCGTAATCACCAGAAGATGGTCATCGCAGATGGCAAGGTGGCACTGATCGGCGGGTTCAACGTTTCCGAGCATTATTTCGCACCACCTGCTGAGAATGGCTGGCACGATTTGGGGCTGGAACTGACGGGGCCAGCAGTAAACCGGCTTTCGGACTGGTTTGACCGGTTGGCGCGCTGGACTCATGATGACCGGGCGCGGTTCAGAGATATCAGGCGGATGGTGCGCGAATGGTCTCCGGGGGACGGGCCAGTCCGGTTGCTGATTGGTGGCCCGACCCGGGTGCCGAACAGCCTGGTTGCGACGATCAAGCGCGATCTGGCCCGGGCGACCCGGCTCGATCTGGTCATGGCCTACTTCTCGCCCCCGCTCAGCATGCGGCGACTGATCCGGCGGATTGCGGGGCGGGGCACCGCGCGGCTGGTGATGGCAGCCAAGTCTGATAATGGCGCGACCATTGGTGCGGCACGCTCACTCTACACGCGCCTGCTGAAATCGGGCACCTCCATCTATGAATTCCTGCCATGCAAGCTGCACATGAAGCTGCTCGTCGTCGATGACGCGGCCTATGTTGGCAGCGCCAATTTCGACATGCGATCGCTGCGGCTCAATCTGGAGATGATGCTGCGGGTCGAGGATGCACCGCTCGCCGCGAAGCTTCGGGAAATGATCGACGGTA